>JAANMY010003646.1_pt1 | contig 12534 bp, 10 predicted proteins | sample 7279691 | NCBI WGS metagenome assembly JAANMY01 (sample SAMN14094543, study PRJNA606508) | bioreactor metagenome | isolation source: A lab-scale SPAN reactor treating ammonium-rich wastewater day 388 | place: Ireland: Galway | collected 2018-02-07
GCGCGCCGCCTGCAACTGCATGAAGACCTGATGCGCGGTGCGAAATAGCAGGTCGCCCTGCTCGGTCAGGATCAACCCTCGCGCATGACGATGAAACAGCGGCACCGAGAGTTCCTGCTCCAGCGCGCCGACCTGCCGCGATACGGCGGACTGCGACAGTCCGAGCTGTTCACCGGCGTGTGTGAAGCTTCCGGCCTCGGCCGCGGCGTGAAATACTTTTAGCTTGTCCCAATCCATGTCGCGGACCGCGCTATTCTGCCGCCGCGCGGTCACCCGCGTGCGCGGCGAGAAACCGTTCGGCTTCCAGCGCGGCCATGCAACCCAGGCCGGCGGCCGTCACGGCCTGGCGATAGACTTCATCCGCGACATCGCCGGCGGCGAACAGCCCCGGCACGGACGTCGCCGTCGAGTTCGGCGCAACTTCGACGTAGCCCGACGGCTTCAGCTTGACCTTGCCCGTCACCAGTTCGGTCGCAGGCGCGTGGCCGATCGCAATGAATACGCCATCGGCCTCGACCTCGGTGAGTTCGCCACTCTTGACGTTCTTCAGCCGCACATGGGTGACCTTGGGCGGATCCTCGCTGCCACAGATTTCGTCGATGGCGCTGTCCCAGATCACCTTGATCTTGGGATGCTTGAAGGCGCGATCCTGCAGGATGCGTTCGGCGCGGAAGTGATCGCGGCGATGTACAAGGGTGACCTGCGAGGCGAAATTGGTCAGGAAGAGCGCTTCCTCGACCGCTGTGTTGCCGCCGCCGATCACGATCACGTTTTTACCGCGATAGAAGAAGCCGTCGCAGGTCGCGCAAGCCGAGACGCCGAATCCCTTGAACGCGTCCTCGGATGGCAGCCCGAGCCAGCGCGCCTGCGCGCCCGTGGCGAGGATCACGGTTTCGGCAAGATAGACCTCGCCACTGTCGCAGGTCAGGCGGAAGGGCCGCTGCGACACATCGAGAGAATTCACCGTATCGGTTACGATTCGGGTGCCGACATGCGCCGCCTGCTTCTCCATCTGTTCCATCAGCCACGGCCCCTGGATCACGTCGGCGAAGCCGGGATAATTTTCAACGTCGGTGGTGATGGTGAGTTGGCCGCCCGGCTGGATGCCCTGGATCAGCACCGGCTCCAGCATGGCGCGCGCCGCGTAGATCGCCGCAGTATAGCCCGCCGGACCGGAGCCGATGATGACAACCTTGGCGTGGATGGGGGCGGGCATGGGTGAGCGGACCTCTGGCGAAAACTGGCGGCCGGCTGCTTGGCGAATGCCGGCAGGGAAGCCAGGACATGAAGCGTCAGAATGACGTTATGCATATCTGCCTCGCCATGCGAAAAATGCAACCCTCCGCCGGAAAAATTCCTCTGGAGCATGATCCCGAAAAGTAGAGACCGGTTTTCGGAGAAGATCATGCTCAAACAAAAAAATATAAGCGTCGAGCCTGATTCAACGCAGTTGAAACAAACTATAGAGCCTCGCTTCTGATGGAATCAGAAGCGAGGCTCTATAACCTTGATTTAACGCGTTTTCTTCACGCGAACCGGTATCCACTTCGCTCGAAAACGCTATAAAGGCGCAAGTGCGGATTCGTGTAATAAAATTGCGTAAGCAACCCGACCTGCGTTAATGAGGGTTTTGCCGGGGGTGCAATGGCCCGGCTGTCGGGATTTGGATGGCGTGACGAAGAGTCTGGACCAGATCGACCTTAAAATCCTCAGCGAGATTCAGGCCGACGGCCGGATCACCAACGTCGAACTGGCGAAACGGGTCGGCATTTCGCCGCCGCCGTGCCTGCGCCGGGTCCGGACGCTGGAGGAAGAGGGCTATATTCAGGGATACCGCGGGCTGCTCGATCCGCAGCGGCTCGGTTTCGAGGTTACGGTTTTTGCATCGGTGCATCTGTCCAGTCAGGCGGATGCCGACCTGCGCGCGTTCGAGGAATTCGTGCGCGGTGAGCCGCTCGTGCGTGAGTGCTGGATGCTGTCGGGCGAGGTGGACTTCATCCTGAAATGTGTGGCGCCCGACATGGCCACATTTCAGGATTTCGTCGCGCATCTCACCGCAGCGCCGCATGTACGGAACGTGCGGACCTCGCTGGTGCTTCACAGTTCAAAATACGCCCCTGCGGTGCCGTTGGAACTGAAGATGCCGGGCTGAACAAGGCCGGATCGGTTTCAACTCCTGTTGAAAAGCACCTTATCGAGGCTGATCGGGCCACCGCCGGCGAACACCAGATAGAAGAAAACAAAGCAATACAGCGCCGCCAGTTCACCGCCATTGGCGATGGGCATGAAGGTCTTGGGCGCATGGACCATGAAGTAGGCGACGGCCGTCATGCCTGACGTAATGAACGCTACGGCCCGCGTGAACAACCCGACGACCAGCAGCCCGCCGCCGACCAGTTCGATGATTCCGGCAACCCCGACCAGCGACGCCACCTGCAGATCCGCGAACATCGGCAGTGACGGAAAACCCAGGAGTTTGGCGGTGCCATGCTGCATGAGCAGAAGTCCGCTCATGAACCGAAGCAGACTGAGGACGATGGGCTGCCATTTGGCGAAAATTTGATCCATGACGTGCTCCCCCCGATTGGCGACATCGCAGAAAAACGCCGGCCACGCACTGGCGAGGGCCGGCGTTATCTAACACCCACCTCGTCGAATTGTTCCGGACTCGGAACATTCGGAATCCGCTTAGGATATCCCTTTATCCGCGACAACAGCGCGGGAGACTATACTCAATCCTGCGCTACCGCCATTCGACCTTCGCGATCTCATAGGCCTTAGCGCCGCCGGGCGCGACCACTTCGACGGAGGAGCCTTTCTTCTTGCCGATCAGCGCTCGCGCCAGCGGCGAGGTGATTGAAATGCGGCCCTGCTTGGCGTCGGCTTCGGCCTCGCCGACGATCTGCCACACCGCCTTCTTGTCGGTGTCCTCGTCGATCAGCGTGACGGTGGCGCCGAACTTGATGGTGTCACCGGAAAGCTTGCTGACGTCGATGATGTCGGCGCGCGCCAGCTTGTCTTCAAGCTCGGCGATGCGGCCCTCATTGTGCGACTGCTCTTCTTTCGCGGCGTGATATTCCGCATTCTCCGAAAGGTCGCCATGCGCGCGCGCTTCGGCGATCTGCTCGATGATGCGCGGCCGGTTCACCGACTGGCGCTTCTTCAGTTCGTCTGCGAGGGCGGCGTGCCCGCCTCGGGTCATCGGAACCTTCTCGACCATCTCACTTCGTCCTTCGCTTCATCGGCAGCGCTGCCGCGTTGCGCGAAGCGGCTTTCCGTCCGGAACCCGGCCGCGAAATCCGCATTCGCCTCACATTCGATTTCGACGCTCGCCTATCTTTGCGGCTTCTTTGGTGAGAATCCGTAATCAAGGGCGTTTGAAACTCTATAGATTCCAGTGCGATCTCAGAAGATCGCTTCAGGCTCGTCCAGGGCATTATCGCTTCCGATTGAATCAGAAGGGAAGCTCCAGATTGTTGTTTGGCGCGTTTTCTTCACGCGAACCGGTTTCCATCCTTAGGGCTCAAGCCGGAGGACATGCTTCGCTCGAAAACGCTATAGGCAATGAGCATCCGTCTCGACCGCCCCAGTAACCGACCGTCCTCGGTCGGGCAAAACGTCCCTGCAGTCGGCAGGTTCCGCTTCGTCAGGGTTCCCGCAGACCGATTATGGGCCGATCAGGCCCGATTCAAGCCTTACACTTATGTCTCGGAAAAATAACTCTGCAAGGTGCGAACCTCAAGATCTCCGCCCAGATAGGCGCGGATACCCTGCGCGGCGGCGACGGCTCCCGAAAGAGTGGTGTAGTACGGCACTTTATGCAAGAGGGCAGCGCGCCGCAGCGAGCGGCTGTCAGCCAGCGCCTGCGGCCCGTCGGTGGTGTTGAACACCAGTTGCACCTCGCCGTTGGTGATGGCGTCCACGATATGCGGGCGGCCCTCCAGAACCTTGTTGATCTTTTCGGCCGAAACCCCGCTGTCGGTCAGGTAGCGTTGCGTTCCCGACGTCGCTATCACCCTGAAGCCGACAGACGCCAACAGCTTCACCGTCGCGAGGATGCGCATCTTGTCGGTCTCGCGGACCGAGACGAACACCGTGCCCTTGCGCGGCAGATGCGTGCCGCCGCCAAGCTGGCTCTTGGCGAAGGCGATTTCGAAGGAGCGGTCGATGCCCATCACCTCGCCGGTCGATTTCATTTCCGGGCCGAGCACGGTGTCGACGCCCGGAAAGCGGGCGAAGGGGAAGACCGATTCCTTGACTCCGACATGACCTAGCCGCTGCGGCTTGAGCTTGAAACCCGCGAGCTTCTCGCCGGCCATGATCCGCGCCGCGATCTTGGCGACGGGAAGGCCGATCACCTTGGCGACGAACGGCACCGTGCGAGAGGCGCGGGGGTTGACTTCCAGCACATAGATCTCGCCATCCTTGATGGCGTATTGCACGTTCATCAGACCGACGACATCAAGACCGAGCGCGAGTTCGCGGGTCTGCCGCTCCAGTTCGGCGATCGTGGCCGCGTCGAGCGAGCGCGGCGGCAGCGAGCAGGCCGAGTCGCCGGAGTGGATGCCAGCCTCCTCGATATGCTCCATGATGCCGACGACGTAAGTGTCCTTGCCGTCGCCGAGACAATCGACGTCGATCTCCGTGGCGTCGGAGAGATAGCGATCGAACAGCAGCGGGTTGGTGCCGAGCACGGTATTGATCTGGCCGGTCTTGTCGTTCGGATAGCGGGCCTTGACGTCGGCCGGCACCAGTTCGGGCAGGGTTTCGAGCAGATAGTCGCCGAGCTGGCTGTCCTCGCGGATGATCTGCATGGCGCGGCCGCCCAGCACATAGGAAGGGCGCACCACCAGCGGCAGGCCGAGATCGGCGGCCACCAGCCGCGCCTGCTCCACCGAATAGGCGATGCCGTTCTTCGGCTGCTTCAGTTTGAGCCGGTCGAGAATGCGCTTGAACCGGTCGCGGTCCTCCGCGAGGTCGATGGCCTCGGGCGAAGTGCCGAGGATCGGCACATCTGCCGCTTCCAGGACGTGGGCAAGTTTCAACGGCGTCTGGCCGCCGAACTGCACGATCACGCCGTGCAACGTGCCGTTCTGCCGCTCGGTGTCGATGATCTCCAGCACGTCCTCGGCCGTCAGCGGTTCGAAATAGAGCCGGTCGGCGGTATCGTAGTCGGTCGAGACCGTTTCAGGGTTGCAGTTGACCATGATGGTCTCGAAGCCAGCGTCCGACAGTGCGAAGCAGGCATGGCAGCAGCAATAGTCGAACTCGATTCCCTGGCCGATGCGGTTGGGGCCGCCGCCGAGGATAACGACCTTCGTCTTGTCCGACGGTGCGCTTTCGTCGGCGGCCGCGCCCGCGAACGGCGCTTCATAGGTTGAGTACATGTAAGCGGTCGGCGAGGCGAATTCCGCGGCGCAGGTGTCGATGCGCTTGTAGACCGGGCGCACGCCGAGGGTGCGGCGAAGCGCTTTGACCTCCGCCTCGGTCCTGCCCGAAAGCACCGCGAGCCGTGCGTCCGAAAAACCCATCGCCTTGAGCGTACGCATCCCGAAGGCGTTGCCCGGCAGGCCGTGGGAGCGGACCTTGTTCTCCATCTCGACGATGCCGCGCAGTTCGGCGAGGAACCAGGGGTCGATCTTGCAGGAGCTGAAGATTTCCTCGTCGGTCCAGCCGAGCCGCATCGCCTGCGCGAGTTGCAGCAGGCGGTCGGGGGTCGGCGTGCCCAGCGCGGCGCGGATCGCGTTCTTGTCGTCGCCCCTGCCCATGCCCTCGATATCGATTTCATCGAGGCCGGTGAGGCCGATCTCCAGTCCGCGCAGCGCCTTCTGGAGGCTTTCCTGAAACGTGCGGCCGATCGCCATCACCTCGCCGACCGATTTCATCGAGGTGGTGAGCGTGGTCGAGGCGCCGGGAAATTTCTCGAACGCGAAACGCGGAATCTTGGTGACGACGTAGTCGATGCTGGGCTCGAACGATGCCGGTGTCGCGCCGCCGGTGATGTCGTTGGCGATCTCGTCGAGCGTGTAGCCGACCGCGAGTTTCGCCGCGACCTTGGCGATGGGGAAACCGGTCGCCTTTGACGCCAGCGCCGAGGACCGCGACACCCGCGGGTTCATTTCGATGATGACCATGCGCCCGCTGACGGGATCGACGCCGAACTGCACGTTGGAGCCGCCGGTCTCGACGCCGATCTCGCGCAACACCGCCAGCGAGGCGTCGCGCATGACCTGATATTCCTTGTCGGTCAGCGTCAACGCCGGCGCCACCGTGATGGAATCACCGGTGTGGACGCCCATCGGATCGAGGTTCTCTATCGAGCATATGATGATGCAGTTGTCCTTCTTGTCGCGGACGACCTCCATCTCGTACTCTTTCCACCCGAGCACGCTTTCTTCGATCAGCACTTCGTTGGTCGGTGAGGCATCCAGGCCGCGTTCGATGATGTCGAGGAATTCGTCGCGCGTGTAGGCGATGCCGCCGCCCGTGCCCCCCATGGTGAAGGAGGGGCGGATGATCGCCGGCAGTCCGATCTCGGACAGCGCCATCAGCGCTTCGGCCATCGCCTGCTGCTGGTAGCGCTTGCGCCGTTCGCCCTCGCCGAGCGTCCATTGCCGCTCGAGTTCGGCCAGCGCGTCGCCCGAGAGTTTTTCCTTCTCGGCGAGGTAGGCGTCGCGATCGGCCTTTTTCATCGCGGACGCATTGGCGAGCCGTGATTTCGGCGTCTCCAGGCCGATCCTGGTCATGGCCTCACGGAACAGCTGCCGGTCTTCCGCCTTGTCGATGGCGTCCGCCGTCGCGCCGATCATTTCGACGTCGAAATCATCCAGCGTGCCCTGCCGGCGCAGCGACAGCGCGCAGTTCAGCGCCGTCTGGCCGCCCATGGTCGGCAGCAGCGCGAAGCCGCCGGGAACGACGTGACGTTCCTTTTCGATGATCTTGCCGACGATTTCCGGGGTGATCGGCTCGATATAGGTGGCGTCCGCCAGATCGGGGTCGGTCATGATCGTGGCCGGGTTGGAGTTGACCAGGACCACCCTGTAACCCTCTTCCTTCAGCGCCTTCACCGCCTGGGTACCGGAATAGTCGAACTCACAGGCCTGTCCGATGACGATCGGACCGGCTCCGATGATGAGAATGGTCGAAATGTCGGTGCGTTTAGGCATCAAGTCCCAGGGGTGAAGATCGGGCACAAAAGGGTGAAATCGGGCACAAAAAAAGGACGCGCGAGCGGCGCGTCCCTTGAACAAGAGCGCGATCTTCGCGCGCGAGGTGTGTTTAGAGCCTTTATCGCTTCTAATGGAATCAGAAGCGAGGCTCTCAGATATTGATTTGACGCGTTTTCTTCACGCGAACAGGTCATCCACTTCGCTCGGAAGCGCTATAGACCAGATTTCGAGGGCGGAAAAGACCTTCAGGCTGCCGATCAACCGGCTATTGCCGGTGCTTGGAAACCGAAAGCGCGGTGTCCACCCGGAGAGCGAATGTGCAGTGTAAGGTTAATCCCGGTTTCAGGCGCATGAGGGGCGGCGATATGCTATTGAGCGTCTGCGCGGATTTAGCTTAGTGGCAAAGCAGCGGCTTCCAGGTCGCAGACCGATGTTCGATTCATCGAATCCGCTCCATTCCCCGCGGCCGCCCATGTGTGCCGGGAAGCGCGTATTCCCCATCATTGGATCGGGCTCGGCGTTGGCGCCGAGTATCCGGAAACCGCGTTCGCCCCTCGTGGCTGGTTAAGCCGCGATTCTACCGGCGTCACCGTATCGGCATCGCCGCCACCGCCTGCATCATCGGCACGGGCATCGCTGGTAAGGAAAACTTGAAGCGCGCGGTCGCGGGCCTTTCCTGTCGCGGAGGAGGCGTGCCCTTGCCGAGCTTGCGCGGGAGCGTCACGTCGGACGTTCATGAACTGTGGAGAAGTTTGGAGGCCCAGCCTGGACTTGAACCAGGATAAAAAGCTTTGCACAGCTCCCGCGTCGAACTTCCGCCACCGGGCCGCCAGTAATATTCCGTAATAATCGTCTGGCGGCGAGTCTTACCGTGGCTTAACGTTAACTGCCCGTCAGGCACGTCTATCGCGCGGCGGCCGCGCCGCGGTCGGCCTTGACGGGCCTCCCGGCCAGGAACGTCATTCGCGAAGCGTTGTGGCCGATATTGACCGGCGCCCGGCTCGCCGTCATTCCGGCGGCGGCGAGCTTGGCCAGCATCTCGGCCTCGCTGTAGCGTTGCAGCCCGATCCTCAGGCGGAGCTGCGGGTAAACGGACATCGCCGTGCGGACCAGCCCGCGCAGGGTGTCCTTCACGAAGCCATGCTTTGCTGCGAAGCGAAGCAGTGCGATCACGTCGCCGGACAACCCGACGTGCGGCTGCGGGATATCGCCCAGCACCAGCAGGCCGGTCGGCTTGAGCAAGCGGCGGACGACGGCAAAGCCGGCATCGAGTTCGTCCGGCGTCATATATTGCGCGACCGAGTTCATCACCGCCAGATCAATGGATTCCTCATCAATGTGTCTGAGTTCATCCAGCGAGCGCACATCGATTTTTGTGTTGGGCGCGAACCTCGTCACCAGCCGGCCGCGAACGCCGGGCGCGGGCTCCGCGAGAATCAGCCGGCCGCACGCATCCGCCACCGTTTCCGCGGAAAGCGCCTCGCCGCAGGCATAGTCGAGGACGACGGAATCCTGCGCAGGAATATAGCTGACGATGTTCCGGGCGATGGTCCGGAAATGGACGTCGCGATGCAGCCTGCTGACGTAGATCGTGTGGGCGGAGTCGTAATAAGCGATCCAGTCATCCATGGACGGCCCAAGCAATCTTTGTGTTCCGCGTCCGGAACCGCTCGCGTAATCAGGCGTTAGCGAACTTGTCGTGGATCAGCGCGTTTTCCGAGGTCGAAACGGGCTTTCGGCGCGCGGCGGAATTTTCCCATCGTCAGCTTGTGACGGTTTTCATAGCAGGAGGGTGCATCATGACCCAAGCCAAAAGTTCCGCCTTGCGGAAAGTGAACCCGGAGCTCGACACGCCGACCGATCTTTCCGAAGAAGGCGTCAGCAAGATCTCGGCAGCCATGAACGCGATCCTGGCCGACACCTTCGCGCTTTACCTGAAGACCAAGAACTTCCACTGGCATGTCAGCGGCCGCCATTTCCGCGACTACCATCTGCTGCTCGACGAGCAATCGGAGCAGATATTCGGCACGACCGATGAGATCGCGGAGCGGGTTCGCAAGATCGGCGGCACCACGTTGCGCTCGATCGGCCAGATCGCCAAGCTGCAGACCCTGGAAGACAATGACGAGAGTTTTGTGCCGCCGCGGGAAATGCTGCGCGAACTGATGAATGATAACAAGAAAGTCGCCGCGGCCATGCGCAAGGCCCATGATATCTGCGACAAGCATGAGGACGTGGCGACCGCGAGCCTGCTCGAGAATTTCATCGACGCGACCGAGCGGCGCGTCTGGTTCCTGTTCGAGGCCAGTCGGCAGGAAGGCGGCAACGAGGCGTGACGCTTCTGGGATCAGTCATGGCCAGCATAAAGCCGGGCATGACGGGGTGCTGATTCCGTCTAAAGCAAACCTGATCCTGGCCGCTCTCAGGCCCGCTTGTTCTCGCGCATCAGATCCGCGAAACGCCTGAACAGATAATGCGAATCGCGGGGTCCCGGTGAGGCCTCCGGATGATACTGGACGGAGAACACCGGCCTGCCTTCGAGTTCGATGCCGCAATTGGAGCCGTCGAACAGCGATACGTGGGTTTGTTTTGCACCCTCCGGCAGCGTGGTCTCGTCCACCGCGAAACCGTGATTCATGGAGGTGATTTCCACCTTGCCGGTGGCCTCATTCCTGACCGGATGATTGGCGCCGTGGTGACCCTGGTGCATCTTTTTGGTTTTCGCGCCGACCGCGAGGCCGAGCATCTGGTGGCCCAGGCAGATGCCGAAGGTCGGCGTACCCGACTCGATCACTTTGCGGATCATCGGCACGGCGTACTTGCCGGTTTCGGCCGGGTCGCCGGGGCCGTTCGACAGGAATATGCCGTCCGGCTTCATCGCCAGGATGTCTTCCGCTGACGTGGTTGCCGGCACCACGGTGATCTTGCAGCCTTCGCCGGCGAGCAGGCGAAGGATGTTGCGCTTGATGCCGTAGTCGACGGCGACGACGTTGAATTCGGGCCTGTCCTGCCGGCCGAAGCCTTTGCCCCACTCCCACGGCGTCTCGTCCCAGGTGTAGCGCTGGCTCGATGTCACCATCGGCACGAGATCCATGCCCTCGAGGCCGGGCCACTCTCGCGCCTCCTTTTTCAACCCATAAAGATCGAAATGTCCGTCCTTCGCGTGGGCGATCACCGCGTTGGGCATGCCTTTGGTGCGGATCAGCGCGGTCAGCGCTCGGGTGTCGATGCCCGAGATGCCGATGATGCCGCGCGCCCTCAGCCACGCATCGAGGTGCCTGGCTGCGCGGTAGTTCGAGGGCGACGTGATGGCGCTGCGCAGGATAACGCCGCGCGCGCCCAGCGTCGCCGCCATGTTCACGGTTTCGATGTCCTCGTCGTTGGTGCCGACGTTGCCGATATGCGGGAAAGTGAAGGTGATGAGCTGCCCGGCATAGGAGGGATCGGTGAGGATTTCCTGGTAGCCGGTCATCGCGGTGTTGAAGCAGACTTCCCCGACCGCCTGGCCCTCGGCCCCGAGGCCGAAGCCCTCGATGACGGTGCCGTCGGCCAGCACGAGAAGCGCCGTCGGCTTGAGGTCCGGCCAGGCTGAAGCGTTTTCCGATGAGGTCATGAGCGCATGACATAGCTTCCCTCCCGCACCGCGTCAAACGCCGGTTGTCTCGCGCGCCGGTGCGGCCTACATCTGCCTCCGACGCAACGTAACGATGCGTGATTTGGCGGTGTCCGGCACCGCGAGGGGAGGCTTTTCCGATGCTGCGCGATGACATCAACAACGCCGTCAAGGAGGCGATGAAGGCCAGGGACGAGCGCAGGCTGTCCACGCTGCGGATGGTCAACTTCACCATCAAGAATGCCGATATCGAGGCGCGCGGGCAGGGCAAGCCCCCGCTGGCGGACGGCGACCTGCTCGGCCTGTTGCAGAAGATGATCAAGCAACGGCAGGAGTCGGTGGAGCTTTACGAAAAGGGCGGCCGCGAGGAGCTGGCGGCGCAGGAACGCGCCGAGATCGCCGTCATCTCTGCCTATCTGCCGAAGCAGATGTCCGACGATGATGTGAAGGCGGCCGTCGCCGCCATCATTACCGAGACCGGTGCGAGCGGCATCAAGGACATGGGCAAGGTGATCGGCGAGCTGAAGGCTAAATACGCCGGCCAGATGGATTTCGGCAAGGCCAGCGGCGTGGTGAAGGCCGCGCTGACGGGTTAGCTCCACGCCCGGGCGCGGCCCGGAAATCCTGTGCACAACTGAATTAGTTCCAGTCCCCCGAAGAAATACTTCGGTTCCTGCACGGGAACGACGCGCAAGCGCTTGCGTTGTCGCCTCTGTAAACAGGAGGCGGACGGGCTTCGGGACGCGGACTTTGCTTTGACTATCGGGGATTTCCGATTCCGTTGATCATCCTCCTCGCCATTTTCATGAACGACTGAGCTTAAGCGAGGAACGAGATGAGCATCGGCACAATCATTCTGATTATTCTCATTATCGCGTTGCTGGGCGGATTCAGCGGCGTCGGCGGCGGGCCGTTTTACGGAACGGGCTATTACGGCGGCGGCGGCCTCGGGCTGGTGATCGTCATCCTGCTGATCCTGATCCTGATGGGGCGCATCTAGAGGCTTCGACGCGTTTTCTTCACGCGAACAGGTCATCCATCCTTAGGGCTCAAGCCCGAGGACATGCTTCGCTCGAAAATGCTATCGCTAAACGGAACGGATCAAACGGAACGGCCATCGCGAGCGAAGCAATCCATTGTCGAGAACCCGAACTGGATTGCTTCGTCTCGCCGCCACTCCTCGCGATGTCAGCAACGTGGGGAATCTTATGCGTATAATGATTGCGATGCGATCAGCGTCGCCTCGACCTCGCGCAGAACGCGCGCCAGCCGAGCCGTCCATGTGACTTGCCCGGCGTCGTCACCGATCAGGTCCTGCCGGATTTCGATGCCGCTGTTCAGCAACCCGCGCGCCTCGCCATGCACCGGAATGGTGTAGTCGGTGAGGTCGCTCACCGCATAGGGTTCATTGTCGCCGACCACGAGATCACCCTCGGCGCGCAGCCACGACAGCAACAGCGGTGGCAACACCAGACTGCGGTGATAGAGGGTGCCGACATGCCATGGCCGTGCGACCCCTGCATAGACCGGCGTGAAGCTGTGCAGCGAAACCAGAATAGTGGGACGGCTCCTGGCCAGCCGCTCGTCGATCGCATCGGCTATCCGGCGATGATAGGGCTCGAAGATCGCGCGCCGCCGCGCGTCGGCCTCGGTCGATGAAAGGCGTTCATTGCCCGGGATGACCGTGGCGTCACTGAGAGCCGGAATCGAGCTTGCGACATGGGGCGGCCGGTTGCAGTCGATCACCAGCCG
>JAANMY010003647.1_pt1 | contig 12534 bp, 5 predicted proteins | sample 7279691 | NCBI WGS metagenome assembly JAANMY01 (sample SAMN14094543, study PRJNA606508) | bioreactor metagenome | isolation source: A lab-scale SPAN reactor treating ammonium-rich wastewater day 388 | place: Ireland: Galway | collected 2018-02-07
TGCTGTTGCGCTCGTCCTCCCGGAATCGCTGGATCATCACCTGCTTGAACGTCTGCGCCGCGATGCGACCGAACGCCTCCGGAGGCATCTCCAGCGGCTGACCGTGCCGGTAGATCTGAATCTGACCCGAGAGAGGGTCCACCGAGCACGTGAACTCTTCCGTGTCGAGCGTGTTGAAGTACCGCCGCGCCGCCGAGACCATCGCCGCCTCGAGGTCCGCGATCAGCAGCTGCCGGTCGATGTTGCGATCCCGCGAGATCGAATCGATGATCCGCATCATTTCCTGCGTGTTCATGCCGTCCTGCTCCGAGTTGTCGGGTTGTCTGGTTGTCCTGTCGGCCCGCTCGCGGGGCGTTCGTTCCTGAAAAAGCACGAGGGCCACGAGCGCCCGCGCGCAGGTGGCCCCGCCGTCACGCCTCGCCGGCCTTCCGCGCCGTCGGGGCGTCCGCCATGGCGCTCCGGGCTAACCCATCGGAGCGTCCTCCTGTCCCCGCCCCGTCAGGGGCAGGGCGCGCGCCGGACGAGCGCAGCCGTGCTTCGTCCGATCAGCGGCCATGGTCGGCGAGTACCTGCATACCACGTCACTCCCGGGGCGTACCTCCGCCCGAGACCAAACCTACCCACAACTGTAGAGACACCGCGACCCCCCGGTCAACCCCCGACCGGAGCATCCCCGCTTACACCCGGTCGTCGCGGGAGATCGCCCGAACCACGCGCAGCGCCCGCGAGCCGCGGTACTGCCCGACCTCCGCCGTGAACTTCCGCTCGTGCCCCACCCACAGCACCGCCGGCCGAGTGGCCTCCGTCTCCGTCACGATCACGTCCCCAGGCGCCATGTACGCCAGGTCGCGCAGCGTGATGGTCGTCTCCGCGAGGATCGCCCGGAGGTCCAGGCTCGCGTGCCCAAGCCCGCGAGCAAGCCGACGCTCGATCTCCTCCGAACGCTGGTTCTTCGCCACGCTGAACCAGCTCTGAGAACTCAGCTGCTCCACCACCGGCTCGATCACGTTGTACGGAATGCAAAGGTTCATCGTTCCCGCGCGGTTCGAGGTCTTCAACTCGAACACGATCACCACCACCACCTCGTTCGGCGGCACGATCTGCACAAGCTGGGGGTTGCTCTCCGTCGCGCTCACCTCGAACTGCAGTTCCTTCACGCCCGACCACGCCTCCGACAGCGCGGCCAACGCACGCCGGATCACGTTCCCGATCAGCCGCGTCTCGATCAGCGTCATCGGCCGTTGCGGTACGAACAGGTCCTGGCTCGTCCCCCCCAGCAGACGGTCGATGATCGGGTAAATGATCAGCGGGCTGACCTCGAGGCACATCTGCCCCTCCAGCACGCTCGTCTGGATCAGGTTGAAGCTCGTCGGGTTCGGAAGCCCGGAGATGAACTCCGAGTACGTCATCTGCTCGCAGTCCGCGACTCGGACCTCCACGATCGTCCGCAGGAAGCCCGACAGCGACGCCCCGAAGTTCCGCGCGAACCCTTCGTGCAGCGTCTGCAAGGCACGCATCTGGTCCTTGCTCACACGCTCAGGACGCTTGAAGTCGTACGGCCTGATCTCCGGCGGCGCGTCCCGACGCTTCCGGCTGAAGACCCGAACCTCCGCCTGCTGCGTTTCGCTCTCGTCCGGCTCCGCCGCCGCGAGCAGGGCATCGATCTCGCTCTGGTCCAGCACGTTCGCCATGGAGCCGTGTTCCGACAGGCCCCCCGCGCACGAACACCCCGTGCCCGCCGGGCCACGCCCGACTATCGGCCCCGGGGACCGATCCGCTTGAAGCAGCCGCCCGCTCTGAAACCCCGAACCCCCTCCCGACCTTTAATCAAACGATGCCACACCTCTTCCGCCTCGCGTTTCCCCTGCTGCTGATGCTCTGGCTCGCTCCGCTCTCCGACCTCGCCGCACAGCCCCTGGGCGGCGACAAGGTGACCGTCCGGGTCGTCCCCGCCGTGTCCGCCGCCGAGCCGGGCGCCAGGTTTGCCGTCGCCGTCGTCATCGACCACGCCCCGGGCTGGCACACCCACACGAACGCCCCCGTCGTGCCCGCATCATGGGCCGGCTTTGTTCCCATCCCGACCACCATCGACCTCAAGCCCTCCCCGGGCCTCTCCGTCGGTCCGATCCAGTGGCCCGAAGTCCACGAGATTCGCATCGATCTTGCCGGCACGGGCCGACCCGAGCCGTACCCCGTCTTCGAGGGCACGGCCGTCGCCTTCATCCCGGTTGAGATCGACGAGTCCGCGAGCGGCGAAGTCTCGCTCGCCATCGAGGTCGAACTCCAGGCCTGTGACGACGTCGGATGCCTCATCCCCGAGACCTACCCGTTCGAGGTCCGTATCCCCATCGCCGCCGGCGAACCCACGGATACCGCGCTCTTCACCGCCTTCGATGCCTCCGTCTTCGCCGACCGCGACCGCTGGGGTGCGCAACCCCCATCACCGCCCCCGGGCCTTTCAGGACGCTCCTTCTTCGGCTTCACGCTCCCGAGCGCGGACGGCGCGGCCGGCGTCGCCATCGTCGCGCTCCTCGCGGCGGTGGGGGGCTTCATTCTCAACCTCACCCCCTGCGTCCTGCCCGTCATCCCCATCAAGGTGCTCACCATCAGCCAGCACGCCGGCTCGCCCGGCCGTTCGCTCGCGCTCGGCCTGTGGATGGCCCTCGGCGTCATCGCGTTCTGGGTCGGAATCGGCCTCCCCATGGCCCTCTTCGCCAGCGTCACAGACCCCTCACGCATCTTCGGGGTCTGGTGGGTTACGCTCGGCATCGGCCTGCTCATCGGCGCGATGGGTGTCGGCATCATGGGCGCGTTCTCTATCAACCTGCCCAGGTCCGTCTACGCCATCAACCCCAAGGCCGACTCGGCCTGGGGATCGTTCGTCTTCGGTGTCATGACCGCCGTGCTCGGCCTGCCCTGCTTCGGGTTCGTTGCCGGCGCGCTCCTGGCCGGCGCGGCCGCGCTGCCGCCGGGCGTCGTCATGGTCATCTTCACCGCGCTCGGCGTCGGCATGGCTTCCCCCTACCTCGTGCTCTCGGCCAACCCGAAGCTCCTCGCCCGCGTCCCACGCACAGGCCCAGCGAGCGAACTCGTCAAGCAGGTCATGGGCCTGCTGCTCCTCGCCGCCGCCGCCTACTTCGTCGGCTCGGGGATCCTCGCCATCCTGAGCGAACGACCGGGCGGCCTGCTCGCCCTCCCCTGGTATGTCCGTGTCCTCCACTGGTGGGTGATCGCCGCGTTCGTCCTCGTCGCTGCCGCTTGGCTGCTGCGACGAACCTTCGCCATCACCACCAGCCCGGGCAGGCGAGGAGCGTTCTCGGCCATCGCCCTGGCTCTCGCGGGTTCGAGCGTCTTTGTCGCGGTGGACATGTCCGCCAAGGCACGCGACAACTTCTGGGTGGCGTTCGATCCTCAACTCTGGGCCGAGACTCGCACCTCGGGCCGCGTGGTCGTCATTGACTTCACCGCCGAGTGGTGCCTCAACTGCAAGGCCCTCAAGGCCGCCGTCCTCAACCGCGAGCCGGTGAAAAGCCGCCTCCGAGCGGCTGGCGTCCTTCCCTTGACCGCGGACCTCACCAGCACCTCCGCGCCGGGCTGGACGACCCTCCGCGACCTCGGCCAGACCGGCATCCCACTGCTCGTGATCGACGGTCCGGGCCTCTCCGAGCCGTGGCTCTCCAACGCCTACACAGCCCAGCAGGTCATGGAGACGCTCGATCGGGCGTCCCGGCCGCCCCAGCGCTGAGGCTCCTCCTGTTTGACTCCCCCCACCCCGGCGCGTACTTTCAGCGTGTCCTCCGGGACGCGATCCGGGGACAGGGGCGCGGGTGTAGCTCAGTGGTAGAGCGTCACGTTGCCAACGTGAAAGTCGAGGGTTCGAGTCCCTTCACCCGCTCTTGAGAACGACCCCCGGTCACGCGCCGGGGGTTGTGCGCTTCCGGGCGGGATGCGCGACGGAAGGAGCGTTGCGGCGCATCCCCTCCCCTTTCACGTGGGTTCAGTTCTCGTTGCAACTGCGCCCGCCTCCCTCGGAAGAAGCCATACCACGCGGGGTCCGTGGCCCCGAGTTCGACGATCCAGCCAGGAGTCCACCATGCACCGCCGTTCACTCGCTGTCCGTGCCGCGCTCTGCCTTCTCCTTCCGCTCGTCGCCGGCACGGTCTCGGCCGCCTCCGACGACATCAAGCCCCACGCAGGCATGCTCCGCTACCCGGACGTCAGCGCGACACACATCGCCTTCGTATACGCCAACGACATCTGGATCGTCCCACGCGCCGGCGGACAGGCGACACCACTCGCCAGCCCGCCGGGACAGGAAGGTTTCCCACGCTTCAATGCCGACGGCACCACCATCGCCTTCATCGGCAACTACGACGGCAACCGCGATCTCTACACCGTCCCCGTTACCGGCGGCATCCCCACCCGCGTCACCCACCACCCCGCAGGCGAGTTCCTCTGCGACTGGACCCCGGACGGCAAACTCCTCTTCTCCAGCAACGCTCTCGCCGGACTCGGCCGACAGACCCAGCTCTTCGTTACCTCCCCCTCCGGCGGCCTGCCCGAGCAACTCCCCGTCCCCTACGGCACCAACGCCGCCATCAGCCCGGACGGCAAGTGGCTCGCCTACACCCCGCACTCCATCGACTTCCGCACCTGGAAGCGGTACCGCGGCGGGATGCAGACCGACATCTGGCTCTTCAACCTCGAGACCTACGAGTGGAAGCAGGCAACCGACTGGGAAGGCACCGACACCTCCCCCATGTGGCACGGTGAGACGCTCTACTACCTCTCCGACCAGGGGCCGGAGCACCGACAGAACATCTGGTCCTACGACCAGAAGACCGGAAAACGCGAGCAGATCACCAAGCACGCCGATTACGACGTCAAGTTTCCCTCCATCGGTCCCGGCGAACGCAACCGCGGTGAGATCGTCTACCAGCTCGGCTCCTCGCTCATGCTCCTCGACCTGCGCACGGGACGCTCGCGCGCGGTCGAGGTCGTCATCCCCGGCGATCGCCCCCGCCTGCGCCCGCAGATGATCGACGCCGGACGAAACATGGGCGCATGGGCCGTCTCTCCCACCGGCAAACGCGCCGTGATGGAAGCACGCGGCGACATCTGGACCGTCCCCGCCGAGAAAGGCCCCGTCCGCCAACTCACAGACACCTCCGGCGCCGCCGAGCGCAGCCCCGCCTGGAGCCCCGACGGCCGCTGGATCGCCTACTTCTCCGACGCCTCGGGCGAGTACGAACTCTGGGTCCGACAGTCCGACGGCAAGGACGAGCCGCGCCAGGTCACCAAGGGCAACAAGACCTTCTTCTTCCGCGCCCTCTGGTCGCCGGACTCGAAGAAGATCATCGTCACCGACAAGGCTGCCAACATCATCCTTGTCGACGCCGAAACCGGCGAGCAGCGCGTCCTCGACCGCGACGAGTGGGCGAACCAGCCCGGCATCGACTGGTCGCACGACTCGAACTGGATCACCTACGCCAAGACCGACGCTGACTCCGGCACGCGCTCGATCTGGCTGTACGACCTCAAGAACGACACGAAACACCAGGTCACCAGCGGCTTCTTCGACGACTCCAACCCCGTCTTCAGCAAGAAGGGCGACTTCCTCTACTACTCCTCCAGCCGGGACTTCTCCAACCCGCAGTACGAGGACGTCGGCACGACCTTCGTCTACGCCGACACCGGCAGGCTCCTCGCCGTTCCCCTGAACAAGGACGTCAAGAACCCGCGCCTCGTCGAGAGCGACGAAGAGACCTGGAAGAAGGACGACAAGAAGGAAGATAAGAAGGACGACGCCAAGAAGGACAACGGGGAGAAGAAGGACAACGGCGACGCCGACGGCAAGAAGGACGAAAACGGCGAGAACGGCGACGACGCCGCCAAGAAGCAGGACGCCGCCGCCGTCAGCCCCATCCACGGCGTCTGGAAGGGCACCGTCAAGGGACTCAGCAAGATCGGAGCGCCGCAGGACGAGGTCGAGTTCACGATGACGATCATCGTCGCCGCCGACGGCTCCATCACCGGCTCCAGCAGTTCGATGGGCCAGACCAACGACTACGATGCCGTCACCTTCGACGAGGCAACCGGCAAGTTCACCGCCACCCGCGCACGCGACGGCATGACCACGAAGATGGAGGGCACCCTCGCAGGCGACAAGCTCACGGGCACCTGGGAGGTTCCCGAACTCGGCATCAACGGCACATGGGAAGCGACCAAGACCGACGAGCAGCCCCCCGCCGACGCCGTCAAGGCCGCCGACGACAAGGACAAGCCCCTCGTTATCGACCTCGACGGGTTCGAAGGCCGCGCCATGCAACTCCCCGTCTCCTCCGGACGCTTCTTCGGCCTCGCGTCCAACGACAAGGGCGAACTCCTCTACGTCCGGGCCGGCGGACGCGGCACCCCCCCCTCGATCAAGATCTTCGACGTCCGCGACGAAAAGGCGGAGGAAAAGACCGTCATCGCCGGCGCCGGCGGTTACGCCGTCTCCGCCGACGGCAAGAAACTCCTCATCAACCAGAACAACCGCTTCGGAATCGTCGACGCCCGCGCGGGGCAATCCATCTCCAAGCCCCTCGCCACAGAACTCATGAAGCAGGTCAACCCCCGCGAGGAGTGGGAGCAGCTCTTCACCGACGCCTGGCGACGCCACCGCGACTTCTTCTACGTCCAGAACCTCCACAACGTGGACTGGGACGCCATCTACAAGCAGTACCACGCCATGCTGCAGGACGCCGCGAATCGCGAGGACGTCAGTTACATCATCTCCGAGATGATCTCCGAACTCAACGTCGGCCACGCCTACTACTGGGGCGGCGACGTCGAGGGGCAGCCCAGCGCCAACGTCGGACTCCTCGGCGTGGACTTCGAACTCGCCACCGCCACCGCCGACGACGGCACAGCACGCTCCGCCTATCGCATCAAGAGAATCCACGAGGGTGCGCCCTGGGACTCCGACGCACGGGGCCCACTCAGCCAGCCCGGGATCGACGCCAAACCCGGAACCTGGCTCCTCGCCGTCAACGGACGACCCATCGATACGTCGAAGGACCCCTGGGCGGCCTTCATCGGACTCGCAGGCAAGCACACCACACTCACCCTCGCCGACGCCCTCTTCGGCGACGACGAGGCCCGCAAGGAACGCGAGGTCACCATCACCCCGATCGGCTCCGAGTCCAACCTCCGCTTCCGCTCCTGGATCGAGGCCAACCGCCGCTACGTCGACGAACGCACCAGCGGCAAGGTCGGATACATCTACGTCCCCAACACCGGAGTCGACGGACAGAACGAACTCTTCCGCCAGTTCTACGGCCAGACCGGCAAGGCAGCGCTCATCATCGACGAACGATGGAACGGCGGCGGGCAGATCCCCACACGCTTCATCGAACTCCTCAACCGCCCCCGCACCAACTACTGGGCTCGCCGAGACGGCAAGGACTGGCCCTGGCCGCCCGACTCCCACCAGGGGCCGAAGTGCATGCTCATCAACGGGCTGGCCGGCTCCGGCGGCGACATGTTCCCCTGGCTCTTCCGACACAACGGACTCGGCAAACTCATCGGCACTCGCACCTGGGGCGGACTCGTCGGCATCTCCGGCGTGCCCGGACTCATCGACGGCGGATACACCGCGGTCCCCACCTTCGGCTTCTACGAGACCGACGGCACTTGGGGTGTCGAAGGCCACGGGGTTGACCCCGACATCGAGGTCGTCGACGACCCCTCCCTCATGGCACGCGGCCACGACCCACAACTCGACGCCGCAATCGATCTCATGCTCCAGTCCGTCGAGACCAACCCCTACCGTCCGGCCCCCCGACCCGCAGACCCCGACCGTCGCGGCATGGGGCTGCCCGACTCGGACAAGTAGACCGACCTCAACCAATCATTCCCAGTGGGGCGGGCGCCTTGCCCGCCCCGTTTTTCATCGGTACGCCGCCATCCGCTTGGCGGCCACAACGCCGTGCGGTACACTGCATCAGTGCGTGGGGTCCGCGCAAGCCGCGAGAGGCCCCGACGCCCGCGCCCAGCCCCGGGCCGCGAGCAACCCCCAGAGGGAGTCCTGCGATGCCGAAGCCCCCGCGTGCCCTCAAGCCGTGCGCACACGCCGCCGAGCCGCGCCCGTTCCTTGAGCATCTCGAACAACGGGTGGTGCTCGCCGCCCCGTGGAATCTCGCCGGCGTCGGGCTGTACATGGAAGGCGGCCCCACCGTCTACTTTGCCGAGGCCGTCATGCAGGAAGACGGGTCCCTCACCGGCAGTCGCTTCGACTCCGGCGACGCAGGCCCGCTCCCCGCCGTCCCGATCGACTTCGCTTCCGTCACCGACCGCCCCAACGGTGGCATCCGGATCGGATTCGTCGACGCCTTCACCCCCTACGACGACCAGACCGGCGCACGCTTCCTCGAAGAAAACGGCTACCCCCTCGGCTGGTTCTTCGGGCGCGATTCCGGCGGCGCACGCACCGAACTCACCTTCGCCGTCCAACGTCCCACCTCCGCCACCACCAGCGACATCGTCGGGTCGTGGTTCTTCCAGTCGCTGACCGTGAGCTTCGACGCAGAACGCGCCTTCGTCCACGGCGGAACCGCCAGCATCGGCCCGGGCGCAATCGTCGTCACCCTCACCGGCTCCCCCGGCACCCCCCCCGTCGCCGAGTCACACGCCATCGCCGGCACCGGCCCGATGGGACGATTCAACCTCGTGCGCGGGCTCGAAGATTCCGTGCTCTACATGAGCGCGGACGGTTCCGTCATCATCTGGTCCGACGCCGACGCCGCGGATGGCGACATCGCCATCGGCATCGGCGTCCGCGGCGCGCCCTCGCCCACCGCAGCCGGCGTCGCCGGCCTCTACCGACTCACGCTCACCGACATCGACGACGACGGCCTCGCCTTCGAGCCTGCCGACCTCGCCCTCACACTCAACCAGAACGGAACATTCTCCGCCATCGACCTCCTCGACTTCGAGGGTGGCGGCTCCGACCCCGCCTTCACCGGCACATGGTCCATCTCGGGAACCACCCTCCGCCTCACGCTCGGCAACGGAGACGTCTACCAGTTCATCATCTCCGACAACGACTCCACCCTCCTCGCCACCGACGTCATCTTCCAGAGCGGCGACTTCCGCAAACTTCTCGGCGTCGGCACCCGCGTCGTCGCCGAGCCTCTCCCCCCTCTCGAATCCCTCATCGCCCTCGGCATCCTCAACGCCGACGGCGATCCCATCGCCTACGACCTCCGCCCCGACGGCGACTGGCGCGTCGTCGATCTCATCGCGCGCGCGAACGGCCCGGTGCCCACCGCAACCGCCGACGTCGAGGCCTGGGTCGATCCGATCTCCCAGCGACTCTTCGCCGCCACCTCGACGCCCCAGGGCGTCTACGTCTACACCCGCAACGAAGCCAACGAGTGGACCGCACGCAACCTCACCCAGGAACTCGCGCCCGCCACGCGCATCCCCGGCGATCTCACCGTCTTCGCCGACCTCGACGGCCGCGTCTACATCGCAGGCATCGACACCGGCGGCAACATGGTCCTCTACAAGAACATGGGCCGGGACTCGCAGGGCGTCGAAATCTGGTCCTTCGAGAACCTCGTCACCACGCAACTCTCACCCAAGAACATCCCCATGCCCGCCATCGTCGGACCGCTCATCTCCTACGTTACCTCATGGAACGGCCTCAACATCGCCGGGCTGGACGCGAGCGGCAACATCTGGTCCGTCTGGTCCGGCGACGGCGGACTCGTCTGGTACGCAAACAACCTCAGCACCATCACCGGCGCCCCGCCCATGGCCGGCGGACTCACCGCCTACCTCACCTCATGGGACGGCATCAACATCGCCGGACTCAACGCCGCGGGGCAGCTCGTCGTCACCTGGTGGGTGCCGCAGTTCGTCGGCAACTGGGAGACCAGCAACCTCACCGACATCGCCGGCGGTCCCACGCTCGACGGGGGTACCGTCACCAGCTACGTCGCACCATGGGGCGGCCTCAACGTCGCCGGACTCGACACCGGCGGCGAACTCGTCATCTACTGGTGGTCCCCGGAACTCGAACAGAACGGCCAGACCTGGCAGACCGCCGACATGACCTCCGACCTTCCCGCCGAGCAGCCCCGACCCAACTCACAACTCACCAGCCGCGTCACCGACCTCGAAGGCGGCCAACTCAACGTCTTCGGCGTCGATTCGACGACCAACGACCTCATCCGCCTCCGCTTCAGCGCGGACAACCCCGCGTGGGCCATCCAGAACGTCTCCGAAGACGCCATCCCCGATTGATCGTGCTCGGATGAACTCCGCGCTCTCCGTGCCCCTCCGCGAACTCCGCGTTCTCTCCCGGTCAGTCCGCCTGCATCGTCCGTTCACGCCGCCTCTTCCCCCGCGTCGATCCCCAGCGCCTTCATCTTCTTGTACAGCGTCGTCCGGTTGATCTTCAGGTCGTCCGCCGTCTTCTGTCGGTTCCAGTTGTTCGCCTCCAGCGCGCGCAGGATGATCCGCCGCTCCGGCTCCCGCAACGCTTCCTCCAGCGCCATCGGCCTCCACTCGCCCTCGTCGCGCTCGGTGCCGCCCGTCGTCAGCCGCGCCAGCACACCCGCGTCCGACTCCCCCGTCACATGCGGCGGCAGGTCTTCGAGAAGAATCGTCTGCCCCTTCGTCAGCACCACCGCACGCTGGATCACGTTCTCCAGTTCACGCACGTTGCCGGGGAACGGGTACCGCCGCAGCGCATCCATCGCCTCGCCGCTGATCCCCGCGATCTGCCGCCCCGCCTCGGCCGCGTAGCGCTCGAGGAACTTCTCCGCGAGCATCGGCACGTCGCCGACGCGTTCGCGCAGCGTGGGCAACTCGATCTTCACCACGTTGATCCGGTAGTACAGGTCCTGCCGGAACTGCCCCCGCGCCACCAGGTCCTCCAGCGGCTGGTTGCTCGCGAGCACGACCCGCGCATCCACCTCGACCGTCTTCGTCGAGCCGACCGGCTCGAAGCGGCGCTCCTGCAGCACGCGCAGCAGCTTCAACTGCATCCCGGGGCTGGCGCTGTTGATCTCGTCCAGGAAGATCGTCCCGCCGTCAGCCGCCAGGAACCGACCAGCCTTGTCCGCGTGCGCTCCCGTGAACGCCCCCTTCACGTGCCCGAACAGCTCGCTCTCCAGCAGCGTCTCCGGGATCGACCCGCACGACAGCTCCACGAACGGCCCATCGCGCCGCGGCGAGCGGTGATGGATCGCGTGCGCGATCAGGCTCTTCCCCGTCCCGCTCTCGCCCGTCATCAGCACCGTCGTTCGTGTCGGCGCGACCGCCTCGACCAGCTCGAAGATGCGCCGCATCCGGTGGTCGCCGCCGATGATTCCGTCCAGGCTGTACCGCCCGTCAAGCTGCCGCCGCAGCCGCTGGTTCTCGGCCATCAACGCCTGCTGGCGCAGCGCCCGTTCCAGTGCGACGCGAAGCTCCTCGTCCACCACCGGCTTCGTCAGGTAGTCCACCGCGCCGACGCGCAACGCTTCGACAGCCGTCTCGACGTTCGCGTAGCCCGTGAGCATCACGACCGCTGTCCCAGGCCGCTCGCGCACGATCCGCCTCAGCAGCTCGATCCCGCTCATCCCAGGCAGCGATACGTCGCAGATCACCACCCGGAAGGCGTCGCCCTCGTCCTCGGCCGCCTCCAGCGCGGCCAGCGCCTCGACGCCGTTGAACGCCGTCGCCGCGCCGTGCCCCTCCCCGCGCATGAACTCTGCCAGCGACTCCGCGACGATCGGGTCGTCATCAACGATCAGCACCCGTGCCCCGGGTCGCTCGTTCATTGCTTCTCGATCACCCCGCACGCCGTCTGTCCTCCGCCCGCACGATCCATCGCACATCGAGCGCAGCGCCGGGCCTTGCGGGGTCCGGCAGGTCCGTACGCTGTCGCAACTCGATCGCGCCGTCCGGCAGTTCCCGCACCACGCTCCGACTGAGCGACAGCCCGATCCCGCGCCCGCCGGGCTTGGTCGTGAACCCGTGCCGGAACAGCCCCTCGCCCTTGCTCGTCGGCAGGCCGGGGCCGTCGTCCAGGATCAGCACGCACGCACGACCCGCCGGGCTGACCGACGCATGGACCTCGACGCACCCACCCGGCTTGCCCTCCGCGCTCGGTCGGCACGCCGCGATCGCCTCCACCGCGTTCCGAAGACCGTTCAGCACGATCGGGTACACCGGCCCAGACCCGGCGGTTTCCGCGCCCGCGTCCAGCCGCAGATCAATGGTGACGCCCAGGTCGTCCGCGTCGGGGCGCACCACGTCCGCCGCGTGCCGGATCGCCTCGGCGAGCGTCACGGGTCTGCCCGGCCCGAACGTCCGCGAGCCGATCAGCCCCGGCGTGCCGCGCATCGCCGCGTGCACGAGGTCCGCCATGCGCTCCAGCGAGCCGCGCACCGTGTCCAGACGCTTCCGCGCGTCATCGACCGCCCCCCCCTCCGCGTCGCCGAGCGACCGCTCCGCCTGCAGCAGCGTGCGCATCGAGCCGTCAAGCAGGTTGCCCAG
>JAANMY010003649.1_pt1 | contig 12524 bp, 10 predicted proteins | sample 7279691 | NCBI WGS metagenome assembly JAANMY01 (sample SAMN14094543, study PRJNA606508) | bioreactor metagenome | isolation source: A lab-scale SPAN reactor treating ammonium-rich wastewater day 388 | place: Ireland: Galway | collected 2018-02-07
GACGTCCTGCTCGGTGGCGTGCAGCCGCGCGCGCTGGCTGCGAATCGTGGCCTCGGCGCGCCGGATTTCCGCGTATTCGCGGCCGCCGCGCCAGATCGGCTGGGTCAGCGTCAGCGACGCCGAGGCCGGCCGCGTCCGATTGCCCGAGCGACTCGTGTCCTCGACGACCGTGCGGCTGGTCGAGAAGCCGCCGGTGAACGTCGCCGTCGCGGTCGGCCGGAGGAGCGATATCGCCTGCGCCACCTGCTCGTCCACCGAACGCAGAAGGTCGCGCGCGGCGAGAATCCGCGGATTGGACTGATAGGCCTGCACCAGCGCCTGCGTGAGGGTTTCGGCGCCCGCCTCGGCGGGTGCGATGAGCGCCGTCACGCTGAGAACGGCGGCGGCGCGGCGGAACGGGCGGCTTCGATCCATGTGCTGCAATCCCCTCGGACGACTGATCCCGTACTCTATACGCAGCGGCCCGCCTCGGCCGTCGCGACCCTCAGAAAACGAAGCGCGGCTTCGGCGCGAATCCTGTCAGGTAAGGCGTCGACGCCTCGAACAGCGTCCGCCCCGCGACCGCGCCGCGGCGCTTCAGCAGCAGCGTCGCCGCGCCCGGACCCGCGCCGGGCCTGCGGACGCCCACGAGCCGCCCGCCTTCGGCGAGCTGTTCGATCAGGGCCTGTGGAAACTCCGCAACCGCGCCATTGACCAGAATGACGTCGTAGGGCCCGTGCTTCGGAAACCCGTCGCCGAGTTTTCCTTCGACGACGATCGCGTTGTCGATCGAAAGGCGCGCGAGCGTCTCCGACGCGGACCGCGCCAGCGCGGCATCGCTCTCGAGGCCGATCGTCGTGGCCGTCATCTGCGCGAGCAGCGCCGTGGCGTAGCCCGTGGCGCAGCCCACGTCGAGCGCCACGTCGGTGCGCGTCGGCTCCGCCGCCTGCAACAGCCGCGCGAGCACCATCGGCTCCATCATGTAGCGGTCGCCGGCGAGACGGAGATCCTCGTCCACATAGGCCGCGCTGCGCCGCTCCACGGGCACGAACTGCTCGCGCGGCAGCGCCGCGAGCGCGTCGAGCAGCGCGGGATCCGTCACCTTGTTCGTGCGGATCTGGCCCTCGATCATGTTGTGACGGGCCAGCGCAAAATCCGTCATCGTCACGTCCCTCCACGTCCGCGGCGCGAGGCGCGCGCGAACACCGGCGGTTATAGACGCCACCGCTGGGCGAGGCAATTCGCGGCGCGGTCACTTACAATGCGGCGATTGTCGCACGGTTTCGGAAACGGCGGCGCCTTCGCTTGACCCTTCCGCACCGGCTACATAGATTTGCCAGCCTTCGCTGCATGCGCGCCGGGGCCCGGTGGTCGAGTGGTTAGGCAGCGGACTGCAAATCCGTCTACGTCGGTTCAATTCCGGCCCGGGCCTCCATCGCTCCGCAGCGCCGCGCGCCCTGAACGACATCAAGCGGCCACCGGCATCGGGCGCGAATCGAGCGTCGCGCGATCGTAGAGAAGCAGCGTCTTTTCGCCGGCCGAGAGCGTCTGACCGTTCGCGAGCTTGCGGCGCGCCACGAACAGTTCCGCGTTTTCGTCGGGCGCCGCCTCTTCCGTCGTGGCGAGCGCGAGCTTGTGCACGGCATTTGCGAGCGGATCGGACAGGACCCGCCGCAGCCCGTCCTGCTCGCCGCGGGGACGCGCCTCGAGATCGGCGAACACGTCGCGCGCGCGCGTCAGAACCGGCGGCGCCGCGGTCTCCTCGGGAATCAGGAACAGGCGGCGCTGGCGCAGCCATGCGCCGAAATCGCGCCGCGAGCTGAACTGCGCGATCGGCACCGCGAGCACGAGTCCCGCCACCAGCGGCGAAAGCCACAGGAAGAGATTGGGATCGATCGCGACCGCGAGCACGCCGACGAAGAGGCCGAGCAGCATGTGGCCGATATGCGCCTTGAACGCGACGTCCCACGGAATGCCGCCGTCGTCGCGATTCTGCGTCGCCCAACCGATCGTGCTGCCCATCAGCGTCTTGGCGACGAACTTGCTCTGGAACAGCATCATCGCCGGCGCGAGCAGCGTCGAATAGATCAGCTCGATCGCGCTGCCGACGACGATGCGCACAGCGCCGCCCGAGGCGCGTCGCGTCGGCCCGTCCACGAGCACGAGCAGAACGCCGAGCAGGCGCGGAATCAAGAGGAAACCGAGCGCCAACAGGAACAGGCTCTTGGCCAGCGCCGCATCGAAGATCGGCCAATCCGGGAAGAGCTGCTTCTGCACGCCGAAATAGGCGCGCGGGAACAGCGTGTTCACCGCGGCGATCGTGAGACCGAGGCCGAGAAACAGCAGCCACAACGGCGACGAGACGTAAGACATGATGCCGGTCAGGAAATGGAACCGGCTCACCGGATTGAGCCCGCGCGCGCCGATCACCCGCGCGTGCTGGAGATTGCCCTGGCACCAGCGGTGATCGCGCTTCGCGTAGTCGAGCAGCGTCGGCGGCACTTCCTCGTAGGAGCCGCCGAGCTCCGGCACCAGCCACACCGACCAGCCGCCGCGCACGAGCAGCGCCGCCTCGACGAAGTCGTGGCTCATGATGTGGCCGCCGAACGGGGGCTTGCCGGGAAGCTCGGGCAGGCCGCAATGGTCCATGAATGCGCGCGCGCGGATGATCGCGTTGTGGCCCCAATAGTTCCCCTCGCCCATCTGCCAGAACGCTTGGCCCGCAGCGAAGACCGGGCCGTAGATGCGGCCGGCGAATTGCAGCATGCGCGCGAACAGCGTGTTGCGGTTGATGCAGACCGGCGGCGCCTGGATGAGGCCGGCACGGGGGTTCGCGTCCATGAGCCGCGCCATGGCAACGAGCGTGCGGCCCTCCATCAGGCTGTCGGCGTCGAGCACGACCATGTAGTCGTAGTGACGGCCCCAGCGCTTCAGGAAGTCGGCGATGTTGCCGGATTTCTTCGCCGTGTTGTGCCGGCGGCGGCGATAGAAGACGCGCGCGCCCGGGCCGAGACGCGCCGAGAGCGCGTGCCACGCCAGCTCCTCGGCCACCCAGATGTCCGGGTTGGTCGTGTCGCTCAGCATGTAGAAATCGAACGCGTGGCCCTGCCCGGTCGCGGCGACCGATTCGTAGATCGCCTGCATATTCGCGAAGACGCGGTTCGTGTCCTCGTTGTAGATGGCCATCACCACCGCCGTGCGGCTGGCGAGGCGCGCGTTGCCGGGCGGAGACTGGCGCAGGCCGGGCTGCCGCGCTTTCGCGAGCAGCATCGCGAATCCGGCGATCGCCGCCCAGAACGAGAAGGCGATCCAGAGGAAGCAACCGACGAACAGGGCGAGCAGAAGGATCTCGAGCGTGCCGAGTCCGTGATTGCCGGCGAGCACGATCGAAAGCTGGGCCGTCGCCCAGCCGGTCGTCGCGAATGTCAGCAGCGCGAGCGCGCCGCGCCGGAGCCAAGCCTGGGCCCGGTATCGATGGGGCCGCCGCTCCATGACCGCGGCGCTCAGGCGGTGCGGGCCCGCAAGGGCTTCGCCGCGAACGAGGGCAGACGCCGGGGCTTCAGTTCGGCCGGCGGCATCGCATCGCCGAGCAAGGGCGGCGGCAATGTCGGCAGGCCGCGGCGCAGCGACTCGGACAGCAACAGCGGAGGCGCGTCGGCGAACAGCGCCTGTGGCCACCGCCGGGCGGCCTGCGTGGTCAGCCATGCGACCCGGCCGGCGGCAAGCGCGCGCGCGGCCTCGCCCTCCGGCCATCCCAGCACGTCGGCGAACCAGAGGCCGGCGGCGGTGTCGATCTGCGCCGGCGCAGCGGACGGCGCGAGCCGGCTCAAGCGGCGCACCAGCTCTTTGAGCACCGCCTCGTCTTCGACCCCGAAGCCGCGGAGAAAGCTGCGATAACGCCGCTCGGCTTCGGCCGAGAACGAGCGCGCGCGGCTTCGGCTCGGGGTTTTCAGCCGGTCCATTGGAAGCTCCAAATCTCGGTCAGCGCCTCGGCGCCGTGTTTCAGGAAGGCCCTGAGCTCTTGCGGGCGCGAGCCCTCGGGCCGGAAATCGAAGTAGAGGCGCCAGCCCGCGGGCCCCGGCAGGCGTTGGACCTCGACGTTCGCGGTCTTGCCCTCGGAAACGGTGATGACCGGCTCAATTTGCTTCGCTTCCGCGATCTTTTCGAGCGCGCCGCCGCGGAAATCGATCACGAATTTGCGAAGCCCATCGGACGGGCGGCCGGCGAAACCGCCGCGACCCAGCCGCGTGGCCGCGACTATGGCGAGCGGCGGCCGGTGCGGCGGCTCGCCCCAGTGCAGGCGGTAGGCCAGGTCGAGGCGCTGGCCCGGCTCCGGCGGCTTGGCCGGCATCCAGAACGCAACGACGTTGTCGTGGATCTCGGCGTCGGTCGGGATCTCGACCAGCCAGACTGCGCCGGCGCCGAACCCGCTCACCGGCTCCACCCACAGGCTCGGCCGTCGCTCGTAATGCGCCTCGAGATCCTGGTAGTCGCGGAAGTCGCGGCTGCGTTGAAGGAGGCCGAAGCCGCGCAGGTTCTGCTCGGTGAACAGGCTGAGCTGCAGGCGCTTCGGGTTGGCGAGCGGGCGCCACAGCCATTCGCCGGAGCTGCCCCACACCGAAAGCCCGTCCGAATCGTGCACGCTCGGGCGAAAATCCTCGCGCGCCGGCGTGGTGTTGCCGTGCAGGAACATCGAGGTGAGCGGCGCGAGGCCGAGCCGCTCGACCTTGCGCCGCGGGAACAGCGCGGCGGTGACCTCCATCATCGTCGCCTTGCCGGGCATGATCGCGAAGCTGAAGGCGCCGGTCATGCTGCGGCTGTCGAGCAACGCGTGGACGACGATCTGCGTTGCGCCCGGGCGCGGCCGTTCGATGAAGAAATCGCGGAAGAAGGGGAACTCCTCGCCGGTCGGTACCGCCGTGTCGATCGCCACGCCGCGCGCCGAGAGGCCGTAAACTTGCCCGCGGCCGAGCGAGCGGAAATAGCTGGCGCCCAGGAACGTCACCAGCTCGTCCTGGTAGTCCGGGCGGTTGAGCGGGTGATGGAGGCGGAAGCCGGCGAAGCCGAGCGTATCCGGCACCGCCTCGTCGAACCGGTTCTTGCCGTAGTCGAACAGACCGGTCTCGAACAGCACCTCGCGCGCGACGCCGTCGGCAACCTCGTAAACGTGCACCGGGCGCTTGTAGACCGAGCCCGGATGGAAGAACTGGGCCGTGAACGGCAGATTCTGCTCGCGCCAGAGCGCCTGATCCGCGCGGAAGCGAACGTCGCGATAGGCGTCGTAGTCGAGCTTGTCGATGAAGGCCGGCAGCTTGGGGGTAGCCGCATCGAACGGCTTCTTGGCGGAGGCTTCAGCGAGCTGGACCAGCCAGTCGCGCGAGAACGCCTGCGTCTTGCCACTGAGACGCGCCGCGCTGGCCCCGCCCGGAATACCGAGCAGCCCGGCCGCAAACGCAAGCGCCGCGGACCCAGACAGAACCTGTCTCCGGGTCTTAGTAACCATAACGCCGGCCCGTCCCGCCTGCCCTAACGTCTCTGTACCGGCACAACCCCGAGCGCGCCCTGCCTTGGAAGAAAGCATCGGATTTGCTGACTTCAAGAGGCGCCGTAGGGAATATTACACACCATATGCTGCACTGCAAACTCACGCCCTTGCGACGCGCGATCGGACCGGGCGCATAGCTCGCACCATCCGCCACCAAGCCGATACGGGCATATACCCGCTTGACCGCCGCGCCTGCTTTGGCGAGGGTGCCGTTGAGAAGGGTGAGTGGGCATGGCATCGCGGGCGATATTGGTGATCGGGGCCGGTGATTACACGGGTGGGGCCGTCGCGCGGCGTTTCGCGCGCGAGGGATTCGTCGCCTGCGTCACCCGCCGCAACGCCGACAAACTGGCCCCGCTGGTCGAGCAAATCCGCGCCGAGGGCGGCCAAGCGCACGCCTTCGGCAGCGATGCGCGCCGCGAAGAACAGGTTGCCGAACTGTTTGGGCGGATCGAGCGCGACATCGGCCCCATCGAGGTCTGCGTCTACAACGTGGGCGGCAACGTGCGGTTCCCGATCTTGGAGACGACGTCGCGAGTCTATTTCAAGGTGTGGGAAATGTGCGCGCTGGGCGCATTCCTTGCCGGCCGCGAGGCCGCGAAATACATGCTGCCGCGCGGCCGCGGCACGATCCTCTTCACCGGCGCGACTGCGAGCCTGCGCGGCGGCGCGGGCTACGCCGCGTTCGCCGGCGGAAAGCATGCGAAGCGAGCGCTCGCCCAATCCATGGCGCGCGAACTGGGACCAAAGGGCATCCACGTCGCCCATGTCGTCATCGACGGCGGCATCGACACGGCCTTCATCCGCGAGAATCGGCCGGACATCTACGAGCAACGCAAAGCCGCCGACGCGCTGCTCCAGCCCGAGGCGATCGCCGAAACCTACTGGCAGATCCACAAGCAGCCGCGCACGGCCTGGACGTTCGAGACGGACTTACGCCCGTGGTCGGAGACGTGGTGACGTCAACGCGCCAGCAAGCGCCGCACCGCCTCGGGCCGCGGAATGGGTGCGACGGCGCCGTAGCCTTCGGTCTTGAGCGCGGCGGCGGCGTTGGCGTAGCGCGCGGCCGCGAATTCGTCGTCGCCGGCGAGACGGCGCGCGAGGAACGCGCCCGCGAACGTGTCGCCGGCACCGGTGGCGTCCACGGCTTGCACCGTATGCCCGGCGATGTGCTCGCGCCGCGCGCGCGTCGCCACGAGCGCGCCCTTCCCGCCCCGCTTCACGATGACCGTCGCGGGGCCGAAGGCAAACAGCGCGTCGGCGACGGCCTCGGGTCCTTTGTGCCCCCACAGCGCCGCCGCCTCTTCGTCGCTGGTGAACACGACATCGGCGCGCCGGCACGCCTCCTCGATCGCGGGCCGCGCCTTTTCGAGCTGCCAGAGGCGCAGGCGCAGATTGGTGTCGTAGGCGATGGCGACGCCGTGCTTCTTCGCGAGCGCCATCGCATGCAGCACGGCCTCGTTCGCGCTGGCGCTGATCGCCTGGCTGATCGCCGACGCCTCGAAGACCTTCGCGCCGGCGACGTAGCTTTCGGGAATCTCTGCTTTCGTCATGCGGCTCGCGGCCGAGCCGGCGCGGGCGAACGTGAATTCGTGTCCGCGCTCGGAATGCGTGACGAAGTAGAGGCCGGTCGGCGCATCCGCGCGGCGGATCACGGCGCTCGAATCGACCCTTTCCGCCGCCCACAGCGCCATCAGCGAATCGCCGAACGGATCGGTGCCGATCGCGGTGACGTAGCCGGCGGAAGCGCCCTGCCGCGCCGCCGCGATTGCGACGTTCGACGTGTCGCCGCCATGCCCTTCGAGCCAAAGCACGCGCCCGTCCGCGCCCGGCTTCTGCCGGTTGAACTCGATCATCGGCTCGCCGAGGCAGACGAGGTCGGGCATCGCGCTCCCCACAAATTCCCGTCACAATAACGCGCCGGAAAGGATGCGGCATGGCGAAATCGGTGGAGTTCTACTTCGACTACGGCAGCCCCGCCTCGCACCTCGCGTTCTTCGAGCTGCGCCGGATCGTGCGCGAAGCGGGCGCGGAAATTCTCTGGCGGCCGATCCTGCTCGGCGGCGTGTTCAAGGCGATCAACAGTCATTCGCCGGTGGACATCGCGCCCAAGGGCAAGTGGATGATGTGGGACCTCGCGAACTACGCCGCGCGCTATGGCGTGCCGTTCGTGCACAATCCGCATTTCGTCATCAACACGCTGGCGATCATGCGCGGCGCGATCGTCGCCGAGCGGCGCGGCGAGATCGAGCGCTATTCCGAGTCGATGTTCCACGCGATCTGGCGCGACGCGCTCGACATGGACGATCCCGCCGTAGTCGGCCAAGCACTCGTGAAACACGGCTTCGACGCGAAAGCCTACTTCGCCGGCGTCCAGGAGGCGTCGGTGAAAGACGACCTCAAGGCGCGCACTGACGAGGCCGTCGCCCGCGGCGTGTTCGGCCTGCCGACGTTCTTCGTGGACGGCAAGATGTGGTGGGGCCAGGACCGGCTCGAGTGGGTGAAGGAGACGCTTCGATCCAATTGAATTTGTCGTCCCCGCGAAAGCGGGGACGACAAGGGCTCGTGGCATTACACCGATCACATCGGATCGATCACCGTCGCGTTCGCCTTCGGCGCCTCGACAACGGGCGTGCCGTAGGTCGCGAAGCTCTCCGGCAAGGTGGCGCCCCAATAGACGCCGGTGCCCCGCTCCTTCTCGTTCCAGACGACGGTCTGCCAGTCCGGCGCGAAGATCAGATAACTGCCGGAATAGACTTCGACGCGGTTTCCGCCCGGCTCATAGGAATAGAGATAGAAGCCCTGCGAGTTGTTGTGCTTCGAGGGCCCGGCCTCGATGAACACGCCGTTCTCGGCGAGGATGTCGGCTGCGCGCATCACGTCGCCGCGGTTGTCCACCCAGAGCGAGACGTGGTGGAGCCGGCCATGCGCGCCGGCGGAGTCGGCGACGTAGGCGACCTGATGATGCACCGGCGACGGCGAGAGCCACGCGCCGATCTCGTCGCGCCCTTCGTTGAAGATCACCTGCTCGGAGAGGCGCATGCCGAGCGTCTCCTGCGCGAAGCGGCGGTTCTCGGGAACCGATTTGCAGAACAGCGCGAGGTGATCCATGCGGCGCACGTTGACGCCGCGGCCGGTGAATTTCTGCGGCAGGTTCTTGAGCGTCGAGCGCAGTTCCGGCGGCGGGGCGTAGCGCACCTCCTCGTAGTAGATCTCCATCGCGTGGCCGTCGGGATCGCGGAAGCGGTAGGAGCGCCCGCGGCCGAAATCGCCGTTCGTCCAGCCCAGGCCGTGCCCCTGCGCCTCGATCGCGGCGACGCGGCGCTCGAGCGCCTCGGGGCTCGCCGCGCGCCAGGCGATGCAGCCGACCCCGGCGGCCTTGGCCGGCGTGATCTTCAGCGTGGCCGCGGCGTGATCACCATAGCCGCGCAGATAGTGCGTGCCGCTGTCGCGGTCGCCATCGCGGTGCACGATCTCCATGCCGAACAGGTCGTGGAAGAACCAAACCGTGCGATCGGGCTTCGGCGTGAACAGCTCGACCGCGCCAAGATGCGCCACGTCCTGAATCCGCTCGACCATCGCCCTGCGCCTCCGCTTTGCGGCGGCGACAATGCCCGTGGAGCGGCTGTCAGACTTTGATTTGCGTCAAGTCGGCGCAGTCAGATGCGGCTACTGCGCCTCGCGCTCGGCGCTCTGCGAGCGCCAGCGGGCAAGGCGGCTGTCCGCGGTCTGGCGCTGGCCCGACGAAATCTGCGCGCCCAATGCGGTGCGGAAGCGCTGCGCGCCCTCGACGCCGCTGCGGGCGGCGACGCCGTACCAGAAATACGCCTCGGCCGGATCGGCCGCGATGCCGAGGCCCTGCGCGTAGAGGTGCGCGATGCCCATCGCGGCGCGGGCATGGCCCTGATCCGCCGCAGCCCTGTACCATTTCATCGCCTCGCGATAGTCGGGCGCGGCGCCGACGCCGTCGGCGAGCATCTGGCCGAGATTGTATTGTCCGGCGGGATCGCCGCGCTCGGCCGAGCGCCTGAACCAGCTCCGCGCCTCGGCGAAGTTCTCCTCGACGCCGAGGCCGTGGCGATACATGTAGCCGATATTGTTCAGCGCGCCCGCGTGATTCTGCGCGGCGGCCTTGCGATACCAGGCGATCGCCTTCGCGTAGTCCTGCCCGACGCCGAAGCCGTGGCGATACATGTAGCCGAGATAGTTCTGCGCCGGCGCATGGCCGGCGGCGGCGGCCTTGCCGAAATGGGCGAGCGCGGCGTTGTAGCTCTTGGTGCGGAATTCCTTCACGCCCGCGGCGAACTCGGCCGCCGGGGTCTCGGCTTCCTCGCGGCGCGCCGGCGCGGGCGCGGCCGGGCGCTCCGCCTCGGTGCGCTCGGGCTTGCCGGTGGCGGGTGCGGACTTGGCCAGCTCGATCTTCGCCTTGGCGACGTCGAGCAGGCGGCGCGTTTCCGCGAGCGTCTGCGAACTCGGCTCGAGCTTTTCGGCCGCGGCGATGAAGCGTTCGGCCTCGCGGATTTCGCCGCGCGCGATCAGCTCGCGCGCGCGCAGCATGAGCGTGTGGGCGATCTGGCGCGCGCTCTCTTTCGCATCGACGGCGGGGATCGGCGCGGCGGGCTGGTCGCGGGCCACGTCGGGCTTGTCGGCGGCGGCGCGCTCGGCCGGCGATTCGACGCCCGCGTTCCGAACCACATGCCAGAGATCGGCCGAATAGGCGGCGCCGGTTCCCGCGATGCCGCCGAGCACGATGCCGGCGCAGCGCTGCATCCACTTCTTGCGACCGCTCGGCAACGCCGCCTCGCCGTGCATTGCGCCCTGTCCGTCGTTGTGCATGCCGCAAACCCCGTGCCGTGCCGAGCGGACGCCCCCGCTCAGCTTACGGTGTAGAGAGTATTACGTTTGGCAACGCCTGAGAAGCGCGCTAACGCCGCGTTAACTACGAATTCCACCGCATTGGAAGGACTAGGCTTATTTCAGTATTCCTCCGAGAATACCGCGAACGATGGACCGGCCGAGTTGCGAGCCCACGGCGCGCGCGGCGCTCTTGGCCATCGCCTCGCCCATCCCTTCGCGCCGGGACTGCCGGCCGCCGGTGCCGAAGATGCCACCGAGCACGCCGCCGATGCCGCCGCTGCTCGCCGGCGGAGACAGCGTCGGCCGGCGCACTTCGGGCTGCGGGCGCGTCGCGCCATAGGATCCGGGGCTCTGCCGCGGCGCGAAGACTGGCGGCGCATCCTCGACCGGCGGCGACTCGGGCGGAGGCGCTTCGGTCTTCGCGCGGCCGCCCGCCCGGCCGGTGAGCATCTCGTAGGCACTCTCGCGATCGACGGCGTTGCCGTAGGTCTCGGCGAGGCCACTCGCCGCGACGGCGGCTTGGCGCTCGGCGTCGGTGATGACGTCGAGGCGCGATTCGGGCGGGCGGACCAGTGTGCGCTCGACCGGCGTCGGCATCCCCTTCTCGTCAAGCGTCGAGATCAGCGCCTCGCCGACGCCGAGCTCGCCGATCGCCTTTTCGACGTCGAGCTTCGGATTGACGCGGAACGTCTCGGCCGCCGCGCGCACGGCTTTCTGGTCGCGCACCGTGAACGCGCGCAGCGCATGCTGCACGCGGTTGCCGAGCTGGCCGAGCACGACGTCGGGGATGTCGAGCGGATTCTGCGTGCAGTAATAGATGCCGACGCCCTTCGAGCGGATCAGGCGCGTTACCTGCTCGATCTTCTCGAGCAGCGGCTTCGGCGCGTCGTTGAACAGAAGGTGCGCCTCGTCGAAGAAGAACAGCAGCTTCGGCTTGTCGGCGTCGCCGACTTCGGGAAGCTGCTCCCACAGCTCGGACAGCATCCACAGCAGAACGGTCGAGTAGAGCTTCGGCTTGTTGACGAGCTTCTCGGCCGCCAGCACGTTGATCGCGCCGCGGCCCTGCTGGTCCGTGCGCATCAGGTCGTCGAGCCGCACCACCGGCTCGCCAAAGAAGCGGTCCGCGCCCTCCTGCTCGAGCACGAGCAGCCCGCGCTGGATCGCGGCGAGCGACGACGACGACACCTTGCCGTAGTGGCTTTCGACCTCGTCGCGCTTCTCGTCGATGTGGCGCAGCAGCGCCTGCAGGTCTTTGAGGTCGAGCAGCAGCAGCCCGTTGTCGTCGGCCACCTTGAACGCGAGATAGAGCACGGCCTCCTGCACGTCGGAGAGCCCGAGCAGCCGCGACAGCAGCAGCGGCCCCATCTCGGAGATCGTGGCGCGCAGCGGCAGGCCGCGTTCGCCATACACATCCCAGAACACGACGGGCGCGGCGCGATAGGCGAAGCCCTCGATCGCGAGCTTCTGCGCGCGCTCGGCGATCTTGGGATGCGGATTGCCGGGCCGCGCGAGGCCGGCGAGATCGCCCTTCACGTCGGCGACGAAGCACGGCACGCCCTGGCGCGACATCTGCTCGGCGATCACGCGCAGGCTCACGGTCTTGCCGGTGCCGGTGGCGCCCGCGATGAGGCCGTGGCGGTTCGCCATGCGCGGCAGCAGATGCACCGGCGCCGCCCCCGCCTTGCCGAGAAGAATTGGTTCCGCCATGGCCAGCCTCCCGTGTCCGAGGCCGGTTCCTAGCAGCGGCGAGGGGGTGCTGCAAAGCACCGGCGTTCGCTCCGGCCGCGAGGCGCGGCACGCCGGCGGCCGTCTATTTCTTCTTCTCCACCTTGTTCCGGATCGGCTTCACCGATTTCAGATAGACCGCCATTGCCTTGAGATCCGCATCGTTCAAATGGCTCGTACCGTGGTTGACGACATCGGTCATGGCGCCGCCGACCGTGTCGCCGTCGGGCAAGAGACCGCTCTTCAGCACGTCGATGATCGCGCTCTCGCTCCATTTGCCGATGCCGGTCTCCTCGTCGGGCGTGATGTTGGGCGCGATGCCGCCCTCGATGTCGGGCGCGCCGGCGAGGAACATGTCGCGCTTCATCGCGCCCATGCGCCCCCGCGGCGTGTGGCACTCGCCGCAATGCGCGAGGTG
>JAANMY010003654.1_pt1 | contig 12508 bp, 13 predicted proteins | sample 7279691 | NCBI WGS metagenome assembly JAANMY01 (sample SAMN14094543, study PRJNA606508) | bioreactor metagenome | isolation source: A lab-scale SPAN reactor treating ammonium-rich wastewater day 388 | place: Ireland: Galway | collected 2018-02-07
TCAGGCCGTTGGCCTTTGGCCTCAACAGCGCCGCCAACTTTCTGACCATCGCCCCGAATGTGGACCCTCTGGTGCTGTCGCGGCTGAACCGCTGGACCATGGGCCAGGACATCGGCTTTTTCGACAACGATTTCGCCGGGCGGATCGCGCAAAAGCAGATCCAGACCGCCCGCGCCCTGACCGAGGTGGTCAGCGAGAGCATCAACACCGTCGCCTTTGCGCTGTCGTCGCTGGCGGCCTCGGCGGCGCTGATGGGGGCGATCGACTGGCGGCTGGGGCTGGGGCTGCTGGTCTGGTCGGTGGGCTATCTGGCGCTGATCCGGCTGTTCATGCCCTATATCCGCAAACGCGCCTCGGCCCGGGCCGGGGCGCGGGCGATGGTGACGGGGCAGGTGGTTGATACGATCACCAATATCCGCACCGTCAAGCTGTTCGCCCATGCCCGGTTCGAGGATGGCAACGCGCTGGAGGCGATGAAGGGCTACCGTGACCGTGTGCTGGCCTACGGGCGGGTTTCGGCGCTGTTTCGCATTTGCCTGATGCTGATCGCCGGGCTGCTGCCGGTGGCGCTGGTCGGCGCGACACTGTGGCTGTGGACCCGGGGCGCGGCCTCGACCGGGGATATCGTCGCTGCGGGAACCGTGTCGATCCGGCTGGCGCAGATGACCGGCTGGGTCAGTTTCACGCTGATGGGCATCTACGCCAATATCGGCGAGGTCGAGGACGGCATGCGCACCCTGACCGTGCCGCATGCCCTGACCGATGCCGACAGCGCCGGTGAACTGCCGCCGGTGCGCGGCGCGATCGAGTTCGACTCGGTGAGCTTTGCCTATGGGCGGCGCAGCGGCGGCGTGGACGGGCTGAGCCTGACGATACGCCCGGGCGAGCGGATCGGCATTGTCGGCGCCTCGGGCGCGGGGAAATCGACGCTGGTGGCGTTGCTGCTGCGGCTCTATGACACCGAAAAGGGCGCGGTGCGCATCGACGGCATCGACCTGCGCAGCGTCACGCAGGAAAGCCTGCGCCGCCAGATCGGCATGGTCACGCAGGACACGGCGATGTTCAACCGTTCGGCCCGCGACAACATCCGCTATGGCCGTCCCGACGCCACCGACGCCGAACTGGTCGAGGCCGCCCGCGCCGCCGAAGCGCATGATTTCATCCTGAGCCTGCGCGACAATGCCGGGCGCAGCGGCTATGAGGCGCAACTGGGCGAACGCGGTGTGCGGCTGTCGGGCGGGCAGCGCCAGCGGATCGCTCTGGCGCGGGCCTTCCTCAAGGACGCGCCGATTCTGGTGCTGGACGAGGCGACATCGGCGCTCGACAGCGAGGTCGAGGCGCAGATCCAGCAGGCGCTGGGCGATGTGATGGCGGGCAAGACGGTGCTGGCCATCGCCCACCGGCTTTCCACCATCGCCCGGATGGACCGCATCATCGTGCTTGACGCCGGACGCATCGTCGAGGAAGGCACGCATGAGGCGCTGCTGGCCCGGGGCGGGCGCTATGCGCGGTTCTGGGCGCGGCAATCGGGCGGCTTTCTGGGTGTGGACGAGGACGAAGAGGCGTGATGGATCTGGAGAATGTGGCCCCCGCAGACTTTGGCCGCAGCCTGACCGGGCTGGGACTGAACCTGCTGTGCCGCGACGTTCGGGGCATGGCGGCGTTTCTGGCCGGAACCTTCGGGCTGGGTGTGCACCGGCTGTCCGGCGATTTTGCCCTGATCCGCCATGGTGCCGAGCTGATCCAGCTTCATAGCGATGCTACCTTTGCCCGCCATCCGCTGCAGGGCCTGCTGCCGGAAAACCCGCCGCGCGGCGCCGGGGTGCAGGTCTATCTGTTCGGGATCGATCCGGATCTGGCCGTGGCACGCGCCCCGGCCCATGGCGGCACGGTGATCGAACCGCCGACCGACAAGCCGCATGGCCTGCGCGAGGCCACCATCCTCGCGCCGGAGGGGCAGGCGTTTTCGCCCGCCGTCCTCTGCGCATGATCACCATCGAGCGGCTGAACCTGCGTGGTGAAGGGGTCGCCGGGGCGCTGACCGTCGCCCGCGCCCTGCCGGGAGAGACCGTCGAGGGCGCGGTTCTCGACACCCGCATCGCCCAGCCAAGGATCGTGACCCCCTCGGCCCAGCGGGTGGCGGCGCCCTGTCGGCATTACAAGGCCTGCGGCGGTTGCGCGCTGCAACATGCCTCGGATGCCTTTGTCGCCGACTGGAAAACCGGCGTAGTGCGGCAGGCGCTGGCCGGGCAGGGGCTGGAGGCTGAATTCAGGCCGATTCTGACCTCGCCCGCCGCCACGCGCCGCCGCGCCACGCTGGCCGGGCGGCGGCTGAAATCCTCGGCGCTGGTCGGCTTTCATGGCCGCGCGTCAGAGACCGTCACCGCCATTCCCGGCTGCACGCTGCTCGACCCGGCGCTGATCGCGGCGATTCCGGCGCTGGAGGCGCTGGTGGCCGAGGGCGGCTCGCGCAAGGGCGAGATGCGCCTGACCGTGACGCGCTATGCCGAAGGGGTCGAGGTGGCGGTCGAAGAGGGCAAGCCGCTCGATACCGCGCTGCGCAGCGCCTTGCCGCAGATCGCCGGGGCGCATCGGTTACTGCGGCTGGTCTGGAATGGTGAGGTGTTGCTGCAAGAGGCGCCGCCGCTGCTGGCGCTGGGCCGGGCCCGGGTCTCGCCGCCGCCGGGTGCCTTCCTGCAGGCCACGCCGCAGGGCGAGGCGGCGCTGACCGCCGCCGTCATCGAGGCGGTGGGCGAGGCGCGTCAGGTGGCCGATCTGTTCGCCGGTTGCGGCACCTTTGCCCTGCCGCTGGCCGAAACCGCCGAGGTGCTGGCGGTCGAAGGCGCCGGGCCGCTGCTGGCCGCGCTCGATCTGGGCTGGCGCAACGCCCCGGGGCTGAAGCGCGTCACCACCGAAACACGCGACCTGTTCCGCCGCCCGCTGCTGCCCGATGAGCTGGCGCGGTTTGACGCCGTGGTCATCGACCCGCCCCGCGCCGGGGCCGAGGCGCAGGTGGCCGAACTGGCCCGCGCCCGCGTGCCGGTGATCGCCCATGTCAGTTGCAACCCCGTCACCTTTGCCCGCGACGCCCGGACGCTGGTGCAGGCGGGCTATCGGCTGGATTGGGTGCAGGTCGTCGATCAGTTTCGCTGGTCGGCGCATGTCGAACTGGCGGCCCGCTTTTCACACCCCTATAAGGGCTGAAAAATTCAGGGGTGCCTTGGTGCGCGCGCAAATTCTCGCCTTTCTCGACCGTCCGTCCGTCCGCAATTTCATCATCGGTGTGATCCTGCTCAACGCGGTGATGCTGGGGCTGGAAACCTCGGATGCGGTGATGGATGTCGCCGGTCCGCTGGTGGTGGCGATCGACACCGCCTGTCTGGGCGTTTTCGTCATCGAACTGGCGGCAAAGCTGTTTGCGCTGCGGCTCAGCTTCTTCCGGTCGGGCTGGAACCTGTTCGATTTCGTCATCGTCGGCATCTCGCTGGTGCCCGGCGCGCAGACCTTCAACGTGCTGCGGGCGCTGCGTGTGCTGCGGCTGTTGCGGGTGATCTCGGTGGCGCCGTCGCTGCGCCGGGTGGTCGATGGCTTTATCCGGGCGCTGCCGGGCATGGGGTCGGTCATCGTGTTGATGGCGATGATCTATTACATCGGCGCGGTGCTGGCGACCAAGCTGTTCGGCGATGCCTTTCCCGAATGGTTCGGCGATCTGGGGGCCTCGGCCTATACGCTGTTCCAGATCATGACGCTGGAAAGCTGGTCGATGGGCATCGTGCGGCCGGTGATGGTGGAATTCCCCTACGCCTGGCTGTTCTTCGTGCCCTTCATCCTGTTCACCACCTTCGCCGTGGTCAACCTGCTGGTCGGTCTGATCGTCAATTCGATGCAGGACGCGCACAATCAGGAAAGCAACGCCCGCACGGACGAGTACCGCGAAGAGGTGCTGGCGCGGCTGCGCACCATCGAGGCGCGGCTGGAAGCGACCGGCGGCAAGCCGCAGCGCCAGAGCAGCGACACCTCGGCCGGCTAGGTCAGCCGTCGAATTCGAACAGGGCGCAACTGACGTCGTCGGGGAATTCCTCGGACCCGTGCCAACGGCCCAGTTCCCACATCAGCGCCTCCAGCAACGCCGGGCCGCGCAGCCCGGAGAGATGGTGCAGGATGCGTTCCAGCCCCTCATGCCCCAGTTCCACGCCCGAAGGGTCCGGGCATTCCGTCACCCCGTCCGACAGCAGCAGCAGCCGCTCGCCGGGTTTCAGCCGCGCCTCGAACCCGGAATAGCTGGCGGTTTCCAGCAGACCCACCGGCAGCCCGCCGTCGCCCAGCGAGCTGACGCTTCCGTCGGCATGCTGCAGGATCGGGTGCGGATGCCCGGCCTGCACCAGCCGGACACGGCCATTGCGGCGGTCGATCTCGGCGTAGGCGAGGGTGGCATAGCGTTCGGTGCGGATTTCCGACAGCATGAGCTGGTTCATCACCGCCGCCACCTCGTCGGGCGAGCGGCCGACGAGCCCGTCAGGCCCGCTGGAGATGGCGATATTGTGATCGGGCGAGGCGCCCGACAGCAGCCCCGACAGCCGCGCCGTCAGCAGGGCCGAGGCAACGCCATGGCCCGAGACGTCAAAGCCGTACAGCCCGGTCACGACGTCGTTGATATCGAAAAAGCCGACCATGTCGCCGCCGACATGCCCCGAGGGGCGCAGCATCAGGCTGATCTGCCCCTCGGCATAGCAATGGTGGCGTTCGCGCAACAGGGATTGCTGCAGGTTGCGCGCCTCGACCAGGTCGCGGTCGAGCGAATCATAGAGCGCGCGCAGCTTGGCCAGCGTATCGGTCAGCAGCAGGTTGTTGCCGCGCAATGCGCGTTCCATCGCCAGAACCCGCTCGCCCGCGTTGATTCGCGCCCGCAATTCGCCCGAATCGACCGGCTTGGCCAGGAAATCGTCGGCGCCGACATCCAGCCCCTCGGCCACCGCCGCCTTGTCGGACTTCGAGGTGAGCAGGATGAAATAGATATAGCGGTCGCTGGGTTGCGCGCGCAGGGCGCGGCAAAAATCGATCCCGGTCATGCCGGGCATCATCCAGTCCGACAGCACCAGATCGACCGGATGCTGGGCGCAGATTGCCAGGGCCTCGGCCCCCGAGGCGGCGTGATGGACGATGAAACCCCGTCCGCGCAGGCCGGATTCCACCAGGATTCGCTGCCCGCGGGAATCATCGACGATCAGGACGTGGCGGATGGCCCGGTCCGAAGCGACGGGCAGGGGTGCTGGCGATTCGGCAATCTGGGTCACAAGTACAGTCAAGTTTCACCTTTTGCATGCAGCCTTCCCGTTGTTGCGCAGGCTGTTTAACAAGTTCTGAATCGTTGAATTGTTTTCTCGGGCGATCTGGGGTTAGGAATTCCCTCAGGAGTTGAGTAGCATAATATGGCGAATGAGTGGAGAGCAGTAATGATCGACTGGAAACAGGTGGATGAATTGCGCGCGGACATGGGCGATGCCTTCGACGAGATCGTCGAGGTCTTTCTGCAAGAGGTTGACGATGGCATCGCGCGCCTCGAATCTGCGCCCAGGGGGCCTAGCCTTGCGGCAGACCTGCATTTTCTCAAGGGCGCGGCCCTGAACCTGGGCTTTGCGGCCTTTGCCGACATCTGCGCCCGCGGCGAAGAGGCTGCCGAGGCCGGGCGCGGGCAGGAGGTCGACGTCAAGGTCGTGCGCGACACCTATCAGCAATCGCGCGAGGCGTTCCTGACCGGATTGTCCCGCAGGGCTGCCTGAAGGCAGCGCCGGGGCTGCGGCATTTCGCCGCAGCCTTACAGCAGGAAGTTGGCCAGCGTCTCGTCGCCGGTGACATCGCGGAAGTCGAAACCGGCCGCAGTCATGCGGGCGAACAGCGCGTCGATGTTCGCCGCCTGGCTGGTTTCGACGCCGATCAGCACCGAGCCAAAGTTGCGGGCCGATTTCTTCAGGTATTCGAAGCGGGCGATATCGTCGTCGGGGCCAAGGATCTGCAGGAAGTCGCGCAGCGCGCCGGGTCGTTGCGGCAGGCGCAGGATGAAGTACCGCTTCTGCCCGGCAAAGCGCAGCGCGCGTTCCTTCACCTCGGGCAGGCGCTCGAAATCGAAATTCCCGCCCGAAGTCAGGCATACGACGGTCTTGCCGCGGATGTCGTCGGCCAGATCGGGCAGCGCGTCGATCGCCAGCGCCCCGGCGGGTTCCAGAACGATGCCCTCGACGTTCAGCATCTCCAGCATGGTGATGCAGATGCGGTCCTCGGGCGCCAGCAACACCTGCCCGGGCGCCACATCGGCCAGCGTGGCAAAGGGCCGTGCGCCGATCCGCGCCACGGCGGCGCCATCGACAAAGCTGTCGACCCGCGGCAGCGTCACCGGCGCCCCGGCCTTCAGCGCCGCGGTCAGGCTGGCACCGCCCAGCGGTTCGACATAGCGGAACGCCACCGGCGCCTCCAGCGCGTCGAAATAGCGCCGCAGGCCTGCCGCCAGCCCGCCGCCGCCGACCGGCAGCACCACCATATCGGGCATCCGGCCCAGTTGCTCGATGATCTCGACGCCGACGCTGGCCTGCCCTTCGATCACGTCATCGTCATCGAACGGCGACAGGAAACAGCCGCCGACCTGCGCGCAGAACGTCTGTGCGGCGGCCAGCGACTGGTCGAAGTAATCGCCGACCAGCCGGATCTCGACCGCGTCGCCGCCGAAGGTCCGCGTCTTGTCGATCTTCTGGCGCGGGGTTGTGACCGGCATGAAGATCACCCCCTTGCGCCCGAAATGGCGGCAGGCAAAGGCCACGCCCTGCGCATGGTTCCCGGCCGAGGCGCAGACAAAGATCTGCTGCTCCGGCCGATCGGCCAGCACCCGCCGCATGGCGTTGAAGGCGCCGCGGATCTTGTAGCTGCGCACCGGCGTCAGATCCTCGCGCTTGAGCCAGATATCGGAGTCATGGCGCTTGGACAGGTGATCGTTGCGTTGCAGCGGGGTCGGGTCGAACAACTGGCGCAGTTCGGCGGCGGCGGAGCGGGCAGAGAGGAGAATATCGCGCATCCCTTCCCCTTACTGCGCAAGGCCTTGCCGGGCAAAGGGCAATCTGCACGCGCCCCCCTGACGCCGTCGCGGCCGTCGTGTATCAAGGCGCCAGAACCTGCCGGGATCCGTCATGCGCCTGCTTTCCCTTGTTGCCCTGACCTTGCTCGCGGCCTGTGCCGTGCGCGAGCATGTGGATTTCGTGCAGACCCCGACCGACGATTCGGTCGTGCGCACCGTTCTCGTGGCGACAACCCGCGGGCCGGACCCGAATCAGCCGGTGCCGGGCTGGGATCGCAGCTTTGATGTCGGTTTTGGCCGCTATGCCGTGTCGATCCCGCCCGACCGCGAGCCGGGCGCCATTCCGCGCCAGCGCAACCGGCAGACCCCCGATCCGCGGCGCCACTTCATGCTGACCGAGGCCCAGCCGCTGCTCGCCGACGGCTTCTCGGCGGCGCTGCGGGCCGAACTGGCGCAACAGCCCGCCGATCAGCGCGAGGCGGTGGTCTTTGTCCATGGCTTCAACACGGCGTTCATCGAAGGCGTCTACCGCACGGCCCAGCTCGATTACGATCTGCAGATCCCCGGTGTCATGCTGCATTATTCCTGGCCGTCGCTGGGTGCGCCGCTGGCCTACGCCCATGACCGCGACAGCGCGCTGTTCGCCCGCGACGGGCTGATCGCCATGCTGCGGCAGGTGCAGGCCTCGGGCCCGCGGCGTACCATCCTGATCGGCCATTCCATGGGCGCGCATCTGACGATGGAGAGCCTGCGGCAGATGGCCCTGACCCGCGATCCGGCGCTGGCCAGCGTCGGCGGGGTGATCCTGATCTCGCCCGATATCGACGTCGAATTGTTCCGCCAGCAGGTTCGGGCCATCGGCACGCTGCCGCAGCCGTTTCTGATCATCACCTCGCAGCGCGACCGCGTGCTGATGCTGTCGGCCAGCCTGACCGGGCAACGGTCACGGCTGGGCAATCTGCCCGACGCGACGGCGGTGGCGGATCTGGGCGTCACGCTGGTCGATGTCAGCGCGTTCAGCGCCCGCGACGGGCATTTCACCGTCGGGTCATCGCCGGCGCTGATCGGGCTGCTGACGCAGATGAACGCCGTCAACGCCGCGCTGGGCGAGGAAAACGCCGGGTCTGTCGGGCTGTTGCCCGCGGCGATCCTGACCTTGCAGAACACCACCGAGGTGATCCTGACCCCGCTGACCGGCGACACACGGCAGGGCCGCCCGATGCTGCCCTATTGGCTGCGGCGCGTGGTGACGGCCGAGGGGCGCCCGGCCGCCGAGGCGACTGCCGCGCCCTGAGGGCGCTCAGCGCCGCTTGCGCAGATAGACGTAATAGGCGCCGGTGCCGCCGTGGCTGCGATGCGCCTCGCGCAGTTCCAGCACCATCCCGGCCAAGGGCGCGCCGCGCAGCCAGATCGGCACCTCGTGTTTCAGCACCCCGGCGCGCACCGGCATCGGCGCGGCATGGTCGGCGCCGGTGCTGCGGCCCTTGCCGGTGATGACCAGAACCAGCCGCATGCCCTGACGCTGCGCCGACAGGATGAAGCCGATCAGCGCGCCATGCGCCTGCGCCACGGTCATGCCGTGCAGGTCGATGCGGGCCTCGGGCTCCAGCTTGCCGCGGGTCATGTTGCGATGCAGGTTGCGATCCATCCGCACCGGCTCCTGCGCCAGCCGCTCGCCGATGCTGGCGGCCAGATCCATCTGCACCGGGGGCGGGCTGCGCCGGGTCATCGCCGCGGCGGGCATCGGCAGGGGGCGCGGAATGTGCTTGGGCTGCGGCGGCTCGACAAAGGCCTGCGGCATCTGCGGTTCGGGCGGCTTGCGCGCCTCGACCGGCGGCGCGGGCATCAGCCGCCGGGCGCTGCGCGCCACGCGATGCCACAGCTCGCGCTCGTCGTCGGTGAGGCGGCGGCGAGCCATCGCGCAACCCTTTGCGAGGCGGTCAGTCGCCGGTTGCGACCAGACGCCAGTTGGGATTGTCCGACCCCATGACGCGCGAGAAGGTCCACAGGTCGCGTTCCTGCTTGATGCGGGTCGCGTCGCCCTCGATCACCTTGCCGTCGCGGTCGCGCACCACCGAGGTCAACTCGCCGACAAAGCGTACTGTCACCTCGGCCTCGCGCGTGGCGGGGTCAAAGCGGGCGCCATGCAGGCCGATCTCGCGCAGGCCGACAAAATTGGCCTCGACGCTCAGCCCCTCGCGTTCGCGCAATTGCACGACCTCGTCAAAGCTCTCGTAGACGTCGCGCGACAGCAGCGGCACCAGATCGTCCAGCGCGCCGCGCTCGAATCCCATCAGGATCATCTCATAGGCGCCGCGCGCCCCGCCGAGGAATTCGCCGACGTTGAACGACGGTTCCGCCCGCTTCATCGCCGCCAGCGCCAGCGCCGCCTCGGACCCTGCGGGAACGTGGTCGGTGATGTCGCGGTCCTCGCCGCCCTCGATGACCTCGAAGCCACGGCGCGGGGTGCTGGCGGGGCCGGGGCCGGGCACCGGTTCGGCCGGGCGCTCATAGCCGTCGCGCGTGCCCAGGACGTTGCGCAGCTTGAGAATCAGGAAAACGGCGATGCCAGCCAGAACGAGAAGTTGTATCACTGCGGAATCCATCATGTCCTCGGGCGGGCAACAGCCTTGGTTTCGGTCGATTGCTGCTTATGTAGGGTGCGCATCGCCCTGTGTCCACCACGTCACCCCATGGGATCGTCACCTTGCCATTGTTGCTGCTCTTTGTCGCCCTCCCCCTGATCGAAATCGCGCTGTTCATCGCCATCGGCAGCGAGATCGGGGTCGGTGTCACCTTGCTTCTGATCCTCGCCGGGGCGTTTCTGGGCGCCGCGATCCTGCGCGGGCAGCAGGCCCGGGCGGTGGCGATGATGCAAGGCGGGCTGAATGTTGCGCCGGGGACGTTTCTGGCGCAGGGCGCGTTCCGCGTGCTGGCGGGCGTGCTGCTGATCCTGCCGGGGTTCCTGACCGATGCGCTGGGCCTGGTGCTGCTGATCCCGCCGCTGCAACGCGCGCTGGTACGGGCGATCGGCGCCCGGGCGACGGTGCGTAGCGCCCATGTCTGGCAGCAGGGCGACATCGTCGAAGGCGAATTCACCGTCCGCGAACCGCGGGCCGAGGCCCCGCGCGACCCGCTCGCGCCGGATCGCCGCATCGACGACCAGCGCCATTGAGGCGCCGGGGTTCACCTGCTAGAACCCCCGCCAGATACAGTTCACGCAGGAGAATTTCATGGCCGAAACTGGCAATGGCGCCGTTCCCCCGGCGGCGGCACCCGCTGGCGCCCAACCGCAGGTCAAGTTCCAGGTGCTGGCGCAATTCGTCCGCGACCTGTCGTTCGAGAACGCCATCGTCCGCGGCACCGGCATCCTGCCGGCCGGCCAGCCCGACATTCAGGTGCAGGTCAGCCTCGACGCCCGCAAGCGCGAGACCGACGGGCATTTCGAGGTGATCTCGAAATACAAGGTCGAATCCAAGAACAAGGAAACCGGCCAGGTCCTGTATCTGGTCGAACTGGAATACGGCGGCATCTTCCTGATCGAGGGGCTGCCGCAGGATCAGTTGCACCCGTTCCTGCTGATCGAATGCCCGCGCATCGTGTTCCCCTTCGCGCGCCGGATCATTTCCGACGTCACGCGCGACGGCGGCTTCCCGCCGCTGAACCTCGACATGATCGACTTCATGGGCATGTACCGCCAGCAATTGCTGCGCCAGCAGGGCCAGCCGGGCGCCGCGCCCGTCGCCTGAGGCGATCCGACATGCCGCAAAGGGGCCGGGCCGCAAGGTCCGGCCTTTTGCATGGCGTGGTTGGTGGTTTGTTAACATTTGCGCGGCAGTCTGGACGGGAACCCCGGGGCGCTTGCACCCGGCCTCGCCAACCGGATGATTGCCGTGACCCTGTTCGCCGTGACCGATACGCCCGCCCCCCCGCCCGCCGATACCGATCCTGACGGCAGCCCGGTGTCGCGCCGCCAGTCGCGGCAGGACCGGCAGGCGCGGGTCGGCATCCTGCGCAACCCTAATTCGCCGCCGCGTCCGCCTGCCCGCCGCGCCAGTCTGATGGGCCGCTGGCCCAGCTTGCGCAGTTCGCGTCGGCAATCTGCCGAAGCGGTGGCGCAGGCCGCCGAATCGGTCGTGACGGCGCTGGGCGGCGGCCAGTCCGGCCCCCGCCCGGCGGTGCCGGTGCGGCGCAGCGCCGACGGCAGCGTTCAGGCGATCGACATCGCCGGGCTGATGGCCTCGGTCGAAGAGATCGGCAAACCGACGCCCGGTCGTATCGGCTATGGCGCCGATATCCGGCCCGATGGCAGCCTGGCCCCCGCCACGGCGCCGACACGCCGCAGGCCCTCGGTCCTGACGCGCGAGGCCTGGCTCGATCTTGACGACGAGACCGAAGATGAAGACGCCCTCGGCGATGCGTTCCGCGACAGCGCCGCCGCGCCGCCGCCGCCCGCGGCGGCGCCCGGGCGGCGGCTTACCGCGGCGGGGCGGGCCGGTTTGTGGATCGTCGGCCTCGGCACGCTCACCGCGCTCGGCATCCTGATCGTGCTTCCGGCGCTCGCCTCGCTCTAGCCTGTTTACGCCCGTCGCCGGTTTCGCTATCGACTCGGCGTCGGGGGCGGCCCGGCGGACAGGGCGGGTTCGGCGATGAAACAGGCACGCGCCTGGCAACGGATGCTTTCGGGCCGCAGGCTCGATCTGCTCGACCCCACGCCGATGGATATCGAGCTGGAAGATATCGCGCACGGGCTGGCCTTTGTCGCCCGCTGGAACGGCCAGACCACCGGCGACTGGCCCTATTCCGTGGCCGAACACTCGCTGCTGGTCGAAACGCTGGTCGGTCGCCTCGATCCCGGCTTTGCCCCGCGCTGGCGTCTGGCGGCGCTGCTGCACGATGCGCCGGAATATGTCATCGGCGACATGATCTCGCCGGTCAAGGCAGCGGTCGGCCCCGGGTATGGCGCGCTCGACGCACGGCTGACGGCGGCGATCCACCTGCGCTTCGGCCTGCCCGCGCTGCTGCCCAAGCCGGTGAAAACCCTCATCAAGAAGGCCGACACGCTCAGCGCCTGGCTCGAGGCGACGCAGATCGCCGGGTTCACCCGCACCGAGGCCGACCGCTTCTTCGGGCGGCCGACGCCGGTGATCCAGGGCCTGGCCATCGCCCCCCGGCCCCCGGCCGAGGTGCGCGCCGATTACATCGCCCGCCACGCCGCCCTGCTCGCCGAGATCGACGCCGGACAGGCCCGCTAACTCCCTCGCCGCATTGGCGAATCCCTTTGCGATTGCATCCTTGTCACCGTTTGGGCAAGGATGGCGCAAACCCGTGCTTTCCGGAGGATTGCCATGAAGACCCGCGCCGCCGTCGCGTTTGAAGCGAAGAAACCCTTGGAGATTGTCGAGCTGGACCTCGAAGGGCCGAAAGCCGGCGAGGTTCTGGTCG
>JAANMY010003657.1_pt1 | contig 12501 bp, 8 predicted proteins | sample 7279691 | NCBI WGS metagenome assembly JAANMY01 (sample SAMN14094543, study PRJNA606508) | bioreactor metagenome | isolation source: A lab-scale SPAN reactor treating ammonium-rich wastewater day 388 | place: Ireland: Galway | collected 2018-02-07
ATTAAAACTTTACCTTTTCTTATACTTTTATCACCCAGTGTTTTTTCATCATCTCTTTCAATAGGTGTTCTCCGGTTTTGAATTTGGTTTTCAAACTTTATTGGAGATGCTATGTTTATTCCTTTACCGTATTTTTATAACTTCAATTCCATTCAATGCCGGGTATTCGTTTTACAAAATTTATTGCACTTCCTGATGAGAATCCGTTTGATCGCCTGCTACGGCTATTTTTGGAATTGCTCACCTATACTTCTGGAGATGTAGCTGAATCATTATCGTGGCTCACAGAGTTAGATAAGCAGTATCAGCTTACCGATAAAAATTACGGCCTGGGTGACTTTATCCGTGACCTGCAAGAGAAAGGTTATATCAAAGAGAATAACGAAAACGGAGCAATGATGATGACTTCGCGCTCGGAACAGAGCATCCGAAAACAATCATTGGATGAAGTGTTTGGAAAACTTAAAAAGGCAGGGAAAGGAAATCATAAAACTTTTTATACCGGACAAGGGGATGAGTTGAGTACCGATTTACGCCCGTTTCAGTTTGGCGATACTGCAGATATCATCAACATGACACAGTCGTTGCAAAACGCACAGATACATCATGGCGTAGACGATTTTAAGATAACGGAAGATGATCTGGAAATTCAGGAGAGAGAGTTTAAAACGCAGAATGCTACGGTGCTGATGATTGATATTTCTCACTCCATGATATTGTATGGCGAAGACCGTATTACTCCTGCCAAGAAAGTTGCCATGGCACTGGCAGAGTTAATTCGTACACGTTATCCCAAAGACACACTCGATATCATAACTTTTGGTGACGATGCTTTTCCAATTACTGTCAAAGACTTGCCCTACCTGCAGGTTGGCCCTTATCATACCAATACTTCTGCAGGTCTGCAGTTGGCAATGGACTTATTGCGAAGACGTAAAACTGCCAACAAACAGATTTTTATGATAACTGACGGCAAGCCAACATGCCTTAAAGAAGGTGCTGAATATTATAAAAACAGTTTTGGCCTTGACAGAAAAATAATGAATCACGTTTTCAGCCTGGCTGCACAGTGCAGACGTTTACATATTCCCATTACTACTTTTATGATAGCTACCGACCCATATCTTCAGCAATTTGTAAGAGAGTTTACAGAGATAAATAATGGACGTGCATTTTACAGTTCGCTGAATGGTTTAGGAGAGTTTATATTTGAAGATTACGTAAGAAACAGAAAAAAATCAGTGCGATAAACGTTTGACAAAATCATTTATGAAAGTAAAAAATATTACCACACTTGGAGAATTAAAACGAAGTGGATACAGACCAAAAAATATTAAGGATGAATTGAGAGATAATCTCGTTCAAATACTACAGCGCAAGGAGCCTTTTTTTACCGAAATAAAAGGTTATGACGATACGGTAATTCCTCAGTTGCAAACAGCTATTCTGGCACAGCATAATATTTTACTGCTCGGTTTACGTGGTCAGGCCAAAACGCGAATAGCAAGGTTGATGACAGATTTGCTTGATGAGTATGTTCCTGTTGTTGCAGGCACCGATTTGAATGATGATCCTTTGAATCCACTTTCGCGAATGGCTAAGAGTATGATTGAAGATATGGGTGATAAGACACCTGTATCTTGGTTACACCGGTCGGAACGTTACACCGAGAAACTTGCAACACCTGATGTTTCAGTAGCAGATTTGATTGGTGATATTGATCCCATAAAAGCAGCTACCATGAAGCTCACCTATGCCGATGAAAGAGTAATTCATTATGGATTGCTGCCACGCAGCAACAGAAATATTTTTGTGATAAATGAGTTGCCCGATTTGCAACCTCGTATTCAGGTGGCTTTGTTTAATATTTTGCAGGAGGGAGATATTCAGATCAGAGGTTTTAAATTGAGATTGCCGCTCGACATTCAGTTTGTGTTTACTGCCAATCCTGAAGATTACACAAACAGAGGCTCCATCGTAACACCTCTGAAAGACAGAATCGGAAGTCAGATAATGACGCATTACCCAAAGTCTGTTGAAGTATCAGGAACTATTACTTCGCAGGAAGCACGGATTTCTGATGAACAGAAGAAAAAGATAAATGTGGATTCATTGCTCAATGTTTTGATAGAACAGATAGCTATGGAAGCCAGAAAGAGCGACCTCATTGATCAGAAGAGTGGAGTGAGTGCGCGTCTTACCATTTCAGCACTGGAAAGTTTATACAGTGCCTGCGAAAGAAGAATGTTACTCAATAATGATTCAGCCACTCAGGCAAGGATTGGTGATTTATACAGTATTATTCCTGCCATTACCGGAAAAGTTGAACTGGTATATGAAGGCGAACTGGAAGGAATACAAAATGTAGCATACACACTGATTGGTAAAGCTATCAGGAAGATATTTCTGGAGTATTTTCCTGACCCGGAAAAAATTAAAAAGTCAAAAAAGGAAAATGTGTTTGCAAAAGTTACAGGCTGGTTCGATGAAGGTAATGAACTGGATGTGTGGTTTCAGTCTGCCAATGATGAATATGAGAAAAATCTTAAGCAGGTTTCGTGTTTGGCAGATACAGTTAAGTCATTTCAAAGCAAACTCAAGGATAAAGAAATGCTACTTTGGATGGAATTTTTACTTCATGGCCTTGCAGAATTTTCACAAATAAGCAAACTGCAGCTTGCAAGTGGCTTACAGTTCAAAGACCTGATGGGATCTATGATGAACTTCCGCCACGAAAAAGATTCGGAAGAATAATTATTTCATCCTTGCTATGAAATAATCATTCAGCGGTTCGAGAAAATAATTGAGCCACCCTTCTCGATGTTTAGTGGCTTCATCTGCATTAGGAAATTGTGTATGCGTAATTTCAACTTGTGTTCCTGCTGCAACTTTTGAGAATCGGATATCTACTATGCTCGGTTTTGTTTTTTTGTCCCAGGTGTTAGGCTTCCAGGTATAACTTAATGTTTTGTTGGGAACAAATTCTTCAAGTACACCATTTACCCATCCGTCAAAAAACGAAACAGAACCATTTTCTTTCAGCTCAAACACAAAATCGCCTTCAATCCATTGTGCTATAAGAGCAGGATTGGTAAGTGCATCATACACCTCTTCCGGTTGTGCATAAACAATATAACTCAGATGTGTCGAAAAATCTTTTGTTGCCATTTTTTATGAATCCTAATAACAAAGCCTGAAACCACATATTGCAGTTTCAGGCTTTGTCGGTTTTTTAATTCTTATTGAACTACTAATTTTTTAGTGATGATTTGATTGCCTGCTGTGATACGCACCATGTAAATTCCTTTGGCCCATTTGGTATTTACTTCGTATTGATATTCGCCAGCATCTAATCTTTCATCAGCAATACGATGAACTTCATTGCCCAGCATATCTACCACTGTAATCAATACATTTTCAGGTTTCGATAATTCAAAATTCACTGTTGACTTGTCGTATGCAGGATTTGGTACAATTGTTACATCTTCCTGCGATAACGGGAAGTCGTTGATGCCTACCACTCCGCTTAAATTAATGTCATCAATATAAATATTGTTTCCCATGTCATTGGTATATTCAAATTTAAGAGAAACATTGGGTCGTGTAGAGTATTGCCCTGAAGTAAGACTAACCGTTTCCTGACGCCATTGTGCTGATGTGGGAACAAAGTTTGATGTTACAGCATTATTTACTGTAGCCAGGCTGGTACCTGATTTGGTGAGTCGCAGATTCCATAACTGACCGCAGTTATTTGATGCATATACCTTCAGTTGATCGGTACCTGCTGTGTTTTTCAATGCAAATGCTACCCAAAATTTAAACTGAGTTTGCGTAGTATTCGTAAGATTAAAACCCGGTGTGATGAAAACATCTTTCGAACTGGTAGTATTACCACTGTAATTGTTGATGCTTACAGAGTTAAATCCTGTATGTGCAGCATTTGAAGTCAGTTCCCATCCGTCACCGTCATCACTTTCAGTCAGCCAATCAGCTGAAGGAAATGTTATGCTTTCAAAGCTTTCAGAAAATGGAACAAACAGATTTGTTGTACCCGGTCTTACAACAACGTTTTCAATTTCAGTATGTGTATCAAATCCTGCCGAAGAAGTTACGGTAAGGGTAACATCATACGCACCTGCTGTAGGATAAACAATTCCTGTAGGATTTTTATCTGTTGAACTGGATGGCACTCCTCCGGGGAAATCCCATAAATAAGTTATTCCAACTGTATCCAGATTGCCGCTGGCATCAGAGAAATTGGCAACTCCTCCTTCGCATATTACTTTTTGAATAGACGAAAAACTTGCAACAGGAACACATGTTGTAGCATTACCATTGGTACCTGTAGCATTTAAATTAGAGGTTGTATGCACCTGATTTCTGAAACCTATAGGAGAGTTCAATGCCGCCCACATTCTTGCTTTCTGACCTAATGTGAACATATAATAGCAATAACTGTAATCCATATAGTTTTGGTAGTTTTCAATAATACCCGGATTACATACATCTGCATTTGCAGGTTGAGGGCAAGATAAAAACCCTTTTGTCACAGGCGTATCGGTAACATTATCATCACCGCAGGATACACCTGGTTGATTGGTTCCGCCCCATACATGGTCCAGATTCAGCCAGTGACCTATTTCATGTGTCAGTGTATATTGATTGGTGGTGTTGCTTGTTCCAATACTACCAACGTAATTGGATAATGAAATGATACCGTCTTTGCCCGAAGGTGCAGTTCCCGGTTTGTAGGCGTAAGCAGCAGCACCTGCATGTGAAGCACCAAAGTTACTAATAGTCCAGATGTTGAGATATTTATTATAAGGCCACGGATTTAATTTAGAATTATCATCAGCGTCATACGTTAATGTGGAAGCAATACGGTCAATACCGTTGGTGCAATTGCCTAATGGATCAAGATGTGCCAGACGGAATTCAATTTGCACGTCAGCATTCAATGCTTTAAACGAAGGAATGATATTAGCAGTATCAGTTCTTTGCAGATTATAATCACGGTTAAGTACACGAACAGCATCATAAATCTGTTCGTCTGAAATGTTTTCAGGCCCCCAGTTATGTACCACATGGAATACTACAGGAATCACATAAACCGGTGTACCGGTAGTTCGGAAATAACTGGGTTGAAAACTGGAAACATATTGTTGCGTGAATGCTTCCAGTTGTTGTCTTTGCTGACGAACAACAGGGTCACTGTTTTCTCTGGCATTACATACATCATCAGTAGCACACCAGTGCGTCAGCGGTGTTTGTGCTGAAGCATATCCCCATGTCATGGCTGTAAGAATCAATAAACTTCTTGTAAAAAATTTTTTCATTGTTATAAAATTGTGTGATTTAATTTGATTAATCAAAAGTAGTAAACTTAATTTAATTTTAATCTGAATTTTAATTGAAAACAGAGAGAAAATTAACCTAAAGCCTGTTTCAAGTCTTCAAGTAAATCATCTATGTCTTCAACTCCTACACTTAATCTCAATAGCGAATCAGTTACTCCTACGCGAGCTCTTTCTTTTGCCGGAACACTGGCATGTGTCATGGTAGCAGGATGATTGATTAATGACTCTACTCCACCCAATGATTCAGCCAATGAAAACACTTTTACCGAAGAAGCTATTTTAAACGCATCTTCCTTTTTTCTGCTTTTTATATCGAATGAAATCATCCCACCGAAATCACGCATTTGTTTTTTGGCAATTTCATGATTCGGGTGATCCGTAAATCCCGGCCAGTAAACTTTGTCAACCTTGGGATGAGATTTGAGAAATTCTGCAACTTTTCTTCCGTTGAAACAATGGCGCTCCATACGCAGATGAAGTGTTTTTATTCCACGCAAAACAAGAAAACTGTCCATCGGCCCGGGTGTAGCACCACAGGAATTGTGGATAAATGCGAGTTGCTCGTATAGCTTATCATCATTCATACAAAGTGCGCCCATAATCACATCACTGTGTCCACCCAGATACTTTGTTACTGAATGCATAACAATATCAGCACCTAACTCCATTGGGTTTTGAAGATAAGGCGAAGCAAAAGTATTGTCAACTGCCAGAGTGCATCCGTGTTTCTTAGCTATAGCGCTGCATGCCTGAATGTCCACAATTTGCATGGTCGGATTGGTGGGAGTTTCCACCCAAATCAATTTTGTTTTTTCGCTGATGTATTTGCTGATATTGTTAGCATCTGCAAGGTTGATGAAATGAAACTTTATTCCGTAGTGTGCAAACACCTTGGTGAACATACGGTAGGTTCCACCATACAAATCGTCACCGGTAATTACTTCATCGCCCGGTCGCAGTAATTTTATTACAGCATCTGCAGCTCCCATTCCGCTGCTGAAACATAGTCCGTATTTTGCATTTTCCAGTGCAGCAATATTTTTTTCAAGTTGATTACGTGTTGGATTTTTTCCTCTGGCATAAGCATATCCTTTATGGTTTCCTGGTGAAGCCTGCACAAAGGTTGAAGTCTGATAAATCGGTGTCATTATTGCTCCTGTTGTCGGGTCAGGTTCTACTCCGGCATGAAGCGCTTTGGTAGCAAATTTCATTTTATTTATTTTTTTGGAGGTGCGAATATAACTTTTAAATCAGTTTCTTTTGCAGAAATAACAGAATGATGAATATGAATGTTTCAGACTGGATTGGATTCACCGGTGTTTTTATTCTTCTGGCAGCTTATGTGTTGCAACTCATGCGGTTAATACCTGCCGGAAGTTGGAGTTATAGCCTGATGAATTTTATAGGAGCTGCTTTGGCATGTCTGGCATCTGTCATGATTAACTATCTGCCTATTGTAATTCTGGAAGGTGTATGGGCATTGGTTTCATTATGGTCGTTCATCAGATTGATGAGCACCCCCGCACAGCAGGGCTGAAAGCTTTAATTTTTATGATGTTTCACCGTTTCGTTTTTAATAAAATAAGCCATTGCCGCATAATGCGCTCTTGCACGCGTCATCAGTTTTTTTAAATCTTCTGACGGAGTAGTAGTGGGCGCCAACAAATGATTCTCTTTCCATTCGAAATATTTTTCTTCTGTACCAAATTTTACGGCACCGCTGCTGTTCATGGCTTCCATACTCATCCAGTCGGTTGCAAAAATGTTTGAAGGCGTGCTGGTAGTATCAAAAAGATTATCACCTGAATTAAAATAACGGCTTCCGGGTAACGAAAGATTAATAAGCGTAGGAAAAATATCTTTATGCGAACCCCATTCATGCAATGGAACATGGGGTTTATATGCATCAGGGATATAACAATAAAAAGGAACACTGCGGTGAAAAAACAACTGCTTATCACTGAAATCAAAAAGCATCAGGTTGTTGTGATCGCCTGTTGCTGCTACCAGTGTATTATTTCCTAATGGTGATGCCTTAATCTCATCCATAAAATGCCCTAAACAGTCATTGGAGTATTGCAGATTGGTAAGATTTTTTACAGCCATAGTTTCATCTGTCAAAAGTTTCGATCTGATTTCTGCTGTAAGTTTTATCGGATAAGGTTTGTAATTATCAGGCAGATGAAACGGAGTATGGTTGGTAGTTGTCAGCACAAAAATCATCTGCGGACGTTTTGCTTCTTTTAATTTCTTAAACACATAATCAAACAGGTATTGATCATAAACCCCCCATTCACATTCGGTAGCTCCCGGAATTTCTTTCATCACATTGTCCTTGCTCTCAACATGCTGAAAATATTGATGCGGTATAAACTCATTGATGTTTCTCCAACCGAATTTGCCACCTGTAATGAAAGTGGTTTCATAACCTGCATTCAAAAAAGGCAGAGCCACAGATGATGAATATGCAATTCCGTTATATTCTGACTGTGCCAGAGAAGTTATAGGGGTGTTCACCATAATGCCTTCCAGGCTGTTGATGGTTCCATTGCCACTCGATAAAAAATTGCGGAGAAAAATATCCTTGCCCAGATGTTTTTCAAGTGCTCCGTATAAATTTAATGTTGGACTGTGATAATAAAGATTGTTATTACTCATACTTTCCATGAGAAAGAAAACTACATTGGGCAAAGGTCTTGTAGCAGTATCTGTGGCAGTGGTATCAAAATAAATTTCAAAAGGATCTGCAGTTGCAGGTTTGCCGAAATAAGTTGTTACGGCTGACTGCACATTACCGAAACCGATATTTTTTAAGAAAGCAATATTGCCGTCAATACTCATCTGACGGCTTCTCATCAGAAATGCTTCTTTAATGGCAAACACTCCGTTTATAGGCAAAAGATTTACATTGCTGTTATCGCAAACAGTGGAATCATCTATTTGCAAAGGGAATGTGCCTACCGAACCGCGCATGCCCAGAAAAAAAGCTCCTAATGCAATGACTGACCACAGTGGTGCTAAAGGAATCTTTTTTGAACTGTCGGTATGCATGTTTCTGAATATTCTTCTGACTGTACGATGAATTAAAAAACTTGCAATCAGTAGTGCAATCAACACCTTCACCACAGGATAATCCGTCCATACCGATTTAAGTACTGCAGCGGTATCATCTTCAAACAAACCAAAAGCCAGCACATTGATGTGCGACTGAAAGTAATTGAAATAATATACATCAACAATTCCGATGAATGTAAAAACAAACAGCATAAACTTGCTATACTGCATGTTGAAGATGTTAATCAGAATGTGATATTTTTCAGAGTGGAACAGCAATGCAATTAAACACAGCAACAAAGGAATGGCCAGTCCATACATCAGCACCATCGTATCAAAACGCCACCCGACAACAAAAGCTGAAATGATTTCTGATTTGAACTGACCGGCTTCCTGCCATGAAAAAATCCGGGTCATAAAAAACAATCTGATTGCAAACAATAACACCAGACCGGCAACATAAACACCGGCAAGTTTTTTAATGTTTGCTAAAAACAGACTGAAACGATTCATTACTGTTTCTTTTGTTGCAAATCAGCTAACATCTGTGCACGAATCAATTTAACAGGGGCACTGCCATAACTGAGAAATTTTTCGTGAAAAGCTTTCAGATTAAATTTATCTCCTTGAATTTTCTTACACTCTTCGCGCAGGTCACATATTTCTTTAAATCCTGTATAATAACTTGTCAGTTGCACATTGGTAAGCATTACTCTTCTCCATTTTCCTTCAGCTTCTGCATTTTGCTGAAAAGCTTCTTTGGTAAGTAAGTGCATTGCTTCATCATGCGACATATTACGGGTGTGCACACTTATGTCGAGCAAAGTATTGCATACTGTTCTCAGATTCCATTTATAATACATCAGCCACATTTCAGGTTCGTTGTTGCCATATCCATTTTCAAGCATCATCAACTCACCATACACTGCCCATCCTTCAATCATGGCACCATTTCCGAGTATAGATTTGATAATACTTGGCGAATTGTTACTGTAAACAAGTTGTGTATAATGACCGGGCACAGCTTCGTGAATATTCAGAATCTGCAAAGTGTAGTTATTGTATTCACGCAAATAACTTTCTGCACGCTTTGCATCCCAACCCGCAAGTGACCCAACATTGTAATAGGTGTTTCCGTTTTTGTCATAGGGACCGGGTGCGCTTATAGAAGCACCCGCAACACCAGCCATGTAGGCAGGTTCTTTTCTTACTTTCAAAGGCTTGGAAGGATCGAGATAAATCAGGTTATGGTCAGTAACAAATTTTTCCAGCTCCGGAATTTGTTTCTCTATTGTTGATTGAAAATCTTCCGGCTTAACATGATTCATGGATAACGTATCAATCACCTTACTGATCAGTGTCAGCGTATCTCCGGGTATGGGCGTATTTCCAAAATATTTTGGCCATAGTTGTGTTGCAAGGGCTGCCATCTGCGTGTGCAGATATTTTTTCCGCTGCATGGCAGAGTCGTAAATCTGTTCATAGGTATAACTACTTTCAATTTCAAAGTTGAATTTCTTACCATACAAATCACTTCCCAGTCTGAAACTTCTTCCATTTTCATTTTTCAGATTTTTCAGAAAAGAGATATAATCCTGAACAGCTGCCATTGCATTTTTCATCTCAGTCTCAACCTTTGTTTTTTCATCGCTGCTCAGTGTGCTTTGCGCTAATGAATCTTTTAACGTTGCTTCAAGTGATTCAAATCCGCCTGAATTCTGCTCGATGGCAAGTTTAAGATGTTCGGGTGAAGGGTTTTGAATATTTTCTTTGGCAGCAGTGTAATATGCAGGTATCTGTTCTAATTTTTTAGAGATATTTATGATTCGGCTGTTCAGCGGTTCGTAATTTTCGGAAAGCATGTAAGAGAGGTTTCCGCTTGCATTGTATCCTGAAGGATCCCACTGCCATGATTTTAATTCTTCTATATTGAATTTACTCTTCTGCAGAAAATTCTTTATGATTTCCGCATCCATTTTATTTAAGTCAGACAATTTAGTGGAATCAAATCCCTGAAGAGAATCGAGATTTTCTTTTACGAATTGTAAAATACGATTGCGATAATCAGCATTGTTTATTTCAAGAATACTGTCATACTTGTGATATCCGATTTCTGTTGCCCACATGGGATATATCTTCCACATCTGTTCCACAAACCGGTTTTTGTAATCATCAAACTGTTTGTTGAATTCAGTAGTATTATTAGTTGCTGACGGTGGTGTGCTGCAGGCATTCATCAGAATAATCATGATAAATAATGTCAAAAATTGTTTCATACAGAATTTCTTAATTGAGGTAACAAATGTAATGGATTACAAAATGTAGTCACTAAAGGGCATAAGGAATCCTTTCAGGGCTTTTTGTGAATGTACATGATTTAAATTTCTCTCTCACAAAAAGAGAACACTACCCTCGACATGTAAATTGTGAATGATTTTTTAGGAAGTATCAGGCTCAGATTTTTATCTCTTCGCCTTTTTTGTTGTAAAAAGTGTATTGTGTAATGGCGTAAGATGAAACTGCTTCAACAGTTACTTTAATTTTATATTTAAAATACCAGCGCAGTTTTAATGAGTATAAACCTTTGTTGATAAAGGCCTCCAGATAAGGATGAACACAAAGTGTGACCTTACGCTCATTTTGTTCCTGTGCCAGATAACGCAGGTTGTTTTCTATTTCGTCCATCAGCAATATGCTGGCTCTTATTTCACCTGTTCCGTTGCATGAAGGACATTTTTCAGTAGTAGATATTTTCATTTCCGGTCGTACCCTTTCGCGGGTCAACTGTATCAGACCGAATTTGCTCGGAGGTAAAATGGTATGCCTTGCAGTATCACGTTTCATCACTTCTTTGAGCACTTCGTAAAGTTGCTTTTTATGCTCAAGGTTTGTCATGTCAATAAAATCAATGACAATGATTCCGCCCATATCACGCAGGCGCAGCTGACGGGCAATCTCACGTGCTGCCATGCAGTTGGTTTCAAATGCATTGTTTTCCTGACTGTCGCTGTCGCCACGGTTTCTTCCGCCACTATTCACATCAATCACATGCATGGCTTCGGTATGCTCTATCACAAGATAGGCACTGTTTTGCATGGGCACTGTTTTGCCAAAGTCGGATTTGATTTGTTTGTCAATACCAAAATGCTCAAAAATCGGTTGCTTATTTTTAAACATTCTGATGATATCTTCTTGCTCAGGAGCAATAGAGTGCAGATAAGTTTTTATTTCGTCATACAGAATCTGATCATTCACATAAATATTGCTGAAGTTTGGGTTCAGTATATCTCTGAGAATAGAAGAAGTGCGGTCAATTTCACCTAAAACTTTTTGTCCGGGTTTAGATATTTTAAGTGCTTCATAAAAATTATTCCAACGCATCAGCACATCCTGAATATCTTTATCCAGTTCTGCTACTTTTTTTCCTTCGGCTACGGTTCTTACTATAATTCCGAAATTTTTTGGCTTAATGCTAAGGGCTAATCGTTTGAGTCTGCTGCGTTCCTCCGGGCTTTTTATTTTTGACGATACTGACACATGGTTATAAAAAGGAGTAACCACAAAATATCGTCCGGCAATTGAAATTTCTGTAGTGATACGCGGACCTTTGGTAGAGATAGGTTCTTTGGCAATCTGAACCGGTAGCCATAATCCCGAACTCATCACCTGGGTAATCTTACCCGTTTTGATGATGTCTTTTTCAAGTTCAAACTGATTAAGCGTAGAGTCTGTTTGACGGCCTGCCTGAGTATCTTTTACAAATTTAAGCAGTGACTGAAACTGTGGGCCAAGGTCGAGATAATGTAAAAAAGCATCTTTCTCATATCCTATGTCAACGAATGCTGCGTTGAGTGAAGGCATGAGCTTTTTTACCTTTCCAAGATAAATATCGCCTACCGCAAAACTTCTGTCCCTTTTTTCGCTGTTAAGTTCAACGAGTTTCTTTTCTTCTAAGAGGGCTATTCGTACTTCCGATGGGCTTGAGTCTATACCGCCTCCTGCCGCCGCTCTCGCTCCAACCGCCAGATACCGGTCTCCACATCGTCGAACAACGTATCCAATCTCAGGTCCCATACGGCGTGTCCTGCCA
>JAANMY010003659.1_pt1 | contig 12490 bp, 14 predicted proteins | sample 7279691 | NCBI WGS metagenome assembly JAANMY01 (sample SAMN14094543, study PRJNA606508) | bioreactor metagenome | isolation source: A lab-scale SPAN reactor treating ammonium-rich wastewater day 388 | place: Ireland: Galway | collected 2018-02-07
CGCTTTACGTCTTCAACATCGAGCCGGTGGACTTCGGCTTTCACGCCATGGTCGCCAGCCTGACCGTGGTGGTGCTGGGCGGGCGCAACACGCTCCTGGGCCCCATCGCCGGGGCACTGATCATGGCGATCCTGCCCGAACTGGCGCGCCCGCTGGCCGAGAACCGCGGCATCCTGAACGGGGTGATCCTGATCCTGGTCATCACCTTCCTGCCGAACGGCGTGGGCGATGAGCTGGTCTACTGGCTGCGCCGCCGCCTGCGCCGCGCGCCCAAAACCATGTCCAAGCGGAAGGAGGGGGCCGATGTCGTCGCTGCGGATTGAGGACGCCTGCAAGTATTTCGGAGGGCTGAAGGCCGTCGACGGCATCAACATGACCGTCCCCGCCGGCCGGATCACCGGGCTGATCGGCCCGAACGGCGCCGGCAAAAGCACCGTCGTCAACATGATCTCGGGCGTCTACAGCCTGACCAGGGGCGAGGTCTACCTGGACGAGCAGCAGCTTACCCGGCTGCATGTGGACGAGGTCGCCCGCTGCGGCATCGCCCGCACCTTCCAGAACATCCGCCTGCTGCCCGAGGAAAGCGTCCTCGACAATGTCGTCATCGGCTATTTCCGCAAGCAGCGCAGCGGGGTCATGTCCAGCCTGATGGGCCTGCCCGCCGCCCTGGCCGAGACCCGCCGCCTGCGCGAGCAGGCCTGGGAGCTGCTGGGCCGCTTCGGCATCCAGAAATATGCCGATTACGAGGCGGGCAGCCTGCCCTATGGCCACCAGCGCCGGGTCGAGATGGCCCGTTCGATCGCCGCGGCGCCGCGCATCGTCATGCTGGACGAGCCCGTGGCCGGCATGAACGAGGTCGAATCCGCCGAAATGGCCGAGATCTTCGAGGATCTGGCGCGTTCGGGCATGGGGCTTTTGCTGATCGAGCATAACGTGGCCTTCGTCTCGCGCCTGTGCAGCCAGGTCTATGTGCTGGATTCCGGCCGCATGATCGCCGAGGGGCCGCCCGAGGCCGTCACCCGCGATCCAAAGGTCATCGAAGCCTATATCGGAGGCAAGGCCGATGCTGCTTGAAGTCAGGAATCTGAGCGTCTCCTACAAGGGCATCCAGGCGCTGCGCGATGTCAGCCTGCATGTGAACCGCGGCGAGATGGTGGCGCTGGTCGGCTCGAACGGAGCGGGGAAATCGACGCTTCTGAACGCGCTGAGCCGGACCGTGGTGCCGCAAAGGGGGCAGGTCGTCTTCGACGGCAAGGATCTGGGCCGCATGGCCGCCTTCCAGGTCTCGCGCCAGGGCCTGCTGCATGTCCCCGAGGGGCGGCAGGTGCTGGCCGACATGTCGGTCTGGGAAAACCTGCAGCTGGGCATGCTGGCCCTGGGCCAGCGGCCGGCGCGATACAGCCTGGAACAGGTCTACGGCATCTTCCCGATCCTGGAGGAGCGCGCCGACCAGATCGCCGGCACGCTCTCGGGCGGCCAGCAGCAGATGCTGGCCATCGGCCGGGCGCTGATGGGCGCGCCCGAGATCCTGCTGCTGGACGAGCCGTCGCTGGGCCTGTCGCCCCTGATGGGCGACCAGGTCTTCGACGCGCTGACCCGGCTCAACCGCGAGGGGCTGACCATCCTGCTGGTCGAGCAGAACGCCTATCGCGCGCTGGAATGCACGCAGCGGGCCTATGTGCTGGATCGCGGCCGGATCGTGATGGAGGGCGCCTCGGACGTGCTGATGCGCGACCAGCGGGTGATCGAAAGCTATCTGGGCGCCTGAGCGGACATGGCCGAGCGCATCCTGACCCTGCACCAGCTCAGCCTGCGCGACACCGATCCGGTGGCGCTGGTCCGGGCCGCCGCCGCGGCGGGCTTTCCCTTCGTCACGGTCTTTCTGCACCCGCCGGCGCCGCAGCTCGACATCTTTCCGCGGCTGCTGCCCGGCGCGCCCACCCGAGCCTTCGTGCAGGCGCTGGGGGCAGAGGGCGTGCAGGTCCACAATGTCGAGGCCCTGCCCTTTTCCGGCGGCACCGATCCCGCCGATTACCTGCCGGTGCTGGACCATGCCGCCGAGATCGGGGCGCGGCGCGCCACCGTGCTGGTCTATGATCGCGACCTGCCCCGCGCCTCGGACCGGCTGTCGCAGACCTGCGACGCGGCAGCCGCGCGCGGCATCGCCCTTTCCATCGAGTTCATGGCGTTTTCCTCGCTGCGCACGGTGGGCGAGGCGGCGGATTTCGTGCGCCAGAGCGGCCACGCGAACCTGAGCCTGCTGGTCGATCCGCTGCACCTGGCGCGCACCGGCGGCAGCCCGGCCCAGCTTGGCGCCTTGGCCGACACCATCGGCGCGCTGCAATTCTGCGACGCGATGCTGGCCCCGCCCGAGGACGCCTTTCGCGAGGCGGTCGAGGATCGCGAGATACCGGGCGAGGGCGAACTGCCGCTGCAAGCCCTGCTGGACGCCACCGATCCCGGCCTGCCGCTGGATGTCGAGGTGCCGATGCTGCGGCTTGAGAAACAGGGGCTGGACCCCATCGCCCGCGCGCAACTGCTGAAACGGGCGCTGCTGCGCTATCGGCTGTGAAGGGCCGGGCCGTCAGCCGCGCCGCACCAGCACGCGGCGGCCGGAAATCCTGACCTCGACCCTGGGCAGGTCGCTGCAAAGCGAGGACATGGCCTTGCCGGTCGAGCAGTCGAAGCGGGCGCCGTGCTTGGGACAGATGACCACGTTGCCTTCCACCTCGCCCTCGGACAGGCGGGCGAAGTTATGCGTGCAATTGCCCGAAAAGGCGACGATCTCGCCGTCGCGGCGGCACAAGATCACCTCGCGCCCGCCTGCGGTGACGAACCAGGGCCCCATGCTCGGCACCTGCATGACCGCACCGACATCGACGAATTCCTCGGCATCGGCGCCCAATCCTCTGGGGATCATTCTCTGCCCTTCCCTTCTTGCGGCAGGTTTCAAGGGAAACGCCGGGCCGGTCAACCGGCCCGGCGCATGGCTTAGGCGCGGCGCTGGTCGAAGCGGCGGCCGATCATGGCGGCGGTGATGTTCACCTTCTGGATGTCCACCGCGCCGCCGGCGATGCCCCAGCCCCAGGAATCCCGCAGCCGGCGTTCCATCGGATATTCCTTGGAATAGCCGTAGCCGCCCATCAGCTGCACGGCATTGCCGGTCACTTCGCGCGAGATCTCGTTGGCAAAGCATTTCGCCAGCGAACTGTCCAGGATCGAAGGCATCCCGTCCTGGGCGTTCTGCGCCGCGCGATGGATCAGAAGCCGCGCCGCATCGACGCGCAGCCGCATCTCGGCCAGCTTGATCTGCACCGCCTGGAAATCGACCAGCGGCCGGCCGAACTGGTGGCGTTCCTGGACATAGCCCAGCACATCCTCGAGCGCGCCGGAAGCCTGGCCCAGCGACATGGTGGCATTGCCGCAACGCTCCAGGTCGAAGGCTTCCATCAGCCGCTTGAAGCCGCCGCCAGGCACGACGACATTCTCCAGCGGCAGCTCGACATTGTCGAAGAACAGGTCGCTCGACGGCACGCCGCGGAACCCCATCAGCCGCTCTTGCGGGCCGAAGCTGAAGCCGGGCGTGCCCTTTTCCACATAGACCGCACCGATCGAGCCCGCGCCCGGCCTGTCGTCGAAGCGGGCATAGACCAGGTAGCCCTGGGCATGGCCGCCGCCGGAGCACCAGCGCTTCGCGCCGTTCAGCACCACCTTGTCCGATTCGACGCGGGCGCGGGTCTTCAGGTCGGTCAGGGCCGAGCCGGCATCGGGTTCGGACATGCCGATGGCGACGACCTTCTCGCCGCGGCAGACGGCGGGGATCACCCGCGCCTTCAGGCTTTCGGGCGCGAAACGCTCGATGGCGCGCACCGGGCCGACGCAGGATTCGAAGACCGGAAACGCCACGGCCGAGCTGATCTTGGCGAACTCCTCGACGACGAGCAGCGCCTCCAGGTTGCCAAGCCCCATGCCGCCGTATTCCTCGGCCACGTTGATGCCAAGAAAGCCCAGCTCGGCATAGCGCCTGACCCATTCATGCGGGACGGGCTCTGCCTTCTCTTCAAGGTCGCGGGCAAGATCCACCAGCTCGGTGCGGGCGAACTTGCGCGCCGCCTCTTGCAGGTCACGCTGGATCTCGGTCAGCCGGAAATCCATCCTCTCCTCCAAAAATACAGTTTATGCTTTCTTAGTATACGTAAAGGCCATCGTTTGAACATATATAAATTGACACGCCCGCAAGAATCGACCAGTTTCCGGGTGCAAGACGAGCGGGAGAGGGCCATGCAACAAAGCCGCACCGACATCCTGAAGGCCTATCGGCAGATGCGGATGATCCGGGACTTCGAGGAAAGACTGCATATCGAGAATCGCAGCGGCGAGATCGCCGGCTTCACGCATCTGTATGCGGGGCAAGAGGCGATCGCCGTCGGCATCTGCGAGCATCTGACCGACCGCGACTATATCAGTTCGACCCATCGCGGGCATGGCCATTGCATCGCCAAGGGCTGTGACCCGCGGCTGATGATGCACGAGATCTATGGCCGCGCCGACGGGCTGTGCAAGGGCCGCGGCGGCTCGATGCACATCGCCGACATCGACAAGGGGATGCTGGGCGCGAACGGCATCGTCGGCGGCGGCCCGCCCATCGCGGTGGGGGCGGCGCTGGCCTGCCAGGCGCGCGGCGACGGCAGCGTGGCGGTGTCCTTCGGCGGCGGCGGCTCGTCGAACCAGGGCACGGTCTTCGAGGCGATGAACATGGCCGTCGTGCTGAAGCTGCCCAAGATCTTCGTCTTCGAACTGAACGGCTATTCCGAACATACCGGCGAAGGCTATGGCATCGGCTCGGACCTGGCCGGGCGGACGCGAGGCTTCGGGCTGCCGGTCTTCGAGGCGGATGGCTTCGACTATTTCTCGGTCCACCAGGCGATGGCGGATGCGCTGGAGCATGTGCGCGCAGGCAAGGGCCCCTGCGCCCTGATCGCCGAGGCGACGCGCTATTTCGGCCATTTCGAGGGCGATCCGCAGAACTACCGCGCCAAGGACGAGGTCAAGACCCTGCGCGAGACCCAGGACGCCCTGCTGCGTTTCCGCCGGAAAGTCACCGAGGCCAAGCTGATCGAGGCGGCCGAGCTGGATGCCATCGACGCCGAGATCGCGGCCTTCATCGAGGATTGCGTGGCCTCGGCCCGCAAGGCGCCGGCGCCGGGGGTCGAGATCATGCTCTCTGACGTCTATGCCGATTACTAGGACCGCATCATGACCGTGAAGACTATGCGAGAGGCGCTGAACGAGGCGCTGTTTCAGGAGATGCGCCGCGATCCCGGCGTCATCGTCATCGGCGAGGACGTGTCGGGCGGCGCCGGCGGGTCGTCGGGCAGCCGCGATGCGGCCGGCGGCATCTTCGGCGTGACCAAGGGTCTGATGGGCGAGTTCGGCGACAAGCGCGTCATCGACACGCCGATTTCGGAAAGCGCCATCATCGGCCTGGCCAATGGCGCGGCGCTGGCCGGCATGCGCCCGGTGGCCGAGCTGATGTTCGCCGATTTCGTCGGCGTCGCCATGGACCAGATCTATAACCAGATGGCCAAGTTCCGCTATATGTTCGGCGGCAAGGCCAAGGCGCCCATCGTCGTGCGCATGTCCATGGGCGCCGGCATGAACGCCGCCGCCCAGCACAGCCAGACCATCTATTCCATGCTTTCGGCCGTGCCGGGGCTGAAGGTGGTGGTGCCGTCGAACCCGGCCGATGCCAAGGGCATGCTGGCCGCGGCGATCCGCGACGACGACCCGGTGATCTTCCTGGAACACAAGGCGCTTTATTCCAGCAAGGGCGAGGTGCCGGACGGCGAATACGTGGCGCCGCTGCATGGCGCGAGCCTGGTGCAATCGGGCAAGGATGCGACGGTGGTCACGCTGGGCCGCATGGTCTCCTTTGCCGCAAAGGCGGCGGCGAAGCTGGCCGGGGACGGGATCACCGTCGATCTGATCGACCTGCGTTCCACCTCGCCCATCGATGAAGAGATGATCCTGGAAAGCCTGTCGCTGACCGGGCGGCTGGTGGTCGTGGACGAATCCAACCCGGTCTGCTCGATCGCCTCGGAAATCGCCGCCATCGCGGCCGAAAAGGGCTTTGCCTCGCTGCGTGCGCCGGTGGTGCGGGTCACGGCGCCACATACGCCGGTGCCCTTCGCCCGCGAATTGGAGCGCATGTATGTTCCCGGTCCCGACCGGATCGAAGCGGCCATCCGCAAAGCCGTGAAAGGAGAGTGAGCATGGCCCGGATCCACCCCGTCACCCTGCCGAAATGGGGCCTTGAAATGTCCGAGGGCCAGATCTCGCGCTGGATCGTCGCCGAGGGCGACAGCGTCGAGCCGGGCACCGAGCTGGTCGACATCGAGACCGACAAGATCGTCAACACGCTGGACACCGACAGGGGCGGCACCCTGCGCCGCATCCTGGTGCCCGAGGGCGAAACCGCCCCGGTCGGCGCGCTGATCGCCGTGCTGGCCGACACGGACGCCACCGAGGCCGAACTGGCCGAATTCATCGCCTCCTATGTGCCCGTCGATGCCTCGTTCGAACCCAAGGACGAGGGACGGGCGGAATCCGCAGTGCCCGAACCCTCCCCCGCCGCCGATGCTCCTGCGGATGCCGGCGCCGCGCCGAAGGCCTCCCCCTTGGCGCGCCGCATCGCCGAGCAGGACGGCATCGACCTGGCCGGGGTCGAGGGTTCGGGCTGGGGTGGCAAGATCAGGAAGGCCGACCTGCCGCCGCGCCCCGCCGCGCTTGCCCCCGACGAGGCGGCAAGGCGGAATACGGGCGCCCATGCCAGCCCGGTCGCGGTGAATTTCGCCAATGCGCTTGGCTTCGACCTGACCGGGCTGAAGCCCAGCGGCTACCGCGGGCGCATCTCGCTGGCCGATGTGCAGGCGGCGGTCCAGGCGGCCGGCCTGTGGTCGCCGCAGGCCACCGCGATTCCCGCCGCGCCTGGGGCAGCGCCGGCAACGGCTGCGGCGCAGGGGGTCGAGCAGCCCTTTACCGGGATGCGCAAATCCATCGCCAACGCGCTGCGCCATTCCAAGCAGACCGTGCCGCATTTCTACACCGCCATGGATGTCGAGATGGACGCGCTGATGGCGCTGCGCAGCCAGTTCAACAGCGGGCGCGAGGGCGCGAGAATTTCGGTCAACGACTTCCTGCTGCGCGCCGCCGCCCTGGCCCTGGCGGCCCATCCCGAGGTGAACATCCACGTCTCGGACAGCGGCATCACCCGCTTCGACCAGGTCGATCTGTGCGTCGCGGTCGCCATCGACGCCGGGCTGGTCACGCCGGTGATCCGCAATGCCGCCCAGCGGCCCCTGACCGAGATCTCGGCCGAAGCGGGGCGGCTGATCGCCGCCGCCCGCGACCGCAGCCTGACCGCCGAGGATCTGCGCGGCGGCACCTTCACCCTGTCCAACCTGGGCATGTATGGCGTGCGCAGTTTCGACGCGATCATCAACCCGCCCCAGGGCGCGATCCTGGCGGTGGGCGGCCCCCGGCGCGAGGCGCGCGAGACCGCCGATGGCGGGCTGCGTTTCGCCAGCGTCGCGACGCTGACGCTGTCGGCCGATCACCGCGGCATCGACGGCGCGGTCGCCGCGCAGTTCCTGTCCACCCTGAAGGCCCGGATCGAAGCGCCGATGTCGCTGGTGATGTGACGCCGCATCCCGGCGCGGCCAAGGCCCCCTTTCGGGGGCCTTTCCCTATTCGGGGACCGGCCAATGCGCCGCGAAGGGATGCGAGGCGTCGTAAAGCTCCAGCAGTTCCACGACATTGCCGTCCGGGTCATGGCCATAGACCGCGTTGAAGGTCGGCCGCGGCAGGGGCGAGGAATGGAACGCCACGCCCTTCTGCCGCAGCCGTTCGTATTCGGCGTCCAGATCCTGCACCGCCAGGCAAAGATGCGTCAGCCCGGCCCCGAACAGGCGCTGATGCGGGCTGCGCCGTTCCGGGGCCGGCGCCTCGAACTGGAACAGTTCCAGATAGCAGTTCCGGTGCCGCAGCATCGCCAGCTGGGCGGCCGAACCGCTGGCGCCCAGCAGCGCGTTCTGGACCTCGGCATCGGCGGTCCAGGACTGGCGGTGGACCAGCTCGAACCCCAGCACCTCGGTATAGAAGCCGATCAGCCTTTCGATGTCATGGGTCGAGATCGCCGCGTGATGAACCCCCAGGATCACGCCCGCTGTTCCTCGGACTGGTAATGCCGCAGCCAGCCGGTCCAGCTGGGCAGCGATTCGGGATAGTCGCCGGGCATCGGCGCCTCGTATCCGCGCTGGCGCAGCGGCGAGGCCAGCGCCTCGGCATAGCTTTGCACCGGGACGTAATACAGGAACTTCAGCAGCCGCGAGGCGAAATACCATTTCCCGTCGCGGCGGCGGTATTCGTCCTCGTAGCGTAGCGAGCCGACCAGCACCTGCTGGTTGCGCACCGCCTCGGCATGGCAGAACACCTCGCCGGTGGCGCGGTCCGGGTCGGCGGGATCGAAGGTGACGACAGTGTCATGGGTCCAGTGGACCGACAGGCCCAGCACCTCGAACCGCTTGCGATACATCTGCATGATGCCCCCGAGCCCCTCGCCCTTCATGCGTCCGTCGGCGGAGCGCACCCAGGAATCCTCGCGAAACAGCGACCGCAACAGGGGCACGTCGCGGTCGTCGCAGGCTTTGCAGTAATGCGAAATCAGCGCCAGGATCTCGGCACGCGATTCCAGGCGGTTCAGCCGGGTTTCCAGATCGGTCAACTTGTCTCTCCCTTACAGCAGTAAAACTGTTATTGCACACATTGACTCGGTTTTCATTATATAGTTTTATCATTTGTGTATAAATATGCCGCGCAGCCAGTTCGGGATCCGCTGATGACCCTTGACGCGTTCCACCCTCTCAAGGCCTCGGAAAGCACCCCGCCCGCACCGGAGGGCTGGATCGAGCTGCCCTCGCCCGGCGGGTTCTGCGACACCTTCGGCCCCGTGCATGCGACGCGCGACGGGGCGGGGCAATTCGCGGTAGGCTTTCGCTGCGCGGAACGCCACCTGAACCCATCGCGCTATTGCCACGGCGCGGCTCTGGCGGCCTTTACCGACATGCAGGCTTACGGCGTGCAGCATCTGGTCGGCTATGCGGCGGCAGTGGTGCCCACGATCTCGATGAACATCGACTTCCTGTCCATCGTCCACCTCGGCGACTGGGTGCGCGGCGACATCGAGGTGACGCGCAAGACCCGCAACCTGGTCTTTGCCCAGATGCGATGCAGCGTCGGCGACCGGCCGGTGATGAACGCCCGCGCGCTCTTCAAGGTCATGGCGATGGACGCGCTGGCCGACACCACCTATTTCGACCGCATCGGCCCCGAGATCGAGCGCCGCTTCGCGCGCATCGGCCGCTGATGGCAAGCCAGCCCCCCATCCCCGGCAGGCGATACGACCTGACCGCCGCGCTGGACGACCGGGTGCGCGCGCTTTGCGCCGCCCCGCCGCGGCAGGGCGACCTGGCGCATCCGATCCACGCCTACCTGGGCGCGCTGGCGGCAATGCCGGCGCCCATCGGCGATTTCAGCCGCAACCTGGGGCTGGCCTTCGATGCCGGTCCGGTGCTGGGCGAATGCCGGCTGTCCTTTCCCGGCCGGCTGCGGGTTGGCCAAGCCTATGACGCCACGGTCGAGGTTCTGGACCTGACGCGCAAGCCCAGCCGCCGCTTTGGCCAGGCCGACCATCTGGCGCTGGCCATCACGCTGTCGGACCAGGCCGGCCCGGCCAGCGTGCTGCAATTCAGGATGATTACCCCGGTGGTGGCCGATGACTGACAGGCAGGACGAAACCGGCTGGAGCTTCGGCCCGGTCAGCGGCCCCGACATGGCGGAGTGGTGCGCGCTTCTGCGCGACGACAACGCCATCCACCTGCGGCGCGAGGCCGCCGAGGCGGCGGGCTTCGGCCCCCGGCGCGTCAATCCCGGCCCGGCCAACCTGGCCTATGTCATCAGCGCCGCCATGGCCGCCCATCCGCAGGCCGAGTTCGCCGAGATCGCCGCCTTCTTCGCCGACAACGTCTTCGAAGGCGACCGGCTTGCCGCCCGGCTGACCCCCGAGCCCGGCGGCGCACTTTACGCCGAGGGGCGCGGGGCACCGGTCCTGCGGGTCCAATTCAGCTTCAAGGAGCATGACTGATGTCCGATATCCTGACGGCAAGCGGCACGACGGTCTGGCGCCTGATCGCCGGGCGCGCCCATGACCGGCCCGAGGCGCCGGCGCTGATCGAGGGCGACCGGGTGCTGAGCTATGCCGGGATGATCGCCGCCGCCGACCGCATCGCCGCCGATCTGGCGGCGCGGGGCGTGACGCGGGGCGACCGCGTGGCCGTCCTGTCCGAGAACTGCATCGAATACGGCCTGACGCAGCTGGCCTGCGCCAAGCTGGGGGCGATGGTCGCCTGCCTGAACTGGCGGCTGGTGGCGCCGGAACTGGCCTGGTGCATCGACCTGGTCCAGCCGCGGCTTATGCTTTGCTCGGCCCGCCACCGCGACCTGGCCCGCGCCGCCTGCCCCGACCGCAAGGCCCTGGACCTGCGCAGCCTGGGATGCGAGGGCGAGGCCCCCGACCAGGCCCGGCCCGAGGACGGGCTCATCATCATCTATACCTCGGGCACCACCGGCCGTCCCAAGGCCGCCGTCATCAGCCAGCGGGCGCAGATCGCGCGCATGTGCGCCTTTCGGCTGGACCTGGGGCTCGCGCGCGAGGACGGCTATATCTCATGGGCGCCGATGTTCCACATGGGGGGCACCGAGCATCTGTTCTCGACCCTGCTGATCGGCGGCGCCGTCACCGTGATGGACGGGTTCGACGCCGACCGGATCATCGACACGCTGGAGCAGCAGCGCATCGGCTGGCTGATGACCGTGCCCGCCACCACCGAGCTTCTGCTGGCCCGCCTGCGGACGCGCCGGCCCCGGATCAAGGGCGTGCGCGTGGTCGGAGCCATGGCGGACATGACGCCGGCCGCGGTCATCGACGAGGTGACGCGGCGTCTCGACGCGCCCTATCTCAATTCCTTCGGCGCGACAGAGACCGGGATGCCGCCCCTGTCGGGCGACCTGATCCGGCCCGGAGAGATGCCGCGCAGCCTTGCCAAGAAGCTCAGCGTGCTGACCGAGCTGCGCCTTGTCGGCCCCGACGGCCGCGACGTGGCCCAGGGCGAGACCGGCGAAGCCTGGGTCAGGGGGCCGACGCTTTTCAGCGGCTACTGGAACGCCGACGAGGTCAACCGCGACAATTTCAGCGGCGGCTGGTTCCACATGGGCGACCTGTTCCGCCGCACGCCCGCGGGCTATGAATTCGCCGGGCGCTCGAAATATCTCATCAAGTCCGGGGGCGAGAACATCTATCCGGCCGAGATCGAGCGGGTGATCCTGGCCGATCCGCGCGTCGCCGACGCCATCGTCGTGCGCCGCCCCGATCCGCATTGGGGCGAGGTGCCGGTGGCGGTGGTGGCGCGCTGCGACGACAGCCTGGACGAGGCCGGGGTGATCGCGCTGTGCCGCGCCAGCCTGGCCGGCTACAAGCGCCCCAAGGACGTGGTCTTCGTCCCGGTCGAGCGCTTTCCGCGCAGCACCAGCGGCAAGATCATCCGCGAAGAGGTCGAAACCATGGTGCTGGACGCCACGGCCTGAACGGCCGCGGCGCCCTGCTTCATTCGACGAAACGACCCGGCGCCTGGTGATAGGCGGGCGGGACCACGGCGACATCGAGCCCGCTGTCGATCACCAGAACCTGCCCGGTGATGCCGCGGGCCGAGGGGCCGGCCAGATAAGCGAAGGCATCGGCGATGTCCTCGGCCGTGCAGACATAGGGGATGGGATTGCGCGCCAAGGCCCGGTCATAGGCCGCCTGCTCGCCGCCGCTGAGGCTGCTGGTCATGCCCGTCACCACATTGCCCGGCGCCAGCGCATTCACCCGGATCGCGCGCGGCGCCAGCTCCACCGCGCTCGAGCGCGTCAGCCCCACCACCGCGTGCTTGGCGGCGGTATAGGAATGGTTGGCCCAGGCCCCGACCCCCGCCAGGCTGGCGGTGTTCAGGATCACGCCGCCCTGGTCGCCCATGGCGTTCGCGGCGTGCTTGGTGCCATGGAAAACACCGCTGACCATGACCTCCAGCACGCGGTTGAAATCCCGTGCCGCGGTCGTTCCGATCGGGCCGATGGCGCCCAGGATGCCGGCATTGTTGATCATGCAATCCAGCCGGCCGTGACGGTCCAGCGCCGCCTGCACCAGCGCCTCGACCTGGCGCTCGTCGGCCACGTCGCAGGCCAGGGCGGTCGCGCCAAGTTCCCGCGCCAGGGCCTGCACGCCCTCGGGCCGCAGGTCGCCCAGGACCAGCCTCCAGCCGTCGCGGTGAAAGCGGCGGGCGGTCGCCGCGCCCAGCCCCGAGCCCGCGCCGGTGATGACGGCGACCTTGTCCAG
>JAANMY010003661.1_pt1:0-5000 | contig 12487 bp, 8 predicted proteins | sample 7279691 | NCBI WGS metagenome assembly JAANMY01 (sample SAMN14094543, study PRJNA606508) | bioreactor metagenome | isolation source: A lab-scale SPAN reactor treating ammonium-rich wastewater day 388 | place: Ireland: Galway | collected 2018-02-07
TTATCAAGTATCGCATTTGCGACCTGATATTTGCTCATAATTTGTAATTTCAATTCTTCCGAACTTGTAATCAATGTAACGATGTTAGTATCTGTCCTGAAACCTGCACCCTTTTCATTCGGATTATTAAGAACTATCATATCGAGATTTTTAGTTTCAAGCTTACGTCGTGCATTATCAACCGTATTTTCGGTCTCAACTGCAAACCCGATCAACTTAAAACCTTCCTTGTGTTTACCGAGATAATGTAAAATATCGACTGTTTTCTCAAAGTCTATACTGAAGCGATCGTTTAGTTTATCCTTTTTAATTTTTTCTTTCACCGGTGAAACAGGTTTAAGATCTTCAACAGCAGCTGACATTATCACAACATCCGTTCCGATTAAGTTTTCTTGAATTTTGCTTAACATTTCATCAGCAGAAACTACATTGATTCGTTTAACATCTTGAATATCCGGAAGTCCTACCGGTCCCGAAATTAGAACAACATTTGCTCCACGCACTGATGCTGCCCGAGCCAATTCGAACCCCATTTTCCCTGAAGAAGGATTCGAAATATAACGAACCCTGTCAATGTACTCATGAGTCGGACCAGCAGTAACAATGATTTTTTTGCCAGCGAGATCTGTCTGAGTTTCAAATTTTGATAGAATCCGGTTAAAGATGGTATCAGGCTCAGCCATTCTCCCGTAACCTGTTAATCCGCTTGCTAACTCCCCTTCTTCAGGTTGAATGAGATCATATCCCAACGAAAGTAAAGACTCGAAATTTTTTTGTGTAACCGGATGAACAAGCATATCGTGATCCATAGCCGGGACGAAGATAACCGGACTTCGGGATGAAAATAGAGTGGCTAAAAGTAAATTGTCAGTAATTCCATTTACCGCTTTTGAAATTGTATTCAAAGTAGCAGGAGCTATTACAAACAAATCTGCCCAGAGTGCAAGATATACGTGAGATGTCTCAGCATTTATTACCGTATTAGTTTCTGACACATCTGAAAAAAAATTGATGTGCACATCGTTACCTGAAAGGACTGAAAGAGTTAGAGGTGAGATAAAATTAACAGCGGAGGGTGTCATTAAAACCCTGACATCTGCATCCGCCTTTTTTAATAATCTGATAAGGGTACAAATTTTGTAAGCAGCGATTCCTCCGCTGACACCTACTAATATTTTTTTCCCCTTAAGCACATTAATTATCTTCTTTGTACCTGAAAGTTAAATCGCCGTTCAACCAATCGCTGATTGCCTGGTGAGCGGGTTTTTGACGAGCCTCGAATTCCAATGAAATATCAAGTTTGTCTAGATTCATAACTGTATCGTTCTCAGTATTCTTTGCAATAACCGGCTCCAACCTTTTACTTAATTCAATTTTAACTTCATCGTTAATCTGCTTTGACCTTTTAGAAACTATGACAACCGCTTCATAAAGGTTCTCAGCCTTAGATTCAAAGTTCTCTATATCTAACGTTTGAATTGGCATTATTTACTCCGTTATGTTTTATATTTATTGTAAATTTCCTGAACTTTTTTTACTGCTTCATTCAAATCTTCGTTCACAACAATGTAATCAAAAAGGTTTGCTTTCGTAAGCTCCATCTCCGCCCGGGCAACTCGTTTATTTAATTCAATCTCGCTTTCAGTGTTTCTTGACTTTAAACGCTCTATCAGTGTCTGAATATCCGGAGGTTGAATAAATACTGTAATTGCGTTTGAGCCGTATATTTTTTTTATGTTGAGCCCGCCATTTACATCAACATCAAAAATAATATTTTCATTCTTCAAATGTGAGTCATCAATTATTGTTTTCAATGTACCGTAATAATTTTGATCGTAAATTTTCTCGTACTCAATCAGTTCATTCCTTTTAATCTTATCTTCAAAATCCTGCATTGACAAGAAGTAATAATCTTTACCGTGAACTTCACCGGGTCTCTTAGCTCGGGTTGTCGCTGAAACTGAAAATTTAAGATCCGGGTTATTTTCAACCAATTTTCTGACAATAGATGTTTTTCCTGCACCTGAAGGCGCTGAGATTACTAATAGCATTTATTCAATATTCTGTACTTGTTCCCGAATCTTTTCGAGCTCTTCCTTAATAAATGTTACTTTTTGTGAAATAATTGCATCACCGGATTTTGATGCAATTGTATTTGCTTCACGGTTGAGCTCCTGAATTAAAAAATTCAATCTTCTACCCGAATGTTCAGGTGAATTTACATGATCAATGAAATACTGAACGTGACTTTCAATTCTGGTAATTTCTTCAGTTATATCAAATTTTTCACTGAGCATCGCAATTTCAAACTCAATCCTTTTATCATCAATTTTTGACGGGTCTTTTATTATTGTGTTAACTTTATTAATAAGTTTTTCCTTTTGAAAATTATAATTATCGGAATACATGCCAAATATCGTTTTACTCTCAGACCTTATAGATTCTATTCTTTGCAAAATATCCGTTTTCAAAAATTCGCCTTCTTGCTTTTTCATCGCATTCAGATTTTCTAATGCATCTCTCACAACTTCATAAATAAATTCTTCCTTATCATCATTCATCTCTTCCTTTTGATCAAATGTTATGACATCTTCAAACTTCAAAATATGGTCAAGTTTAATCCTTTCTTTCGAATTAATTTTTTTTCTCAATTGCTTTAAGATATCAACATAGAACTTTAGCTTTTCTGGATCAAGCATTTGTTGACCGTTATCTTCAGAACCATTAACAATGGAAATACTGACTGACACTTTTCCCCGCGAAAAATATTTTTTAATAAAATTTCTTAAATTAATTTCAAGCGGTTCAAGGGACTTTGGGAGGCGCAATATCAACTCAAGGAACCTGCTATTAACAGATTTCACTTCTACCTGATAAACCCTTCCATTTAATTCCCCCTCCGCTCGCCCGAAGCCTGTCATGCTAACAATCATTCTACGTCACATAATTTTGATTGAGACTTTCAGTTAATATATCAAAAGCATCATCAACATTATCAGCGTAATGAAAAAGGTCCAGATCCTCGACCGAGATTGTGCCATATTCGGACATCTTCTCGATGTTGATTATATTTTCCCAATAGTCTGTTCCATAAATGAGTACAGTAATTTTTTTCCTTAACTTTTCCGTTTGTATCAATGTAAGGATTTCGAATAATTCATCAAGCGTACCAAACCCGCCGGGCATGATAACAAGAACTTTCGCCAGATAAGCAAACCAGAATTTCCTCATAAAGAAATAATGAAACTCAAAATTTAATTCAGGCGAAATATAAGGATTTGGGAATTGTTCAAATGGGAGTGAAATATTCAAACCCATTGAGAAACCTTTAGCTCTCGACGCACCGCGATTTGCAGCTTCCATAATGCCCGGACCTCCACCAGAACAAACAACAAATTTGTTTGGTTTTTTAAGACCCATCGCCCATTTGGTTAATCTGTAAGAAAGCTCTTCCGTATCCTGATAATATCTGGATATCTCAATCTGCCGCTTTGCTTTTTCAAGTGAAACTTTTAGTTGATCATCATTGGGACTATACTCAACCATTCGCTCTATTTTCTCGTATTCGTTAATTGATTCTTCACGAGATTTGATCCTCGCTGACCCAAAGAAAACTATGGTGTGATTTATTTTATATTTTTTAAACCGTTCAAGCGGTTCAAAATATTCAGCAAGTATTCTAAGAGACCTGCCGGAGGGAGCGTTCATGAAAGCGTCATTCTTGTAGGCTTTTGGTGCTTTCGGGAGTGGTTTGTTTTTTTTAGAGTGTTCTTCCGCCATCTACTTTTATTGTTTGTCCAGTTATAAAATTATTTTTTTCTGTTAAATATCCGATCAATGCGGTTATATCATCTGATTTGCCGAACCGTTTCATTGGATATTTCTTTATTTCGGTAAGATTAACATTTTCATTCATATCTCCATCGATCATAATTATGCCTGGGGCTATTGAATTTACCAAAATTTTCGGAGCAAATCTTTTTGCAAGTTGTTCGGTAAATTTAACCACTCCAGCTTTAGAAATGGAATAAGGGATAAATGAGCTCCAGTTTTCAAAAGCGCCTATCGAAGAAATATTAATAATTCTTTTCGGGAAATCAGTTTCATGTCTCAGCATATATTTAACCGCAAGTTGAGAGCAAAAGAAAACTGCTTTTAGATTTATGGAAATTGTCTTATCAAAAAATTCCTCATCAATTTCCAAAAAATCTTTTTTTTCAAAAATTGCAGCATTATTGACAAGAAGCTCCGTATTCGGATATTTTAAGAAAATACCGTCAAAGCAATTTACAATTTCAGAGGTAAATCTCAAATCACATCGAATCAATTTGTAATCATCAGAAATTACCTTTGCACGCTCAATAAAATTTTCTTTTACCAGATCATCCGAAGAGTTATAGATTGAAATAACCCGAAATCCATTTTTCAAGAGAAAAAGAGAGATGTCCCCTCCTAATCTTCTAACTCCACCGGTAACAATAGCCGTAGGTTTTAACATAATAAACGCGCCCTCGGGATGAGTCGAACATCCGGCCAATAGTTTAGGAAACTACTGCTCTATCCACTGAGCTACGAGGGCAGGGAAATAAAATTATATTAAATACAAAAATGATACAATATAGATTTTTATAAAAAAAGCCGTTACTTCAGGAAGCAACGGCTTTAAAAAAAACCCGGCGAATCCTACTTTTCCGTGCAGTTGCCCACACAGTATCATCGGGGATTCAGGTCTTAACTTCTCTGTTCGGAATGGGAAGAGGTGTTGCCCCTGAATTAAATCACCAGGAAAAAAATAAAACATAATTGATGCTACAGCATGCTATCTGAGCTAATAATAAAAAAAATGGCAAGTCATTCGACTTATTAGTACTGCTCGGCTAAACATGTTACCATGCTTGTACCTGCAGCCTATTACCAGATAATCTCTCTGGAGTCTTATTTCCCGAAGGAAGGGATAATTAATCTTGAGGCGAGTTTCGCGCTTAGATGCTTTCAGCGCT
>JAANMY010003661.1_pt1:7500-12487 | contig 12487 bp, 8 predicted proteins | sample 7279691 | NCBI WGS metagenome assembly JAANMY01 (sample SAMN14094543, study PRJNA606508) | bioreactor metagenome | isolation source: A lab-scale SPAN reactor treating ammonium-rich wastewater day 388 | place: Ireland: Galway | collected 2018-02-07
TGCACCCTTATAAACACTTCAAGGTTTAGGCTGTTTCCGTTTCGCTCACCGCTACTCAGGAAATCACTTTTGTTTTCTCTTCCTGGAGGTACTTAGATGTTTCAGTTCCCTCCGTTTGCCTGTTATTGCCTATTTATTCAGCAATACATAAATGAGCATTACCTCATTTCGGTTTTCCGATTCGGAGATCTTCGGGTCTAAGGCTGTTACCGCCTTTCCGAAGCTTATCGCAGGTAGCCGCGTCCTTCATCGCCTTCCAGTGCCAAGGCATCCACCATACGCCCTTAGTAACTTTGCCAAAAATCTTATTATTGAGACAGATAGCATTAAAGTGCTATGAGCATCAATAAAATTAAGGACTAATTAAGAAAACAACAAATTTCAAAGAACACAAATACGTGGGCCTATGTGGACTTGAACCACAGACCTCACGCTTATCAGGCGTGCGCTCTAACCAAACTGAGCTATAGGCCCGATACTACTAAAAAAGATATTAAAATTATAAGTGTGCATATTCCGAGAAAGATCGTTGCAGATATATCTCTAGAAAGGAGGTAATCCAGCCGCACCTTCCGGTACGGCTACCTTGTTACGACTTAGCCCCAGTCACTAGGTTTACCTTAGGCACTTGTTTAAGGCGACTTCGGGTACCCCCAGCTTCCATGGCTTGACGGGCGGTGTGTACAAGGCCCGGGAACGTATTCACCGCGCCGTGCTGATGCGCGATTACTAGCAATTCCAGCTTCATGCAGTCGAGTTGCAGACTGCAATCCGAACTGAGACCGCTTTTTAGGGATTAGCTCAACCTCGCGGTATTGCAACCCTTTGTAGCGACCATTGTAGCACGTGTGTAGCCCTAGGCGTAAGGGCCATGCGGACTTGACGTCATCCCCACCTTCCTCACTACTTGCGTAGGCAGTCCTACTAGAGTGCTCAGCATTACCTGGTGGCAACTAGTAGCAGGGGTTGCGCTCGTTGCGGGACTTAACCCAACACCTCACGGCACGAGCTGACGACAGCCATGCAGCACCTGTACAAGTTTTCCTTGCGGTTCCCCGCCTTTTCGGGCAGGTACAACTTGCATTTCAAGCCTAGGTAAGGTTCTTCGCGTTGCATCGAATTAAACCACATGCTCCACTGCTTGTGCGGGCCCCCGTCAATTCCTTTGAGTTTCAACCTTGCGATCGTACTTCCCAGGTGGAGTACTTAATGCGTTAGCTTGGATACTGACCCCTATGGGACCAACATCTAGTACTCATCGTTTAGGGCGTGGACTACCAGGGTATCTAATCCTGTTTGATCCCCACGCTTTCGTGCTTTAGTGTCAGTTATGGCCCAGATGACTGCCTTCGCCATTGGTGTTCTATCTGATATCTACGCATTTCACTGCTACACCAGATATTCCATCATCCTCTACCAAACTCAAGACTTGCTGTTTCGGAGGCAGTTCCGGAGTTAAGCTCCGGAGTTTCACCTCCGACTAACAAATCCACCTGAGCACCCTTTACACCCAGTAAATCCGGACAACGCTTGCCCCCTACGTATTACCGCGGCTGCTGGCACGTAGTTAGCCGGGGCTTATTCTCAAGGTACAATCAACACGAAGTAATCGTATATTTTTCCCTCAAAAAAGATGTTTACAAGCTAAAAGCCCTTCGTCCTTCACGCGGCGTTGCTGGTTCAGGATTTCTCCCATTGACCAATATTCCTTACTGCTGCCTCCCGTAGGAGTCTGGACCGTGTCTCAGTTCCAGTGTGGCTGATCATCCTCTCAGACCAGCTACCCATCGTCGGCTTGGTAAGCCTTTACCTTACCAACTACCTAATGGGACGCGGGCTCATCTTTAGGCCCCGAAGGTTTAACAACTGTGACCATGTGGCCCCGCTGCATCATCTGATATTAGCACGTCTTTCGACGAGTTATGTCAGTCCTAAAGGCAGATTACCCACGTGTTACTCACCCGTGCGCCACTTTCCCCGGAATACAAGTACTCCGGTTCTCGTTGACTTGCATGTATTAAGCACGCCGCCAGCGTTCGTCCTGAGCCAGGATCAAACTCTCCATAGTAAATTGAAAAGTTTTTCTACCTGTCAACAAGATCTACTCAAGAATTATGCACACTAAACTCTTTGTTCAAGTTTAATGTATCTGTATTGAAAAGAACTTTTTTAAACGAATAGCAAAATTACTAAATTTATTACCGATTGTCAATTTACTTTTCTAACTTTTTTAGATAATTCTGTTACTCGGAATGATTTGCAAAATACTCATTTCTTATACAAAAATAAATATCATATTTCTGACTTTAATGATCTCAGCATTAATTCGTTTGTCGCATCTAACGGATCTTTCTTGTTGAACAGAATTTCATTTACTTCTTTTACTATTGGCATTTCTATTCCTCGTAACTCTGATAACATCAACGCAGACCTTGATGTCGCCACACCTTCAGCAACCATTTTCATTTCTGTCAATACAGTTTCCAGTGATTTCCCTTTTCCGATTTCCTGCCCCACAAATCTGTTCCTTGAATGAGGTGACGAACACGTTACAATCAGATCTCCTACACCAGATAGACCAAAAAAAGTCTCCATTCTTGCACCAGCTTTTAAACCCATTTTCATTATCTCATTTAATCCGCGAGTCATAATCGCAGCTTTTGTATTATCACCAAATCCTGCTCCGTCAGCAATCCCAGTTGCAATTGCGATTACATTTTTCAATGCTCCACTTAATTCGACACCGGTAACATCATCACAGGTATATACCCTGAAATAATTATTTGACATCAGGTCCTGAACCGTCTTTGCACTCGATGAGGAATTACTTGCACACACAACAGCAGTCGGTATTTTTCTTGAAACCTCCTCAGCATGGGAAGGTCCAGATACACAACATATCTGCTCAGGTGTAACATCCGGAATTATATCCTGAATAATATCATTAACCAACATCAGAGTGTCGTTCTCGATACCTTTTGAGACATTGACAATTAGACTGTTTCTTGTAGTTGCATTTTTAAGTTCTTTAAGCGCTGAACGAATATACTGTGTAGGTGTACTTATAATAATGACATCTTTTCCGGTAGCAGCCTCGTAAAGGTCATTTGTGATTGTAATACCTGAAGGTATTTTTACTTTCGGGAGATAATAAAAATTTTCCCTATAACTGTCTAACGTATGCGAATATTCTTTATTGAATTCCCAAAGTGTAACGCTATTGGAATTTTCATGCAATAAAATTGCAAGCGATGTACCCCAACCGCCTGCGCCGAGAACTGAAACTTTCATTGAATTTATTTTTTTGCCAGAGGTGCTTTAATCTTACATACCCGGATCAACCACAGACTCTCAAATCTGTTTTCGTTTCCCCGCAACAGCCTGATTATATTTGTGCGGTGATTGTATATCAAAAATACGGATATCGCAATCGTGAAAAATATTAATGTCCCGTAACCATTGATTTCAACATGAAAAAAATTTTCACGGATGAACATTGTTACCGGTAATGAAAATGAAGCAACTATTGACCCGAGTGATACATATCCGGAGGAAATGAGTATCAGTACAAAAAAACCAAGACTGATGGAAACATCTACAGGTGACAAAGAAATCAACATACCCAAAGCGGTATTAATACCTTTGCCTCCCTTAAAGTTTACAAAAACCGAAAAAGTATGCCCTAATATTGCAGAGACACCTGCAATGATTTTAACTAAAGTAATATCCTCAAATGGCGTATGATTTGCAAAAGGTAAATGTGAATAGAAAAAAGATGAAACGAATAAAACTGCAACCAAACCTTTCGTTATATCCAGTACTTGCACAAGTATGCCAAGTGGAGTTCCGAGAACTCTGAACGCGTTTGTTGAACCAAGATTTCCGCTACCGTATTCTCTCAGATCAATGCCCTTAAACAATTTGCCAACAATGTAAGCAAAGGGTATTGAACCAATCAGATAGCTTACCAGAATCATTATTAGAATTGAGAGCATTGTTAATCCGTTTTAGTCAAAATTAACAATTTAATTTATAATACTGAAGGTTTATTTTGCAAGATAATCATTTTTTTTGTGAATAAGATTATTCGCTAAAGCCGAGTTGAACTTGAACACCTGATCAATGTTAGACACTTTCAAAAGATACATATCCGTTTCATTGTCGAGTTTTTTCAAGTAAAGTGTAACCGGTTCTTTCTCTTTCCGATACAAAGTTATCCTGTAATTAAATGATTCGTCCACATTCAACGGTTCATCCCAGAAAGTTTGAGTGTTGAAATTCTGCATTAAATTTAAGAAACCATCAACTGCAGCGGTATCAGCCGGTTCCCCGCCTACATAATAATTTCCAGTTGAATCCCAGGTAAAATCAAATTTTTCGTCGGGGAAATTAAATTCAACTTTTTCAATTTCAACTGCCGGTATTGAGAAAATAGATTTATCGCGCCAGTCATTTGCATCCTGTCTGACAAAATTGTTCCTTAAAAAACCACTTGCAAGGTAAACTTTCTCATCACCCGGGAGCTTTATAAAAGTCTGCGCCGCTCCCTCTGATGCATTTCCAATCTCAAAGTCCGCAACCATCTCACCCTGTTTAAATATTTTAAACCGAACGACGTTTGTATCAATGAAACCAAAATTAACATGAGCTGACGGATTTTCGGATACTATACTTTCAATTTTGTAATTTTGTAAATCCGATAGTAAACTTGGTATAAATTTTTGCTCCAATTTTTTATTCAGCGGCTCGGTCATCCTCCATTCATTTCCAACAAGCTCGAAAACATACTTCTGCCCTTTTTCTTCAAACTCAATTTTTGTTACCGAAGCAGAGTCAACTGTAAATAATTTTTCCGCTAACGAATACGAAGTAGTTTTTCCGCCCCTGTCAATTACAATGAAGTAAACAAGAATTAAAAGAACTACAAATACTGCTGAATAAATTAATATGCTTTTATTCTTCATCGTTTGAAATTTCTTTTTCTTTA
>JAANMY010003662.1_pt1 | contig 12483 bp, 10 predicted proteins | sample 7279691 | NCBI WGS metagenome assembly JAANMY01 (sample SAMN14094543, study PRJNA606508) | bioreactor metagenome | isolation source: A lab-scale SPAN reactor treating ammonium-rich wastewater day 388 | place: Ireland: Galway | collected 2018-02-07
ACTTCGACCGCGACGGCCCGGCGTTCGAGGCCGCCCTCGCCGAGGTCGGGGCCATGCCGCTGCCGCCCTACATCGCCGGCCGCCGACCGCCCGATGCCGCCGACCGCGAGGACTACCAGACCGTCTTCGCCCGGCGCCCCGGCGCCGTGGCCGCGCCGACGGCGGCGCTGCATTTCGATGCCCCGCTCCTTGCCGCGCTGGAGGCGCGCGGCATCGGCCGGGCCGTGGTGACGCTGCATGTCGGCGCCGGCACCTTCCTGCCGGTCAAGGTCGATGACATCCGCCAGCACCGGATGCATGCCGAATGGGGCGAGGTCACGGCCGCGGTCGCCACGGCGATCAACGCCGCAAGGGCCGCGGGCCGGCGGGTGATCCCCGTCGGCACCACGGCGCTGCGGCTGATCGAGACTGCCGCCGCGCACGACGGCCGCCTCGCCCCCTGGGCAGGGGACACCGACATCTTCATCCATCCCGGCTACCGCTTCCGGGCCACGGATGCGCTGATGACGAACTTCCACCTCCCGCGGTCGACGCTGATGATGCTCGTCGCCGCCCTGATGGGGCAGGAGCGGATCCGCCGCATCTACGCCCATGCGGTGGCGGCGGGGTACCGCTTCTTCTCCTACGGCGACGCCTCGCTCCTGATTCCGCCTGCCGCGGACGGGGCCTGAAGGGTCGCCGGCGGGCGGGCGGACGGCGCGCGCAGGCGGAAGGAAGACTGGAACGGGGATGGCACCGGATCGGGGGCGCCGCCGGCACGGGCCGCACCCGCGGCAAGGGAAGCTGGACATGCTCAGGGTTCTCGCGACGTCCTGGCCGCTGCTGCTCGGGATGATGCTGCTGATGCTCGGCAACGGCCTGCAGGGCACGCTGCTGGGGATTCGTGGCGCGCTGGAGGGCTTCTCGACCACCGAGATGTCGGTGGTGATGGCCGGCTACTTCGTCGGGTTCCTGTTCGGCTCGCGGCTGACGCCCGAACTCATCCGCCGGGTGGGCCATGTCAGGGTGTTCGCCGCCCTCGGCTCGCTGATCTCGGCGGCCCTCGTCCTGTATGCCATGTTTCCCGACTGGATGGCCTGGACGGCGCTGCGCGTGGTGATCGGCTTCTGCTTCTCGGGGGTCTACGTCACCGCCGAGAGCTGGCTGAACAACTCGGCCACAAACGAGACCCGCGGCCAGGCGCTGTCGGCCTACATGATCGTCCAGATGGTCGGCATCATCGCCGCGCAGGGGCTGATGAACGTCGGCGATCCCGGCGGCTTCGTGCTGTTCGCGGTGGCCTCGGTGCTGGTGTCGCTCGCCTTCACGCCGATCCTCCTGTCGGCCGCGCCCGCGCCGGGCTTCGGGGCCACGCGCCCGATGGGCCTGCTGCGGCTGTTCCGCGTCTCGCCGCTCGGCTGCGTCGGCATCTTCCTGATGGGCGGCGTGTTCTCGGCGATCTTCGCGATGGTGTCGGTGTGGGGTTCGCTGGCGGGGCTGTCGGTGCGGCAGATCTCGCTCTTCATCGCCACCATCTACATCGGCGGCCTGATCCTGCAGTTCCCCATCGGCTGGATCTCCGACCGGATGGACCGCCGAAGGCTGATCTTCGGCGTGGCCGCGGTCGGGGCGGTGGCGATGCTGCCGCCGGTGCTGGCCGATCCGGGGTTCGGCGCGCTCCTCGTGATCGCGCTGGTCATCGGGGGGGTGGCGAACCCGCTCTATTCGCTCCTGCTCGCGCACACCAACGACTTCCTCGACCAGGCGGACATGGCCGGGGCCTCCGGGGCGCTGCTGTTTCTCAACGGCATCGGCGCGATCGCCGGGCCGCTGATCACCGGCTGGGTGATGGGCCAGGTGGGGCCGCGCGGCTTCTTCCTCTTCGTCGGGGCAATGCTGCTGCTGCTGGTCCTCTACTCGGCCTGGCGGATGACCCGCCGGCCGGGACCGGCGGTGGCCGACACCGGCGCCTTCGCGATCGTCGTTCCCACCGCCTCGCCGGTGGCGGTCGAGGCGGTGCTGTCCGGCCCGGGCGAGGGCCAGCCGCCGCGGGGCTGATCCCGCCACGGGTTGCCATGCCCGCCCCGACCTGCAACCCTTGCGCCGCACCCGCAGGCACGGAGGACGACAGGTGGATCCCTCGGAGGTCGTGAGCTACTGGATCGAGACCGTCGGCCAGGGCGGCTGGTATGCGGGCGGCGAGGCGCTCGACCGCGAGGTGGCGCGGCGCTTCGGCAGCCTGTGGCAGGAGGCGCGCACCGGCGGGCTGGCCGGATGGCGGGTCTCGCCGGCCGGCAGCTTCGCCTACATCCTGCTGACCGACCAGTTCCCGCGCAACATGTTCAGGGACACCGCCGCGGCCTTCGCCACCGACCGGCACGCCCTCGCCTGCGCCCGCACCGCCGTGCACCATCGCTGGGATCTGCGCTTCGCCGAACCCGGGCGCCAGTTCTTCTACCTTCCCTTCATGCATGCCGAGAACCAGTATGACCAGGACCGCTGCATCCGGCTGATGCTGACACGGATGCCCGAGACGGGTGCCGAGAACATCCTGCACGCCCGCGCCCATCGTGAGGTGATCCGCCGGTTCGGCCGGTTTCCCACCCGCAACGCTGCCCTCGGCAGGCCCACCACCCCGGCCGAGGCCCAATGGCTCGCCGCCGGCGGCTACGGCGCGACCGTCCGGGCATTGCGGCAGCCAGCCGGCTGAACCGGGCGCCCGATCGGCTGCAGGCCGCTGGCGTTCACCTTGTGTTCACATTTTGCAGTTGGCGCCGGCCGCACCGGCCGCTATCTGTGGACGGGCGCGGAAGGCGGGGGCTGGCCATGGCCGAGCAGAAGTTCATCGAGGTGCGCGGCGCGCGCGAGCACAACCTCAAGTCGATCGACCTCGACATCCCGCGCGACCGGCTGGTCGTCATCACCGGCCTCAGCGGTTCGGGCAAGTCCTCGCTCGCCTTCGACACGATCTACGCCGAGGGGCAGCGCCGCTATGTCGAATCGCTCTCGGCCTACGCCCGGCAGTTCCTCGACATGATGCAGAAGCCCGACGTCGACCACATCTCCGGTCTCTCGCCCGCGATCTCGATCGAGCAGAAGACGACGTCGAAGAACCCCCGGTCCACCGTCGGCACGGTCACCGAGGTCTACGACTACCTGCGGCTTCTGTTCGCGCGGGCAGGAACGCCGTTCTCGCCGGCCACCGGCCTGCCGATCGAGGCCCAGCAGGTCCAGGACATGGTCGACCGGGTGATTGGCCTGCCCGAGGGCACGCGCGCCTACCTGCTCGCCCCCATCGTGCGCGACCGCAAGGGCGAGTACCGCAAGGAGATGCTCGAGCTGCGCAAGCAGGGCTTCCAGCGGGTGAAGGTCGACGGCGCCTTCTTCGACCTCGAGGAGCCGCCGGCGCTGGACAAGAAGCTTCGCCACGACATCGACGTGGTCGTCGACCGGATCGCGGTCCGCGCCGGGCTCGAGACCCGCCTTGCCGATTCGTTCCGCACTGCGCTCGACCTCGCCGACGGCATCGCGGTGCTCGAGACCGCGCCGGCCGAGGGCGAGCCCGAGCGCATCGTCTTCTCTGAGAAGTTCGCCTGCCCGGTCTCGGGCTTCACCATTCCCGAGATCGAGCCGCGGCTCTTTTCCTTCAACGCCCCCTATGGCGCCTGCCCGGCCTGCGACGGGCTCGGGGCGGAGAGCTTCTTCGACGAGCGTCTGGTGGTGCCCGACCAGGGGCTGTCGGTTCTGCAGGGCGCGATCGCGCCCTGGGCGAAGTCACGCTCGCCCTATTTCGTCCAGACGGTCGAGGCGCTGGCGCACCACTACGGCTTCGATCCGCGGCGGAAGTGGCGCGACCTGCCCCAGCCGGTCCGGCAGCTGTTCCTGCACGGCTCGGGGGGCGAGGAACTGCCGTTCCGCTACGACGAGGGCGGGCGGGTCTACAACGTCACACGCAGCTTCGAGGGCGTGATCCCGAACATGGAGCGGCGCTGGCGCGAGACCGACTCGGCCTGGGTGCGCGAGGAGTTCGACCGCTACCGCGGCAGCCGCCCCTGCGGTGCCTGCGGCGGCTTCCGCCTCAAGCCCGAGGCGCTGGCGGTAAAGGTGGCCGGCCGCCACATCGGCCAGGTCACGGCGCTGTCGATCCGCGACGCGCTGGCCTGGGTCGAGGGGGTGCCCGAGCGGCTGTCGCGCCAGAAGAACGAGATCGCCCGCGCGATCCTCAAGGAGATCCGCGAGCGGCTGGGGTTTCTCGTCAACGTCGGCCTCGACTACCTCACGCTCGCGCGTGCCGCCGGCACGCTCTCGGGCGGCGAAAGCCAGCGCATCCGTCTGGCCAGCCAGATCGGCTCGGGGCTCACGGGTGTGCTCTATGTCCTCGACGAGCCCTCGATCGGCCTGCACCAGCGCGACAACGATCGGCTGCTCGCGACGCTGCGCAGCCTGCGCGACCAGGGCAACACCGTCCTCGTGGTCGAGCACGACGAGGAGGCGATCCGCACCGCCGACTGGGTGGTCGACTTCGGCCCCGGCGCCGGCGTCCACGGCGGCCGGGTGGTGGCACAGGGCACGCCGGCCCAGATCACCGAGGACGCGGCAAGCCTCACCGGCCAGTATCTTTCGGGGCTGCGGTCGGTCCCGCTGCCGGTGCGCCGGCGGACTGGCAGCGGCAAGACCCTGCGCGTGGTGGGCGCCAGCGGCAACAACCTGCGCGACATCACCGCCGAGTTCCCGCTCGGCCGCTTCGTCTGCATCACCGGCGTCTCGGGCGGCGGCAAGTCCACGCTGACCGTCGAGACGCTCTACAAGACCGCCGCCGTCCGGCTGAACGGCGCCCGCGAGAACCCCGCCCCCTGCGCGGGCATCGAGGGCTTCGAGCATCTCGACAAGGTCATCGACATCGACCAGCGCCCGATCGGCCGCACCCCGCGCTCCAACCCCGCGACGTATACCGGCGCCTTCGACCCGATACGCGACTGGTTCGCCGGCCTGCCCGAGGCCCAGGCCCGCGGCTACAAGCCCGGGCGGTTCAGCTTCAACGTCAAGGGCGGCCGCTGCGAGGCCTGCCAGGGCGACGGGGTCCTGAAGATCGAGATGAACTTCCTGCCCGATGTCTATGTCACCTGCGAGACCTGCAAGGGCGCCCGCTACAACCGCGAGACGCTGGAGATCCTGTTCAAGGGCAAGTCGATCGCCGACGTCCTCGACATGACGGTGGAGGACGCCCAGGGCTTCTTCGCCGCCGTCCCGGCGATACGCGAGAAGATGGACGCCCTCGCCCGCGTCGGGCTCGGCTACATCAAGGTCGGCCAGCAGGCGACGACGCTCTCGGGCGGCGAGGCGCAGCGGGTCAAGCTGGCCAAGGAACTGTCGCGCCGGGCGACCGGGCGAACGCTCTACATCCTCGACGAGCCGACCACCGGCCTGCACTTCGAGGATGTCCGCAAGCTCCTCGAGGTGCTTCACGAACTGGTCGAGCAGGGCAACACCGTGGTGGTCATCGAGCACAACCTCGACGTCATCAAGACCGCCGACTGGATCATCGACATCGGCCCCGAGGGCGGCGACGGCGGCGGCGAGATCGTGGTCGCCGGTACGCCCGAGGAGGTGGCGCGCAGCGACCGCAGCCACACCGGCCGCTACCTGCGGCCGCTGCTCGCGCGCGACCGGGTGGCCGCTGAATGAGCGCGATCCTCTGGCAGCGGATCGAAGGTGCGCTGGCCTTCGGGCTGGCCGCCGTGGCGGCGGTCCTGCTCGACCTTCCCGGGCTCATGGGCGGCTCGGTCGTGCTCTGCGCGGTTGTCGCGCTGGCGCCGGATGCGTCGTTCCTCGCCTACCTCGCCGGTCCGCGTGTCGGGGCAGCCTGCTACAACCTCGTCCACCTCTATGCCTGGGGGATGATCCTCGTCGTGCTCGGCCTCGGCCTCCCGGCCGCGCCGCTGCTCGGCATGGGCCTGCTGTGGATGGGACATGCCGGCCTCGACCGCGCGATCGGCTACGGCCTCAAGGAACCGACCGCCTTCTCCGACACGCATCTCGGCCGAGTGGGACGGCGCTGATCGCCTCCCCCGGTCCGGCGGGTCAGCCCCTCTTCAGCGGGCAGGTGCTGAGCCCCAGCACCGAGTAGAGCGGGCAAGTCGACATCAGCCCGGTCGCCAGCGGCACGATGCCGATCAGGTACAGCCACCGCCAGGAGGCCGAGGAATCAAGGAAGAACAGCGCGATCAGCGCCAGGCCGACGACGATGCGCAGGATGCGGTCGATGCCACCGACATTGGTCTTGAACATGGGCGCCCCCTCTGGTTGCGTGCTGCGACCATGACATATGAATGCACGGATGTCTCTACCAGCCCGCAGGCGGCGCCCGCGCGATCGGTCGCAGGCCGCAGCCGCCAGGCTCAGCCGCCCCGGTGCCGGCGCTCGAAGCGCGGCAGCATCGCCGAGAAGTCGCGGCCGCGGCCGTCCTCCTCCTCGACGAAGCGGCGGTAGAGGTCGGCGGCAAGCGCGCCCATCGGCGTCTCGGCATCGGCCGCCGCGGCCGCGGCCTGGGCAAGACGCAGATCCTTCAGCATCAGCTCGGCCGCGAACCCCGGGCGGTAGCCGTTGTCGGCGGGGCTCTGCGGGCCGACGCCGGGGGCGGGGCAGTAGGTGGTCATCGTCCAGGACTGCCCCGAGGAGGTCGAGACGACGTCGAAGAGCTTGCGCCGTTCCAGGCCCAGCCGGTCGGCCAGCGCGAAGGCCTCGCAGGTGGCGATCATCGTGACGCCGAGGATCATGTTGTTGCAGATCTTGGCCGCCTGGCCGGCGCCGGCGGCGCCGCAATGGACGATGCGCCGGCCCATCGCCTCGAGCAGCGGCCGGACGCGGGCGACATCCTCCTCCGTCCCCCCGGCCATGAAGGTCAGCGTGCCGGCGGCGGCGCCGGCGACGCCGCCCGACACGGGGGCGTCGACGAAGCCGAGCCCCGCCGATCCGGCCGCCTCCGCCACCGCCCGCGCCGCGGCGACATCGACCGTCGAGCAGTCCAGCAGCACCGTCTCCCTCGCCATCGCCGGCATCACCTCGGCCGCGACCCGGGCCAGGACCGCCCCGTCGGGCAGCATGGTGATGACAACCTCGGCCGCCGCTGCCGCCGCCGCGGCCGAGGCGGCGGGCACGACCCCGGCGGGGCAGGGGGCGGCGACGTCGAAGCCCGTCACCGAATGCCCGGCCGCGACGAGGTTGGCCGCCATCGGCGCGCCCATGTTGCCGAGCCCGATGAAGCCCACCTTCATGCCGTCTCCTCCCATTGCAGATCGTCCGGCCGCGGCGACAGCGCGGCGGCCACCTCGCCTTCGGGCACGGCCGCCGGGCCGGCGTGGCGCCAGCGCGGGCGGCGGTCCTTGTCGATGACCTGTGCCCGCACCCCCTCGAGGAAGTCGCCATGCTCGAGCGCGTGGCAGGTGGCGCGGTATTCGCGGGTGAGCGCGGGCTGCAGCCCCGGCGCCTCGCGGGCGGCGCGGACAAGGCGCAGCGTCACCTCGAGCGCAAGCGGCGAGGCGGCGTCGAGTGCCGCCGCAGCGGCCGCGGCCGCCGGCGCCGCCTCTGCCGAGAGCGCCGCGCGGATCGCCGCGATGCCGGCGCCGGCGAAGGCGCCGGCGGTCCAGCCGGGTTCGGGCGGTGCGTCCGGCGGCGGGGCGGAGGCCTCGGCGATGCAGCCGGCGTCGCCGTCGGCGGCGAGCCGCGCCTTCAGCCTCTCCCACTCGGCCTCGGGCACGAAGCGGTCGCCGAAGCCCGCCGCGATCGCCAGCGCCGGGCCCATGCGCACGCCCGCCAGCCCCAGCCACTCGCCCGTCCGTCCCGGCGCCCGGGCAAGCAGATGAGTTCCGCCGACGTCGGGCACCAGGCCGATGGCGCATTCGGGCATCGCCACCCGCGTGCTCTCGCCCAGGATGCGGTGGGCGGCATGGCAGCCGAGCCCGACACCGCCGCCCATAACGAAGCCATGGAGGAACGTCACCACAGGTTTGGGATAGGCGGCGATGCGGGCGTTCATCCGGTATTCGGCGCGCCAGAACGCGCGGGCAAGCCCGGTGTCGCCGGCGCGCGCGGCATGGTAGATGACGGCGACGTCGCCGCCTGCGCAGAAGGCGCGCGGGCCGGCCGCGTCGATCATCACGACCGCGACCGATGGGTCGGCCGCCCAGCCCGCCAGCGCCGCGTCGATCGCAGCCACCATCCCCGGCGTCAGCGCGTTCAGCTGGGCCGGGCGGTTCAGCGTGATCCGCCCGGCGCGTCCCTCGGTGCGGACCAGGACCTCGCTCATCCCCGCGCCCCGAGCAGGTGGCGCACGACGATCAGCCGCATGATCTCGTTGGTGCCCTCGAGGATCTGATGGACGCGCAGGTCGCGCACGGTCTTCTCGATGCCGTAGTCGGCAAGATAGCCGTAGCCGCCGTGCAGCTGCAGGCAGGCGTCGGCCACCCGGCTGCCGGCCTCGGTGACGAACTTCTTGGCCATGGCGCAATGGGCGGTGGCGTCGGGCGCGGCGCGGTCGAGCTTCCATGCCGCCTGTCGCAGGAAGACGCGCGCGGCCTGCAGGTCGATCTCCATCTCGGCAAGGCGGAACTGCAGCGCCTGGAATTCGTCCAGCCGCCGGCCGAAGGCCCGCCGCTCGCCCATGTAGGCCAGCGTGGCGTCAAGCGCCGCCTGCGCGGCGCCAAGCGAGCAGGCGGAGATGTTCAGCCGCCCGCCGTCGAGCCCGGCCATGGCATAGGCAAAGCCCTTGCCCTCCTCGCCCAGCAGGTTTCCCGCCGGCACCCGGCAGCCGTCCATCTGCACCTGGCGGGTGGGCTGGCTGCGCCAGCCCATCTTGTCCTCGAGCCCGCCGAAGGAAAGCCCCGGCGTGCCGGCCTCGACGACAAGCGCCGAGATGCCGCGCGGGCCCTCGCCGCCGGTTCGGGCCATGACGATGTAGGCATCCGAGTAGCCCCCGCCGGAGATGAAGGCCTTGGTTCCGGCCAGTGTCCAGCCCTCGTTGCCGCGCTCGGCGCGGGTGCGCAGCGCCGCCGCGTCCGAGCCCGAGCCGGGTTCGGTCAGGCAGTAGGAAAACAGCGTCTCCATCGCCAGCGCCCCGGGCAGGAACCGCGCCCGCAGTGCCTCATCCCCGTGGCGGTCGATCATGGTGGCGCACATGTTGTGGATCGACAGGAACGCCGCGACCGAGGGACAGGCCATGCCGAGCGCCTCGAACACCAGCGTCGCGTCCAGCCGCGACAGCCCCGCGCCGCCCGTCGCCTCGCTGACGCAGAGCCCGCCGAAGCCGAGCGCGGCCATGTCCGTCCACAGCGTCCGCGGGATGGTGCCGGCACGCTCCCAGGCGCGGGCGTGGGGCGCGATCTCGGCGGCGCCGAAGGCGCGCGCGGTCTCGAAGATGGCGTCCTGTTGCTCCGATAGGGCGAAATCCATGGCTCAGCTCCGCGACAGGGCGGCCGCGGTCTCGGCCGCAAGGCGGGCGACAAGCGCGGCGGCGGGCAGCGGCCGGCAAAGCGGCGCTGCCTGACCATAGAGGTGGAAGGCGTAGTCGTCGATGCCGCGCGCCGCCGCGGCGGCCACCAGCGGCCGCGTCAGCTCCCGCGGCAGGGGGTAGCCGGCAACGGGGGCGCTCTGGAAGGCGGAACCGAATGCGGTGATGCGTGCCCGTGCCGGCCGGCCCGAATAGGCCGCCGTCAGATGGGTGTCGCAATCGGTCGCGGCGGCAAGCACGGCACGGTGGGCGGGCGCCGTCGCAGCCTCGGGGCAGGACAGGAAGGCGGTGCCAAGCTGCACCCCCTCGGCTCCGAGCATCAGCGCCGCGGCGATGCCGCGGCCGTCGCCGATCCCGCCGGCAGCGATCACCGGGATGGCAACGGCGTCGACGACCTGGGGGACAAGAGCCAGAAGCCCCACGCCGCGGTCGGCAGGCTCGAGGCGGAAGGCGCCGCGGTGGCCGCCGGCCTCCCACCCCTGGGCGATGACGGCGTCGCAGCCCGCCGCCTCGACAGCCCGCGCCTCGGCCACGGTGGTCGCGGTGGCGATCACCGCCGATCCGGCCGCCTTCAGCCGCGCCACCGCATCGCCGGGCGGCAGGCCGAAGTGGAAGCTGACGACGCGCGGGGGATGGGCCAGCAGCCAGTCGAGCCGCCCGGCATCGAAGCCGGGCACCGGAGGTGCCAGCACCGGGGCCGGCGGCGGCAGGCCCAGGGCGACGTGGTGGGGGGCAAGCGCGGCCGCCGCCGCCGCTTCCGCCGCGGCGCCCGCCACCGGCGCGGGATGGCAGAAGAAGTTCAGGTTGATGCCGCCGCTGGTGGCTGCCCGCACCGCCGCCACCTCGGCCGCCAGCGCCGGCAGCGGCAGCATCGCCGAGCCGAGCGCGCCCAGGGCGCCGGCATTGCTGACCGCCGCGGCCAGCGCCGGCGTCGCCGCCATCGCCATCGGCGCCTGCAGGATCGGCAGCGCGATGCCCAGCGCCCGCGCCAGCCGGGTCGCCGGCCAGGCCGCGGCCGGGGCGGTCATCGCCGCACCGGTCGAGGTGCGCGGCGCATCACTCCATCGCCCTGAAGTGGAACTCGCCGCCTTCCTTCAGCCCCGACGGCCAGCGCGCCGTCACCGTCTTGGTGCGGGTATAGAAGCGGAAGGCGTCCGGCCCGTGCTGGTTGAGGTCGCCGAAGCCCGACCGCTTCCAGCCCCCGAAGGTGTGGTAGGCAAGCGGCACCGGGATCGGCACGTTGATGCCGACCATGCCGATGTTGATGCGGCTGGCGAAGTCGCGGGCGGTGTCGCCGTCGCGGGTGAAGATCGCCGTGCCGTTGCCGTACTCGTGGTCCATGGCCAGCGCCAGCGCCTCCTCGTAGCTGCGGGCGCGCACCGTCGACAGCACCGGTCCGAAGATCTCGGTGCGGTAGATGTCCATGTCCGGGGTCACCCGGTCGAACAGGTGGGGGCCGACGAAGAAGCCCTTCTCGTAGCCCTGCAACATGAATCCGCGGCCGTCGACGACCAGCTTCGCGCCCTGGGCGATGCCGCTCTCGACCAGGCCGAGCACGCGCCGCTTGGCCTCGGCCGTCACCAGCGGGCCGAAGTCGACTTCGCTGCCGGCGGTGTAAGGGCCGACCTTCAGCTTCTCGATCCGCGGCACGAGCTTGGCGATCAGCGCATCGGCCGTCCGCTCGCCCACCGGCACGGCGACCGAGATCGCCATGCAGCGCTCGCCCGCGGCGCCGTAGCCGGCGCCCACCAGCGCATCCGCCGCCTGGTCCATGTCGGCGTCGGGCATGACGATCATGTGGTTCTTGGCGCCGCCGAAGCACTGGGCGCGCTTGCCGGTCGCCGCGGCGCGCGAATAGATGTACTGCGCGATCGGGGTCGAGCCGACGAACCCCACCGCCTGGATCACCGGGCTGTCGAGGATGGCGTCCACCGCCTCCTTGTCGCCGTTGACGACCTGCAGGATGCCGTCGGGCAGCCCCGCCTCGCGGAACACCTCGGCAATCAGCAGCGGCGCCGAGGGGTCGCGCTCGGAGGGCTTCAGGATCATCGCGTTGCCGGCCGCGAGCGCGGGGCCGATCTTCCACAGCGGGATCATGGCGGGAAAGTTGAAGGGCGTTATTCCCGCCACCACGCCGAGCGGCTGGCGCATCGAGTACATGTCGATGCCCGGGCCGGCCGAATCGGTGAACTCGCCCTTCAGCAGATGCGGCGCGCCGGTGCAGAACTCGATCACCTCGAGGCCGCGCTGGACGTCGCCCTTGGCGTCAGGGAAGGTCTTGCCGTGCTCGCGCGAGATCGCCTCGGCGATGCGGTCCATGTCGCGGTTGAGCAGCCGCACCGCCTCCATCATGACCCGCGCCCGCCGCTGGGGGTTGGTGGCGGCCCATTTCGGCTGCGCCTCGGCGGCGGCGGCCACGGCGGCATCGAGCTCGGCTGCCGAGGCGAGCGCCACGCGCGCCTGCACCTCGCCCGTCGCCGGGTTGAAGACGTCGGCGAAGCGGCCTGACGTTCCCGCCACCCGCCGGCCGCCGATCCAGTGGCCAATCTCCTGCATGCCGTCCTCCTGTCGCTGCCGGGGGAGAGGATAGCCTTGCGCCTTTGCCCGGCAAAGAGGCATCTTTCCCGTCGCGTCCTGCGTTTCTGCAGGACATGGAAGGGGGAAGGAACGTGGAGGGCTTCGACTGGGACGATCTGAGGCTGTTTCTTGCCGTCGCCCGCGCCGAAAGCCTCGCCGGCGCCGGCAAGGCGGTCAGGCTCGACCCCGCCACCGTCGGCCGCCGCATCGCCCGCTTCGAGGAGCGGGCGTCGGCACGGCTCTTCACCCGCTCGCCGCAGGGCTACGCGCTGACCGCCGAGGGCCAGCGGCTGCTCGATCACGCCGTGCACGCCGAACTGGCGATGCAGGAGGCGGCGGCAGCGCTGAAGGGCACCGAGGCGGGGCTCTCGGGGCAGGTGCGGGTCGGCGCGCCCGACGGCTGCGCGACCTACGTCCTGCCA
>JAANMY010003663.1_pt1 | contig 12483 bp, 10 predicted proteins | sample 7279691 | NCBI WGS metagenome assembly JAANMY01 (sample SAMN14094543, study PRJNA606508) | bioreactor metagenome | isolation source: A lab-scale SPAN reactor treating ammonium-rich wastewater day 388 | place: Ireland: Galway | collected 2018-02-07
GAAAGTATATTCAATAAAAAGCTACAGCGATCAGGTAGTGTGCTCTACCGGCAGCTGTCTGGTATACGGCATCCACAGCAGCAGTATTTGGGGTGAGAATGCCAGCTATAACTTCGTGCTGGGGCATTTTGGTTTGCAAACTGACACTGCAGCGCAGCAGTATCAGCTGATCAAATAGCCAAAATAGGGATATTTCGTGGCGCCAAAGTGCCAGTACAGATAACTGGCACTGCCTCTCGAATCCGCTATTTTTGAACTGCAACACTCAATTACATCTACTGCTGTCAGCAGGTTAAGCAGGCTGTCATAACCGCTTACACTTTGTTACCCCCTTTTACCGGCAAAGCCTTTAACCTTGCGTTATATCAAATCAGTGTATTGCAAGGCGCGTTACACTGCATTTCGTTTAGTACCTCTTGTTGCATTCGGCCGGTCAGCGCCCCAACCCCTGACCGGCCTTTTTTTATTGCTGCTGTTTTAACGGGATCTTGATATAGCTAACACCATTTTGTTCTGCTTTAGGCAGCTGGCCACCACGAATATTCACCTGCACCGACGGGTAAATTAACCTTGGCACCGCCAGGGTTTTGTCGCGCGCTTCGCGTTTTTGCACAAATTCCTGCTCTGGTGTATCCGCTTTTACATGAATATTTTGCATTTTTTGCTCCAGCACGCTGGTTTGATATTTCAGCTCGCGGCCATTTGGCTGATAGTCATGGCACATGAAAATTTGCGTGTTATCCGGCAGCTGATAAATGCGCTGAATAGAGCGGTACAGCACATGGGCATCGCCACCGGGGAAATCGCAACGGGCGGTACCGGCATCGGGCATAAACAGTGAGTCGCCGACAAACAAATTGCCCGCAATAAGATAACTCACGCTGTCGTTAGTGTGGCCCGGTGTGTTAATCACTTTGGCGTCAAGGCCACCAATGCTGAAGGTTTCATTGTCAGCAAACAGCTTGTCGAAATAATCGCCCTTGGCCAGCAATTCATCATCACCAATATTAAATACCAGCTTAAAGGTTTGCTGTACCTTTTTAATCCCCTCGCCTATGGCTACCGGCGCGCCGGTTTTGTTTTTCAGGTAATGCGCAGCAGATAAATGGTCAGCATGGGCATGAGTTTCTAAAATCCACTGCAGCGTTAACTTATTCGCGGCAAGATAAGCCAGAATGTTATCCGCCCCTGCCGTGCTGACCTGGCCTGCGGCGGCGTCATAGTCCAGCACCGGATCAATCACCGCCGCCATACCGCTACTCGCATCCGCTACCACATAGCTGAAGGTAGAGCTGTCTTTATCAAAAAACATTTCTATTGTTGCGTTAGTTGCGACCATACTCACCTCGTCGAATTTAAAGCCCATTTACATTAGGACATGCTAAATTTTGATTGCAGTTTAACCAAAGTCAAACTAGAATGCAAATGTGGTTATAAGCATATTCCTATTGGTTATATAAGGTAAAGTCATTATGTTAGCCTTACTGGGTGCCATTGTTATCGGGTTAAGTCTGGGGCTGTTTGGCTCTGGTGGTTCCATTCTGACCGTACCGGTACTGTTGTATTTATTGCACATGCCGCCGCAATTAGCCATTGCGTCGTCACTACTGATTGTCGCTGGTATCAGCCTGTTTGGCTCAGTGCGCAATGGTTTACAACGTTTAATCAGCTGGCGCCATGTATGGTGGTTTGGCTTGCCCGGCATGCTGGGTACCTATGGTGGTGCCTGGCTGGGCACCCTGATTGATGCCCGCTGGCAATTGCTGGTGTTTGCCATACTAATGTTGGTGGCCGCGGTGATGATGTGGCGCAGTAAGGTCAGCGAGCTGGGTAATGGTAAAGCGTTTAAACCGGTAAAAATTGTTATCGATGGTTTAGCAGTAGGGGCTATCACCGGCTTTGTTGGTGTTGGTGGCGGCTTCTTAATAGTACCGGCACTGGTATTACTGGGTGGTTTAAGCATGCCAGTCGGCGTGGCGACCAGCCTGGTGGTGATTGCCATGAAGTCTTTTGTTGGTTTTGGTAAATACTATTGGGTAATGGCAGCGCAGGGCGCGGTGTTTGACTGGGCCACCATCGGTTTAATGATTGCGGCCGGCATTGCTGGCAGCTTTGCCGGCTCAGCGCTGGGTAAACGCTTACCGAAACAACAGCTACAGCGTGCCTTTGCCGTGTTTTTAGTGGTCATGGCCGCCGTGGTCATTTATCAATCTGTTATTTAACGTTCGCCGGGAGGGTCAAATGAAAACCGCACAACAGCTCGTTGCTGAAGCAAAAGCCGCGATCCAGGAAGTCAGCATTAAAGACTTACAGCAGGCGCTGACACAAGACAGTGAAACCGTACTGGTCGATGTACGCGAGCCTGCCGAATTCAGCCAGCAACATATCGTCGGCGCGGTAAATTACCCGCGCGGCGTACTGGAAATGAATATTCATAATCACCCCAAAGTGGCCGCCAGCGGCTGTGAGCCTACAGTTGCTTTAAGTCAGCTGGCGACACAGCCGGTTTACCTGATTTGCCGCTCTGGTGCACGTTCAGCACTGGCCGCGGAGTCACTGCAACGCATGGGCTTTGGCAAGGTGTATTCGGTGGCCGGTGGTATGCAGGCCTGGCTGGATGCCGGTTTGGCGACTAAACAGTAACAGGAGCACCGCATGGAGAACTTTACCCCGTTTGAAGCTTTAATCGGTGGCGGCCTGATTGGTCTGGGTGCCATTATATTGTTTATTTTTTCCGGTCGTATCGCCGGCATTTCTGGCATTACCAGCTCGGCGCTGTTTACCAGTGAAGGGCGCAGCTGGCGGCTGGCGTTTGTCGCCGGTGTGGTTTCCGGCCCGCTACTACTTGGCCTGCTGGTGACTGACTTTAACTACAGCACGCCAGAGCTTGGCTGGCAGGCCATTGTTGCCGGCCTACTGGTCGGTATTGGCACCGGTTGGGGTAGCGGCTGTACCTCTGGCCACGGCATTTGCGGTATCAGCCGGTTATCGCCCCGCTCGGTTACCGCCACACTGCTGTTTATGTTAAGCGGTGTGATAGTTGCCACGTTGCTGCGCTAAGGAGATAAGTATGCCTATTATTATTGCTTTTGTTGCCGGTTTACTGATGTCGGTCGGTATTGCTTATTCGCAGATGATCGACCCGCAAAAAGTACTCGGTTTTTTAACACTCAATGCCAACTGGGACCCCAGTCTGATGCTGGTAATGGCGGCAGGTTTGGCCGTTTACAGCACCGGTTTTTGGTTATTTGCCAAAAAAGACAAGCCGTTATTTGCCAGCCACTTTAGCTTACCCAGCAAAAAAGATTTAGATAAACCGCTTGTTATCGGCTCGTTGTTGTTTGGCGCCGGCTGGGGCCTGGTGGGTTATTGCCCCGGGCCGGCACTGGCGGCGATAAGCTCAGGTAGTGTTGGCACGCTGGCCTTTATTGGCGCTATGGTAGCTGGCTGGTTTATCAGCCGCCGCTTACCCATTTAAGCTGCATTTGCTACAGATCAAGCCGTTATAGGGTATCGAGGTCGCGGGCGGTTATAGGCTATGTTATGCTGACTTTACTCAGTTTAGCCTGTCAGGACCCGCGACCTTATGACTGCTTTCACTTCTATTTACCTGTTTATTGAGCGCAGTTTTTTTGCCACCTTAAGCCGCAAAATTGTTGGCAATATCAGTTTTTTAGCTATCTTTTTTATCCTCGCGCTGTATTTAGCCTACCCCGAAGGCGGTGCCAGCAGTGGCTGGTGGGCACTGGCACTGCTTGGGCTTGCCGCTTTTGTGTTTACCATAGGCTATATGCATTATTTAATTGTGCGGCCGGTTAAGGCGCTGGTATCAGCACTGCATGACACCAACCGTAAAGGCACAGATCTAAACCATCGCTTGCCAGCATTTACTTTTGATGAATTTCGCACCCTTTCCGAAGAGTACAATCAGTTTGTCAGCCAGTTAGGGGTGTTACTGGGCGATATTCATCTGCAGGCCCGGGAGACCCATCAGGTGAATGAACAGGTAGCGCAAGCCGTTAAAAGCACCCGCAGCCATTTGCAAGATACCGAACAGCGTAGCGGACAAATTCGCCGCGACAGCGATTTGGTGCTGCATGAACTGGCAGACATAGTGCAGCACGGTGACGAGGTCAATAACGTCTCCACTGTAGCAGTAGATAAAGCCAAAGTGGCCAGCAGCCAGATGCAGCAGCTGAGTAAGCAGCTGGCCGGCATAGTGACACTGCTCGATAGTTTTGCCAGCACCATTACCGGCTTACACAAAAACTCTGAAAATGTACGGCAAATACTGGTGATGGTAGAAACCTTTTCCGATCAAACTAACCTGCTGGCATTAAACGCCGCGATTGAAGCGGCGCGTGCCGGTGATGCCGGCCGCGGCTTTGCGGTAGTCGCCGACGAAGTGCGCACTCTGGCCGCCAAAGTTAATGACGCTACCAAGCAAATTTCCGGCTTTTTAAATGAAATGGAGCAGCTGGTCGGCGAAACCCGCAGCGAGTCACAAAGCCTGAACCAGCAGGCTCAGCAAGCGCAGCAGCAAATTGCCAACACCAGTGAAGAATTTCAGCAGCTACAGCAGGAGCTGCAACAGGCAAAAAGCGGCATTCAGAATATTAACCAAACCGTGCTGCAGTTAGAGCAGCGTTATCAGCACACTCACCAGCATTTAACCGCAATTGAGCAGGTGACCAGCGATGCCTACAGCCAGATGGCGTCGATAGATCAGGCGGCGAAAGATCTGCTGGCTGGCACCGCCCGTACCCAGCAGCAATTAGGTCGCTTTGCCCGCAGCCAATAGCGACACAAGCGGGACAATAACTTTTCAAATGGACGAGAATCGAATTGCCCTAAGCTAACCGTTGCAGGCCAGGATGGCCGAATCGAGCCCCCATGGATGGGTTCACGGCGTGTTGGCGTGGGCAAATCGGTTCGATGGGCAAACACTGATAAGGTTAAACCCGCCATATTTGCTTACAGTTAGCGGCTTGATGACATTCAGACCTGTAGGTATATTTTACTTCTGTGGTAAAACCACCCGTTCCCCTTTTGCCGTCAAGGATGCTTTATGCTGAAATCACTGCCCCGCTCTCCGGTTATTCTGGCCGTTATTCTCGCTGTCGCCTTAGTGCTCTGGTTGTTAAGCGGCGACAATTACAGTGCGCAGCAAAGCGCTCCGGCAGCACAGCAATTACCGGATAAACAACTGACACTGGTAGAAACCCGCTGGTCAGAGGCACAGCCCTATCAGGCAACACAGATTGCTCAAGGCCAGGTATTACCCTGGCGCAGTGTCAGTATAAAAGCGCAACAGGCCGGCCGCATTGAGGCTTTGTTAAAACAACAGGGTGATGTTGTACAACAAGGGGATGACTTGCTGCGGATTTCCGATGAAGGCCGCAGCGCCATGCTAGCGCAAGCTAAAGCGAATTTAACCCTGCGCCAAACTGAATTGACCAGTGCCAGAGCACTGGGTAAAGCGCAGTTTTTATCAGCAACTGAGCTTACCCGGCTGCAAAGTGAATTAGCCAAAGCTGAAGCAGAAATGCAAACCGCCAGCCTGGCGCTGCAGCAAACGGTGCCGCAGGCACCTTTTGCCGGTGTAATAGACCGTCGCCATGTTGAGGTAGGCTCGCTGGTGCAAAACGGCAGCGAGCTTTTGCAGCTGGTACAGATTGATAAACTTAAAGTGACAGCGCAAATTCCGCAGCAACATATCGCTGCTATGCACACTGGCCAACAGGTGAATATCCGCTTACTGGACGGGCGCAGCCTGCAGGGCGAACTTAGCTTTATCAGCTACGCGGCTGATAGCGCCACCCGCAGTTTTTACATAGAAGTTACCGTCGATAACCCGCAGCAATGGCGTATCGCCGGTGCCAGCGCTACCGTTGAAATACTGCTTGATAGCGTACAGGCGCATCGGGTATCGCCCGCGCTGTTGAGTCTGGCTGACAGTGGCCAGTTAACCATTGCCGTAGTCGATGAAAAGCAGCAAGTGGTGATTTACCCGGTAACAATATTAACCGCTGACAATAACGGCGCCTGGGTCAGTGGCCTGCCACAGCGCGCCCGCATTATCACGCAAGGGGCGGGCTTTGTTGCCAGCGGCGACAAGGTACGCCTTGATGGAGCAGCGTTATGAATCAGCTGATCCAAGCTGCTATCGGCCGCAGCCGCGCCAGCATGATGCTATTAGTGTTTTTATTTATTGCCGGTATCAGCGCTTATCAATCAATACCCAAAGAAGCCAACCCCGATGTCGCTATTCCGATGATGTATGTGTCGATGTCGCTGGATGGTATTAGCCCGGAAGATGGCGAGCGCTTGTTAGTGCGCCCGATGGAGCACGAGCTGCGCTCATTGGAAGGCATAAAAAAAATGACCTCCACCGCCAGCGAAGGCCACGCCTCGGTGATGTTGGAATTTGACGCCGGTTTTGATGCCGACAAAGCGCTGGCCGATGTGCGGGTGAAGGTAGATGCCGCCCGCTCCAAGCTGCCCAGCGAAGCGGATGAACCCACAGTAAACGAAATTAACGTTGGTTTGTTTCCGGTGTTGTCGGTCGGTTTATCCGGCCCGGTATCAGAAAACCAGCTGGTATTTATTGCCCGTCAGCTGCAGGAAAATATTGAAGCCATACCGGAAGTGCTGGAAGTCGATATTGGCGGTGACCGCGAAGATTTACTGGAAATCGTCGTCGACCCACAGGTGCTGGAGGGCTATGGCCTGGATTACCAACAGCTGTTTAGCCTGGTATCGAATAATAACAGGCTGGTGGCCGCTGGCAGTTTAGATACCGGCGCCGGTCGCATGGCGATGAAAGTGCCGGGCGTGATTGAAGATTTAGACGATGTGCTGTCGATGCCCATCAAAACCGACGGCGATACCGTGATCACCTTTGCGGATGTTGCCACCATTAGCCGCAGTTTTAAAGATCCGCTGGGTTTTGCCCGTATTAACGGCCAACCTGCTGTGGTGCTAGAAGTAAAAAAACGCGCCGGCGCCAATATTATCTCCACCATTGAACAAACCAAGGCGCTGATAGAGCAGGCCAGCGAGCAGTTTCCGCAAGGTATGCAGATTAACTACATTATGGACCAGTCTAAAGAAGTGAAAAACATGCTGTCAGACTTACTGAACAACGTGTTAACCGCTGTAGTACTGGTGCTTATTTTGATTGTCGCCACTATGGGCGTGCGCTCCGCGCTGCTGGTGGGTATAACGATTCCTGGTGCTTTTTTTGCCGGCATTCTGATGATAGCGGCACTGGGTTACACCATGAATATCATCGTGCTGTTTGCGCTGATTTTAGTCGCGGGCATGTTGGTAGACGGCGCCATCGTGGTTAGTGAGCTGGCAGACCGCAATCTGGCAGAGGGCCAACCGCCGAAACAAGCCTGGGCCAATGCCGCCGGCCGTATGGCCTGGCCGATTATTGCCTCAACCGCCACCACTATAGTGGTATTTATGCCGCTATTGGTTTGGCCCGGTGTCGTCGGGCAGTTTATGAAGTACCTGCCCGCCACCGTTATTTTGTGTTTACTGGCATCCTTATTTATGGCGCTGATTTTCTTACCGGTAATGGGTGGCTTAAGCAAAGCCCGCCCACCACTGCATGAAGTGCAGCAAAGCAGCGCCGGTAAGGCCTATCGTAGCCTGCTTGGCCGTTTGCTGCGCCGTCCCGGTTTGACTTTTGCAGGCATGCTGGGCGCCATGTTGCTGATTTTTGTCGCTTACGGTAAATACAACCACGGCCTGGAATTTTTCCCGTCTGTCGAGCCTGAATCAGCGCAGGTATGGGTACGGGCGCGGGGCGATATGTCTATTTATGAAAAAGACGCCCTGCTACAACAGGTAGAACAACGCCTGCTTGGCTTGTCAGAGGTAAAAGCGCTATATGCCCGCTCTATGGCAAGTGCCGGCGGCGAGTTGGCACCCGATGTGGTAGGCACCTTGCAGTTTCAGTTTATCGACTGGCACGACAGACGCCGCGCTGCGGCTATTTTAGATGATATGCGTGCGCTTACGGCCGATATTCCCGGCGTCATTCTTGAGTTTCGCCAGCAGCAAGAAGGCCCGGCAGCAGGTAAACCGATAGAACTGCAGGTTAGCAGTATGGAAAGTGCCGCCACAGAGCAGGCGGTAGGCCAAATAATCGACAAGATGCGCCAGCTGGGCGGTTTTGTTGACATTGAAGATGACCGCAGCCTGCCCGGCATAGAATGGCGCATTGAAGTGGACCGCGCCGCCGCCGCCCGCTTCGGCGCCGATGTGCTCACCGTGGGTAATGCGGTGCAGATGATCAGTAATGGCTTGCTGCTGGCAAAGTTTCGCCCCGAATACGCCAGTGACGAAGTCGATATCCGAGTGCGTTTTCCGCAAAACTGGCGATCCTTAGAGCAGTTGGGCCGTTTAACGATTCAAACTCAGCGAGGCCAGGTGCCGCTGAGTAACTTTATCAAGCTGGTACCGGCAGCGAAAACCAGTGTGATAAAACGCATTGATGGTAACAGAGCCGTAACGATAAAAAGCGATTTAGCCGCAGGCTTTCAGGTAAGTGAGCGTTTACCGGCATTACTGGGTAGTGATATTACGCTGCCAGACAATGTATTGGTAAAAACCGCCGGTGAAAGCGCCGACCAGCAAGAGGCGATGACCTTTTTACTTGGCGCTTTTGCTACGGCGATATTTTTGATGCTAATGATATTGCTGCTGCAATTTAACAGCTGGTATCAAAGCCTGCTGATTTTATCAGCGATTATTTTCTCTACCGCCGGCGTATTGCTTGGTTTATTGGTTAATGGCCAAAGCTTTGGCATTGTCATGGTGGGCATGGGCATCATTGGTCTTGCCGGCATAGTGGTAAATAACAATATTGTGCTTATCGACACCTATAATCAGCTGCGCGATGCCGGCCTGTCAGCCCGCGATGCGGCGCTGGAAACCGGTTGCTTACGCCTGCGCCCGGTGCTGCTAACCTCGATTACCACGGTGTTGGGCCTGATGCCAATGGTGTTGGCGGTAAACGTAAACCTGCTTGAGCCAAGCCTGGGTTTTGGCGCGCCCTCTACCCAGTGGTGGACACAGTTATCCAGTGCCATTGCCGGCGGCCTAACCTTCGCCACGGTGCTAACGCTGTTTTTGACGCCCAGCATGCTGGTATTAGGCGAAAAACTGCGACCGCGTAAAACAACCGGCGCGGTAAAAGTAGTCAGCAGTGCTGATGATATTGCCCAGTTAGTGCAAAAGCGGGCTTAAGTATGCAAGGCAGCCATAACTGAGCATTATTGCGCCAAACGATACAGCTGATTGCGATATAAGTAAGACGGCAGTAGCACCTGTGCCAGAGCTTTCTTAACCTGCGTTGGTGCAGCGGGCTCTGGTAGTAATGTTAAATGCTTACTATGGTTATCATACCGCGCACTGACAGCACTTTGCCCCGGCCGCAATATGGTAACCTGCTGTTGCTCCATCAGGGCGAAGTATTGATCGAATTGCATCAGTGCCCTGCCCGGACTTGTTGCATCAGCGCTGAAATCACGCCCTATCAGCGGCGTTGTGCTGTCGATGCCCATTAACGACAACAGTGTCGGTGCCAGATCAATCTGGCTGGCGACAGGCGCAATTTGCTTAGGCATAAGATCTGCCCCCAGGATCAATGCCGGAATGTGAAATTTCTCTACTGGCACCAGATTATTGCCATACACTCTGTTGTCGTGATCAGCCACAATCAGAAATAAGGTGTCTTGCCAATACGGTTGCTGCCGGGCATGCGCTATAAACTGCCCCAACGCATAATCGGCATATTTTACCGCATTATTCATCGTCGCTTTAGGTTGCTCGTAGAGCGCAATACGGCCGTCAGGAAATTCAAAGGGCGTATGGTTAGAAGAGGTAAATACCAAACTGAAAAATGGTTTTTGTTGTTGATGCATGTCTGTCAGATGCGTCGCCGTAGCGGTAAACAGATCTTCATCGCTGGCTCCCCAGCTGCCAACAAATACCGGATTTTGTATCTGCGGCAGGTCAATTACCTGCTTAATGCCATTAGCGGTAAAAAAGCTGCGCATATTGTCAAAATGCGCCTCACCACCATAAATAAAGCTGGTGTTATAGCCTTGCTGACTTAAGGTGGTACCAAGCGTATAAAAGTTCTGCTGTGATAAACTCAACTTAACCGTGCTTTGTGCCGGCGTCGGCATAAAGCCCGATACAACAGCCTCAATGCCACGTACCGAGCGGGTACCCGTAGCGTACATTTGCTCAAACCACCAACCATCTTGTTTAAGTTTCTCAAGTTCGGGCGTTACCGGCAAGCCACCAAGCGACTCGACAAAGGTGGCGCCCAGGCTTTCCTGCAAAATAATCACCAGATTAAGCGGTTTCTCGCGCCGGATACCTGCCTGGTGGTAATGCACAGTGGGCAAACTGGCGTCGTAAAAATTCAGCTGCTTTAACCAGGGCCAGTCTAACGCCAGTTTTAACATTTCATCATCCGCTAGCTTGCCATAGATTTCGCTGGAGCGGGCTTCATGCTTCATATTGTACAGCGCGTAAAACACCGAGTAAGGCGAGCTGATAATCAGTGAGTTAACTAAGGCATCACTGGTAGTGGCAAAAAATGCCGGATTCGCCGGGCGGTGTTCAGTGGTAGAGCGCACAGCAGCAAACACCACTAACACCACCACTGGCCAACTCAACCAGAAGGTTTTACTGCTAACAGGCTGCATCGCTGCTGTCACCTGTTTAAACAGGCGGTGCAAGCCCCATAACAACATTAGCGTTAGCGTAACACCACCGAGTAACATAGCACGATAGCCTTGCCACAAGGTGCTGAACACCTCTTTCGGATATTTAAGGTACTCAACGTACAAGCGGTTGGGCCGGATGTCATATTGCAAAATAAACTGTGGTGTCGACACTTCGATAAAAATCACCAGACAAAGCCCCAGCAGCACCCAAAGATGGCTAAAACGGCGCCACAGCGCAAAGCCACGGCCATGAGCCAGCAAAGGCGCCAGCAGCAGCGGAATAATTAGCCACAAGCCGATAAAAATCAGATCGGCTCTAATGCCTTGCAACAACAGCATGCTGATATCGCCAGCGGTACTTACCCGTTCAATCTGCCAGATAAACAGCCCAACCCGGCTGACTGATAACAGCAGCAACATTAACAACACCATCACAAGGTACTGAAAATAGGGGCCTGAATACTTTATCGCCAACTTCTGCACGGCTATACCTGACTTGTCATCTTGTAATGGCTGGCATGCTAAGCGCTAAAGCTTAAGAAATACTTAAACGTCATTAGCGACAAAACATCTGACCAGCTGATACCATCTGGTCGGATTTTTGCTAATCTTCGGCTTTGCGATAAGATAAGCGCCTCTGAATATCTAAGGCGAATTATGCGCGTTTTATTGGTATTTATTTTATTGCTAGGCAGCTTGGCACTGACAGCAGCAGAAGTTCGCCTTGGCGTGCATAACTTCCCGCCTTATTTTGTGATGAGTGATAACGAAAACTGCGGTGGAGAGGCGGTAGAGCTGACCCGCAATTTACTGCAAACAGATAACATTAAGCTAACTACCGTATGCGCCACACCGGCCAGGCTGTATAAGATGCTGCAAAGCGGCGAGGTTGACTTAACCATTAATATTAAGCAAACCAAAGCCCTGCCCGATAATGTCAGCTTTGTAGCCACGCCTTATGTGCAACTGTCGTTGGTATTACTGACTCACGGTGCGGCCGTAGCACGCGATAAAGCGCCAACTATCGCCGCCATTCGTGGCTTCGATTACCACGGCCAGCGTCAGGTATTAACCGATAAAGGCTACACCTTTATCGACCTGCCCGACAGCATCAGCGCAGTTGAAATGTTTATTAAGGCGCGCAGCAGTGCCCTGCTAACCTATGAAGCGCCGTTTAACCATTACCTGCAGCAACATAACCTGCCCTTCGCCAAACACTACCAATGCCAGCTGCTGGAACATATAGATGCGTTTTATGTGATATCGGAGCAGTCAGCGCACAAAAGCTATATTGATAACAAACTTACCGAGCATGCCAGGCGTGAACAGTTAAGTTATTTTGCTAATTGAAAAAGCAAAAAACCAGCATAATGCTGGTTTAAAGTGGCGGAGCGGACGGGACTCGAACCCGCGAGCACTTTTGGCTTGTGGCGTGACAGGCCGGCTAAGTTCGTAACAGAGAGTAACCGACTGAACTACCGCTACCCAAAAGCAAAAAACCAGCATAATGCTGGTTTAAAGTGGCGGAGCGGACGGGACTCGAACCCGCGACCCCCGGCGTGACAGGCCGGTATTCTAACCGACTGAACTACCGCTCCGCGCTGGAGTGAGCTTTTGGCTCTAATCTAAGGTAACTTACTGAAGTGGCGGAGCGGACGGGACTCGAACCCGCGACCCCCGGCGTGACAGGCCGGTATTCTAACCGACTGAACTACCGCTCCGCGCCAAT
>JAANMY010003668.1_pt1 | contig 12473 bp, 1 predicted proteins | sample 7279691 | NCBI WGS metagenome assembly JAANMY01 (sample SAMN14094543, study PRJNA606508) | bioreactor metagenome | isolation source: A lab-scale SPAN reactor treating ammonium-rich wastewater day 388 | place: Ireland: Galway | collected 2018-02-07
CCCAACATACTCCCATAGATTCCACCACGGCTCTGCCGCCTGGTCGATGCTGGTCCAGCGGCCTTGGAGGATGTTGTAGACTCGGTTGTTGCAGTGGTATTGGCCGAGTTTGTTCGCTCCGGACTGCGCGCCGACGGTGTTTCCGCTGTCGTTCCAGTCGGTGAAGCCGAGCATGGGTGGCATGTAGCGGTACTGCGCCCAGAGGTACTGGGATGGGCCACTTGAGGTCCAAGCGTGCCAAGTGACGTCCTCACCCTCGATGCCGGCCAGTGTGCCCGTCTGCGGGTTCACGCCTGGGGGCGGGCTGAGCAGGAAGAAGTCACCACTGGCGGCCACGGCGTCCGCGTCGCCTTTGACCTTCAGCACGGTCGAGCTGGTGACTTCCGTGATCGTCATCAGGACCGGCTCCTCCAGGTTCACGATCATCGACCATCCTACCATGAAGCCTTGGAAAGTCGCGGCCGAGCACGTGAACGTGGTCGTGCCGGTGGCCCCGCCCGTGTTGGTCGGCGCACTCGTCCACTGTCCGGTCAGCGTTTGCGCAATGTAAGGCCGCGGGGCGATCACGTAGGGCAGGCCTTCCACTTCCAGGTTGGGAACTTCACCGGAGACGGTGATTGTATCTGTATCCACGCCCGTGATCAGGTACCAAGCCTGGTAGTTCGGGTCCGGCCATAGCCATTGGCCGAGAATCGTGTTGTCGAATCCGTGGCTTTCGTGGGTGAAGGTGTATTCGCCGTGACTACCTTCGGCGTTTGCCTTCCAGATACCGTCGCCCGTGGTGGTCCTGTCCCTGTGGGCTTCCAGCACCAGCAGGCATGAGCCGTTGTCTAGAGCTGCGTCGATGTCGTAAGTGCCGGCGTCGGAAATGATGATGGTGTCGGAGTCGTTGCTGATGACAAAGCCCATGCGCAGGCGGTCGTTGGTGTCGCCCGGCACTGAGATGTAAACCAGCTTGTCCTTCAATTCGTTCACGATAAGCATGTCGGAAACGAGTTCGACAGTGGTCTGGCCGGAGGATGGCGAATCGTGTGTGGAACTCTGTATGTCCGCGTCGCGGAACTCGGCGCAGACCTCGAAGCGGAAGGGCGCCCCGTTCTGGTCGTAGGTCCACATGTCGAGCCGGTCGCCGTTTTCATCGGCCGTCATTTCCAGGCTGCCCAGCATGCCGCGGTTCTGGAACACGTGTCTTACGCCTGGATACGGGGTGATGTACTCCCAGCGCTCGTAGACGATCGAGCTGCCCTCCTGGTTGCCGGATGGACTACGTACGGCCGTGAAGGCGTTGCTAACGCCGCCTGCGCTGCGCGAAACGAAGTCCTCGGGGCCGGATGTGCGCTGGATGACGGTATGCTGCTGGGTGGAAGGAGCGGAGCCGGTGGCCTTCTTGTCTTGGCCGACCGGCGGGTTGCCGTTAGCGTTACAAGAGCCACAGGTCTCGCAAACATCGAAGATGGATGCGTCGGTGCACAGGGGGATGACTCCGCCGATTCCGTCATCAACGGCATTCTCGGTCAGGCACAGGCGCCCCATGCAGTCGTGCGTCATGACCGTGTGCGGCGTGCTGAGGGGCGAACTCGGTGCGTCATCGTCCTTGGCGACCATCAGCCCGCGGTAGTCGTAGGCCACATAGTCGCCGGTGGTGATGTCGCGTGTCTGCTGCTTGTTGGCGTCATAAGTGAAAGACTGGCTGTCGATGGCGGTGTAAAGGTTGACCCACTCGTCAACGTCGTAGTCGGTGTCTTTGACAGTTCCGCCGTTGGTGTCCGTGTCGCGGATGCCTGTGGAGCCCGTGCGGTTTCCGCGCGGGTCCAGATTGAAGGTTCGCTTCAGGCTGAACTCGCCCGTGCCGGGGTTGTCAGGTGTTTCGCTGTCAGCGAAATCCGTGAGGTTGGAACCCGTGAGGTCGACGCCGAAGTAAACGTTCGTCAGGCGATGGGCGAGGTCATAACGGTACACATCGCCGGTTTCACCGAAGTGGTCGCGGCGCTCGACCGTGACCTGGCCGAGCCGGTTGTAGCGGCGATCGTTGGCGAACAGAACCACATCGTCGTCTGAGCGGCGATTTTCGATACGTTCGACAAAGGCTGTGCTACCTCCGCAGCCGCAACCTGAGTCTTCCCAGTTGTAGCTGGTGATTGTGCCGTTGCCGTTGATACGTTCGACAATGCGCCCGGCGCCGGCGTAGATGTAGGTGGCGATGTGCATGTTCTCGGTGACGTCGTAGCTCTCCAGCAGGCGGTTGAGCTGGTCGGGCGTGTGCTCGACACGGCGACCGTCCCAGAAAACAGTGGCGGTGCGGAAGCCCGTGGCGTCGTATTCGGCCTTCATGGTCCAGGTGCCGACGACTTGTTCGGTGAAGTAGCTGCCGATGGTCTGGTCGTAGCGTTCCGGCATGGACAGGGTGTTGAAGTACCAGTGGCTGGCGACCATCAGGCGGTCAGCTTCATAATTGCTGCAGGACTCCAGGCGGCCGAGGCCGTCGAACTCGTAGCTTTCGCAGCTGCTGCCCATGGTGGTGCCAGCTGGAATGATGTTGCGGTAGCTGATCAGGTTGCGGGCTTCATACGTATTGGTGATCCTGTTGCCGAGTGGGTCCTGCCAGCCGGTCAGGTTGGAGTTGGCGTCGTAAGTGTAGGTCCAGATGCCCTCACCGCCTGTGGCCGACGCCAGGCTTGCGTCCGGCAGACGCTTGGTGATGAGGCGCGACCGCTCGTCATACTCGTATGTAGTCTCCTGCCAGTCCGAACCCCCAGGGTTTTTCTTGATGGCGCGTGTCAGTACACGGCTATCGTCGTCGTACACGAACATTGTCTGGATGTCGTCGGTGCCGTTTTCTTCTGTTCGGTCGGTGACGCGCGAGAGTAAGTCGAAATTGGTAGCAACGGTATTGCCGGTGGCGTCATAGGACACCGTGACGCGATTCCATCCGTCGTACTTTCGCTTGGTGCTGGTGTCGAACGTCCCGGAGGTGTAGCGGCGGTCGCGGTACTCGATAACGCCATCCTGCTTGTTCAGCACGCTTTCCGTGTGACTGACTTCGACGGAGTTGTCGAGCCCGTTGATTTCCCGATATGTGACCTTTTTCGTCGCACCGTTGGCATTGTATTCAAAGTGGGCTTCGTTACCGACGGTGTCACGTGTATAGAGTGTACGGTCGGCGCCGTCGTAATAGCTGTAGAACGTCACTCCGTTGTCGTTGGTGGCACTGACTACGCGGCTGTTTTTATCAAACACAGTTGTGCTGGTGGCCCAGCCGTCTCCCATTGGCACACCATTGTGGTCGTTGGCGAGGCGCTTGGAGACGTAAGCACGGTCGATTTCGTCGAACGTGGTCTGGCTTCTGGCGAGCAGGACCCCGAGGCTGTCCTTGGCGCGGGTCTCAACAGTGTTGCTGTTGGCGTCGTAGTCGAATTCGCGGTAGTGGCTCGCGGGATCGGTGGACTTTGTCAGGCGGTCGAATCCGTCATAGACGTTGACCGTCTCGTTGCCCAAGGCGTCGCGCGACTTGAGCGTGTTGCCATTAGCGTCGTAGTCGACTTCGAAGATGGCTTGCACGTCCGATTCCGCGCCGGCGACACGGCGGTAAACCATGTCACGCTCGTCATAAATCGTGTGGGTACGGTTGCCGAGTGGCGTGATGCTGGCGAGTGTGTTGTAGTTGCTGTCGTACTCGACGCGGGTGGTGTACTGGGTGATGGCGCTGCCGGCGATGGCATCCTGGGTGTTGGTCACCGTGTAGTTCAACAAGTTGTACGTGGCCTTGCTTTCTCGCCATGTAGCCGCCATCACGCTGCTTGCCTTGGGGAACGACGTCGGATCGAGCACGTCGCTTGGGCCGCTGGGCGACATTGCTCCGTCGGTGATGTACTCGGTGAGTGTGTTGGTTCGGTTGCCGTTCGCATCAAAGTAGTGATAGGTGTCTAAGGTTACCAACGTAAGCGTCACTCCAACTGTCCCTACTTCGAGCTTGCGCTCAGTATGCCACGTCTGTCCAAGTTCATTCACATACGCCGTGAATTTGAAATCGTCCTTCGTAACACCGGGCTCGAAGGCACGAGGAGGCCAGGAGGCAGTCAAGTCTCCAACCTTGTTGTAGTCATATTCGCTTGTCAGATCGAGGTTGCCCCAGTCGGTGATGCGCTGCCTAAGGAAGCCATCACGGCTGTTCATGTCGCCGGCCGCATAGTAGACGTAGCGCGTCACGAAGCCTTCACCGTTGATACTGGTCATCGGCTGGCCGTATTCGTTATACGTGGTACGGGTTGCGATGGTCCCGCTGCTTGCCATGCTGCCGGTGATCGTCGCTGACTCGACCTTGACAAGGTTACCCGCGTCCGCGCCGTTGCCGGCACTTTCCTCGTAATCATAGGTATAGGTGGTGGTGTAGTTGCGCGGGTTCTTCGCCGTTTTCACGAACTGGTAGCGCGGTTCATATGTGTACGTAGTGACGAGGTCGCTGAGGCTGCCCAAGCCCTCGTCACTGCGCGTAGCCGTGAGGACGTTTCCGGCCGCAAGCGGGTCGTTGTTCTCATTGTAGACGGCGTAGGCGCTGGCGTTCCAGCCGTCGGCCTGCAAGTCGAAGCCGGCTCCAACCGTAATCATGGTGCCCGTGTTGGATGCGATGGGATAGTACCGGTAATTGCTCGCGCTGTTGCCCATGCGCAAGGTCATGCCCGCAAAAGCATTTGTCGTCCAGGACTCGCTGGAGTCCGTTAGTACTGCGCCGGAGCAAGAGTCCGCCGTCGCGGCCGCCTGGCTGCTGCCGCTGGGATACACGTAGGTGACTTTGTTGCCGCGGGGGTAGGTGATGGTCAGGATTTCGTGGTTGGCGTTGTATGTAAACACGGTTTCGAACCCAGATGGGTAAGTGGGGTCGCCGCTCCGCAGCTTGGCCAGCACTTGTGTGACGGTGGAGTGAACATAGGGATAGTCAGTATCCACGCTCCAGAACGCGGTACAGCGCTTGACGTTTGTGGCGCGCCCGCTGGCGTCAATGGTGTAGTCGGTCCGAAGGCCATTTCGGTCAATCTCGTGGATCAAGGTGCTGGATTCATAGCGCAGGCGGATGAAGGCCGACTTGGCGATGTGATGGTCAATGACGTCGGCTTCATCTCCGAGTTTCTGGTCAACCACGCGGCCTGTGCTGTCGTAGAAGTTCTCCAGGTAGGGAATGGGGTTGGTGCTTTCCGCGAACTCGCGCGGGTTGATACACTTCGTCAGCCGGTGTGCGCTGTCATAGCCGTAGCCGTAGGTAATGCGGGGCAGTGGCGTTCCGTCATAGCGCGCCGTGGTCGGCGCTTTCTGTTCAACCAGGTCGCCGTTGGAGTTATAAACGTACTCAATTTCGCGTGGAGTACTCGGATCCCAGACCTTGTCGATGACCTTCTTGACTCTTCCGTGGGTGTGGTACTCCAGTTCCCATGTCTTGTTTCGGTCGTCGGTGATCCTGACCAACTGGCCGGCGTAGTTGTAGACGCACTCGGTGGTATTTCCATTGCGGTCGATACACTTCCAGAGGCGACCGTCACCATTGAACACGCACCGATATCCGTGACGGTCAGTCAGCGTAATCGTATTGTGCGTAGTTTCGCGCTCCGCCTTCACATAGATGCCAATGCCAAAGTAACCAGTTCCGGCTGCACCTCCTATGTCGGCAGTCTCTCGACGTCCGTCGGGTGTGTACCAGTAGACAAAGTGATAGCCCGGATCAAAGGCTATGTACGCGTACTGAACTCGCTGGAAATAGTGCCCCACCCACTTGTGGCCTAAAGGGCCATCGTACGTGATGTCGCTGCGGTAAAAGCGTGACCAACTCATGCCCATCATGCGACCGCGCGTGGCAATATCGGTTTCGCTCTTGAAGAAAGCGCCGTTCTTCAGGAATACGTTGACGCCCGCGATGGCCGGATTGCGCGAGGGCTCTGCGTTGGTCACCGTCGGCAGGATGTTGGTCGGGTATTCGACCACGACCACGCCTACTTTAGATCCGTTGTTCGTGGTGAAAGTGCGTGGACCACAGTCGGCAAGTTCGTCCACCGTGACGTTGATCGTGAGGTTGGTGCTCGTTCCGCTCACGCTGTTGACCGTGATGTCGGAGCCGAAACTGACGGTCTGACTTGTGCTCATTCCGGTGCCGGTGACAGAGACGTTGACGTTCTTGTCACCCTGCTTCAACACCGTTGTGGTTTTCAGAACGATAGCGTTAGCGCCCTCGATATAGCAGCGCCGGCTGACCCATTCCGAGTAAAGGCCGTCATCATTGCCAACCCGGGCGAAGAACGTGTACTCACCCGTGTAGGACGTGGATACATCGCTGCCACCGCCGTTGAACGTCGAGATAGCGGTCGAGGATGTCGGGTAGCTTGTGTCCCAGAAACTGGCTACTCCGGACAGATTCGTGCCCGGTGTTTTGGTGTTGCCCGCGACAACCACGTTTCGGCTGGCGAAAAGCTCAAGTTTCGAAGTGTCGATGGCGGAGCCGCCATTCGCCGAGTAGCTCACCTGCAGGGTAAAAACACCAGAGGTGTTGTAATCCGCCGTCGGGCTGTTGAACAGAATCGTAGGACGGTTTTCGTTGGAGTTTGCCTCGACTGTGAGGCTGGCGGTTTCCACCTCGTCGTAGGCCGCGATGCCCCAGATGTCGTTTTCCGTGGCGGTCACTGTCCAGGTCCCCGTGGTGGCACTGGAAAGCGTGGCGTCCACCAAGGCCAGCTGGGCGCTGATGATCAGCGTGTCGTTCACCGTCACGCCGGTGCCGCCGCCCTTGGTGATGATGATGGTGGTGGATCCTTCCCAGTGGGTCTCATCGCCGATCACGCTCAGGGCCAGCACGCTGGTGGCGGGCGTGACGCTCGGCGCGATTTCATCAATGCTCGAAGTCGCTGGCGTCGCGCTGGCGCGGTTACTGCCTCCGCTTTCGGCGTCAGGCGTTGGATTGGTGTCGATGACCGTGACGTAATAGTAGTAGGTCGTGCCGTTGGCCCGGCTCTCGTCGTTGTAGTAGGTGTTCGTGACAAGGCTGCCGTTGATCTTGCTGAAGGGTCCTCCGACTGAGGTAGCGCGGTAGACGTTGTAGCCCGCGTTGGCCAGTTCGGCCTGGTCACTGGCCGTCCACTCCAGGCGCAGGCGAGTGTCTCCCACCAGCAGCTTCAGGTTCGTCGGCGGACTGAGGTCCCAGACGACCAGGTCGTCGAAAGTGTCGCCCTCCGTTCCCCCGTTTTTGTCATAGCCTTCACCCCAGCGGATCCCGCCACAGCCTATCATGGCCAGCGGGACTGCCGTTACGGTGGGTTCGACATTGAATTGGCTGCCCCCGGTAAGCGCATAGTCAAACTGGATACCGCGCATTACCTTGGTGCTGCGAGCGTCCTCGGTCTTCCAGTGAATGTGGCGGGTTGAGATGCCGTCCTTGAATGTGTTGCCATTGAAGCCGACAACTACCCCATCGCTTTCGACCACAACACCCATCTTCGAGAAGCTGCTGTCGAAGCAACTGAATACGGCAAGCTCGCTGGCCGCTGAGTCAACGATGATGCTGCTCGCGTCGCCGGTATCCACGTCCAGCTCGGCGCGCATGAACTCGCAGACACCGTTGTCGATGGTGAACGACAGCCCCCCGGCTTTTTTCAGACGAAGCTTGCCATCCCGGACGATCAAAGTGCCGCTGGAGGTAGAGTTAGCGCCGTCCAGCGTGAGCCGCGACCCACCCAGAACTTCCAGTCGGCCTCCATTGGCCAGCGAGTGGAAGCTCGCGTTGTAACCCAGCATGCGCAGCACGCCGCTGGATGTGATGTGCAGTTCCGTGTCGAGGGATGTAGTTCCGTCAACACCACCGGACACGTCCCACCGCCCTTCGATCCAGACACCCTTGCCCGAGTCGTTCAGGCTGGACGAGAACGTGACAGTGCTTCCGCTGAGCGTCCAAGGTATGTCGGCGTCGTCGCCGCTGTCGGCTGCAAAGTCAGCATTTGTGATCGGGTCCCCATCCAAGGTTGGTGCGATGATGGCGCGGCCAAACACCAAATGCTGTAACGCCATGTTCTCGCCAGTGAATTGCACCAACCGCGCAGCATCTTCACCGTCGTTGTCAACAAAGATCGTCAGAATGTCGCCGACCTTGAGCGTCGCTGTAAGCTTGTTAGCACCGCTAAACTCATAGTAACCGACGACATCTGTATTGACTGATTGCGCGAGCAAAGTTGTTCCGTGATAGATGCGGATGGTCTTGCCCGACTGGCCCGTGCCAGCGGTGTTGTTCAATGTCCCGCTGAGGGTGTAGGATCGGGTCAAGGTGAACGACCAGCTCGTTGAGGCAGAGGAGCTATATTCAAAGCCATCCCAGGCCTTTATCGACCACGAGTAGGAGTTTCCCGCCGTGTTGCCAAGTGCAAGAGCATTCGGCCAGGTGAATCTGATGCGGTTTACGCCCAACGGCGCTCCATCGGCGGGCATAGGCAACCAAGTGTTTCCTCCGTTGGTCGATACTTCATATTGTGACCGGAAATCGTAGTTCACGCCAATGTAGATGGGACTGCTGGTGCTGGCTTTCCAGGACCTCATCGTATACGTATATTGTTCAAATCCTATCCATATACTCGCGGACAACTCATAGTGAAGTGGATCTTCATTGCCATCGGTTGGCGGTTCCCACTCAAACACAGGCGTCCAGTCCGTCAGGCTGGCGGAGCTGGTTGGAGTGCGGTTCGTGTTGCCAACCGTTCCAGGTACGGAGTTCGTGCGGAACCTGTGGTAGTACCAAGGTCCGGGGATGTCGCCGGAATTCCAGAGCTTGACTCGCAGGTAATACACGGTACCCGCGTTCAGCGTGGGTGTGATGGGGATGTCGCTGGAACTGCTGCTGGTCTTGGACCCGTTGTAGAGCAGCGATCCGAAGGCCGGGTCGTCGTCAATTTCTATCTCGTACGCGCCCTGTGTAAGGCCTTCGAAGTCACTTGCAAAGGTCCAGGATATCGCGATCGAGTCATCATCGATAATGTGCAACTGGTCGGGTAGCGTGGCAGCGCCGGTTGCGTTAGCGACGCCGAGGTCTGCCGGACCGGCGGGGCTTCCCCCAATCAACCAGCCGATGTAGGGAGCCCCCAGGAAGGGGTCGTAGTCCACATTCGCGTTGACCGCGTCGCCGCTGCCTGGTCCAGAACCGCTGGGTCCGTTGGAGGCGCCCCAGTAGCAGTTCTCCGCCAGCATGTTAGTGGCCGCCGAGCCGCCTGAGGTGTCGTATGCTCCATAGGAAGTGTTGCCTTGAAACGCGCACCGTCGCGCGACTGTGCGCGCCACTTGGCTTCGTTCATCGGAGATAGCGTATATGTTGTCTGTAAAACGACACTCTTCGAAGAGATATTCGCAGAGATTATTCGCGGTGCTGTAAATGTATCCTGCGCGGAACCAATCATAGAAAGTGCAACGCCGAAAAGACACACTTGCCGATGCTGGTGCTGTGGTTCCGCGGAATGCAGACGTGGTCCCACCCGCCCCCTTAAACGTGGAGTCCTCGAAAGCAACCTTTAGACCTGCACCAGTTCCGGCATTCAGATTAAAGAAGGTCGTCGTTGCACCAAAGAAGCAGTTCTTGAAGGTGATAGTGCGGACGTTGGATGACGTGCTTGAAAGGCGTATTGTCTCACCGGAAAACGTTCCCGCGACAGTGCAGCGATCGAACAAGACTCGCATCGTTCCGCCGTCGCTTATGGTCGCCGCAAACGCTCCCTGACCCCCTAACAGGCTTTCCCGAATGGTAATGTCAGAATTGAAGCCACCAAGCCCGCCCAAGCGAAGCACGGTCGCTGATCCGGCCGAGCCGCCGTTGAGGTTGCAGTTTGATACTTCAACTCGACCGGATTGAATGTCTGCACCGTACGTGGAGTTGTACTCCGCAGAGTCAACCGCGTGTCCAATATCGGCACCGCCTAGTACAACTAACCCGTCGTCGGCATAACGGAGCCTAACACCAGTAGTGCAGTGCTTCAGGACTAAACCCGGAAGGTTCATCGTGGTGTTCGCGACTGCGGACGGAGGTGAGACGACGTCCCTCCTGACGTACACTCCGGTGGCTGCATCTCTTACGTGGAGAAACGCAAATGGTCCTATGTTACCGAAAATGTTGGCATAAGCAGTCTGCGAATCTGCCAGTCCAGACCAAGCGTTGTACGCAGGGCTAGCATTCGCAGACCGAAATGTGGGCCGAGAATCCTCAGTGCCCCATATCGAGCCTCGAACAACCTGCACCAGTGATGCATTTGCGCACTTGAAAGTGTATGCATCGTCAAAGCGCCAATGGCTGACGTTACTGGCGTCTCCAACCGTACAAGTCCCCGCCAGATAGTTCGTCGGGCTGTCAGGGCTGTCTGGATCGATGAAGCGAATGGTTTCAGAAGTGGACGTGACCGCGTTGACGGAGAAAACGTAATCGACACTGTTGACGCTGAAGGAGCCGAGGACGTTCCCTTCCTTCAGCGTGTTGATGCCTTTACCGTTCATGCGTACTGCGGCGACGCCGCTGGTAGCCTGGTTCGAAATAGTCAGGTCCTGCAATGATGGAGGATACGTCTCGTTGTCCTCCACCACGATCATGGCGGTTTTGCTGTCGTTGCCGCCGTAGGAGAACGTGCTCTTCTTGACTTCACTCTGCCGCGTCTGGCTTGCTTCAAAGATCAGAGCGCCCCACGTGTTACTGCCGTCGTAGCGCGTAAACGTGGTCGCGGCGGTTGTGTTCGACCAGTACACACGCCCGTTGTTGGCCACTCGCACGTTGCCACCGGTTTTGATCTGAAAGGTCAGCGCGCCGGAGGCCGCCTTGATTTCCAGCGTGCCCTGTTCGGTGCTGCCGTTGCCGATCTTGAAGTCGCAGTCCTCGTTCCACTGCACAGCCACAGCACCACTTGACGTATCAATAGTCAGCGTCGCGCCGTTGCGCACAGTGATGGTACCGCCGGACAAGCCGGATGGATTCAGGATGTACGGGCTACCGGCGGCGTTCCAAGTTGTATTGGTGGTGATGTCGCCTGTAACGGTCGTAGCTGAAAGCACGGCCGGCATAAGAGTCAGGACGAGCAGAGCGAGAAGTGTGCGGTTCATGGTTTGGTTTCGGCGAACGGGTTTTTGGGAATGGGTCTGCGTTTAGTTGCCGGACAACGGATTCGGGTTCGTGGGCAGCTCTGTCCACTCCTGGATCAGCATGCCTTGGGCGTTGATCTTCAGAATGCGCGGCAGGCCTTCCGGCTTGTTCATGCGCTCCAGGATCCAGGTCCAGGCGTCCTCGCAGCGTTGGCAGGTGGCGAACGGCAGATGGTGGGCGCACAGGTCGTCGCAGCCCTGGGCTGTCTTCAATTCGTCCTCGATCTCCTTCACGAAGTCCGGCATGGGCTCCGGCTGAAACTCCTCGCCGGCCTGCTGGGCGGCCTGGCGTGCCGTTTCTTGTTCAGCTTCCCAGGCTGCCACGCGCTTCGTGTACTCTTCCTGACGCAGGAACAGCTTGATCGCTTTGGCGCCTGTGTCGTCCATGCACATGGCTAAGACGCGGTTGGCGTGGTTGCTGTGCTCGCGCACATAGGCCGACGCCGCTCTGACGCTGGCGCAGGAGTCCTCGTTATCCGGCCGGAACAGGAACAGGTAGACGGTGTGATTCTCCAGGGTGCTGTCGTCGATGGTGTCGCCGTTGACGTCCTTGAGCATCCAGGTCAGCCAATCAGCGTCGGGATGGGCCGGTCCCTCGTCAGCAACCACGGCTGTCCCCAGCAGCGGGAGGACCAGCAGGACGGCAAGGCACAACAAGCTACGCTTGAGCATGGCTCAGTTCTCCTGAAAGAAACCTGATGTGGTTCTCAATTGCCCGACATGCGTTGAGACGAGAGTCGTAAATTTACCCTGTCGCGTCACCGAGACAAAAACAAATTACTGAAAAAAAGTTACTGACACTCTCAACATTGCGCGGTGTAGTGTTCTTGAACGATGTTTGGCCGGGGAAACCCAGCCATGGGTTAGCGCCGGCCTCACCGCCTGTGCCTGAAAACGCTCTGAAATGGCCAACTAAAGGGGTTTCCCGGCCGGTGTCACGAAGCGCGGCTGGAGAGCACGGCTCGTAGTCATGAAGCTGACGAAAGAAAAAGTGCACAGATCGAATTCCGCGACCTTGCACAATGAAATAGTCGGGGTTCAAAAACGGAATTTGTATGAAAATAAGCGGCAAAGCCACATGTGGCGGTGTACATTTCTTCCCCGATGTAAATTCGCATACTTGGAGAGTAGTTCATGAACAAGGCCGGCGCTGGCGCAATTCTGGCCCTCATCGCTTTGGGGGCGGCATTGGCGTTTCTGGCGTTCAACGACTCCGGAGGTGCTCCAGCGATCAGTCCGGTGTCCGCGACGGGCTGCTCGATCCCCGCTTGCGGAACCCCGGAGTTGACCACACCGGAAGCCGCCGCCGATGCGAAGATGCTTGAATTGGACAACCCAGC
>JAANMY010003669.1_pt1 | contig 12472 bp, 10 predicted proteins | sample 7279691 | NCBI WGS metagenome assembly JAANMY01 (sample SAMN14094543, study PRJNA606508) | bioreactor metagenome | isolation source: A lab-scale SPAN reactor treating ammonium-rich wastewater day 388 | place: Ireland: Galway | collected 2018-02-07
TCACGACGTCCATGCCGACGCATCCGGCAAGCGAGCCGAGCAGCGCCTGCATCGGAAGCAATCCTTGGTCGTTCCCGACTCCCTGATGAGCATCCATCCGCAGCGTGTGGCCGCCTTGTCCAGCAGCCTCAAATACAAAATCCCCTTGCCATTTCGTGCTGAGCTTCAGTTGATCGGTTTCCATCTACAACACACTCCTCACAGCTTTTTATCAGTGTATCACTCAGGACTGCCTTGTTCATCTGTTAAATTAAAAAACTGTCCACGCATCAGCGGGACAGTTTCATTAAATGACAGCGTGCATCGCGACGTAAGCCATATAGCAAACAACTTCACGTGCGAAGAACGGGGCAATGTTCGCAAAGCCCTTGAATTCGGTCGAAGGCGTCGGTGAGGAATGGGCATCGATTCCGGCGTGTTCCGCCATAAGCAGTGCACGTTTCATATGTAAGGGATCGCTGACGACGAGAAAGCTCGACAAGCCGTTTTCGTCCGCCAGTTCACCGGCGAAACGGAAATTCTCTTCCGTGATGAGCGATTGGGTTTCGATCAGAATATCTTCTTCAGGGACATGGTTGCGGATCGCGAAGTCGCGGCTCACGACCGACTCGGCGAAGTCCGCCCCGTCCGTGATGCCGCCCGTGAAGATGATTTTCTCGACATAGCCCGCTTCGTATAGATCGATGGCGTGGCGTATGCGCTGTTCGAGAACCGGTGAAGGCTCCTCGCCGATGACTTTCGTGCCGCATGGGGCCTGAGCTCCTCGATAAAGATCGTCGGGGACAATAGTAACAACCTGGGTCGCAGCGATGAAATCAATCTCTACGACTCGAGCTCGCAACTCGTTGATCGCCTGACGTACAACGATCAGGGCAGCGGCAACGTCCACCGGATGCTTGGGCGTGAGCTCGGACGGCGCGCCGTCGACGCGGCCGTACCACGCTACACCGCCCTTGAGCCTGGGGTTGTGCGCCGCGTACAGCCAGGTGATGCGGCCGCCCCAGCAGAAGCCGGTAATCGCCAGCCAGTCGGGATCGCCGCCCTGGCTTGCGGCCCAGGTCGCGCAGGCGTCGAGGTCGGCCATCACCTGGGCGTCCGGTACCTTGGAGACGATGCTCTGGATGATCTCGCCGACGTTCGCGATCGTGCGCGGATCACCCTGGCGGAAGAACAGCTCGGGTGCGATTGCCAGGTAACCTTGGTGCGCCAGCCGACGGCAGACGTCGCGGATGTATTCGTGCACACCGAAGATCTCCTGCACCACGAGCACCACCGGCAGCTTCGACCCGCTGGCCGGGCGGGCGAAATACACCGGCAGGGCGCCACCGTCGACCGCGATGGTGGCGTCGCCGGTGGTCAGGCCGGTGGCGTCGGTGCTGACCGCGGTGCTGGCCTGCACCGGCTGCACGGCGAGCGCAAAGCCCGCGGCGGCAAGGGTGGTGACGAAGCCGCGGCGGTCGAGGCGGGCGGCGGGGAGCAGGCTGTCGAACTGCTGGCGGTCGGTTTCTGCGTCCATGGTCTTCATCGTTCGGGTCTCCTGTGTCGGATTCGGGGCAGCCCGTGCAGGCTGCATCGTAAGCATCATGGTGGGCACGGGTGCCGCGTGTGCACGACCGTCATTCGCTTCAGGACGTTCCGCACGGCCCGCGATAAAGTAACATCCCGCCACGGCAAATCCCCGGTTTGGGTCTTCCATGCGTCTTGTGCCCATCTTTCTGCTCGAGCGGCCCGCTGTGCCCGCCTGCCCGCCGTCCGGGGCGCTCGCGTGCGCCCGGGGGCAGGCGTCGATCGCCTGCGTGGCACTGGGTCAGAAGCGTGACCGTGGAAGCTGCATCCTCCTGGGGCGTGGACGATGAACCGCGACCTGTCGGTTTTGCGCGTGCTGTACGTCGAGGACAACCCGGCCGATGCCGAACTCGCTCGGCGGGTGCTGGCGCGCGCGGCGCCGTGGATCGAACTCAAGGTCGCGACCACGATCGCCGAGGTGAAGGCCGCACTGCAGCGCGCCGAACTCCCGGATGTGCTCGCCACCGACCTGCATCTGCCCGACGGCAGCGGCATCGAACTCGTGAGCTGGCTGCACACCTGCGGCCTCGCGCTCCCGGTGGTGGTGCTCACCGCCGCCGACAACCACCGGTCCGCCCTGACCGCCCTGCGCGCGGGCGCCGACGACTACCTCACCAAGCACGGGGATTACCTGCAGCGCCTGCCTCGCATCCTGCGCGCGGCGCGTGAGCGCAAGCTGCGGCGCAAGGCCTTCATGGGCGCGCGGGTGCGTGTCCTCTTCGTTGACGCGGATGAAGCCGAGATTGCCAGCGTGCGCGATTGCCTGGCGCGCAACACGCCCAATATCCATGTCGATATCGCGCACACGATCGCCGCGGCGCTCGCCTGCCTCGCCGCAGACGAGGAGCCGGCGGTCGATGTGCTGCTGGTCTCGCATGCGCTGCCCGACGGCGAAGGTCTCGAACTCGCTCATATGCTGCGCGTGGAGCGCGGCATCGCCCTGCCGGTGGTGCTGCTCGCCGATCAGCGCAGCGAGGCGCTGATCGTGCGCGCGGCGCACGAGGGTGTGGACGACTGTCTCGTGCGCCATGAGGCCTACCTCCACGAACTCCCCGCCACGATCGAAAAGGTGCATCGCCAGGCGGTGATCGCCCGCGAACGCGTGCAGTTGCGCATGACCACCGAGCGCCTCGAGCGCCTGCTCGCGACCGGCTCCACCGTGCTCTACGGCCTGCGCATGGGAGGTGATTCGCTGATGACGACCTGGGTCAGCGACAACATCGAACGCCTGACGGGCTACACCGCCGCAGAGACCATGGTGCCCGGCTGGTGGGCCGCAAACCTCGATCCGGCGATGCGCGACGACGTCCTCGCGCATGCTGCGCGCCTGATCGAGGACGGCCAGTTGAGCCACGAGTACCGCTTCCGCTGCCGGGACGGCCGCATGATCTGGGTGCGCGACGAACTGCGCGTGGTGCCACGGCGGGCTGCCGAGGCGCTGGAGGTGGCCGGGGCGTGGACCGACATCACCGCATCCCGGCGCGCCGAGCAACTGCGTTCCGCGCGCGCCGCCGTGCTTGACGGCGTGGTCGCCAGCCAGCCGCTTTCCGCCATCCTCGACATGGTCGCGCGCAGCCTGGAGGACCTGGTGCCGGAGATGCGGGTGTCGATCCTGCTGCTCGATGCGCACAGCGGGCGGCTGCACGTGGGGGCTGCGCCCCGGTTGCCGGACTTCTACAACGCGGCGGTCGAGGGCCTGGAGATCGGCGAGGGGCGTGGCTCGTGCGGCACCGCCGCGTTTCGTGGCGGGCGCGTGATCGTCGAGGACATCGCGCGGCATCCGTACTGGCGGGACTTCGCGGCAGTGGCGGCGCGCGCCGGCTTGCGGGCGTGCTGGTCGCTGCCGTTCAAGGACACCAGCGGCCAGGTGCTGGGTACCTTCGCCAGCTATCACGATTCTCCCCACACGCCCGACCAGGACGAGCTCGACCTGGTCGAGGAGTTCGCCCGCATCACCGGGCTGGCGGTGCAGAAGGTGCGCGCCGAGGCGGCACTGCGGCAGTCGTCGGCGGTATTCGAGAGCACGCGCGACGGCGTGGTGATCACCACGCTCGAGCCGCGCATCGTCGCGGTGAATCCGGCCTACAGCGAGATCACCGGTTACAGCGCAGACGAGGTCATCGGCCGCAATCCCAGCCTGTTGCGTTCGGGACGCCATGATCGCGCCTTCTACCAGGCGATGTGGGCCGGTCTCAAGACGCTGGGTTACTGGCAGGGCGAGGTCTGGAACCGGCGCGCGAACGGCGAGGTGTATCCGCAATGGCTCACCCTCAGCACGGTGCGCGACGAGGCTGGCGAGCCAAGCCATTTCGTTGGCGTGTTCACCGACCTCACCCAGCTCAAGCGCTCGGAGCAGCAACTCGAGCATCTGACCCATTACGACCCGCTCACCGACCTGCCGAACCGTCTGCTGGTGCAGTCGCGCCTGGAGCATGCGATCGAGCAGGCGCGTCGCCATCGCAGCAAGGTGGGCGTGCTGTTCGTCGATCTGGACCGCTTCAAGAACGTCAACGACAGCTTGGGACATCCGGCGGGAGACGAGCTCATCCAGGCCGTTTCAGCCCGCCTGCACGCGGGCCTGCGCGACGAGGACACGCTCGCGCGCCTGGGCGGGGACGAGTTCCTCGTCGTCATCGAGGACCTCGAGTCGGCCGACGAGGCGGCCAGCGTCGCCAGCAAGCTCACGCAGCGGGTGCGGAAACCGTTTTGCGTGGCCGGCGACCAGGAGGTGATCGTCAGCGCCAGCATCGGCATCAGCTTGTATCCGGACGATGGCGACACGGCCACCGGGTTGATCCAGCACGCCGATGCAGCGCTTTACCAGGCCAAGGCGCGCGGTCGCGACAGCTTCTGCTTCTATTCGAGCGCGCTTACCGCCGCAGTCAGCGAGCGCATGCAGATGGAATTGGGGCTGCGGCGCGCGCTGGAGCGCGGCGAATTGCTGATCCACTACCAGCCTCTGGTGAGCCTCGAAGGCGGCCGTGTGGGTGCCGAGGCCTTGCTGCGCTGGCAGCCGCCGGGCGAAGTGCAGGTGCGGCCGGACCGCTTCATCCCGCTGGCAGAGGAGACCGGCCTGATCGTGCCGATCGGCGCCTGGGTGCTGCGCGAGGCGTGCCGCCAGGCGCGTGCCTGGCTCGACGCCGGGCTGGATTTCGGGGGGGTTTCGGTCAACCTGTCGGTGCGCCAGTTCCACGAGCGGGATCTGGGCGATCTGGTTGCGGACGTGCTGCGCGAGACAGGCCTGCCTGCGGACCGCCTGGAGCTCGAGATCACCGAGTCCGCGCTGATGAACGATGTCGAGCAGGCGGTGCACACGCTGAACACGTTGCGCAAGATCGGAGTGGCGCTGGCAGTGGATGACTTCGGGACCGGCTATTCGTCGCTGGCCTACCTGAAGCGCTTTCCAATCGGCAAGCTGAAGGTGGATCAGAGCTTCGTGCGTGGCATTGCCACCGACGACAGCGATCGCGCGATTGTCACGGCGACCATTGCCATGGCGCGCAGCCTGGGCTTCACGACCACGGCAGAGGGGGTGGAAACCGAGGCACAGCTGGACATTCTGCGTGCGCTCGGTTGCAACACCTACCAAGGCTACCTGTTCAGCCGCCCTGTCGATGCGACTGCCTTCGCCCGCCTGCCGTGCTTTGGCGGGGCGGCAGAGGCCGGGTGAGCCCCGCGTTCGGCGGGGGCAGCGCGGATCAGCGGCGGCGCGGGGGCGGGGCGGCTGCAGCGCCGGCCGGACGGCCCGGCAGGTGGCGGAAGGTGATCCGGCCCTTGCTCAGGTCGTAGGGCGACATCTCAAGCGAGACGTTGTCGCCGGCGATGATGCGGATGTGGTGCTTGCGCATCTTGCCGCCCGAGTAGGCGATCAGGTTGTGACCGTTGTCCAGCGTCACGCGGTAGCGGCCGTCGGGCAGCACCTCGGTGACGGATCCGTGCATTTCGATGAGTTCTTCCTTGGCCATGTTCGGGCTCCTTGTCGTTGTGCCGGTGCCGACGTGTGCACGACACCGGTTGGGCCCGCTCCGCTGCTGCCAGCTTGAATCTCGCGGACACTGTGCGTTGGCGCAGAATGGCCGGAATCAAGCGGCGCGTCGTCGGCGGGCCGGTCAGGGGTGTTGCAGTGACATGCCTGCGGTTGAATGCACGGCACGGGCAGCGAAGGCGAGAAGGTGGAGCGTACGCGGGCGCTCGGGATCGCTGCCGGACAGGGTGAGTTTGCGGTGAAGTTGCGGCGCATCATGTGCCGCATCCCGGATTAAACGCGTACATTCCGATCCGGGAAAATATTCGCCATAAACTATACCCGATTTCCCAGCTCGGGTCCATGCGTGCATTTGTCCACAGCCCGCATGCGGTCGGCGGCGAGCATGGCGGGCGTTCTGGATAGACTGGTGTTCCATGCAGCGTCGCGCCTTTCTCCTTCGTCTTGCCGTGCTTGCCGCCGGTTCCGCCGCGGTGGGTGCCTGCACGTCCGGCGCTCCGATGACGGTCGGCATTCACCCCTGGCCCGGCTATGAGCCGCTCTACCTGGCGCGGGCCTTCGGCTGGCTTCCGGACGGGGTGCGCTTGCGCGAGGGGAAAACGGCAGGCGATTCGGTGGCCGCGTTGCAGGCGGGAGAGGTCGATGCCGCGGCATTGACGCTCGACGAGGCGCTGTCGGTGCGTGCGCGCGGCCTTGCGCTGACCGTCGTCCTTGTTTTCGACAGTTCGGTGGGTGCCGACATGGTCATGGCGCGGCCGTCGATCCGGGGGCTGGCCGATGTTGCGGGGCGCCGCATCGCCGTCGAGCGCGGCGCGGTGGGCGAAGTGGTACTGCAGAAGTTGCTCGAGGCGGCCGGGCTCGGCCAAGCCGATGTCACCGTGCTCGACCTCGCGCCGGATCGGCAGCTCGATGCCTGGCGGGCGGGCGAGATCGACGTCGCCATCGGCTATGAGCCCACCAGCAGCCTGCTCGGGCGCGAGGGCGCGCGCCGGCTGTTCGACAGCCGCCAGTTTCCGGGCATCATCTTCGATGTCCTCGCCGTGCGCAGCGATCGGCTGTCCGCGCACCGGGCGCAGGTCGATGCCCTGCTGGTCGGACATTTCCGTGCGCTCACCCACCTGCGCGTCAATCGCGAGGACGCGCTGCGCCGCATCGCCGCATGGCGCGGCCTGAGCTTCGAAGAGGCGGAGCAGACTTTCGCGGGGCTCAATCTGCCCGACGCGGCCGCTAACCGCAGCTATCTGGATGCCACGGGCGGGCGCGGCATCCTGCGCGCGGCGCGCGAACTCAACGCGCTGTTGTTGCGCGTGGGCAGGCTCACGGTGACCGACGATTTCGTCGGCTTGATCGATCCGTCCTTCCTGCCCCGAGAGGGTGGAATCCCGTGAGCGCGCAACTGTTTCGCATCGTGCTGTCGATCCTGGTGCTGTTCGGCTGCGCAGCCCACGGCGCCGATCACCTGACGCTCGGCGTGTTCGCCTTCCGCCCCAAGCCGATCATGATCGAGCGCTATCAGCCGCTCGCCGACTACCTGTCGGAGAAGCTCGGCGGTACCCGCGTCGAGCTCGAGGTGCTCGAGCAGGCGGAGCTGGAGGAGGCCGTCGCCACACGTCGCGTCGATCTCGTGATGACCAATCCCAGCCACTATCTCGAGCTGCGCAGCCACAACAGCCTGTCGGGCGCGCTCGCGACCCTGGTGTCGAGCGAGGCCGGCCAGGCCGTGAGCAGCCTGGGGGGCTGCATCATCGTGCGCGCCGGGCGGGGCGACATCACCACCTTGCGTGACCTCAAGGGGCGCCGGGTCGCAATCTCAGGGCCGCGCTTCCTCGGCGGCTACCAGGCGCAGGCCTTCGAGCTGATGCAGGTTGGCGTGCGCGTGCCGGATGAGCTCGACCTGCTCGTCGTCGGACGCCACGATGCCGTGGTCGAGGCGGTGCTGGACGGGCGCGCCGACGCCGGCTTCATCCGCACCGGCATCATCGAGAGCCTGGTGGCGGAGGGGCGGCTGGATGCATCCCAGCTCGTGGTGCTCAATCCGCAGGCGTTGGCTGGGTATCCATTCGCAGTGTCGACGCGGTTGTATCCCGAATGGCCGTTCGTGGCCCTGCCGCATGTCGATCGGCCCACGGTGAGGCGCATCTCGGCGGCGCTGCTCGGGCTCGAGGCCTCGCATCCGGCGGCGCGGGCGGCCGGGATCGCGGGCTTCTCGCCGCCGCTGGACTACCTGCCGGTCGAGACCCTGGCGCGCAGCCTGCGCCTGCCGCCCTTCGATCATGCGCCGCCGTTCTCCTGGCGCGACGTGTGGCGTCGATACGCCCACTTCATCGTCGCCCTCGGCGTCGTCTCGGCGCTGGTGGTCGGCTTGCTGGTCGTGCTGTCGCGACGTAACCGGCAACTCGCACAATCGGTCACGGCGCTCGTCGCGGCTCAGCGCACCCTTCAGCATGTTGCCTGCCACGACGCCCTGACCGGGCTGCCGAACCGGACGCTGCTTGCCGACCGGCTGCGCCAGGACATGCGGCGCGTGCGGCGCAATCACGAGTTCCTGGCGCTCGCCTACATCGACCTGGATGGCTTCAAGGCGATCAACGACACGCATGGCCACGAGGTGGGTGACCGGCTGCTGGTCGAGATTTCGCGCCGGATGCGCGCCGTGCTGCGCGATGTCGACACGGTTGCACGGCTCGGGGGGGACGAGTTCGCCGCCATCTTCACCGACCTCGCCGAGGCCTCGCTCAGCCAGCCGCTGATCGAGCGCCTGCTGACCATCATCGCCATGCCGGTCCTCATCGATGCCTTGAGCCTGCGCGTGTCGGGCAGCATCGGCGTGAGCTACTTTCCGCAGGATGGCGAGATCGAGGCCGAGCAACTGCTGCGCCAGGCCGATCACGCAATGTACGAGGCCAAGCTCTCGGGCAAGAACCGCTGCTGCGTTTTCGCCAGCGAACTGCGTGCTCAGGGGGAGGCTGCAGACGCCCGCTCGAGTCCCTCAGCGCTGGCGTAGCGGCAGACGGCCCGCGCGGTTTGCGGATGTCTGCCGTGCCCTGTGGCCGCGCCCAAAGCCGTCACCGGGCGACAGCGCATGGGTGTCCCTGGCCACCACGTCTGATGCGATCGTGCGGAACGTGGTCTGAAAACGCAAACGCCCCAGCCGAAGCTGAGGCGTTTGCGAGTTTTCTTGGTAGGCCGTGCGGGATTCGAACCTGCGACCAACGGATTAAAAGTCCGAGGGAGAGCCAATTTTGCGACGTTGAGCAGTATGCAGACAAACCGCTAAACGACAGAAAAACAAGGGAAAAGACGATTTAACGCATTGCTTGATGTTGAGCCGTATTCTAGAATCGGGTTACAAGAAGCTTACATGGAAGCCCCCATGTAACCGCCGCAACCGAGACCGAGACCATGCCCCGCATCAAACTGACCGCCGGCCGAATCCGTGACTTCACCTGCCCGACCGACAAGGCCCAAGCCTTCCTGTGGGACACCGAAGCGCCCGGCCTGGCCCTGCGAGCGACACCAGGAAGCGAGGCCCGCGCCTTCATCTTTCAGGCGAAGCTGAACGGGAAGGCCCTGCGCGTCACCATCGGGGATGTGCGCGCCTGGGGCATTGACGACGCCCGCACCGAAGCGCGCCGCCTGCAAACCCTTGTCGACCAGGGCACCGACCCGCGCCAAGAGAAGGCCGAACGCATTGCCGCCAGCGAGGCCAAGCGCGAGGAAGCCCGCCGCATCGAAGCGCCCGCTCTGGAAGCCTGGGCAACCTACCTTGAGGCCCGCCGGCCGAAGTGGGGCGAGCGGAGCTATCAGGACCATTTGAACCTGAGCAAGGAGGGAGGCGAGGCCATCACCCGAGGCCGCAAGACGACCGGGGACGGCAAGACGCAACCGGGAGCCCTGCGCGCCTTGCTGGCGCTGCCGCTGAGGAAGATTGACGCGCCGACCGTGCGCGCCTTCCTGAAAGACGATGCCGCCAAGCGCCCGACTCAGGCCGCGCTCGCCTTCCGCCTGCTGCGTGGCTTCCTGAACTGGTGCGCCGACCGCCCCGAGTACCAGGGACAGATCCACGCCGACGCCTGCGCCGGCCGCATCGCCCGCGATGAACTGCCCAAGCGCCAAGCCAAGCAAGACGCCCTGGAGCGCGAAATGCTGCGCCCTTGGTTCGAGCAAGTGCGCGCCATCGCAAACCCGGTGCAAGCCGCTTATCTGCAAGTGGCCCTGCTGACTGGTGCGCGCCGGGAGGAAGTGGCCGAAATGCGATGGGAGGACGTGGATTTTCGCTGGAACAAAATCATCATCGGGGACAAGGTGGAAGGCGAGCGCACCATCCCGCTAACGCCCTATGTGGCCGGCCTGCTGCGTGACCTGAAGCGCCGCAACGACACTCCGCCGCCCGAGCTCCGCATCCTTCACGGCAAGCGCATTGCAAACGACCTCGACGCCTGGGAGCCCTCGCCGTGGGTTTTCAGCAGCAAGACCGCCGCTTCTGGCTACCTGCAAGAGCCGCGCATTGCGCACAACCGCGCCTTGCGGGATGCCGGCCTTCCGAACGTCACGATTCACGGCCTGCGCCGGAGCTTCGGGAGCTTGTCCGAGTGGTGCGAAGTGCCCGCCGGCATCGTGGCGCAAATCCAGGGGCATAAGCCGAGCGCGACCGCAGAGAAGCATTACCGCGTGCGCCCTATCGACCTGCTGCGCCAGTGGCACACCAAGATTGAAGCCTGGATTCTGAGCGAAGCCGGCATCGAACAGCCGACCGAGCAAGAGGCCGCACCGCTGCGCGTGGTGGCCTGACCTAGCATGCCGCGCCTAGGACGGCCATCCGAAAAGGGGGAAACCTTCGCCCCCCTGGCGCGGCACCCAAACGAAGGAGCGCATCGAAGGAGCGCGACCGAGAATGACGACCGACCCCGAATGGCTGCAAGCCGCCCGCCTGCTGCGCCTCGACTTTGCCGAGCCTCCCGAGGCGCTGGAGCTTGAGCAAATCGCCCGGCTGCAACACCCTGCGCCGAAGGCGTGGCGCGAGCGCGCCGACCTCTTGAAAGCCCTGCGCCTCGACATCGAGGCCGGCACCCTTTCCGCCCTTGAGCGCACCAGGACCGAGGACGTGACCGAGCCGCGCACCGTGCCCGACCTGAGCGCGGCGCGCCGAACATGGGGCCGCCGTGGCCTGTTTGGTGAGGAACACCCGCCAATGAAGACCATCGCCGTGAAGGTGGGCGCGCGCCCGGTGAACGTCCACGTCATCACCCGCGCCGCCTTCACCGCATGGCCCGGCCTGCCCGAAGCCAGGCGAAGCGAGGGCATCCGCGCATGGCTTCGCCCGCTGGAGCAAGCTGAAGAGGCACACCAGGAAGAGGCCGCCGCACCCGAAACCCTGACCCCGACGAAACGCGCCGCCATCATCGAGCGCCTGGGGCGTAGGTATCCCGCTCTCGAATCCGCCTTGGACCGGCCCGAAGAGTGGGCGAAGGCGTGCCGCGTGCCCGACCGGCGGGGCTGGTACTACCTGGAGAGCATCGAGGCCGAATGTCGCGCCCGGTACGGTGCAGCCGCGCCAGCGCACGCCGCCGACCTGAGCCCCGCCGGGCAACTGCACCGCATCGGCCGATAAGCCCCGCGTTTCCCCCGGAAAGCCCCCGGATTTTCCCGCTTTCCCCCGACTCGTTGAACTGCATCCCATGCCGCACATGCGGAGTGATTGGAGTTCAACGAAATGGGAATTTCGACTGAAGAGCTTGCCGGCCTGCTGCGCCTGAAGCCGCAGAGCTTGCGCGCCGCCCTTTGCCGCGATGGGCATTACTTCGGCCTGCGCCCGCGCAAGTTGCCGAATGGCCGCCTGTTGTGGCCTACCGATGCGGTGGAGCGCCTGACCTCGCCGCGCAAGGTGGAGGGCGTGCAATGAAAAAGCGCCCGACCTCCGAAGGCAAGCCGAGCGCACCGAACAGCGCCGATTCTACCCCGCTGCAAGCCTCACTGCCCGGCCTGGAGCGCGCCGCCCAAGCGCCGACCCTGCCGAGCCCGAACACCCGCCCGGCCGAAGCCCTCGCCCTGCTGCTGAGGCATGGAGAACTCGACCAGCGCCAATTCCTCGACGACGCCGGAGGCTGGCGACTGGCAGCCGCCGTGCATGTGCTGCGTGGCCTGGGCTGGCACATCACGACCGAGCATGTGTCGGTAACGCTTGCCGGTGGCGAGCCCGGACACATCGCCCGCTATCGCCTCGACCGCGCCGCCCATGCAGCGCACCAGACCGGAGGCATTGCGCCCGAGCTGGCCGGCTGGCTGGCGCTGGCTGCCGTGGCCTTCCTGCTGCCCCTGTCCGCCCGGTGGTTTACATGATGAGGCCGCGAGACTTCGACCCCGAACGCGAGACCGAGCGCGCCCGGTCCGCGCTGTGGCACCTGGACGCCGGATGCCCGCGCCCGGAATGGGTGCGCCTGGGCATGGCCGCGAAGGCCGCCGGCCTCACCTTCGAGGACTGGCACGCCTGGAGCGAGACCGCCGGCAACTACCGCAACGAGGCCGATTGCCGGTCCACCTGGAACAGCATGAAGGGCGAAGGCATCGGACCCGGCACCTTGTTTGCTGTTGCCTGCGCCGCCGGCTGGCAGGACTCGACCGGCGGGAGCCTGCCTCCCGCGAGACCTATATTTGACGGTCGACCAGTCAACCGACAGACAGAAGACACCGCAGAACGCGCCAGAACGCCACAGGAGCCGCAAGCGCCCCGCCGGGAAGGCAAGGGCACGCCCGCAGACCCTGCCGCCCTCTGGAGCCGTTTTTCGCCTGCGCCCGCCGCGCATGGCTACCTGACCCGTAAGGTGGCCGGCGACAATTAGCCTGACCGGTCGACGACAACTATCTTGGCCGGTTGGATCTGCAGCCGGGAAGGTCCGGAAGCGAGGGATAGAGTGCTCTTCT
>JAANMY010003670.1_pt1 | contig 12472 bp, 8 predicted proteins | sample 7279691 | NCBI WGS metagenome assembly JAANMY01 (sample SAMN14094543, study PRJNA606508) | bioreactor metagenome | isolation source: A lab-scale SPAN reactor treating ammonium-rich wastewater day 388 | place: Ireland: Galway | collected 2018-02-07
CCTTGCCCTTGCCGGCGGCGATGCCGATGTCCGCCTCGCGCGCCTCGCCTGGCCCGTTCACGACGCAGCCGAGGACGCTCACCTTGACCGCCATGGTGCGGCCCTCCAGGCGCTTCTCCAGCTGAGCGATGATTCCTTCCAGGTCGATCTCCAGCCGGCCGCACGTCGGGCAGGCGATCAACTCCGGCTTGCGGACACGCCGCTGCGTCGCCTGGAGGATGTCGAACGCGGCCGCGATTTCCGGCACCGGGTCGCCGAGCAGGCTGATGCGGATCGTGTCGCCGATGCCGTCGAGCAGGATCGGGGCCAGCCCGCATGCCGACTTGGTGACCGCGTAGGGCGGCTTGCCGGCCTCGGTGATGCCGATGTGCGTCGGGTAGTCGGCCTGCTTCGCGTACAGCCGGTACGCCTCGACGGCCGTCAGCACGTCGCTCGACTTGAGCGAAACGATCAGGTCGTGATACCCCTCGGACTCGGCAATTTCGATGTAACGCAGCGCGCTCTCGACCATCGCCGGCGGGCACGGGAAGCCGTGCTTCTCGACCAACTCGCGCTCCAGGCTGCCGGCGTTGACGCCGATGCGCATCGGCAGGCCGCGCGCCTTCGCCTTGCGGATCACCTGACGATAGCGGTCGTACCCGCCGATGTTGCCCGGGTTGATGCGGATCTTGTCGATCGGGTGATCCAGCGCCGCCAGCGCCATCCTGTAGTCGAAGTGGATGTCGCAGATGAGCGGGATGTGGATGCGCTGGCGGATCGCGCCGAGAACGGCCGCGTCCTGCGCCTTGGGGACGGTGACGCGGACGATCTCACACCCGGCCTTCTCCAGGCGGAGGATCTCCGCGACGGTGCCGTCGAGATCGTAGGTATCGGTGGTGGTCATCGACTGCACCCAGATCGGGTTGTCGCCGCCGACGACCTTGTCGCCGACCCGCACCGCGCGGGTTTTGTGCCGCTGGAACGTATGCTGGTAACCCATCTGCTCCTCGCTCACTTCCATGTTGACCTGGCCCGCGTCGAAGGTGCGGGGCCGTCCGTGGGCTGTTGCGGAGGGGGCGTGAAACACCCTCATCCTAGTTTGCCGCCCCGCAAGCCGTCAAGGCAGAGGTGCCGGTCGCCGCGGAGGTTGCGCGAGCCCAGTGGCGTCAGGCCTGGGCGCGGGAGTTAACTGGCGTGGTGCGGACGAACCAGATAGAATCGGTGTCAGTGTTGTCGCCTCATCACGCCCCCGCTGCTGGAGTGTCACCGTGCCCCCCGCCTCAGTCGATGACCTGGTTCGGCTGCTCCTGGACGGCGGCCTCCTCGAGCCCGAGCAGCGCGCCGCGCTGGACGGCCTGCAGGCGGCCTTCCCCGATCCGCGCGCGCTCGCAAGGGAGCTGGTGCAGCGCGGCTGGCTGACTCCCTACCAGGTCAACCGCCTCATGCAGGGCCGTGTCGAGGAGATGCTGCTGGGGCCCTACGTCCTGCTGGAGGGGGTGGGCGAGGGCGGCATGGGCCAGGTCTTCAAGGCCCGCCACCGGGTGATGAACCGGGTGGTGGCCCTCAAGCTGATCCGCAAGGAGCAGCTCGACAGCGGCGCGGCGGTGCAGCGGTTTCGCCGCGAGATCCAGGCCGCCGGCCAGCTGGCGCACCCGAACATCGTGATGGCGCACGACGCCGGGCAGGTGGGCGAGCGGCATTTCCTGGTGATGGAGTACGTCGCAGGGGTGGACCTGGGGCGTCTGGTGCGGCAGCAGGGGCCGCTGGCGGTGCCGCAAGCCTGCGCAGCGGCGCGGCAGGCAGCGCTGGGGCTGCAGCACGCCCACGAGCGCGGCCTGGTGCATCGCGACGTCAAGCCGTCCAACCTGCTGCTCGCCAGCGACGGCGTCGTCAAGCTCCTCGACCTCGGCCTGGCCCGGCCGTTCGCCGTGCCGGGACCGTCGGGCGCCGAGCTGACGCAGAGCGGTGTGGTGATGGGCACGCCAGACTACCTGGCGCCCGAGCAGGCGCTGGACCCGCGGGCGGTCGATATCCGTGCCGACATCTACAGCCTCGGCTGCACGCTGTACTTCCTGCTGACGGGCCGGCCGCCGTTCCCGACCGAGGGCTCGCTGACGCAGAAGCTGCTGTGGCACCAGCACGCCGACCCGGACGCCGTCGAGGCGGCGCGGCCGGACGTGCCGCCGGCCCTGAGCGCGGTGCTGCGGCGCATGATGGCCCGGCGCCCGGCCGACCGCTACCAGACGCCGGGCGAGGCGGCCGCCGCCCTGGCGCCCTTCTGCGCCGGGCCGCCGACGCTGCCGACCGCGCTGCCGGAAACCGTGTCGCTCACGGTGGCGCCGGCCGACGCGCCGACGGCGCCGGAACGCGGGTGGACGCTGACGACCGACCCGAGCCTACCGGAGGTCGCAGTGCCCTCCCTGGTGGAGGCGAAGGCCGCTCCGGCGCGGGGCTGGACGGTGGCGACCGAGCCGAGCCTACCGCCGCCGCCCGCGCTGCCCCCGCCGTGGCCGGCCGGACGCCGCCGGCTGGCGGTGGTCGGCGCTGCGGGCGCCCTGGCGTTGGGGGTTGTCCTCGTGGTTCTGTTCTGGCCGTCCTCCGTCGCCGACCGTGGCCAGGGACCGTCAGGTAGCGACGCGAACGACGCTCGCGCCCAGGCGCCTCCGCCGAAAGATGCCGCTGGCGCGAAGGGAGAGACTCCGCCGGTCAAGACGCCCGATCCCGTGGCGAAGTCCCCGGACAAACCGGGCGAGGCGAAACCGACGCCGCCGATCCAGCAGCCCGAGCCCAGGCCGGTGGTGCCCAACCCGCCTCCTCCGCCGGGAGTCAAGGTGCTCTGGAGTTGCGACGAGCGGGCGCCCCTCACGCTGCAGATCACTCCCAAGCTCGGTCTGAAGGCGACCGTGCGGGTCGATTCGGCCTCCAGCTACCATCGCCTGGCGTTCGCCGAGTCGCAGGGCCGGGCGGCCTTCCCGGAGCGCGAGCACGGCCTGAAACTGCTGCTGGACCAGGGGAGCGGCGTCTATCTCGTCATCCCGTTCGGCCTGGTGCAGCACATTGCCAGCCAGAAGAAGGAGCACCTCGTGACGCTGGCGGACGGCTCACGCCATCCCGGCAAGGTGCTGACGGTGGTCAGCAGCGACGACAAGCGGACCTTTGACCTGGCCAGTGCGCAGAGCGTGGTGGTGTTGCAGGGGCCGGCGCCGAAGCGAACCGAGGTGCGGCGGGCGACCGTGGCGCTGACGGTGCGCGAGCCCGGGAAAATGGCCTTCGAGGTGTTCTCGGCGAAGCTGTCCACGCGGGGCGCCTTTGGCGAGGCCTTCACGGTCAAGGTGGCGGGCGAGGAGTTGCAGTGCAACCTGTCCGACTTCGAGAAGATCACCCTGTGGAAGCGGGGAGACAACTGGCACATGACGCTGAAGGTGCCGGGGGCGGAGGCGCGTGAGGGAGAATTCTTCCCGCCGAACGGCTGGTGGTTCGTGGCGGGCGACGCGCCCAACGGCGTGGTCGTGCTGCTGCGCGGACACACGCGTGACGGCCAGTTCTCCGACAGTCCCGGCATTACGATCGAGCGGCGGCTCTCTCCCTGACGCGGGCGAACCTTTTCCGCCCCCGGCCGTCTAACGCATATGAGCCAGCTGCAGCAATACACCGCCGACCACCGTTACCTCCTCGATGTGGTGGCCCGGGCGGCCGGGTTCGCTCACCCCGTTGCGGTCACCTTCAGTCAGCTCGCCGCCCCCCTGCTGCGCGCCTCGCGCAAGGGCGACCTCATTCCGATTGACGGCGTCCTCGTCCGCGACTGGTATCCTTACCCGACGCCGACGTTGTCCGGCGTCGGGTTCGGCGCACGCGGGTACGAGGTCGAGGGGGTCCGCTACGTCGTCGTGCAGGCCCAGCACGACATGAACGCCAACGACTGGGGTCTGAACTTCTACGTCGTCGATCGCAAGGATTACGCCCGACTGTTCCGCATCGCCCTGCGCTGCGCGCGCCAGGACGAGGTGCCGGCCGTCGCCCCGGTCCTGCCGCCGGAGCAGATCGAGATCCTCTGGAAGAACACCGTCGGCTACCTCGACAGCGCCAACCTCGAACGGATCAAGGGGTACGGCGGGCGGGCGCGGCGCGGGCTGCTCCTGACCGGGGCGCCGGGGAATGGCAAGACGATGGCCTGCCGATGGATCTGGGAGGAGTGCCGGCGGCGGCAGTGGGAGTGGCACCTCGTCACGCCCGACGCCTACCGCCAGGCCCGCCAGAACTGCAACCCGCAGGAGGCGGTGCGGCAACTGTTCACCGTTGCTCGCCGCGGCATCGTCTTCTTCGACGACATGGATCTCGCTCTGCGCGACCGCGACACCGTCGGCGAAACCGAGGACCAGGCGGTCTTCCTCAGCGCCATGGACGGCATTCCGGTGAACGAGGGGGTGGTATTCGTCTTCACGACGAACTGTGCGCTGGACCTGATCGACCGGGCGTTCAAGCGGCCCGGTCGGATCGACGTGATGCTGCACTTCCAGTCGCCCGACGCCGGGCTGCGCCGCCAGTTGCTGGAGCGCTGGCACCCGGATATCCGTGCCGGCCTCGACCTGGAACGCGCCGTCGCCACGACGGACGGGTTCAGCTTCGCAGAGATCGAGGAACTGAAGAACCTGCTCATCATGCGCTGGCTCGAAGCCGGCGCGTGGGAGTGGGGGTGGGCGCTGCACCAGTTCGCGGTCAACCGCAGCGAGCTGAACACGCGCCTGCGCCGCCAGGTCGGGTTCGGGTACGCCGAGTCGGCCCGCAACGGCGCCAGCGAGCACGACTGACCCACCGGGACCGCCAGGGACACCGCCGAGCCGCAAGCGTCAGCGACGGAGGCTTTGACCAAGCCGTCGCTGACGCTTGCGGCTCGTCTTCGTTTTGTTCGTTAGCTCCAACTTGCATTCCGGGCCGCGCCCTTCCACAATTCTTCACAAAGGCGCGCTGCATTCCCCAGTTCAGCGCATCTCTTCCTGAGAGAGGAATTTCATGGCCGACGACCAGGGCGAGCGCCTGGAGCGCTGCCGCCCGTACCTGCGGGTACTGGCCCGGCTGCACCTGGACGGGCGTCTCCGCAGCAAGTTCGATCCGTCCGACGTGGTCCAGCAGGCTCTCCTTCAGGCGCACGCGAACCTGGGCCAGTTTCGCGGGGCGAGCGACGGCGAGCTGCGTGCCTGGCTGCGCCGGATCCTCGCGAACGCCCTGGCCGAGGCGGCGCGCCGGTTCGGGGCCGAGGCGCGCGACGTGGCCCGCGAGCGCTCCCTGCAGGACGACCTGGAACGGTCCGCGTCCCGCCTGGAGGGGTTGGCGGTCGCGGGCGGGCCGTCCCCGAGCCAGCTCGTCTCCCAGGAGGAACAACTCCTGCGCCTGGCCGCCGCCCTCGCCCAGCTGCCCGACGACCAGCGCCAGGCGGTCGAACTGCACCACCTCCTGGGGCTGACGGTGGCCGAGGCCGGGGAGCACATGGGGCGCACGCGGGCCGCGATCGTCGGCCTGCTGGTGCGTGGGTTGAAGAAGTTACGGGAACTCCTCGACGAAGGGACGGGTATGCGATGACCGAACCGCCCGCCGAGGCTCTCGACCGCGAACAGCGGCTGGCCGACATTCTCCTTGAATACATCGAGGGGCGAGGTAACGGCCGCGGACCGGACCGAGAGGAACTGATCGCCCGCCATCCCGAGTTCGCCGACGATCTCCGCGAGTTCTTCGCCGGGCGCGACCAGGTCGAGCAGTTCGCCGCCCCGTTGCGCCAGGCCATCGGCCTCGGGTCGCCGACCGAGCCCCGCGCCCCGGGGCCGACCGAGCAACCCGGCCGCCTCGGCGACTTCCGCATCATCCGCGAGGCGGGGCGCGGCGGCATGGGCGTGGTCTACGAGGCCGAACAGCTCTCTCTCGGCCGTCGGGTCGCGCTGAAGGTGCTGCCGCTGGCCGCGACGCTCGACCCGAAGCAGCTCCAGCGCTTCCAGAACGAGGCCCGCGCCGCCGCGTGCCTCCACCACGCCAACATCGTTCCGGTGTACGGCGTCGGGTCCGAGCGCGGCACCTACTACTACGCGATGCAGTTCATCGACGGCCAAAGTCTCGCCGGTGTGCTCGAGGATCTGCGCCGGGCCGGCACGCCCGGGACGACCGTCGTGGGCGCGCTCTCAACCGAGCGCGCCGCCGACCGTGGCCGGTACTGCCGTCGCGTCGCCGAACTGGGACTGCGGGCGGCCGAGGCGCTGGAACACGCCCATCAGGTCGGGGTGATCCACCGCGACATCAAGCCGGGCAACCTGATCCTCGACTCGGGCGGGCGCCTGTGGGTCGCCGACTTCGGCCTGGCGCTGATGCATGGTGACAGCGGGCTGACAGGGACCGGGGAGCTGCTCGGGACGCTGCGCTACATGTCGCCCGAGCAGGCGATGGGCCGGCGCCGGGTGGTCGATCAGCGCACCGACGTTTACTCGCTCGGCGCCACCCTGTACGAGCTGCTCACGCTCCGTCCGCCGTTCGACGGCCAGGATCGGCACGAGCTGCTGTGCCAGATCGGGGCCGACGATCCGCGCCCCCCGCGCGAACTCGACCGGACGGTCCCGGCCGAGCTGGAGACGGTCGTCCTCAAGGCGCTGGCGAAGGATCCGGCGGACCGCTACGCGACCGCCCAGGAGATGGCCGACGATCTGCACCGCTTCCTGGAAGACCGGCCGGTGCTGGCTCGGCGGCCGTCGCTTCTGGAGCGGCTGCGCAAGTGGTCGCGGCGGCACCGGGCGGTAGTCGTGTCCGGGGTCGTGCTGCTGGCCGCCGCCGTGGTCGGGCTGGCGGTCACGACCGCCCTGACGCAGGCTGCCTACGAGCGCGAGCAGACCCGCGCCAGCGAGGCGGAGAAGAGTTTCAAAAAGGCGCGCGAGGCGGTCGATTTCTTCACGCACGTGGCCGAGGAGGAGCTGGCGGCGGTGCCGCACCTCCAGGGGCTGCGGCGGCGGCTGCTGGAGGCGTCGCTGGCGTACTACGACGATTTCATCGAGCAGCGTCGCGACGACCCGTCGAGCCGGGCCGAGCTGGCGGCCGCGCACGACCGCGTCTCGCGCCTGCTGGGCGAGCTGTCGGCGCTGGAGGGATCGGCCCATCTGCTGCTGCTGACGCACCGGACGGTACAGGACGATCTGGGGCTGTCGGCCGACCAGCGCCGGCGGATCCGCGAGTGGGCCGACGCCGGGGCCGGGCGGTGGCGCGAGGCGCTGCGCGAGTTCCGGCAGCTGACGCCCGAGCAGCGCCGGCAGCGATCGCTGGACCTGGCCCAAACGTCCGAGCGGGCCGCGGCCGGTATCCTGACGCCGGCGCAGGCCGTCCGGCTGAAGCAGGTCGCCCTGCAGCTGCGCCTGCAGGGGCCGGACGGCTTCACCGTTCCCGAGCTGGCCGGCGCCCTGAAACTGACCGCCAGGCAAAAGGCCCAGATCCGGGCAATCCAGGAAGACCGGCTGCTCGCGCTGTGGGAGCGGTTGTACGACGGCGGGCCGCCCGGCCCCGGCGGGCCGCGACCCGACGAGGCGTGGAAGGCGTCGCGCGAGCGCGTGCTGGCGGTCCTGACGGCGGAGCAGCGGTTGCGGTGGGAGGAGCTGACCGGCCCGCCGCTGAAGGGTCCGATGCCGTTCCTGTTTCCGCTGTCGCTCACCGGCCCGCCCCCGCCTCCCGGGCCGCCGGGGTTCGGCCCGCGGCCTCCGGGCGGCAAGGGGCCGTTCTCCCGCAACCCCTGAGCGACGAGAAGTTGCCGTGGCCGTGGCCGGCGCCGCGCGCCGGCCACGGCTCCCTGACACGGTTTGGGGGCGCGGCGAACGAACCCATTGAGGCACTCCATGAGAGCAAGCTTTCTCGCGGCCGGACTGCTCGCACTGGGGCTCGCTGCCCGACCGGCGCGCACCCACGCCCAGACGACACCCGCGAAGGCCGACGACTTCTTCGGCTCGACGAAGGTGTGGACCATCCACCTGAAGCTCACCGCCGCGGCGTGGGACCAGATGCAGCCGTCGCGCGGGCCGAACTTCGGGTTCCCCGGCGGCAAGCCCATCCCCCCCGGCGGCAAGCCGGTGCCCTCGGGCGGTAAGCCGCCGGCGCCGGCCAAGGGTCCGGGCAAGGGCGGGTTCGGGTTCGACTTCACCTGGGTCCGCGGCACGGTGGAACTGGGCGACCGGGTGTACAGGGACGTCGGCGTGCGTTTCAAGGGCAACTCGACCTACATGTCCTCGGCGAGCACGCTGAAGCGCCCGTTCAAGTTCGACTTCAACCGCTTTGTCGAGGGGCAGACGCCGCACGGCCTGACGGTGGTCAGCCTGGGCAACAACGCCTTCGATCCGACGCAACTCCGGGAAGCCCTGTCGTATGAGGTGTACCGCGTCGCCGGGGTGCCAGCCCCGCGCACCGCCTTCGTCAAGCTGTACGTCACCGTCGAGGGCAAGCACGATCGCGCGTACGCCGGCCTGTACACCCTGATCGAGGCCGTCAACAAGCGCTTCCTCAAGCGCGCGTTCGGCAGCGCCGGCGGGCTGCTCCTCAAGCCGGAGCGCATCCAGGGACTGCCGTATTTCGGCGCGGACTGGGCGAGGTACGAGGAACGCTACCAGCCCAAGACCGACGCGCAGAGGAAGGCGAAGCGGCGCCTGATCGCGTTCACCAAACTGGTCAACCAGGGCAGCGACGCCGCCTTCCGCAAGGAGATCGACTCGTTCCTCGACGTGGACGGGTTCCTGCGCTACCTGGCCGCCAGCGCCTTGATGGTCAACCTTGACAGCTTCCTCGGCATGGGCCACAACTACTACCTGTATCTCGACCCGAAGACGGACCGCTTCCGTTTCATTCCGTGGGATCTGAACATGTCGATGGGCGGCTTCGCGATGGCCGGCGGGGCGGACAAGCAGGCCGAGGTGTCGGTCCTGAAACCAACCCTCGGGCCGAACCAGCTGATCGACCGGCTGCTGGCAATCGAGGACGTCAACAAGGCCTATCGGGCGTACCTGGAGAAGATGGTCGCCACGGTGTTCCGCCCCGAGACGCTGAACCCGATGATCGACGCGATGACGCGGGCGACCCGCGAGGCGATCGCGCTGGAGCGGAAGCAGGCCGGCAAAGATCCCAAAGGAGGGTTCGGCGGCGCGATGATGCTGTTCCTGAAAACGCCGGACCTGAAGCCGTTCGTGGCCAGGCGGGTGGAGTCGGTGGCGCTGCAGCTGGCTGGCAAGTCGGCAGGGTTCACGCCACGGCTCAACTTCCCCGGGTTCGGTCCGAAAGGCCCCAGGGGCGGACCCGGGTTCGGTCTGGCGAACGTCCTCGCGCCGGAAATCCTCAAGGCGGCCGACACGAACAGAGACGGGAAGGTCGCCCTGGATGAATGGCTCGATGCGGCCGGCCGTCTATTCAAGGAATGCGACCCCGGGGATACCGGGGCCGTCACCGAGAAGCAGCTGGCCGACGGCATCGGCCGTCTCCTCCCCCCGCCGCCCGGGTTCGGCCCGCCGCCGAAGGGTCCGAAAGGAAAGGACGGGGGGCCGCCGGTCTTCTTCTTCGGCCCAGGCCCGAGGATTGCGCGCTCCCTGATGAAGGAGGCGGACAGGGGCCAGGCCGGCAAGGTCACCCGCGCCCAGGCCCTCGAGGCGGCGAAGCGCCTGTTCCGCGAGGCGGACGGGAACAAGGACGGGCGCCTCGACGACAAAGAAGTTGGTGTCGCGCTTGGCCGTCTGCTGCCGCCCCGCCCGTTTGGCGGCCCGCCAGGGTTCGGCCCCCCGCCCCAGCCGATGCCGGAAGCATCCCCACCCCCAAACACCTCGAAGAAAGGCCAGGACCAGTGAACGACAACCGCCTAGCCCAGGAGCCGTCACGCAACGGGCACGCCGCCCACCCGCCGGCCCCTGATGTCACGCCTCCGGTCGTGCGCGCCGAACCGCCGAACGAGACGGCCGGGTCGGACGGGTCGCCGATCGCCCGCCCCCCCGAGCCGCACGCCTACGAGTTGAAGTTCCTCGTGGACGAGGCGACGGCCGGTGCGGCGGAGGCGTGGGCTCGGCAGCACCTCGCCCCCGACCCGCACGCCGACACAACGTCCGCCGGCTACCGGACCGCGAGCCTGTACCTGGACACAGTCGCGTTCGACGTCTACCGCCGCACCGGCCGTTTCGGGCGAAGCAAGTTCCGCGTCCGCCGGTACGGCGCCGAGCCGTTCGTCTTCCTGGAGCGCAAGACCCGCAACGGGGATCGCGTGGCCAAGGATCGTGCCCGCACCCCGGCCGACGAGGTGGAACTGCTGGGAGCAGCAGTTCCTGCCAGCTGGCCGGGGAGGTGGTTCGGGCTGCAGGTGGCCGAGGGCGGGCTGCGGCCGATGTGTCTGGTGCGCTACGACCGCTCAGCTTACGTCGCGGAGACGGCGGACGGCCCGCTGCGCCTGACCCTGGACCGGCAGGTACGGGGCGCACCGGCTAACGTCTGGTCGGTGGAGGGGCCGGAGGGAGTGCCGCTGCTCGAGGGGAAGGTGGTGCTCGAATTGAAGTTCCGCAGCGCGCCGCCGACCCCGTTCAAGCTCCTGGTGGAAGACCTGCGGTTGCAGCCGTCGGCGGTGTCCAAGTACCGGCTGTGCGTCGGGGCGTGGGGGCTGGACGCAAGCGCCAAGGATGCGGCCCATGCCTGAGTGGCTGAAGGGCGCGGGCGAGGCGATTGTCGGCGTGGACCTGACCCCCGACGAGTTGTTGCACCACGCCGGGGTATTGGTCCTGCGCCTGGCAGTCGCGTTCGGCCTCGGATGTGTGGTGGCCGTCGTGTACCGCCGCACCCACCGAGGCGACACGCCTCCGGCGGCGCTGATCCCGACGCTGGTGATGCTGGCGGTCCTGATCGCGCTGGTGACGCAGGTGATCGGGACCAACGTCGCCCGGGCGTTCAGCCTGGTCGGCGCGCTATCGATCGTCCGGTTCCGCACAACGGTGGAGGACACGCGCGACACGGCGTTCGTGATCTTCGCCGTGGTGGTTGGGATGGGAGCGGGCGCCGGCCTGCTCGTGGAGGCGTGCCTTGGGACTGCGGTCGGCAGCATAGCGGCCGTCCTCGTCCGTCCGGTCCCTCCGACGGTCGGGCCAGCGTCCGGCGGTGAGTGGTTGCTCACCGTCCGGCTGGGGATCGGGCAGGGGCAGGAGGCCGTCGCCACCATCCTGGACAGGGCGCTCGTGGAGTGCCGGGTCAGCGCCGTCTCGACGGCGCGGCAAGGGGTCGCGATCGAGGTGACGTACCGCGGGCGGCTCCGGCCCGGGGCCGACCCGGGGGCGCTGGTGGCGGAGCTGAATCGCGTGGACGGAGTGCAACAGGTGGACCTGCGGCGGGGATAAGCCCTGGGGTTCCCCAACCAAAGCCCACGGGTCGCGTCCCGTGGGGGAAGTACCCGGCACTTCCCCCACGGGACGCAACCCGTGGGCTTTACGTTCGTTCTACCGCCCTGCCGTTACCGCTTCGGGAACGGCGGGCGCGGCGGCACCGGCGTCGGGTTGCGGCGCAGCTCGTCCTGGATCTCCGCAATCGCCCGGTTCAGCTGCTGGTCCACCCCCGCGTACTCCTCCGCCGGGTCGTTGTCCACGATGATGTCCGGATCGACACCGTGGTTCTCGATCGGCCAGCTCTTGCCGTCAAGCGCGTAGCTGGCGAACTCCGGCTTGTTCAGATACCCGCCGTCGAGCAGCGGCAGCGACCCGCGGATGCCGATGACGCCGCCCCAGCTCCGCTTGCCGATCAGCTTGCCCACCTTGTAGTGCCGGAATCGGTACGGGAAGAGATCGCCGTCCGACGCCGAGAACTCGTTCAGCAGGCACACCTTCGGCCCCAGGTGCAGGTCGGCCGGATTCGGGTTCGACGTCACGTTGCGCGCCGTCCCGATGAGCGCCGGCCGCCGCAGCAGCCGCTCGATCAGCTGGGGCGAGACGTTACCGCCGCCGTTGCCGCGCATGTCGATGATCAGCGCCTTCTTGCGGATCTGCGGGTAGAAGTGCTTGACGAACTCGTTCAGGCCGTTTGCCAGCATGTCCGGGACGTGGATGTAGCCGACCTGCCCGTTCGTCGCATCGTTCACCTTCTTGATGTTGCCCTGCACCCAGTTGTAGTAGTACAGCGGCTGCTCGTCGCCGATCGGCGTGACGACGACGGCACGGCTGCCCTTCTCCTTCGGGGTCGCGTTGACCTTCAGCGTCACCTGCCGGTCGGCCTTGCCGATCAGGCTTTCGTAGATGTTCGCCATCTCGTTGGTAGGTTTGCCGTCCACCGCGAGGAGGTAGTCGCCCTCCTTGACGCCGACGCCGATCTCCGTCAGCGGCGAGCGCAGCTTCCTGTCCCAGTTGGCGCCCTTGAGGATCTTGGCGACGCGGTAGTAGCGCGTCTGCGGATCCTGCTCCAGCTGGGCGCCGAGGAGCCCCATCTTGATGCGCTCGACCTTCGGCAGATCGCCGCCGCCGACGTAGGTGTGGCC
>JAANMY010003673.1_pt1 | contig 12462 bp, 9 predicted proteins | sample 7279691 | NCBI WGS metagenome assembly JAANMY01 (sample SAMN14094543, study PRJNA606508) | bioreactor metagenome | isolation source: A lab-scale SPAN reactor treating ammonium-rich wastewater day 388 | place: Ireland: Galway | collected 2018-02-07
CCGCCCGCGCCGCCCGCGTGCCAGTGACCGTTTTCCTCCTCGAAGGCGTCACGCACAACGACCTCATGCTGACCCGCCCGGCCCAGCGCGCCGTCGCCGGTTTTCTCCGCGAAGCGTTGCCCGAGTAGTCCGCTTCCTCTTCGCCCAGGCGTCGTCAATCCTGCCGCCGCGTCCGCCACGACCACTCCAGCGACGGATCGAACACCGTGATCCGTGCCGTCTCCAGCATCTGCGACGCCGTCCGGTCCATCAGCACCCGCTCCTGCCGGATCCGCAGCAGCCGCTCCAGTTCAGGCCGCACGGCCTCGATCGGCGTGCCGTCGCCCTCCGTCCGCTCGTCGAGCAGCAGCAGCGCGTAGCCGTTCTCGAGCGCGACGACCGGGCTGAGTTCGCCCGCCCGCAGCGCCTCCAGCGCCCGCCTCACCGAGACCGGGTATGCCGGGTCCGCCGGGCTGATCGGTTCGAGCAGCCCCCCGCGCGGCGCGGACGGGTCCGTCGACCGCGCGATCGCTTCCTCGATGAATGCCCCACGCCGATCCGCTGCGCCCTCCACGCGTGACCGTGCCTGCGCCGCCTCACGCTCGCTCGACACCACGATGATTCGCGCCCGGCACCGCGGCCCGTGCCGCACCGCGTGCGCCGTCCGAACCTGCTCCTCATCGATCACGACTTCCGCCTGCACCAGTTGCCGCAGCATCGCGTTGCGCCGCAGCAGCCCATCGAACCGCGCCGGCCCCAGCCCGCGCGACCGTCGGATCCGCGACAGCATTTCCGCCGCCGAGTCGCTCCCCGCCCCCTCCGCCGCCAGCGACCGCTCCACCGACTCCCGCTCCCGCCGCAGGTCCGCCTCCGTCAGTTGCAGCCCACGCCGCGAGAACTCCGCCTCGACGATCCGGCTCAGCGCGATCTCCTCGACCGCCGCCGCCCCCGCCGCCTCGGAAAGCGTCGCCCGCATCTCATCCCACGACACCGGCTCGCCGTCCACCATCACCGGCGGCCGCTCCACCGGCGCCGGCTGCCGACCCGCGGCCACCTGTCGCTCCGAGGCCTCCAGCCCGCGCAGGTCGCGCGAGTTCGGCCCTTCGCGGGTCTGGGCCTGCCCTGCGCACGCCGCCAGCACGCAGCATCCCGCCAGCGCGGCCGTGGTCCGCAGATACCGGCTCCAGCGACTCATTCGAGGGTGGGTCATGCCCGGATCAGAGGGAGACTCACCCCACGAGGTCAACCGATCCCACCCGGCCAGGTGTATGGTGATGGGGGCAAGCCAACGTCCGCACGAGCCGCCGGCCCCTTGCAATGACCGACCACGAACCCACGCACCGTGCTGCCCCGCGTCCGCAGCCACGCGTCGTGCTCTGTCCGTACTGCGGCTCCCGCTCCCGCGATCCGCACCGCTGCGAGTCCTGCGCCGGCCACTTCGACCCCCTCTCGCGCCAGGCGACGCAGAACGCGATGGGCCCCTGGTTCATCCGCGATGACGCCCAGCCGTTCCGGCCCGGCTGCTCCTTCGAGACGCTCCTCTCGATGGTTCGCCGGGGCAAAGTCGCCCCCGACACGCCTCTTCGCGGCCCCTCCACCCGACAGTTCTGGGTGCTCGCCAAACGTTGTCCCGGCGTCGCCAATCTCTTCGGTGTCTGCCACGCCTGCGCACGCCCCGTCGAGCCGAGCGACCGGGCTTGCCGCCACTGCGGCGTCGCGTTCGAGACGCCCTCCGATCGCCAGCACCTCGGCCTGGGGAGCGTGCGGCTGCTCCCCGGCCACGCCGCGCCCGAGGACGTGGCCGCGATGTCCGAGCCGGCTCCTGTGCCGGGCGATCCGCTTCCCCCCTCCCCAACCTCGGGGCGGGGTCTTGCAGGCCCCGACTCCTCTCCCCCCCCCTCCGCCCCGCCCGAGCCGCCGGCGGCGATCCTCCAGCCCACGGCACCGTCCGCGGACGAGCAGGTTCTCGCCCGCGTGGAGGGCCTCGAGCGGAACCTCCGAATCCTGCGCCGCTCCCGCGCCGTCTACCTCACCGCGGCCCTTGTGCTGCTCGTCTCATCCGCCTTCGTCTTCGCCGCGCCCGTGCTGGGCATCTCGCTCGGCCCGGTCGATCGGTGGCTCGGGCGGATCGAGTCGGCGCGGCCTGAACTCGCCCCCCCGGACCTCGGCACCGCGCAGCCCGTCCCCGTTCGTCCGGTCCCCGTACAGCCGTCGCCTCCCGCGCCGCGCGGCGAGGAATCCGCGACGCCAGATCCGGGCATCTCGTCCACGCCGCCGAGCGGACCCGAGGCCCGCGATGACCGATCCGCCGCCGCGGCGCCCACGGCACCGTCAGTCCGGCCGGAGGCGCTGCGCCGACTCGAAGAACTGGCGCGATCCGGCCGGCCCGAGGAACTCGCCGCTGCCGCGGACCTGGCGGCGCGAGCGATCGCGGAAGGTGCTTCGGCAAACGAAACCACGGTCTTGCTCGCTGCGGCTCGAACGCGGCGCAACTGGCTCGATCTCCGAACGTACCCCTAACCCGATTCGCCGCGCTTCGCCTCAGGGTGCCACCGGTGGGGGTCTTTTGTCGAAATGTCCGGGAATTGGTCGATTCGGGGCTGGACAACGGGTCAACGATCCATTAGGTTTATCCGTGTGGGGGGTTCAATCTTCGGCCGCGTTCGCGGCTTACGGAGGTCTGCCATGAAGAGTCGGACGCAGCCCCGCATGAAGGGGTTCACTCTGATCGAACTCCTGGTTGTCATCGCGATCATCGCGCTCCTGATCGGCCTGCTCCTGCCCGCGCTCGGCGAAGCGCGCCGCGCCGCAAGACTCGCCATCTGCCTGTCCAACATGAACCAGATGGCAACCGCCACACACAGCTACTCCGCGGACTTCCAGGATCGTGTTCGATCCTTCACGTGGACGTTCGACAAGTGGGACCGCAACACCTGGAGCGACCTCCAAGGGCCGTGGACCTTCGACGTCGATGCCGCCGCCCGTCAGGCGGTTGATATCATCCGCCGCCGCACAGGCCGCGATGACTTCCCACGCATCACCTCCTGGATCCCGCACATCCTCTACACCCACCTTGTCCTCAACGACTACCTCGCCCAGCGTTTGCCGGAGCGCATGGTCGTTTGCCCTGAGGACAAGTTCCGTCTCAACTGGCAGCAGGATCCCGTCAACTACTTCGACGAGGACTTCTGGGTGCCCCATCAGCCTCGCGTCAAGGGCATGGGCGGCTCCCCCTTCAACAAGCGCTGGCCCTACTCCTCCTCCTACGTCCCCGGCATCGCCACGTTCGACAGGGCGCACAGCATCAACATCCGCGGGACCAACCAGCAGTACAACAACAAGCGAACCAGAAACGCGCCCGGCAATCCTGTGCACAACTCGTACTACGTCAACTCCGATAACGGCATGCTCGGCGGCGTCAAGATCGCCGACGTCCAGTACCCGGGCTCGAAGGTGGACTTCTACGACACCCACCAGCGCCACTTCGGCAAGAAGGCCCTCTACTTCCCAGAGCCAGAGGCCAAGACCGTCATCAGTTTCTTCGATAGCTCCGTCGCCGTCCGCATGACGCAGGACTCCAATCTGGGCTGGAACCCGTTGTCCCCCACGGCACCGCAATACATCGTCAACTATGCCCCGGGCGTGTACGAACCACCGAACAAGAACGGCGAGACGACAAAGCCCCTCGCCCAGGTCTGGAACTACACCCGCGGCGGCCTCCAGGGCAGCGACTACGACGGTGAGCCGCTGGACACCGGCCAGCCGAAGTAGGGTCGAGCCGTACATCAAGCGTCCAGTCGAGGGCCCGGTCGTCCGGGCCTTCTTCCATGCATTGAGCGAAGTGTGGTATCCGACAAACGGCAGGGCTCCGCTGAAGTCCAATAACTGTCCAGACTACCCACATTGACACATCGGCGATTGTGAGGTAGAGTCGTGTTGACCGGCAGCAAATCTGAAGCTGCTTCAGACAAGAAAGGGAGAAGCATGAACCGGAATCAAACCACGATTCGCCGATGGCTGAGCTCCATGTGCGCCGTGCTGAGTGTGCTGGTGTTTGGTCAGGTCGTCGTGGCTCAGCCCTGCCACGACAAGTGGGACGCCTCGTTCGGCGATCCCGGCCCGAACGGCACAGTTCATGCGCTCAAGGCGTTCGATGGAAGCCTGTACGTGGGGGGAGACTTCGACCAAGTCGGTTCGACGACGACAGGTCAGGTTGCCGAATGGGACGGCACCACCTGGTCGGCAGCCTCGAACGGCCTGCCGACTGGTGCGACGGTGATCGACCTCGAAGTGCACGATGGTGCGCTCTACGCGCTCTGCCAGTTGTACTCGCCCACGATGGCGATCGAGGTGTACAAACTGGACTCCGGCACGTGGGACGACGTCACCGGCGATCTCTCGCTGGAGACGGCGTTCGACATGTACTCATGGGCGAGTACCGGGAGCCTCTACATCAGCAGCGACGGCGGCTGCAATGACGGCACGTCCATCTGGGAGTTGCAGTCGAACGGCGACTGGGATCAGCTTTCTGTGAACCCCAACTACGGCTTCATGGTCTGGGGTATGCTGGGCTGGACAATCGATTCTCAGAATGTGCTGTTGGTCGGGACTCCGGAAGATAGTCTGTACCAATGCACTTCCGGGACAGCACCGATTCACGGCGGAGTCCTTGCGTACGACAGTGGCGATTGGACATTCGTGGGACCGAACGAAGACGGCTGGGGTGACTGCAACGCCGTCAAGCCGGACTATGGACCCGGGTTTCCTATACAGGTTCTGGAGCCTTTCGATGGCGGCGTTGCTGTTGGCAGCGAACATTGGCGTCACTGCCCTGATGCCCCTGTGGTGGCTGGACCGGTGGCGGTCTCGACTGATGGGGATCTTTCCGGTTGGTTTGCACCGGGTGGTGAACTCGAATGGGGTCGGGTGTACGTACTCAAGTCCACGGCATGGCCGGGCTGCGGTCGCGAACAGCTGTATGCTGGCGGCGACCGAATGACTCCCAACAACATCACGCAGTCGGCAATCACAAAGTTCGAGGCAGGCGGCAGCGTGTGGTACGATGTCGACGGTGGAATACCAAGTCCGTCCAACCAAAACAAGAAGGTGCTCGCGATGGAGGTCTACAAGTGCGCTCTCTACGTCGGCGGACAGTTCGACGATGCCGGAGGGAATACAGTGAGCAACATCGCTCGCCTGACGCGGTGCATCGGGGACTGGAACAACGATGGTTCTGTGACCTCTCAGGACTTCATCGCGTTCCTGAATGACTACAATGCAAGTTGTCCGTGTGCCGACGTGAACTGCGATGGACAGGTCAACTCGCTCGACTACATCGCGTTTCTGAACTCCTACAACGCGGGCTGCTAAAGGCGTTCCTGTCCCAGGCAATCCTCCGCGAGAGATTGCAGCCCGGCCCCCCAGCCGGGCTGTTTCTTTCCCGGCGCGCCGCGGCCAACCGCGCCTGCCGACATCACCTCCGCCGATCCCGCTCCCCGCCCCCGAAGGGGGCACGGTCACTTGCCCCGGGCGCAGCCCGGGGACAGCGCCGCCCACTCTTTCCTCTCTCCTCCGCTCCCCGCCCCCGGAGGGGGCACGGTCACTTGCCCCGGGCGCAGCCCGGGGTGTGCAGCCCCCTTGCCGCCTTCGCCCCCAGAGGGGGCGCTGCCATCCGCCCTCGACGCAGCGTGGGGCTGCAATCCAAACTCGCGCGCACACGCCGTATCATCCCCCGCCACGCCGCACCGAACCCTCGCAGGAGGCACGATGAAGGCCCTGATCGCGGACAAGTTCGACGCCGAGGGAATCGAGGCGTTGCGGTCCTTCGGCGTCGAGGTCGTCTCCGACCCCGCCCTCGGCCCCGACACCCTCCCCCAGGCCCTCGCCTCCCACGCCCCCGAAGTCCTCATCGTCCGCTCGACCAAGGTCCCCGCCCCCGCCCTCGCCGCGGCCTCCACCCTCCGCCTCATCGTCCGCGCCGGCGCGGGTGTGGACAACATCGACGTCCCCGCCGCCTCCGCGAAGCGCATCGCCGTCTGCAACTGCCCCGGCATGAACGCCGCCGCCGTCGCCGAACTCGCCATCGGCCTCCTCATCGCCTGCGACCGCCGCATCCCCGACCAGGTGAACGAACTCCGCGCCGGCCGATGGAACAAGAAGGAGTACGGCAAGTCCCGCGGCCTGCGCGGGCGCACGCTCGCCGTCGTCGGCGTCGGCGCGATCGGCGGGCACGTCGTCCGCATCGCCCACGCCATCGGCATGCGCGTCGTCGCGTGGTCGCGCAGCATGACGCCCGATCGCGCCGCCGAACTCGGCGTCGAGTCCGGCGGCTCCACGAAGGCCGACCTGCTCCGCACCGTCGCCGCCGCCGACGCCGTGAGCGTCCATGTCGCCCTCACGAACGAGACGCGCGCCCTCTGCGACGCCGCCTTCTTCGACGCCATGAAGCCCGGCGCCATCTTCGTCAACACCTCCCGCGGGGCCGTCGTGGACGAGAGCGCACTCGCCGACGCCGTGCGCGCCAAGGCCATCAAGGCCGCCCTCGACGTCTACGCCGCCCAGCCCGGCACGCCCGAAGCCGACTTCAACCCGCCCATCGCCGCACTCCCCGGCGTCTACGGCACGCACCACTGCGGAGCCTCCACCGACCAGGCCCAGCAGGCCGTCGCCGAGGAGACCGTGCGTATCGTCAGGGTGTTCAAGGAGACCGGCCGGTTCGAGAACTGCGTGAACGCCGGAGAGATCCGGTAGCGAGCCGGGCCACGACAAGGGGTACCCGAGGTGACGACCATGCCAGCGACAGCGACCGATCGTGTCTTCAACTTCAGCGCAGGCCCCGGCGTGCTGCCCGAGGAGGTGCTCCGCCAGGTGCAGCAGGACGTCTGGAACATCGCCGGCACCGGCATGGGCATCATGGAGCACTCCCACCGCGACAAACTCTTCGATCGCGTCCTCGCCGAGGCCATCGCCGACTGCCGCAAGGTCGGCGCCATCGGCGACGACTACGAGGTCCTCTTCCTCACCGGCGGCGCGACAACGCAGAACTTCATGGTCCCCATGAACCTGCTCCCCCAGGACGGCACGGCCGACTACCTCGTCACCGGCTACTGGGCCGAGAAGAGCGCGGAGGAGGCCGCCCTCTACGGCAAGGTCAACCTCGCCTTCGACGGCCGATCCTCGAAGCACACCTTCGTCCCGAACCAGGACGAGATCAGGTTCACGCCCAACGCCGCCTACGTCCACTACACCAGCAACAACACGATCGTCGGCACCGAGTACCACCACGTCCCGCAGCCCCCCGGCGGCGTCCCCCTCGTCTGCGACGCCTCCAGCGACATTTTCAGCCGTCCGTGGGACGTCACGAAGTTCGGCCTCGTCTACGCCGGCGCGCAGAAGAACGTCGGCCCCGCGGGCACCACCCTCGTCATCATCCGCAAGGACCTGCTGGAGCGCAACCCGCGCCCCCTCCCCAGCCTCATGCAGTACCGCGTCTTCGCCAAGAACGAGAGCCGCCCCAACACGCCCCCCGTCTTCCCGATCTACGTCGTCGGCCTCGTCTTCAAGTGGATCCTCAAGCAGGGCGGCCTCGCCCCCATCGGCGAGCGCAACGCCGCCAAGGCCGGGATCATCTACGACGTGCTCGACGCCTCGGGGTTCTACCGCGGCCACGCCCGACCCGACAGCCGCTCGCTCATGAACATCACCTTCCGCTGCCCTACCGAGGAGCAGGACACCCTCTTCATGGCCGAGGCGAAGAAGGAGGGCATGGTCAACCTCAAGGGCCACCGCTCCACCGGCGGCATGCGCGCCAGCGTCTACAACGCCTTCCCACTCGAGGGCTGCGAGGCCATCGCACAGTTCATGCGCGACTTTGAACGTCGCCACGGCTGAGCCGATCCACGCACGCCGCGACGACCTCCTCGACACCGATCCGCTCCATCATCGCCCGCCCCAGCGCCTCGTCCTTGTGGTCGAGCCGCTCTCCCGCGCCAACGTGCTGGATCACGTCCGCTTCGCGCCGCCACGGCCCCACCCGAGCCACCCGCGTCGGCCCGTACAGCCCCACCAGCGGCCGCCCGAACCCCACCGCCATGTGCAGCGCGGCCGAGTCGTTCGCAACCACCAGCGCAGAACGCCGCACGATCGCCATCAGCCGCCCCACGCTCGTCCCACCGATCAGGTCAACCACACGCTCCTCGCGCGACGTGAGTTCCAGCACCGCTCCGCACTGATCCCGCTCCGACGCGGAGCCGACCACCACGACTCGGCCCGCACCGTGGGGGTTGCCTGCCAGCAGCGCGCACGCCAGCCGCGCGAACCGTTCCGCCGGCCACCGCTTCCCCGCCCACCGGCTCGTCGGAGCGATCACCACGAACCGCCCCGCGAACCGCCCGTCCTCTTCCACCGCCCGCTCATCCTCCGCCGGCGCATACAGACGCATGTCCTCTACCGGTTCCGCGCCCGCCGCCCGCGCCAGCGCGAGCATCCGCTCCACCGTGTGCGCCTCCTCCGACACGCGGCACCGCTCGCTGCAGAAGAACCAACCTCCCTCGCGCGCATCCGAGTACCCGATCCGCCGCCGCGCTCCGCTCGCCCACGCGAAGAACCCCGACCGGAACAGTCCCTGCGCGTCGATGGCCAGGTCGTACTCCGCCTCGCGCAGCGCCCTCACGAACCCGCGCAGCCCCCCGGCATGCCCCGTGCGCAGCTCCGTGCCCATCCGCCGCCGCGCGAACGGCACCACCCCCGTCAGCGCGGGGTGCGCCCGCACTGCGTCCGCGAAACTGTCCTGCACCAGCCAGTCGATGCGGGCCGACGGGAACGCCCGCCGCAGGCTCGCCAGAACGGGCACCGTGCGGCAGACGTCGCCCAGCGCGCTGGGGCGGATGAGCAGGATTCGGCTCGGGGCATCCACGCGGCCCGGATAATACGACCCGGCCCACCCGGCCCCCGAAACCCCCGCCCTCCAAGCCCCAACAATGCCACGGGCCGACGCGCGCCCGCGCCGTCCGTCCCGAAACAAAGGGGTCAACCATGCTCACCACCCGTCGCCTCGTGCCATTCGTCACGGCCGCCGTCGCCCTCGCCACGAGCGCATTCGCCCAGCCCGTCCCCGTCCTCGTCGTCCGCACGCACGGGGCGGCCGCCCTCTCCGCCGACGGCCCGGACGCCGCCCTCCGTTCCGCCCTCGCCATGCTCCCCGCCCGCGTCGCCGAACTCCCCGGCGAAGCGCCGGACATGCCCCCCGAAGCCGCCGCCCTCATCCGCACCGCGATGGCCGCCGTCGCGCGCCCCGCCACGCTCAGCCTCTGCTACGACCCGATGAACGTCGCAGGCGGCATGTTCGGCTACGGCTTCGTCCTCTCCTTCGAGTGCGAGAACGACGCCGACGCCGCACGCCTCCATGCCATCCTCGAAGACGGCATCCGCCAAAGCCCCGCTCTCCTCGGCCCGCCCGAACCGAGCGACGCCTTCGACGGCATGAGCGAAGCATGGACCGCCGTCGCCCAAGTCCGCTACGGCCCGCGCCGCGTCGGACAGTCCCTCCGCTACGAACTCCACATCGGCTCCGTGAGCGACCCAGCAGCCGGCCTCGACGCACTCCCCGCGTCGCTCGACGCCCCCGGCTTCACGCCCACCATCTCCGCAGTCGTGAACCTCGCGGGTCTGACGCCCGCCGCGACGATCGCCCGCTCGCTGCCCGGGCCGCAAGCCCCGCAACTCGCGCAGGCGACGACGCAGATGCAGGCCGCAGGACTCATCGGCGACAACGCCATGCGCATCACGCTGCAGGACGGCATCGCCAGGGACGCCGCACACACGCGCACCGTCATCCACGGCGCGGCCCGCTTCCGCGAAGCCCTCGGCATGTCCACCACCGGCCTCACCACCGACGACCTGCGCATCATCCCCGCCGATGCCCACTTCGCTTCCATCGCCACCGTGGACATGGGCTTCCCCGACCGACTCCTCGCCCAACTCCGCGCCAACGGCCTCCCCGTCGATCAGGTTCTCGCCGAGATCGTTCGCTCAACCGGCATCGACCCACTCGAAGACATCCTGCGCACGCTCGGCGGCTCCGTCGCCCTCTACACCTCCGACTCCACGGGCGCAGGTTCACTCCTCTCCGGCGTCGTCGTCCTCAGCGTCCGCGACGCCGAGCGCCTCCGGGCCACACGCGCGAAGATCGCCGGTCTCGCCAACGCGGCCATCGCGCAGCACGACGAACGCGCCGCCATGTATCTCCGCATCGAGCCGTGGACATGCGACGGAAACGAGTTCTTCACCTTCCGCGCACGCGGACTCCCGCTGCCGCTCGAACTCACCTGCGCCATCACCGACAAGTGGCTCATCCTCGCCCCGTCCGCCCAGGCCGCCCTCGCCGCCGTGCGACAGGCGAACGGACGCGGCGACGACGGACTCACCGCGAACCGCGCCTTCGCCTCGCGCTTCACCGCCGTTCGCTCCCCTGTAACCACCGCGACATTCATCAACACCGACCGCACACTCCGCGCGGGCTACCCCTTCCTGGTGCTCGCAGGCGCGGCGCTCGGCAACACCGTCCGCTCTCCCCACGCAGACACCCGCGACCCGGGCATGATCGTCCCCCTCTACAACGACCTCCACCGCAACGCGCAGCCCATCGTCCAACTCTCCTGGTGGGAAGGCGACGACAAGATCACCCACACCACAGGCGATCGATCGCTCCTCATCCGCGCCGGCGGCGCGCTCGGCGCGGCCTCGCCCCTCATGCCCATCGTCGCCTTCGCCGCGATCGCCAACGCCGCCGAGCAGGGCGGGCTGGGCGCGATCGACGCCGATTGGCTCGCACGCCCAACAACCGCCCTCGCCGCACGCGCCATGCTCGGCGACCCCGCCGCCCGCACCGTCATGCTCCTCGGAGCCGCCGGCGGCTACGCTTCCCGGCCTGACGACGCGGAGCGCGACGCGCTCCCGATCCCGGCCACGGACGCGAAGCCCTGATGTACGCGAGCCGCTCGACGCACACACCGACACACGCCGGCCGGATGCTCCGGTCGGCGTTGTACCTTCTGGCCGTGTTCTGCGCCATCGTTCGCGCCGCCGACGCCGGCCCCCCGCAGGGTGCGCTGGCGTGGATTGTGGTTGAAGCCCAACCGCCAGGCCCCGACGCGCCCCGCCCTGCTGCGCCGAGCGCGGGATTCGTCGAAACACTCGTCTCTGCGATGCTCCCCGCTCGCTCCCCAACCGCCGACGCCGTGGCCGCCGTCATCGGGCACGCGCTCTCGAACCGCAACCGCATCGAAGTCGTCCTCCTCGACTTCGCCGCCGATCCAGGACCGAAGGACGGAACCGCGATCCTGGTTCGCTTCGCGCTCATCGTCCGCGTCGAGGGAGCAACCTCGACTGCGATCCGTGCCGTTGTCAGTCAGTCCTTCCCAGGCTCGCCCCTCGATGCATCATTCTTCGCAGTGAACGGCGCTCCCGCATGGCAGACCATCACCATCGCCGAACAACCCGGCGCGATCCTCCTCGCTGTCGGCCGAGACGCGCTCGCCGCGTGGGATCACGCCGCGGCCGCCGATACCGAACCGGCATGGTCCATGCACGAAGCCGCGCTCGATTCGCACCAGGCCGGCGCGACCGCCGTCGCCGCGGCATTCATCGACGCCAACGCCCTCCGCCGCGCCTTCCCCGAGAGTTTCGCCTCCGGACGCCTCGGCCGACTCGCGCACGCCTGGGGCATCCCCAACGCCCGCTCGCTGATGCTCCGCGCCGCGACCCTGCCGCGCGGCGACGCCCCCCCCGCGCTGCTCCTTGCCGCCGCCTTCGAGGCACGATCAAGGCCGCCAGGCGCCGTCGTCGTCGAGCCGATCATCGGCGCATCGTGGCCCGGCCACGCCGGCGAACTCGCTCCCGACGACGCGCTCTGGGCATCCGCCGTCCCCGCCGCATGGTCTCGCGCCCACGAATGGGCCGTGCGCACCTGGGAAGCCTCGCGCGACGGCTGGGGCACGATCGAGTTCGACGCACGCCGCGCCCGCTGGGAACGACAGCACATGCCACGCCTCCAACGACTCTTCGGCTCCACCGCACCCTGGGCGATCCTCGCCGGCAACCGCGCGGTCATCCCACTCGCGCCCGATGCAGAACCCGCGCGCGTCGCCGCCGATCTCGCCACGCTCCTCGCCACCTTCGGCGATCGCGCCACCACCGACGCACTCGAAGGCTCCATCCGCGTCGGCCCCGCCCCCGGCTCGACCATCCGCTGGTCTGTCCGCAACGACACCAACCCCGCCATCACCTTCCAACTCACAAACTGACCGTGCCACCGACGTCGGCTTCCCTGAGCCGACGTCGGTGCCCAAGCACACGCGACCTCCGGTCCGACCGCATCCGCTCCATCCGTGCGCTCTCCACCACGCACCCACCACCCGCGCGCGCCAACCAGCGCACACGCGCCTTCTCCACCTCGACTCCGCCCCGATCCCGCCTCACCATTGC
>JAANMY010003674.1_pt1 | contig 12460 bp, 15 predicted proteins | sample 7279691 | NCBI WGS metagenome assembly JAANMY01 (sample SAMN14094543, study PRJNA606508) | bioreactor metagenome | isolation source: A lab-scale SPAN reactor treating ammonium-rich wastewater day 388 | place: Ireland: Galway | collected 2018-02-07
GTGGTACAAGGTCTTCATGTTTGCCTTCATGATCGTTGGCCTTGCCTGGTTGATCGTTAACTACCTCGTTGGCCCTCAGATCCCATTCATGGCTGATCTTGAGGCATGGAACTACGGAATCGGCTTCGGTCTGATGATCATCGGCCTACTCATGACCATGGGTTGGCGTTAATCATTCAAAAAAGTGACTGCCGCAGCACAGCGTTGATTCGTTGTGCTGCGGCAGTTGTTTTGTGTCAATAGGTTGTGCGCACTCAGTGTCAAGACCTTTTACACACCCAGACCCGCACAAAGCTCTTTTCTTAGGCTGTGGAAAATGCCCTCCAGCCATATGGAATTGACATCTGCCAGGGTGAATGGGGAAAGGCTTTAGGCAAAGGCCTCTATGAATTTCGCATTCGCCGCTCACTGAACACAATCCTGAACGAATACGGGTAACCTAACGACAAACAGCGCCTAACAACTTTTCCTGACTACCAGGTACTACTTCGTGTGTTCTGCACGTTTCATGGATCAAAAACCGTGCTTCTTCTCGGTGGCTACGACAAAGGAAAAGACCCCTCCCCAAAACGCCAACAAAAAGAAATTCAGCGAGCGCAAAAACAACTCACACAGTGGAGAAAGAGCCTCTGAGCGCTAGACGAATCCATGTATCACAACACATAATGATCGCTAGCAAGATACTCTAACTGTTTACACCGCGTGATACCGCACCACACAAAGAGGTTCACCATGTCCATGAAAAGCTTTCAGACCCTCGCCCAGCAAGCAAAGCAATCCTGGTCAGACGATACCGTCGCGGTCTACGACGCTGCTGCCTCACCATATGCCACTGACAGTAATACCAGAGTGCATCTCGGGCGAACACTTGCTGAGGCCCGCACCTAACGTAATCAAAACCAATGCTGTCCAGCAGTAATGCTTGCTGGCTTTCAGCATCAAGTACCCAACCGCCATCAGCACCCATGTAGGACAGCACGGTGACTGGTTGTTCCGGCAGTGAAATCAAGGCAGCTTGGTCAGATATGAAGCTGTCGTAATCTGCAATGACTTGTTCAGCATCCCCTTCATGTCCGGTGATGCCTGCGATGGTATCGGTGAGTTTCTGCCAAGAAGGCTCTGCGTAATTGAGCAGAACTGTTGGGGCGATATCGCTGAGCTGCTCGTATTCGGCTGCTACGCTGTCGCCACCAGAGATTGATCCAATGATGAGGTCCGGTTCAAAGGCATCTATGGCATCGAGGTCGTTTTCCAGATTTGAATACACCACCTCAACGTCTCGATCATCAGCAACATCTGCCCATTGGGTGAAAAAGCCCTTGTCATCAGATAGCGATGTCACCAGAGCTGCTGCGGTACCCACCACTGGCGCATCAACAGCCAATAGCGTTCCGGTGATAGATGGTGAGGTCGATAGAATGCGCAACGGCTGCTCTGGAATAACAGTCTCACCTGCTTCATGTGGTGATGGTTCTAGGCTATTCTCCGCTCTGGGTGGTGGGTGCGCCTGCTTCCTCGGAGGCTGATTGAGAACAGCCAGTTGCAAGCAGTGCAACCATGCCGATGGCGAGCAGTTTTAAAGTACGTGACATACATCCTCTTTTTCACTTCTGAAATTACTTGAAAATAAACATAGACTCCCCCAACTTGATGGTGTGTTCCTAAAGCGCCACGTTGTTACCATCACCCCCAACGCAGTCTTAATCTGGGTTTATAGCGGGCAGGTGCGCATCACCACCGGCTCAACATTTGAGCTTTCCGCAGCTCACGGCATTCTCATCCCCGCTGGAAGTGACATATTAATTGAATACTCTGAAGACGCACTCGTCATTCCGATTCAATTACCCAACCAGTGCAGGCCAAACCTTGGTGTGTTGCGCATTCCAGACGATGCTCACAATCGGTTGATGTACGCCTTTGCACAAGGACTCGGCTACCTAAAAGAAAACCCAGAATCCGACGCTTTCCTCGTTGATCTTGTGGAAGCAGTCCCCCAGCAATACAGCATCACACCATCAAAGCCCCATTCTCCGGAGGCGTTGAAAGCCAGTCAAATTATCATCGACGACCCTGCAACCACCGTTCCGATCTCAGAGATCGCCCATCGAGTAGGCCTGAGTGAACGTACTTTGCAGCGCCGTTTTCTCGATGAAACAGGACTAAACATCAGCACCTGGAGAACACGCACCCGCTTAAGTCTTGCAGTTGCGTATCTTTCCGATGGTCATAGCGCAGAATGGGCAGCTCACCACGTTGGTTTTTCTGGAGCAAGCAGCCTCTCCAAAGCATTTCGCACTCATATGGGGATCTCACCCAGTCAGATTCTTACACTTCCAGAACCCCAGCACCTTGATCCGCCGCTGCCACTTCTTGGATCTTTAGAGATTCCAGCAAATGAAACATGGTCTCGGATCAATGGATCTCACATCATGGTGTGGGCTTTTCAAGGAACCTCCACCGTTCGAGTAGCTGATAGAGAACTCACTGTTCATCAAGGTGAAGGGTTAATTCTTCCAGCTGGAATGCGTCTGGATCTTCACACTCCTGCGGGCGGACTCATGTTGCCGTTGGGCTACCAAGTTCCAGATTCCCATTCAATCAGTGCCCAACATGTGGACATCATTCAGTTTGATTGCTCTATTCAGCAGCTTTTGCAATGCACGATTTCTGCCTACACTCCTTTTCACCCGCACAAAGCGGCCCCGGATCAGTGCTTCTCCCTGCCTTTTCAAAAAAGCTCCACGAAAAACACGGAAAATACGCCAACCAAAAATCACAATGATGAGTTAATTTCTTTGGCAGTTGATCTTGCAGTCTCCCGAGAAACTAATGTTTCTGCTATTCGCGGCGGAATTGCGGAAGAGTTTGCACACATCACTGGCATTGCGGTGCAGCGCTGGGGACTTCTGCGAAGAATGACTTTGGCGCGCATTCAATTAAGCAAAGGGCTAAGCCCGGGGGTAGTCGCACGGAACCTCGGATACTCACACTTACCTGCTTTCAACCGTGCTTTCACCGCCACTCATGGTTGCACACCGATGCAGTACCAAGCTGACTGTGCGCGCACCCCTATCCCCTGAGTTATCCACAGGGGTTCGGAGTTATACACATCGATCTGTGGACAAGTGTGTGTTAATCGCTTTCCCTCAAGTTATCCACAGGCTGTGGAATAACTTGTGAATGGAACAGTTTTAGACTGACACCGTCGGGTATACCTACCATTTCACAGCCTGTGGATAACTCTGTGAACAGTTTCCACCGGGTTGTGATTTGTTCGAATAGTGCAGGTGCTGACGTCAGTGTTTCCAAGCCATCTACGTGTTCGAATAATAAATTGGCTCAATGTATCGGTAAATTACAAAAATGTAACTATCCACAGTGTGGATAACTTTTGTGGATAACTTGAACTGTTGTGAGTTATCCACATTCATCCACAGAACTGTGCACAGGCGTGTGGGAAGCTCAATGTTGTTATGTGTACAAAGAGGAAACTTAGAATTACACATTCTGTGGAAAAGCTAACACGGGGTTAATTCACTCGGTGAATTACAAAATTGTAATTTAGTTCAATTCCTGTCAAGCGATAGATACAGAAATACCCTCACCGGATGTCAAATTTTTGACCCCGGTGAGGGCAATGGGCGGAATGTGTCTACACCCGGTCGATTCCTAGAATGACAGCAGCCACAACTACAGCAAGACCAATGAGCACGATAATCCACCGTGTTCTTTGAGTTTTCGCTTTAACCATTGGCCAAGTAATTAAAGCTCCAGTGATCAAACCTCCAAGGTGTCCCCACAGAGAAACATTGGTGGACATCAAGGTATAGGCGATGTTGATGGCGATAAGGATCAAGGGTGCTCGGATATCCGCGCTTCTTAACACAAAAAGCCCCACCAAAATAGCCATCATGGCGTAAATAGCGCCGGAAGCACCTGCTGTCGGTGAATAGGGATCCATCCAGATGACAGCTGCAGACGCACCAATACCGCCCACAAAGTACATCGCAGTGAAAAGCGCAGAACCGAAGTCTCGTTCAATTTCTCTTCCCAGCAACCACAACAACACAAGGTTCAACAGCATGTGCCCGGGGCCAATGTGCAGGAACATTCCTCCGATGGCACGCAGTGGACCAAAGCCACCATCATCCATCAGCGGTGCGTACAGAATCCACGCGTCACCGATACTGGTTGAACCCAGGTTGTCTGTCACTGATATCGATTGAATGGCCGTCACTGCGTACACAGCGATGATGGCTAAAGAGATCAACGTACTTGCTGGCGCTTGTCGATAAATCCGTTCTACATTCATGAATCCAACAATCTTCAACTGGTCTTTCAACAGGTTTTTGTGGCATAAAAAAATCAGGTCATACCGGCTTGCGGCATAACCTGAAGATTAGTGTACGTAGAGGTGGCTGTTACGCGGTGATCTCTACAGACTCGATGACAACTGCGTCACCTGGGCGGTCGTAATGATCGGTTGCGGTGGTTGCAATTGCATCCACAACCTTCTGAGACTCAGCGTCAGTGACCTCACCGAAGATGGTGTGAGCGTTGTTCAGGTGAGGGGTTGGGGTCACAGTGATGAAGAACTGGGAACCGTTGGTGCCTGGGCCCGCATTTGCCATTGCCAGCAGGTATGCGCGGTCGAAGCGCAGCTCTGGGTGGAATTCATCAGCGAAGGTGTAGCCAGGGCCGCCACGGCCGGTGCCGGTTGGGTCTCCACCCTGGATCATGAAGCCGTCGATGACGCGGTGGAAGACAGATCCGTTGTAGAACGGACCTTCGCTGTCGCCCTGAGCGTTTGCGGACTGGTAGTCCTTGGTGCCCTGTGCCAGGCCAACGAAGTTAGCGACGGTCTCTGGAGCGTGGTTGCCGAACAGGTCGATGGTGATGTCTCCGCGATTTGTATGCAAAATCGCAGTTGCGGTCTTAGAAGTCATAACGCCCATCATAACTACATTGAGCGAAATGCCAACCACATGTCCCATGCTTTTACTAATGTGGGGTCTTAGAAGAAAGCGACCAATTAAGGAGAGTTGAATATGAGCACGATTGGCAACCTCAAGTTAGTAGTGGATGGCGCACGTAAAGCTTATGGAACTTATGCGGATTACCGCGACCGCAAGGTGTCTGAGACTTATGATGCGTTGTCCCAAGCTGCTGGTGACTATGCACCAAAAGCTGAGCAGGCTGTAGAGACTGCGCGGGAATCAGCGAAGGAATTTTATACTGAGTCGCGCGATAAGGCTGGAAATGTCACCAAGGCTGCTCGTGCTCGTCTGGAAAAGGCGCTCGCTGAGGCTGACAAGCAGGGCACTTCTGCGTTGAAGGACGCACGTGAATCGGGCAAGAAATTGAACCGGAAGGCGCGTCGAAAAGCAGACAAGGCCGCTAAGGCAGCCCGCAAGGCGACTGAAAAGAAGGAGTCGCACTGGGTGCGCAATCTGTCGTTGGCGGCGCTAGCGACCTCCGGCATCGTCGCGGTGGCCTACGCGTTTTTGAACAAGACCAAGAAGGAAACCCCAGGCACCCAGCCTCCACGGGTTGAGGCTCAGTTGAAGAAGGCCGTGGAGCAGGATGAGCCTGAGGTTGTGGCTGAGGCTGCTGTGGAGGAGCCAGAGTTGGTGTACTCCACAGAAAGCCCAGAAACCACTGAAGCCCCAGCTGAGGCCACCGAAACCCCAGCAGAAACCACCGAAGAAGAAGCCAAAACCGAAGCTGAACTAGAGGCAGAGCTCGAGGCGGAATTCGAAGCAAAGCTCGAGGCTGAGGCCGATGCGGAGCAGGAAGCGGCAGAAGAGGCGGAAGCTGAGGCCATTCAGGCTGAGTTTGATAAGAAGAATGCACCTCAGCGCACCCAGAGCGAAAAGAAGAAGTAGGTTAACGCTTCAATTCGTGGCTGAGTGAGTCGAGCTCGCCGCCGCCGGACATGGCGAGGGTGAGTTCTTCCAGCTCGACTTCTGCGCGGGATTTGTCCATGACCTGCTTGCCTAAGTTGAGCAGGATGAAGTGATCACCGACAAGGTAGGCGTGGTGGGGGTTGTGCGTGATGAAAATGACGCCGATCCCCCGGTCGCGTGCTGCGGCAATAAAGCGCAGCACCATGCCAGATTGCTTCACGCCCAGCGCTGCGGTGGGCTCGTCCAAAATGAGGACGCGCGCGCCGAAGTAGATGGCGCGGGCGATGGCGACAACTTGGCGTTGACCACCTGAAAGGGAGGCCACAGGGACGTCGACATCGCGGAGTTCGATGCCCATTTCGCGGAGTTGTTCGTCGGTGATGCGGCGCATTTCTTCTTGTTTCAGAACGCCAAATCGGCCGGTGAGTTCCTGGCCGAGGAAGAAGTTGCGCCACACACTCATCTGCCCGACCACTGCTAGGTCTTGGTAGACGGTGGCGATTCCGGCGTCGAGGGCGTCGCGGGGGGATCCAAAATTCACTACATCGCCGGCCACGATTACTTCGCCGGAGGTGGCGGGATGCAGGCCGGAGAGAATCTTGATGAGGGTGGATTTTCCGGCGCCGTTGTCACCCAGAACACAGGTGACTTCGCCTGCGCGGACGCTCAAATTGATGTCGTTGAGAGCCTGGAAAGCACCGTATTTTTTGGATACTTCGCGGAGTTGAATGAGGTCTGTCATGATCGCTCCTTGTTGAAACGCTCGAATCGGTGATTGAGCAAAACAGCCAGAAGTAGGGTGCCACCGAGGAAGAACATGAACCAGTCAGGGTTCCAACCTGCATAAACAATGCCTTGGTTGGTCATTCCAAAGATGAGTGCACCAATCATTGTGCCCACCACCGTTCCGCGGCCACCAGTCATGGAGATGCCTCCGATCACCGCAGCGATGATGTAGAGGAACTCATTACCCACGCCTTGACCAGCCTGAATCGAATCAAACAGGAACAGGTTGTGCATGCCCACAAACCAGGCGGCAAAACCAACGAACATGAACAGGCCGATTTTCACGCCACGCACGGGAACGCCGACTGCGCGAGCTGCCTCTTCATCGCCACCGACCGCAAAAATCCAGTTGCCGATGCGCGTCTTAAACAACACAAAAGTGCCGACAATAACAAACAGCAGCCACCAAAAAACAGTGATGCGAATATTCACACCAAAGATGGGAATCGAGCTGGCAAACACCGCACGCGCTGAAGGAAAACCTTCCATATCCGCGATGGTTGGCGTGGCCACAGTACCGGAAATCAGCTTGGTGACCGCCAGATTAATACCCTGCAGCATAAGGAAAGTGGCAAGGGTGATCAGGAAGGATGCAATCTTGGTTTTCACCACCAAAAAGCCGTTGAAAAAGCCGATGGCCAGTGAAATCACCAATGCAATCAGCGCGCCCACCCAGGTGTTCAGCCACAGGTTATAGCTAAACATCGAGGCCGCCAGCGCTGCAGTTGTCACGGCAACGCCGGTGGACAGGTCGAATTCATCAGCGATCATCAGCAGGCCCACGGCAACCGCCATAATGCCAATCGTGGAACTCGCATACAGCACGGTCGCCATCGAATCCCATGACCTAAATGCCGGCGCGACCACCATAAACAGCGTAAAAACAAGCACGGCGCCAAGCAGGCTGGTCAGTTCGGGGCGCTTTAAGGCGCGCTCAACAATGCTTGTCGACGCCTCCCCACTCTTGATTTTCGTCATCGCAGACCCTCCCCAACGGCTTCAGCAATGACATCAACGTTGGTGGCATCCACAATGGCTGGTCCTGTGTACACGGGTCGTCCGCCACCAACAGTGGTGCCGTTTCGGTGCGCCAACCACAGCGAATCCACAGCCATGTAGCCCTGCAGATATGGTTGCTGATCAATGGCGAATTGGATCTTGCCATCACGAATAGCGGTCATGAGCTGTGCGTTTGTATCAAAGGTGGCGATCTTTACTTCTGAGTTCGCAGCGTCTGCCGCATCAGAAATAGCCATTGATACGCCAGCCTGGAGTCCCACAACCCAATCAATGCTGCGGTCTTGAGCAAGTTTTGCCTGCAGGGTGGAGTTCACTGAGGTGAGATCCATGCCGTTGACATACAGGGTTTCTACTTGTTTGCCCAAACCTTCAGACACGCCACCACAGCGAGCTTCCTGGGAGGAGTTGCCCTGTTCATGGATCACACACAAAACTTTTTGTGCGTTTTCCTCGGCAAGGCGCGCTCCTGCGGATGCTCCTGCGACGGATTCATCTTGACCAAAGAATCCTGTCATTCCATAATCTTGGTATTCGTTCATTCCAGCGTTGAGACCAACCACAGGAATGCCCGCATCCACGGCCTTTTGGGCGACCGGTCCTAGTGATTGAGCATTAGGCATGGTCATGGCGATGCCGTCGACGCGTGAATCGATGGCATTTTGCACGAGGTTGGATTGTTCAGGGATTTCCGGATTAGAGGAATAGCGGAGTTCAACGTTGTCTTTTTGGGCGGCGTCTTCAGCACCTTTTCGGACCAAATCCCAAAAAGTATCGCCCGGCGCGCCGTGGCTCACCATCGCAACAACCAACCGAGGCGTATCGACGGTTCCTCCGCCTGATGCCCCATCTGTTGCCCGTGGTGCTCCCCCGGTAGCTGAACAACCCGTGATTAACAGCGCAGCACCAATGAGCGCTGCGGCGAGTCTTGGTAGCTTCATTTACTCAAGTCAACGCAGGTCAGAGGCACAAGTCAAACTTTATTAACGCTTCTTTATTGATTCAGTGGCTTTGCGCTGTGGCTTTATGATTCCTTTTTCCAAGGCGATAATCTGATCTGCTTGATGTGCTTGATCAAGATCGTGAGTCGCAAGAATAATTGTGGTTCCTTGGTTGCGTTGTTGGTTAATGACATCTTCGATAAGACTTGCCGCGTGGGAGTCCACGGCGGCGAGGGGTTCGTCGAGAAGCAATAAGGGCGCCTGTTGCGCTAAACCTTGCGCTATGAGGGTGCGTTGGCGCTGCCCGCCTGATACTTCGCCGAGGGGGCGGTCGGCGAGGTCGGAGATTTCGAGCCGGTCGAGGCAGCTGTCCACGATGTTGCGATCTGCGGCAGTGAGTCGTTGCCAGTTTTTCTTGGCTGACCATCGCCCCATGCTGACTGTTTGTCTGATCGTGATGGGCAAATTATGGGAGACGTGGCTGCGTTGGGGGACGAACGCGATTTCTGGCACGAGGTTGTTAATGCTTCCGCTGCGGGGTGCCAGCGTGCCCGCCAAAGTTTCCAACAGTGTGGATTTTCCGGAGCCGTTGCTGCCGATGAGGGCAGTTATTTTTCCGGTTGGGAAGCGTGCCGTGATGCTGTTGAGCGCGATGTGATTGCCGTATGTGCATGTGAGATTGCGGACGCTGAGTTCTGCCATTCCTTAATGATAACGGTTATCATTTTCAAATGAAGTTTTTTATTGACGCCCTCATAGTGCCTTTTGACGGTTCATTCATCTCCCGCGCCCTGGTCGCCGGATGCCTGGCCGCAATTTTGTGCTCACTCATTGGAACGTGGGTTATTTTGCGCAGGCTGACCTTTTTCGGCGACGCCATGTCGCACGGCATGCTCCCCGGAGTAGCCACGGCATCACTATTGGGCGGAAATCTCATGTTCGGCGCAGCAATCAGCGCATTAATCATGTCAGCCGGAGTGGTGTGGACCAGCAGAAAATCCAGCCTCTCCCAAGACGTCAGCATTGGCCTGCAATTTATTACCATGCTTTCCCTCGGCGTGGTTATTGTGTCCCACTCCGATTCCCACGCCGTAGACCTCACCAGTTTCCTTTTTGGAGACATTCTTGGCGTGCGACCCTCGGATATATTCATCATCGCCATTGCAACAGTGTTGGGTGGATTGACTATTTTTCTCTTCCACCGACAGTTCACTGCACTCGCTTTCGACGAGCGTAAAGCTCACACCTTAGGACTCAATCCCCGCTTTGCACACCTACTCATGCTGGCACTGATCGCATTAGCTACGGTGGTGTCGTTTCAGGTGGTGGGAACGCTTTTAGTGTTTGGACTTCTCATTGGTCCGCCCGCCACGGCTGCACTTTTAGTGCAAGACAAAGCAAGTATTTCACTGATCATGATCATCGCGTCGCTTCTTGGATGCGCGGAAATTTACCTCGGACTTTTAATCAGCTGGCACGCAAGCACTGCCGCGGGAGCCACTATCACTTTGTTAAGTGCTGCGATATTTTTTGCCACCTTATTGACAAAGAGTGTCATTAGTAAGTTAAACTTCACCGCGTGATACTGAAAGACATTTTCAATAATGGGAAGCTCTTTGGGGCTTCCTCCGCGAAAAATTTCCGAAAACTACTAGCTGTTCCAGCCGTTGCTGCCTCACTAGCTTTTGGTATCACCGCCTATTCCGCTGTAGATGACACCCCTGACATTGTGCTCACCACCAACATCCTGGGTGATGTTGTAAGCCACATCGTGGGAGATTCTGCAGATGTCCAAGTACTCATGAAACCCAACGCAGATCCGCATTCCTTCGGAGTCTCAGCACAAGACGCCGCTGCCATGGAAAACGCCGATCTCATCGTGGCCAATGGACTCGGACTGGAAGAGAGCCTTCAATCCAATGTGGCCAATGCCAAAAGCCAAGGAGTTCCCGTTTTGGAAGTCGGCGAACACATCGATGTCATTGACTACTCCCCCGGCGTTCCAGATCCTCACTTTTGGACAGACCCGGCGCGCATGATCGCCGCCACGGAAGTTATAGAAGCTGAACTGATCAAAGAACTCGATCCTTCCCTGACTGAATCGATCACACAATCAGCCCAGCACTACCGTGAGGAACTTGTTGCCCTTGATGAGGAAGTCACCGAATTGCTCAGCGGCGTGGCCCCAGAAAACCGCAAGCTGGTAACCAATCACAATGTTTTTGGATACCTGGCCAGCCGGTTTAACTACACCGTCATTGGCACCATCATCCCAGGTGGAAGCACATTGGTGGCGCCTTCAGCATCTGACCTCAATGACATCTCCACCGCCATCGAAGACAACAATGTTCCCGCAATCTTCACCGATACCTCAAGCCCACAACGGTTAGCTGAAGTGTTGGCCAGCAACGCTGGCATTGATGTTCAAGTGGTGTCCATTTTCACGGAATCACTCACCGATGCAGATGGTGAAGCACCCACCTACATCAGCATGCAAAAAATCAATGCCGAGCGCATGGGCCCGACCCCCGGATAGTAGACACGGAGGATTTAATCAGGAAGCAGATTTCAGGATAACAGAACCGCGCTTCTCAAACACCGCAGGGGCGAGATATTTACACCAGGAATGCCGGCGCACCGTGTTGTAACGGGTACACCAGCGGAAAACATCTCGGCGGCAGATCAACTGGTTCATGAATGTCTTGGAATCCTGAAGGACCTCCCGCTTCATCGCGGCATTGAAAGACTCAGCCAAGGCGTTATCCGCACTGGTACCGATTGATCCCATCGACTGCCTGATCCCTAATTCCTTACAGGTGTTCTGGAATGCGTGCGCGGTGTAAACGCTGCCGTGATCCGAGTGAAAAATCGCCCCAGTCAGGCTTCCACGCTGGCCTTTGGCCATGAGCAGTGCGTCTTGGACCAGGCTGGTGCGCATGTGATCCGCGATGGAAAAGCCGATCAACCGGCGGGAATAGCAATCAATGACCGTCGCCAGGTACATATTCGACCCATCCGCAATCGGCAGGTACGTAATATCCCCAACGTAGAGCTGGTTTGGCTTCTCAGCAGTGAATTTACGGCCCACCAGATCAGGAAACACTGGTTTCTTCTGATCGGACACGGTGGTGGTGACCTTGCGTTTCTTGGTGTAACCAAACAATTTGAGTTCACGCATGACCCGCGCAACTCGCTTGTGATTCACGGGGGCCTGATCGGCCTGGTCTTTGAGTTCAGCGGTAATCCGCTTGGCACCATAGCAACCATGTTCAGCAGTGAAGACCGTCTTGACTCGGGCCCCGAGGATCGCGTCGGACATGAGGCGTTTGCTGCGGGCTGAGCAGGTACTTTTCCATTTGTAATAGGAGGATCTGTTGAGTTTCAGCACTTCACATAACCGCTTGACCGAGTGGTTCTTCTGGGCGTCATCAACGAACCGGAAGCGGATCACCAGTTCGTCTCTTCCGCGAAATACTTGGCCGCCTTTCGCAGAATATCGCGTTCCTCCCGGAGCTTGCGGACTTCGCGTTCCAGCTTTCGGATCCGCTCGGCTTCGTTCACCGAGGCTGGCGAGGGTTTTTCAGTGGGAGCCGCGGTGCCGTATTTTTTCACCCAGTTCGCCAACGTGGCCCGGTTGACCCCAAGATCAGTGGCGATGGTCTGGATCGAGGTGCCCGGGGAGTTCTCATACAAGGCGACGGCGTCGCGCTTGAACTCCTCTGTATAGGTCTTGCGTGGCATGGTGTGGAGATTACCTTTCAGTCCCAGATTGTTGGGATGTTAGGTGTCTACCAAATGGGGGTCAGGTCC
>JAANMY010003678.1_pt1 | contig 12448 bp, 12 predicted proteins | sample 7279691 | NCBI WGS metagenome assembly JAANMY01 (sample SAMN14094543, study PRJNA606508) | bioreactor metagenome | isolation source: A lab-scale SPAN reactor treating ammonium-rich wastewater day 388 | place: Ireland: Galway | collected 2018-02-07
ACCCTGCAATTGCAGGGTGTTGTTTTTTAACTGGTTATAAATTCGGCAGCCTGACCCGCCGCCAGCTAAACTTAGGCTGCTTCTCCTAACTGGCAGCAATATCATGGACCCACTTGCTGTAGTCACGTTAAAACAGGCATTGCAACTTGCCCCTACTGTTGCAGAGCTTCAGCTTTCTAAACACATTGTTAGCTACCTTAAGCAACACCAAGGCGCGTTGGGTGCGGCCTCCGGCTGGCAAAACTGGCCAGCACAGCGGCAGGCAATTCTATGTTTGCAGCTATGTTGCCAGCAGGCCGGCTTGCCGGCAGGTAAACTGGATGGTTGGTGGGGGCCGCAGACCGACTACGCCAGCGAGCAATTGGCTGCGCTGCAGCAGCAAGGCAAGTTGCCACAACCGTGGCGTGATAATTTTAGTACACCAGCCAACCCGCACGGCTGGCCGCTGGACCGTGAGCCAGAGCTGCGCGCCTTTTATGGTGAGCCGGGCACTCAGCTGGTTAAAATGACCTTGCCCTATCCGCTGCGCCTGGCCTGGGACACCGGTACCACAGTGCTAAGCACTCAGTGCCATCAAAAGGTGGCCGCCAGCATACAAAAAGTGCTGGAGCAGGTTCTGCTGTATTATGGTTTTGATGCTGTGCAGCAGCTACGGCTGGACCTCTATGGTGGTGGTTTTAACCTGCGTGCCAAACGCGGCGGCAGCAGTTTGTCCACCCACAGCTGGGGTATTGCTTTTGATTTTGATCCGGCGCATAACCAGCTAAAGTGGGACAGCAGCAAGGCCAGCCTGGCCCGGCCTGAATACGCTTACTGGTGGCAATGCTGGGAAGAAGAAGGCTGGGTAAGCCTGGGGCGCAGCCGTAACTATGATTGGATGCATGTGCAGGCCGCCCGGCTGTAATGTGACAATAAGTTAGCTGGTGCCTGTTGTCACAGCTGTTGGCTGCTGGCCCGGTTGCGGCCTTGTTGCTTGGCCTGATACAGCAGCTTATCGGCTTGCTGCATCAGCTCACCAGAGGTCAGTGGTGGTGCCTGGCCGCCCAGTGTTACCACGCCAATAGAAGCGGTAACCACGCCAAAAGGAGAGCTGTGGTGTGGCAGCGCCAGTTTGGCTAATTGTGCCGGCAGCTGCAGTAAACTGCTGGGCTGATGCAGAGCGTGTTGCTCAATTAAAATAAATTCTTCGCCGCCAAAGCGCACTACCAGCCAGTCAGGGTTGGCAGATAACAGCCGGGCGACATTCACCAACACTAAATCACCGTCCAGATGACCGTAATGGTCGTTATAGCGTTTGAAATAATCGATATCCAATAAGCCCAGTGACAGCTGTTCATCGGGCTTAAGGCCGGCCAGTTTTTCAGCCAGTCGCTGCTCAAAACTGCGCCGGTTTAACAGGCCGGTCAACTGATCGGTTTCGGCTTTTTGCTGCTCCAGCCGTACCGCTTTGTACTGGCTTCGCAGTAGCTTGTCGTACTGGCGCTGCCAGCTTAAGCACAATGCGATAGTAATAAACAAGTAAAACAGGCTCCAGCCGGTATCGGTAGCGGTGCAGTATTTAATAAAGGCCACGGTGCTTAGCAGCAGTGCCCATAGCAATAGTTTTTGCTGCAGATGAAAAATAGGGATAGCCGCGATGGCAAAAGCTACCACCAGCGGACCGCCTTCCCCCAGCCGGCCAAAATAGCGGGCGGAGGCATAAAAGGTGACAGCAAGTAGCAGGATAGCCAGAGCACTAACGGCCAGCCAGCCTTGCAGCCAGTTTTCACCGCTAAGATAGCGTGAGAAGCCAAGGTATAAAGCGACACTAAGCGCCGCCAGATAACGGGTGCTGTTACTGAGGCTAAGCCAGTCATCACCCAGCAGGATATCGGTTAAGCTAAATACCAGCATCAGGATGATGCATACCAGGGCCAGGCGCGCCGTACCCTGACGGGCACTGTTTACCAGATGGCAGCGAAACGCCGCCTCACTGGCGGGGTCAAGATAAGATAATGCCGGAAACAGACGTGTTATCAGTTGCATAAGCCGCTTGCTAAACCTAACGAGACTTAAGCATAGCAGCTTAACTGGCTGTTACATCAAGCCTTTTAAAAACGCTACCACACTGCGGCCCAAGGCGCTTAGCGCATAGCCGCCTTCCAGCATCGCTACAATGCGGCCCTGACAGTGCTGGTCGGCCAGCTGTTTTAGCTGCTGGGCAATCCACTGGTAATCATCCTCTACCAACAGAAACTGCGCCATATCATCCTCGCGATGGCCATCAAAACCGGCCGAGACCAAAATAAGCTGTGGCTTGAAGGCATTCAATCTGGGCAGCCAGTGGTTTAGGATCTGCTCGCGCCACTGCGCCGGTTTGCACAGTGCCGGCAGCGGCAGATTTTCCACATTAGCGGCGCCACTTTGCTGATCGCGGTACGGATACAGCGCCGACTGAAACGACGAGCAAAATAAAATGCGCTCATCGCCACCGACAATATCTTCAGTGCCGTTGCCATGGTGCACGTCAAAATCGACAATGGCTACCCGTTCAAGGCCATGCTGGGTCAGCGCATGCAGCGCGGCGATGGCGACATTGTTGAAGATGCAAAAACCCATTGCCTGGTCTCGGGTGGCATGATGGCCCGGCGGGCGCACACTGCAAAACGCCTGTTGATCGGGTTGTTGTAGCACTAAGTCTATCGCATCGATGCCGGCACCGGCAGCATGCAGTGCGGCGTCTAAGCTGTGGCGCATCATTTGGGTATCCGGATCCAGCCAGATGTAGCCCTCGGTTGGGGCTTTGGCATAAATTTCATCAACGTATAACTGGCTATGGGCGCGGTATAGCTGTTGCTTGATGGCCGGGTTGGCGTCGCGCTGCTGCAGCACAAACTCCAGACCTGAGCGGATAAGCTGATCGTTAATGGCACTTAAGCGTGCCGGCTGCTCAGGGTGGTCATCCCCGGCCAGATGGCGGTAACAGTTAGCGTGACTGAATAAGGTAATGGCCATTAGCTGCTCTCTGTGCTGGCACTGCCGCGCGGCAAGCGCAGCTGTAAATAAACTTCGCTGGGATCATCGCCTGGCAGGCGGCCAAAGCCGGCTTTTTGGAACACCGCCAGCATGGCTTTATTTTCGGCCCGGACAAAGGCTACCATGCTTTGCAGGCCGCGCTGCTCGGCAATGCTGATCATCTCCTGCAGCAAGCGTTTGGCCATACCTTTGCCCTGATATTTCTCGCGGGTAACAAAGGCCACTTCGCAGCCTTCGCCATCGTGTAGCAGGTAGTAACGGCCCACCGCCTGAATTTGTACCACTGAGCCCTTTTGCTTGACGATACACAGCGCGAGATCTTTAGACTGGTCTACGCCAACCAGGGTACAGGATTTTTCCCGGCTCATTTGGGTGGGCACGGCACTGTAGCGCAGCTGCAGTGTTTCTTTGGTGTGCGAGTAAAAGAACTCCTGCAGCCGGCGCTCGTCGGAGGGGTTAAGCGGGCGCAGATCGAACTCTTCGCCGTCGATATGCAGCTCTTTAAAGCCGACACTGCCAAGCTCCGGCACTTCAGTCGGGGTATGCAGCTGATAATGCGGCACCCAGAAATGCTCTCGTATTTGCTCCAGCAACTGCTGGCGAAACTTAGGATGTGCCACGCGGATAAGCTCCAGCGCCCGCTCGCGGATACTCTTACCGCGCAATGAAGCTACGCCAAATTCGGTGACCACATAGTGCACATGGCCGCGCGAGGTCACGACACCGGCGCCTTGACTTAAATGGGCGACAATACGCGATACCGTGCCATTTTTTGCCGTGCTGGGCAGGGCAATGATCGGCTTGCCGCCGCTACTCATGGAGGCACCACGGCTAAAGTCGACCTGGCCGCCAATGCCGCTGTAAAACTGATGGCCGATAGAATCGGACACGATCTGGCCGGTTAAGTCGACCTCGATGGCGCTGTTAATCGACACCATATTGTCGTTACGGGCAATATTAGCCGGCGAGTTAACATATTCGCTGGGGTAAAAGCCCATATGCGGGTTGCAATGCACAAAGTCGTACAGGGCTTTGCTACCAACACAAAAACTGGCCACGGTTTTACCCGGATGAAAGGTTTTTTTGCGGTTGGTGACTACGCCTTTTTTAATCAGCTCCATCATAGAGTCGGTAATCATTTCGCTGTGGATGCCTAAATCTTTATGGTTACCCAGATAACGCAGCACCGCATCGCACATTTTGCCCACGCCAATCTGAATAGTGGCGCCATCTTCCACCAGTAACGACACATACTGGCCGACCCGCTCGGTGACAGCGTCCAGTTTTACCGCCGGCATTTGTGCTATAGGCTGCTCGGCGTAAAAATAGGCGTGGATCTGATCTTTATGAATAAACGACTGGCCATAGGTAATGGGCATCGACGGATTTACCTGGGCAATGACTTTTTTCGCCGTTTTCGCCGCTGCTGAGACGATATCGACCGACACGCCCAGCGAATGGTAGCCATGCTCATCGGCCGGGCTGACCATAATCAGCGCCGCGTCCAGCGGCAGTATGCCATCGCTGAATAAAGAGGCAATATCGGACATAAAGCAGGGCGTGTAATCAGCGCGGCCCTCGGCGACGGCGCGGCGCACTTCGTCACCGCCGATAAACAGCGCATTAACCTTAAACAGTTGCTGGTGCTCCGGCGCCGCCCATTTGTTATCTGATAACGAATACACCTGCACGATTTCAATGTCGTGCAGCTGTTTAGCATTGGCAATTAAATCATCCAGCAGTGCGGTTGGCGTAGCGGCATGCGAGCCGATAAAAATACGGTCACCGGATTTGAGCAGTTGTTGCCAGTTCAGTTTATCCATGCCGCTTAGCGCTCCTGCAGTTGATGGCTTGCTGTTGACGTCCAGCTGGTTCGTTCAGTTAATAAAGGAAGTGTAAAACAAAAAGGCGACCTTGTTTAAGTCGCCTTTAGTCTTAGCTTAATGTGCGTTGGTTATAAGGTCCAGCGCAGACCAACCATGGCAACATAAGGGTCGATATTCACCTTAACACTTTGAATGGTGTTGCCATTTACCTGCACCCGGCCGGTAGTGTCGATATCCATTTTACTCAGCATCAGATGCAGCCCCAGGTTGTCGCTCAGTTTTACATTAACGCCGGCTTGTAAGGCCAGGCCAAACGAGCTTTTCAGCTTCAGGCCGACATTGTCGTCCGCGCCGGTAACCGCTAACGCATCCAGCGCGCCTTCAAGCTGACTATCTACCTGTTCGTCAAAAAACACTGTGTAGTTAAGCCCAACACCGACAAAGGGGTCGAAGGTGTTGTGCTCTGGCATAAAGTGATACTGCGCCAGCAGGGTTGGCGGTAAGTGTTTGGTTTTACCTACTTTTAAGCCGTCAATGGCCGAGCCTTTTACCTTAATGTCGTGGCTAAACGGGGTGGCGGCAATCAGTTGTACTGACCAGTTGGGCATAAATTTGTAATCAAAGGTAAGCCCCAATTGGGTATTAGTATTAACCCCTACTGCTGTAGAGCCAGAGGCTAAGCCTGCGACCTGTTCGATAACATTCAGGCTGGAGCTGGAATCGTCTGGCATAACGCTGATGGCGCCGACATTAATACCAAATTCGGCCAGGGCAGGGGTTGCTGCTAACAGGCTGGCGAAAGAAAGTGCAGCTAGGGTTGTTTTCATAATGCGCTCCGCATAGTGATTAAGTTATGCCGATTGTCGCGCCTTGGCCGGGCTGGATCTTGGCCTGGATCAATAAAAAAAGCGGGCACTTGGTATTTGTGCCCGCGGGTTTGTTTTATATCAATAAAGTGGTAGTTATTCGATGCGGCGTGTTTGGCCGTTATGCCGCTGCGCTTGGACGTTTTGACGCTGCGCTAGGCTTTCCCTTGCTGGCTGGCGCATTTCCCGCACAGCAGGGGCTTCACGTTGTGGCTGGCGCTGTTCGCGCACCGCAGGGGCTTCGCGCTGCGGCTGACGCTGTTCGCGCACAACGGGGGCTTCGCGCTGTAGCTGACGTTGTTCGCGCACAACAGGGGCTTCGCGCTGCGGCTGGCGCTGTTCTCGCACAACGGGAGTGTCACGCACTGCTGCCTGGCGCTGACGCAGCTGCTCGGTGCTTATTACCCGTTCAGGCTGTGCACGATCCTGTGGGCGCGGCTCGGCCAGCCGTTGTTTAATTTGCTGCTGGCGCTGCTCAGGCTGTATCTGTGTGGTACGCACGCGCTGCTCTGTACTTTGCTGGCGTTGTTGGCGCAGCGCTTCGTTGTGCTGGCGTGGGCTAGGCTCGTTATCCTGCCGCTGACGCTGAGTTAGCTGCACCTGCTCGGCGCTTTTGCGCAGGTACTGGCTACGTTGATACTGCTCTTTATTGTCCCGTAGCTGCGCGGTACTGGCAGGCCGATGTTCTGTCACCCGGGTATGGCGTATCGGCTTACCCTGGGTTTCGCGTGTGGGCTGCTGGTAGCCGTAGCCGCTGTTATAGGTGCGGTTTAGCGGCTCGTGGCGGTAATGCACACCACGGCGATGCTCGGGGCTGTGCTGCCAGCGGCGCGCGTCAACATAGTGTTTATGCCGTTTGGGGTAGTAACGTGGAGGCGTGTGGTAATAATGATGGTGCACAACCACATGACGGTGGCGCCAGTCGAAAATACCAAAATAGAACCAGGGCCGTACGTTAACACTTACTCCCCAGTAAAACGGGCTGTTACGGTAATACACGCCGGCGGTGTGCCAGTAAACCGGTGGGTGATGTGGCCACCACCAGTCGCCGTACACAACGCGGGTGTCGTACACCGGCACATAGATCACTTCGCGCCGTGCCGGCTCGATAACAATAACTTCACGCTCGCGCTCCACCACAATATGCTTGTTGTCGCGCAGCGTGCCTTTGCTGTAGGCCTTCTGGCGTAGCGTCTGAATGCTGGCCAGTACCGCGGTTTCATCGGCTAAAAAGGCTTCACCTAATTGCTGGGTCCAGTCTAAGTCATCACTTAACCGTTGTAGCAGCTGCGGAAAAGCCACCAGCGCTTTCACGCTTGGGTCCCAGTTTTTATTTTCTACCGCCCGCACGGCGTCTTCACCAGTCAGCCGTGGGTTGTCTTTTACCCAGCGTGACGCCTGCACTACCTCCAGCGGATAGGTAGCAGCAATCAGCACATGAGTCAGTACAGTATCCGGGTACAGCGCCACCGGCGCCAGCATTTGGTCCAGCTCAGCTTGTGACCAGAGCGTGTCATTTGCCCTGGCGTTCAGGCTGTGGCTTAGTAGCAGCACGCACACCGCCAGCGCCTGGCTAAGTTGCAGTATCAGCTTTTTCATGGTGCCATCCTCAGTTAGGCCGTATCAGCCTTACCTTAATACAGGTAAGTATGGGCGGCTTTTTACACACTGTATAGCTTATAGGGCGCTGAGGCTGAATTGAAACTGAACTTTACGCAACCTTTACACTGGCATATTGGCAAGCCGGGTTGCCGCCAAATGCCAGCGTAAAGCCGGCTTAATTAGCGGTCAGATAGCGGGCTTTTTTTGCTGCCTTAAGCTGCTGCAGATCGACCAATACCAGGCCATCGACACAGTTGGCGAAATCGGGGTCGGTACCAAAGGCGAGAAACTTGACACCGCCGGGCTCGCACAGCTCGCTGTATTGTTTGTACAGCGTGGGAATGCTCAGCCCCATATTGGCCAGCAGGTGCTTTAGCTGGGTAAAATCGGCCAGATAATCATTGCCGCTAAAATGCTGCTGCAGTTCACTGAGTATGGCCTGAGGCAACTGATAGGGTTGATGCGACACCGCGCTTAAGCTGGTATCGGCAAAATACAGGCTATAGAAGTACACCATTAAATCGCGTGCTGCCTGCGGGTAACTGGCCGATAAGCTGACACCACCAAATAAATAGCGGATGTCGGGGTTACGGCGCAAATAGGCGCCTATACCGTACCAGAGGTAATCCAGACTGCGCTTGCCCCAATAGCGCGGTTGCACAAAGCTGCGTCCCAGCTCCAACCCGGCCGCCAGATAAGGCTGCATGCTGTGGTCAAACTGAAACAGGCTGGCGGTATACAAGCCTGCAGGCCCTTGCTCTGCTAGCACCTTACGGCTATTGGCAAAACGGTAGGCGCCGACAATCTCTAAATCGTCTTTATCCCATAAAATCAGCTGCTCATAGTGGCTGTCATAGCGGTCAAGGTCACGGCGCTGGCCGCTGCCTTCACCCACCGCGCGAAACGCTATTTCACGCAGCCGGCCAATTTCACGCATAATGGGTGAGCTTTGCTGGTGCTGATACAAATAAATGTGTTTGCCATCACTGGTATGGCCCAAAAGTTCGCACTGGGCGATAGCTTTTTTCAGCGCGATGCGATCCTCAGGGTGGGCGATAGCGCTCTGGGTAATAAACAGCCCCGGCTTGTCTTTGGCCAAGCGGTATAAATGTTTTTTAAACAGTTTAACCCTGGCCGGTGTTTCCAGCGCCAGGTTGGCAAAGGCATCATAAGGAATAAGCTCGCCAATACGCATATCCAGCTTTTTACGCTGCTGCTTAAACATCTCCTGCACCAGCAGCATGGTAGCCAGCGGTTTGTACAGCATAGAGGCACCATAAAACAGCGCCGAATTTCTGCCATCAATATATACCGGCAAAATAGGGGCCTTGGCGTTAGTGGCAAAGCGTAAAAAACCGCTGTGCCATTTACCATCACGAATGCCCTCTGGCCGCAGGCGTGACACTTCGCCACTGGGGAATAAAATTAATGCGCCTTCCTGGGCTAAATGCTGCTGAATATTATCCAGTGCGCGCCGCTCAGTGCCGCCGTGCATGTTATTCACTGGCAGCAGCAGGTTATGTAGCGGTTGTAATGCCATCAGCAGCTGGTTCGCCACCACTTTTACATCGGGCCTGATGTCGCTGACCAGTTTTAGCAGTGCCAGGCCGTCTAACGAGCCGATAGGGTGGTTGGCAATAATCACGACCCGGCCGGTCGCGGGGATGCGCTCTATTTCGTTATCACGTACCGAGAAGCGAAAATTAAAATGTTCCAGCACCTGCTCGACAAACTCCAGCCCCTGCAAGTGTGGGTAGCGCTTAGCAAAGTTGACAAAATCCTGCTCATGCAGCAGGCGGCGCAGCGCGCCTTTCACCGGTTTATACAGCCAGGCTTTATTGGCTAAGCCGGGCATATTTTGTGATAACACCTGCTCAACACTGATCATCGTTCGCTCCGCTCATGCAACACCAGGTTGTCCTTAGGCTAAAGCGGCAGTATGACAATGCGGTTGCGGTTTTATGGCAATTTGCGGAAGGTTAAATACTTCAACAAACCATTTGTCGATTAACTTAACTACTCTACCGTTTAGTCCGCCCGGCAGGCGTGTTATCTTTAACAAGTTCAAGCCTGTGCTCAGGCAACGACCTAATTTTAACGATGTTTTGGTGACCTATGAGCCTTGCTCTGATTATTCCCGACCGCAAACTGGATGATTTACAGCAGCGTTTAGCCCAGGCGCTGCCCGATACCCGTATCGAAGTCTGGCCCGATATCCGCCAGCCCGACGCCGTTGAATTTGCTGTGGTATGGAAACAGCCAGCGGGCTGTCTGGCGGCGCTGCCCAAGCTTAACGCCATTCAGTGTTATGGTGCCGGCGTAGATGCCATTCTGGCCGACGCTACCTTGCCCCCGCTGCCGATTGCCCGTATTGTCGACCCCAGTTTAACCCGCACTATGGTGCGCTATGTCGATGGCGTGGTGAGCCATTACCGGCTGCGGCTGGATCAGTTCAGTCAGCAGCAGCGCCAGGCGCTGTGGCGGCCGAAAAGCCCGCGCCGCTTACAGCACATCAGCGTACTGGGGCTGGGCGAGCTTGGCAGTGCGGTAGCGGCGCATTTTGTCAGTTTGGGTTATCAGGTAAGTGGCTGGGCCAGAACGGCAAAACAGCTTGAGCAGGTACAGGTTTATCATGGTGCCGGCCAGTTAGCTGCTGCTGTGGCGCAAGCCGACATAATTATTTGCTTATTGCCGTTAACCCAGGCCACACAGGGGCTGTTAGGACAACCCTTTTTTAGCCGTACCAAGCCGGGCGCTATTTTTATTAATGTGGCGCGCGGCGCTATTGTCGATGACAGCGCTTTGCTGGATGCGCTGCAAAGCGGCCAGCTGGAAGCGGCCTGTTTAGATGTGTTTAGCCAGGAGCCGCTGCCGCCAGAGCATGCGTTTTGGCAACATCCGGCCATTTTGATTACACCGCATGTGTCTGCTGTAACTAATGTAGCTACTGTGGTTGAGCAAATTGCTGAGAACTACCGGCGCAGTCAGCAAGGTTTGCCGCTGCTGAATCTGGTAGACGTGACGAGGGGTTATTAAGATGACAACAGCAGCGCAGCCGGTAGAGGTCACCACCTGGTATTTGCAATACGAGGGGCCTGCTATAAATGCTATTAGCTGGCCTGAAGGTGTACAGCTGGTGGAGGCCGAAATTGCCAGTCCGGAGCTAAGCCAGTTTATGTTCCGTGCCGTTGGCGGGCGCTGGCAATGGTTTAGCCGCTTAAGCTGGAGCTATCAGCAGTGGCTGGACTACTTAACGTTGCAGCAGGTACGTACCTGGCTGTTATGGGTAAAGGGTACGCCGGCTGGCTACATAGAGCTGCTAAAACAGCCTGATCAAAGTGTCGAAATTAAATTTTTCGGTTTATTACCACAATTTATCGGCCAGGGTTTAGGGCTGGGGCTGGCGCAGGCAGCGATACAGCAAGCGCAGCAGTGGCAGGCCAGCCGGGTCTGGCTGCATACCTGCAGTGCGGATCATCCATCGGCACTGGTAAATTACCAGCGCGCTGGCTTTGTTATTACCGACATTCAGCATAGCACTGAAGCTTTACCCAGCCTGAATGATCCGCGCTTACTGGCGCAACAGTTTGTTTATTCAGCGCTGGCTTACCACACTAAAAATGCTGGTTAAATACACAGTTATTGTAACTTTGTTACAACTTAACTACACTCAGTAGCGGTTTAGGGAAACCTAAGCCAAGTTGCTAAATAGAATAATAAAATGTGTTACTGAGGTTAGTTATGAGTAAAGCGTCCAGTCGTGGTTTTGGCTTTACCGCAATCGCCGTTGTTGTCTGTGTAATGGCGTTATCGGCATTCTTGACCAAAGCCGAAGCTGTCTGCCTGTTGTGCGGCTAGCTAAAGGACGAACAGCGTCAAAAGGATTGACAAAAAATAGCCCCCGCTTAGCCGGGGGTTATTTTTTGCTAAGCTTTTTGCTTAGCGTTTGGCGTGTAACTCGCGGTTTTCCCGCTTTTGTTCGGCGTTTTTCTGCAGTAGCACATAAGTGGCCGAATAACCGCCATGTTGCTTTTGTGCAGTGTTACAGGCCAGCACTATTGGCATTTGCGGCAGCCATTTAAACACATAGCTGCGTAGTATCGCCGGGTGAGGTTTGCTGTTGCGGCCCATGCCGTGGTGAATAAGCAAAGTACGAATGCCGCGCTTATGACAATCTTCGATAAAGAAAAACAGCTCACGCCGGGCATCAGTCAGGCTTTTGCCCAATAAATTCAACGTGGCATCGAGCTGATATTTACCCAGGCGTAAATTACGATACACACCATCCTGTACGCCGTCTTTCTTGTAGGTAAAAGGCTCGTCCGGCTTTACCAGATCAACATATTCCATGCTGAGGTAATTGGCGTCGTATTCCATTTCCTGTTCGGCCGCTTTGCGCCGGGCCAGTTGTGCCAGAGTAGGGCTGAACTCACCATGCTCTGGCAATACTTCGTCCTGAGACAGCGGTTTTACGCCGGACATCTCCTGCAGAAACAAATCCAGTTCATCATTTTGCATAGCGGGTACTCCTGCCTGAAGGCTGGCCATTATAGCGAAAGCCGGAGCAGGGCAAAAGCGCTGCGGGCGCTACTCGGCTGCTGCCACCTGGCTGTTAACCGCCGGCGGGGTAGAGGAGACCGTGCTGGCGCGTCGACCAAAACAGCGTAGCAGGTAATAAGCATTAATTAATAATACTAATAAGTTAGAGATCACCCCCTGCGGGATGGCAATATGGCTGTAATAGACAAACAACAAGCTGCAGCCAATCAAGGTGGCTAGCCGCAACCAAAAAATATCTTTAATAAAAAATGCGCCAATACATATGGTTAGCCCAATCCAACTAATGATGTCGTATATGATATTTTCCATGGCGTTGTCCGGGGTACTTCGGCGGATAAATAAGGCGCGCATTATGCTGTGCAAAGTACAGCCGCTCAACTGAGTAATTTTACCGATTTCGTATTAGTTTAATTGATGCTTTGGCGGCGATGATGTGGTGGTTTGTTAACAATCGACTACACTAAATGGGTCTGCATTTTATGCCAGCTTAACAAGGAAGGAGCGGCCTATGTTACCTACCAAACTGTATGAAGCCATACCTTACATCTATGTGGCCAGTGGGATTGGCATTATGTTGTC
>JAANMY010003679.1_pt1 | contig 12447 bp, 4 predicted proteins | sample 7279691 | NCBI WGS metagenome assembly JAANMY01 (sample SAMN14094543, study PRJNA606508) | bioreactor metagenome | isolation source: A lab-scale SPAN reactor treating ammonium-rich wastewater day 388 | place: Ireland: Galway | collected 2018-02-07
CAGACCCACGCTCTTCGGGATGGCAGCAGTATGGCAACCGCCTTTATGTCGGGGCTGGTTGCCCTGTTGCTGGAGCGGGATCCCACCCTTGACCCCGAGCGGATCAAAGAACTGTTGCGGGTCCGCAGCGCTATACCGGGCCGTGCGCCAGGTGCGTTTGATCCCGCGTGGGGTTATGGTCTGCCCGATTTGTCCAAACTGGTCTGAGCCGGCGGAAAGGATGCAATTGTGGGAAGAGGAATCCATCTATGCTGTCGCGGTATTGGGTTCGGGCTTCTGCTAAGCCTGGCGCTGTTCAGCAGTTTGGGCATTGGCAACGCCGGCAGAGCAACCGGAGAAGCATTGTATGGCGAACGAAGTTGGGAAAATTCTCAGGGTCAGAACCTGACGAGGAATCCAAGCCAGACGCCTGCAGTCCGCCAGAATGTGATTGCTGAGAGCCTGACCATCACAGACAGTCAAACGTTCACGGCAGGGCTTTCCGTTACGAACGGACTGACTGTCACGGGCGCGCTGACCGTCAGCCAGGGGTTGACGGTGACCGGGAGGCTGGTCGTCTCCGGCAGTCTGGTCGTCAGCGGAGGACTCAGTGTCGTTGCTGGAAGCAACCCTTCACTCTTTGTCCCGGAGATCATTCAGGGGGGAATGACGATCACAGATAAACGTGCGTTCACGCAGGGATTGAGCATCACCGGCGATCTGACAGTCACCGGCGCGCTGACTGTGTTCGAGGGCCTGACAGTAACAGAGACAATCGCTGTCTACGGCTCGCTGGTTGTGGCCGAGAGCGCAGAAGCTCCGCTGTTTCAAAGCTATCTGCCTGCTATCCTCCGTTATTCTGTGATTCGCGCCAACAACGGGGGTTTTGAACTCGGCCCGGTCCAATGGGACGAGTACTCCAGCACAGGACAGAACGGTCTGATCCGTTCTGCCCCGGAGTTGGCAGTGCCCCCCCATACCGGTTATTGGGCCGCCAGACTGGGCGGCCAGGACAACGATCTTTCTATGCTTTCCCAGGGTGTCTCTATTGCAAAGGAAAACGCTTGTCTGGTCTTCTGGCAGTGGACCCAATCCAAAGATGCCTGCAGCGCAGACTACGGTGGTGTTGGCATCAATGGGAAATGGGTAGATGTCCATTCCCTATGCGCTGGTACATCAACCGCCGGATGGGCGCGACGGCAGATATCGATGACTCAGTACTCGACAGCCATCACATCAACGCTTACGGTCCTGAATTTTGCTGTCGTGAACGACTATTCGGTTCCCAGCACTCTCTATCTCGATGACGTAGCCTTTTATCCAACAACAGAGTGCGACCTGCAACGGGGAAGCTCGTTGGCAGATGATAGCCAAGCCCGCCTCACAATGTCTTGGGAACTAATCGGGCAAGAGATCAACATCGGCAAGTAGTATCCAGAGCCAGGAGGCTTCCGATTATGACCGAACCGTCGTCGTCACCCGCCAAACGCACGATACCGCTGGCCTTCCTGCGCGGTTTCAACATCGAGGATCTGATCCTTTATGTCTTCTCGTTGCTGACGCTGGTGATCTTTGCGATCTTTTTTTACCAGCATTATGTCACAACCGTGCGGTCAGAGACGGCCAGCCCCCTGGCCGCAGCCTGGCTGATTCCAGCGGGCAACGACATCTGTCTGGACTACATCAAAGCGCAGGTGACAAATGTGGCCCTGCGCTACGATCAGGCCCGTATTGCCACGGCCACCAATGCGGTGCGACGCAGTCTGGCCTTCCTTATCGGTATGATCGGCTTTATGTTGGGCTGCATTATCGTCATCCGCGGAGTGCGGGACGCGCCGGTAGAGGCGGAACTTTCCGCCGAAAACAAAGCCAAAATTCGTCTGGTAACCAGCTCTCCCGGCATTGTCGTTGTCATTTTGAGCGCAGCCATTATTATGGGCGTAGTCCTGCTAAATGATCGGGTGGAGGTGCAGGATGAAGGCATTACAATATCGGAAAAGTGTGTTGCGACGCGTTCAACCTCGCTCGAACTCCCTCCATATCTACAGAAATGACGGAGAAAACGATTATGAGAGGCAAATACTTATTCCAACGCAACCTGCTCATTGCGGGAGTCGCGCTATTCCTTCTGGCAGGTTGGCACGGCATCTGGCAGCCGTTGGCAGTTCCAAGCGCCTGGGCATCAACCCAAACGGAGAGCCCTGCCGCCAGCGACGCCGAACGGCTGAAGATCGCTCTGGAAGTGCTGGAAAGCGAAGGTACCCGGCTCAGAAAGCTCTTTGAGAGCGAAGGGGAGTGCAATGCGTTACGGCAAGCGAAGGAGGTTGTGGAGGCGATCCTGGCCCTTGCGCCGGGCGAATCCGAAATTTATCAGCGAACTCGGGCAGAATGGCTGATTATCGCCAACAGCATAACATTGGTATGCGATCCGTATCGTCCAAGCGCAGCCGGATCGGGCGGCGCGAACGGGAATGTACCCACATCGGGCGGCGCGGATGGGAATGCGCCCACGGTGATCATAACAGGCGCAGGCGGCTGCACCAACGGAATGATTGCGGAGTTGCTAACCCAAGATCCGCCCTTCATTCAGGGATATGCGGAACGGACAGGTATCGAAATCGATCTGCCCGCTATCTTCGACGCCGGGCGCGTTCTTTTGGATGTGACTCCCAATGCGCCTGCTCTGGGCGATTGGGGGACGGATATGACCATCTCGACAAAATGTGGTAGTAGAGGCCCCGGGGTCAAGGGTATGAGCGAAGCCATCCTTGCGTACCCTCTCCTGCCCCAGTCAGAAAGGTATCAGTGGATGCAAAGCATTCAGGCGATCAAAGTCTTGCCAGTGCCGGCTATGCCCATAAACACCGGAAACGAATAACGCTCCTGCCCAGCGCGGTGCAGTTCGGGGTGATACCCAGATGGCGAGTATCGACGAGACAAAGCCCGAACGCAGCACACCCACTGTGGCTGTGAACAGTGTGCCTGGGGCGCAACTGACCTTGCCTACGGTCCCGGTGAATCCCTCGACACCTGTGCTAACCCAGAAGCTCTATCTGCCCGTTACGATTCGTTGAGGAACGATATTCCCCTCTGCCTTTGCACAATCCCGGAAGCGCAGAGTTTGCGGGAAGGATGTGAAACCATCGAAGAGGTGCCGACCCAGGCCGCGGCCCACGCCCAGGAGGTCCACGGTGTGGCGGTGACGCGGAGGAGATGGCCAGGAAGATTCACGGATAGAGCAGTTACCATTCCAAAAGGGAACGGTCCATGAAGACGTATTGAGGTGGGCCGTTCCCTTTTTTCGTGCAGGTGTGCATGAAACACGACTTCCTCGTTCCACTGCGGATTGGAAAGTTTTGGATCGTTTGCCATTGTGAAAAGTATGGGAGAGAAAGAGGGCAAGTTCAAGATCAGATAGAAGATAGACTACGCTGAGTACACAGTTAGGTTGTAACCAGCAAAAGTCGCTTATCCTGTCGAATATCGCCTGTCACAAGTGACAGGCGATATTCGACAGCAGACAACGAAACGTTCAAATGTCGTAACGTGGGCTTCGCCGTCGAAGCCGCTGAGATCATCGAAGAAGTGCTGGCCCAGGCCGCGGCCCACGCCCAGGATGTCCACGGAGTGGCGGTGACGACCGGGAAGAGCAGAAGACACGGATGGTTGATATTCGACTCGCTCAACAAAAAGGAGACCGCGTGATGGCAATTTTAGAACAGTTTACGCAAAAAGAGGCTTCACAGCGACGCGCCAAAGCTGCAACCAGCGAAGGCGGGAGCAAGCACATCCTCTGGCAGGCTGCCGCTCTACGCAAGGCCAGCCTACTCGTTATTGCCGTCATTCTTCTGCTGCTGTCTGTGGGCGCTGTCCATGCCACTGGCAATGTAGCCGTTGAAGATGCGACCCGTGAAAACGCGACCCTGGCATCATACAGCGGAAACCCGCTCCTGCTTGGCTACAGCAGCAGTGCCAGCGTCGCTGCCAGCGCTCCATTCACACTGACTGCCCACAGCCCCATCACCAACGCGGTGGGTGTGGATGTGGGCCAGAATATCACCGCCAGCTTCGACGCGAACCTGGACCCGGCCACGGTGACCACTCGCACCTTCACCGTACGTAGCAGCTTCCGAGGACTCTACACCGACACGGCCACTGTCAACGGCAGCGGCCTGATCCTGGACCCCAGCCGGGACTTCTTTGCCGGGGAGCAGGTGCAGGTGGTAGGCACAGCAGCCATTAGCAGCACAGGCGGAGCGGCGCTCATCCCCACCCAGTGGGGTTTCACCGCTGCAGCCACCGGGGGCACGGGCATCTTCGGTGCCCACCCTAGCATCCCTAGCTTCGGCTCATATTATGGTAGAAGTTATGACGTCGCCCTAGGCGATATCGACGGAGATGGCGATCTGGATGCTGTAGTCGCCATTCACGGCGGGGCGCAGACGGTCTGGCGGAATGATGGAAGTGGCGGTTTCACCTACAGCTACTCTTCTTTCGACAAAGACAATAGCAATGCCGTCGCTCTGGGCGACATAGACGGTGATGGCGATCTGGATGCCGTGGTCGCCCACGACTACAATCAGGCGCAAACGGTCTGGTTGAACAATGGCTATGGCTTCTTTAGCGCCCACCCCAGCATCCCCACCTTCGGGTCGGGCTCGAGTACTGATGTCGCCCTGGGCGATATCGATGGGGATGGCGACCTGGATGCCGTCGTCGTCAACAACTGGAGCACGCAAACGGTGTGGCTGAACGATGGGAGCGGTGCCTTCAGCGCCCACCCCACCACCCCTATCTTCGGCGGAATCGGTGGCGCAGCCGATAGCACTGACGTCGCCCTGGGCGATATTGACGGTGATGGCGATCTAGATGCCCTCGTCGCCAACGACAGTAGCCAGGCAGAGACTGTTTGGCTGAACAACGGCAGCGGCACATTCAGCGCCCACCTCAGTACCCCCAGCTTCGGCGCAGGAAACAGCCAAGCCGTCGACCTGGGCGATATTGACGGTGATGGCGACCTGGATGCCGTCGTCGCCAACGCCTTGCTCGAGGCGCAGACGGTCTGGTTGAACAATGGTAGCGGTGACTTCAGCGCCCACTCAAGTAGCCCCAACTTTGGCGCAGGCGAGAGCACTGACGTCGCTCTGGGCGATATCGACGGGGATGGAGACCTGGATGCTGTCGTCGTCAACTCCGTCACCGAGGGACAAACGGTCTGGCTGAATCGGGACCCCGCTGCTGACATGGTCATCAGCAAAAACGTAGAGTCGGCCATCGCAGCCCCCGGCGGGACGATTACCTACACCCTTAGTTTCAGCAATGCTGGCCCAGGTGTGGCCTACGGCGTGGTAGTCAGTGACAGAGTGCCGGTCAGCGTTACGGTCACAGGTGTCACCAGCAGCACCTTCGGTAGCGGAAGTACCATCGTCCAGACCAGCGGTGCACCGAATCTTGCCTGGGTGGTGAGCGATCTGGCTGCAGGCACAGGAGGCAATATCACCATTGTCGGGATAGTCGGCGACAGCATACTCCTTGACGGGGCTATGATTACAAACACAGCCATGATTACAGGGACGAACGACATCACGGGGACGAACAACAGCAACAGCGTCGTCATCAGCGTCCGCGCCCTTCACTTGACCAGCCACCTCCCCGTCACCAATGCTATAGGCGTGGACGTGGGTCAGAACATCACCGCCAGCTTTGATGCGACCCTGGACCCAGCCACGGTCACCACCCGCACCTTCACCGTGCGCAGCAGCTTCCGCGGCCTCTACACCGACACGACCACTATCAACGGCAGTGGCCTGACCCTGAACCCCAGCCGGAACTTCTTCGCCGGAGAGCAGGTGCAGGTGGTGGGTACATCTTCTATCGGCGGCACAGGCGGCGCGGCGCTCAGTCCCAGCCAATGGGGCTTCACCGCCGGGCCGGTGACCGAACGTTGTTTCTTAGGCTTCACCGACAGCGGCATAGCTGACGATGCTCTTTTCGGCGTCAATAGCAGCAGTGTGGCGTGGGGGGACTATGATAATGATGGTGACCTGGACATTCTCCTCACGGGATACAACAGCAATAATGTCCCGCTGTCTAGAGTCTACCGCAACGATGGCGGCATCTTTACCGACAGCGGAACAGCCGATGATGCCCTCATCGGTGTTAAGATCAGCAGTGTAGCCTGGGGAGATTACGATAACGACGGCTACCTTGACATCCTGCTTACGGGATACAACAGCAGCAACATCCCGGAGACCAAGGTCTATCGCAACGATGGTGGCATCTTTACCGACAGCGGAACAGCCGATGATGTCCTCATCGGTGTTTGGCACAGTAGCGTGGCCTGGGGGGACTACGACAACGACGGTGACCTGGACATCCTTCTCACGGGATTGGGCAGTAGTAACGTCCGAGTAGCAAAGGTTTACCGCAATGACGGTGGCATCTTTGCCGACAGCGGCGCAACCGACGATGCACTCATCGGCGTGTCCTACAGCAGTGCCGCCTGGGGAGACTACGACAACGACGGTGATCTGGACATCCTCCTCACGGGATATAACAGTAGCAATGTCCCGGAGACTAGGATCTATCGCAACGACGGCGGCATCTTTGCCGACAGCAGCGCAGCCGATGACGCCCTCACCGCCGTTGCTGCCGGGAGCGTGGCCTGGGGGGACTACGACAACGACGGCGACCTGGATATCCTTCTTACGGGGCAGGGCAGTGGCTATAGTTTTGTGGCGAAACTCTATCGCAACGACGGTGCCGTCTTTGTCGACAGCGGCGCAGTCGACGATGCCCTCACCGGCGTCTATTACAGCAGTGTGGCCTGGGGGGACTACGATAATGACGGTGATCTGGATGTTCTACTCACCGGATATTCGGGCACCGAAACATCCAGAGTTTATCGCAACGACGGCTGTGCAGACCTAACGATTACCCAAGCGGTGACGCCCGTCAGCGCCGAGCCTAACAGTGCCATTACATACACCATCAATTTTGGCAACAACGGCCCTGGCATAGCCTACGGCGTGGTAATTAGTGACAGTGTGCCGGTCAGCGTCACGGTCAGCGGCGCCACCAGCAGCACATTCGGTGGTGGGGGTACCATCGTCCAATCCGGCAGTAGCCCCAACTTCGCCTGGTCGTTCAGCGAGTTAGCCGTAGGTGCAGGGGGGATGATCACCCTAACAGGGACGGTCAACAACAACTTCGCTCTCTACGGGACTACGATTACCAAAACGGCTACGATTACCGCAACAAACGACATCACGGCGACGAATAACGCCAACAGCGTAGCTTTCGTCGTCCCCAGTGCGCCTGTCCTTGCCATCCACAAAAGCGTCGACAATTCGTCACTCGATGAGGCTGCAACCGCCACCTATACAGTCGTTGTCTCCAATACGGGCGCTTCGACAGCTACGGCAGTGGTTGTCTACGATACAGTGGCCGACGTACTAGGGTCAGGCTTTTCCCTGGCCGCGGGCGAGCGCATCACTTACACCTATACCATTAGTCCGGTTGACGGACCTGTGACTGTGTTCAACACAGCCACCGTGACCAGCAGCCAGACCAGCCCCGTACACAGCAGCGTGACTGCCCAGTGGCAGAATGTGGCCCCTACGGCAATCCTGGGCAACAACGGTCCGGTCAACGACGGAGAGACAGCCCTGGTCAGCTTTGGCAACCAGTACGATCCCTCCACCGATGACACCTCCAGCGGCTTCCGCTACAGCTATGACTTTGACAACGACGACACCTTCGACGTCTCCAACAGCAGCGTGTCCACAGCGACCGTTCCCGCCAGCTACCTGACCGGCGTGACCACCCGTACCGTGCGCGCACGGATTGCAGACAAAGACGGCGGCTTCAACGACTACACTACGGTTCTGACCATCTTGCAGCCAACCCTGAGCGTGAGCAAGTCGGTCAGCCCCGCCAGCGTAGCGGAGCACGCCGCGGTCACCTACACGGTCATTGTCTCCAACACGGGTGCGGGCACCGCCACCAATGTCACGGTCTCAGACAGCGTGGTCGGTGTGCTGGGGTCGAGCTTCTCCCTGGCTGCCGGCCATTCCATCACCTACACCTACCCTGTCAGCCAGGACGACGGCCCATTGACCGTGATCAACACAGCCACGGTGACCAGCAATCAGACCAGCCCCATACACAGCAGCGTGACTGCCCAGTGGCAGAATGTGGCCCCCACGGCATCCCTGGACAATAGCGGTCCGGTCAACGACGGAGAGACTGCCCTGGTCAGCTTTGGCAGCCAGAACGATCCCTCCACCACCGACACTACCAGCGGCTTCCGCTATAGCTACGACTTTGACAACGACGGCACCTTCGACGTATCCAATAGCAGCGTCCCCACCGCCACTGTTCCCGCTGGCTACTTGAGCGGCGTGACCACCCGCACTGTGCGCGCACGCATTGCGGACAAAGACGGCGGCTTCAGCGACTATACAACGGCGATTTCGGTTAACGCACCCACAGCCACGCCGACGGCGACGAACTCGCCTGTACCGCCCACAGCCACGCCGACGGCGACGAACTCGCCTGTACCGCCCACGGCCACGCCGACGGCGACGAACTCACCTGTGCCGCCGACCGCCACGCCCACGGCAACCAACACGCCTGTACCACCCACGGCCACACCGACAGCGACGAACTCGCCTGTGCCACCAACGGTCACGCCGACAGCGACGAACTCGCCTGTGCCACCCACAGCCACACCGACATCGACGAACTCACCTGTGCCGCCCACGGCCACACCGACGCCGACAAACTCACCTGTGCCACCCACGGCTACAGCGACGGCGACGAACTCGCCTGTGCCGCCCACGGCCACGCCGACGCCGACGAACTCACCTGTGCCGCCCACGGCCACACCGACGGCGACGAACTCGCCTGTGCCACCAACGGCCACGCCGACGGCGACGAACTCGCCTGTGCCGCCTACGGCCACGCCGACACCGACGAACTCGCCTGTGCCGTCTACGGCCACACCGACGAAGACGCCGACCGCCACACCGACGAAAACGCCGACTACCACACCGACAGCGACAAACACCCCGGTAACGCCCGGTGCGCCCACCCATACGCCCACGGCCACGGCAACTTCTACGCCTGTCAATCGGCCACCGGCGGCGAACAACGACAGCGCCACCACCGCCGAGAATATGCCCGTTGACATTGACGTACTCGCCAACGACGCGGATGACGACAACGATCCCGTGACACTGGCAGGCTTTACCCAGGCCGCCCACGGCATTGTCACCCTCAACGCCAGCGGACGCGCCGGGCCGACCCTGCGCTATGCACCTCAGACGGGCTACAACGGGCCAGACAGTTTTACCTACACCATCAGCGACGGCAAAGGCGGCCTCGACGACGCAACGGTGAGTCTGACCATCACCGCGGTCAACGATGCGCCCGTTGCCCAGGATGACCAGACGGAAACAGACGAGGATACAGCGGTGACCATTGCCGTACTCGCCAACGACAGTGACCCGGAAGGTGACTCCCTGACCCTCGCAGCGGTGAGTCAGCCAGGGGCGGGCACGGCTGTCATCCTTGGCGGCGGTGTCATCAGCTATACCCCCGCCTTAGACTACAACGGCAACGATGCCTTCACCTACATCATCAGCGACGGCAATGGCGGCAGTGGGGTCGCCTCGGTCTCGGTGACGATTCACCCCGTCGAAGATGCGCCTGCGGGTGTGGAAGATGCGGTGATCCTCAACACCACAGGCCGGGCTGTCCAGGCGGAATCGGTGACGATCTTCCCGTTGGGCAACGACATCAACACCGATGGCGCGGCCTTGACCATCCAGTCGGTGGACCCGGCGGCCAATGGCAACACCCAGCGCAACAACGACAACAGCATCACCTACACCCGCAACTCCGGCTTCAGCGGTACGGACAGCTTCACCTATCAATTCGGGGCAGCGGGCCGCAGCGGTCAAGCGGCTTCCACCGGGCGGGTATCGGTGGTGGTCGATCCAGACACAAATCTGGTAGCCGCAGTGGACGACAGCGCCAGCACAGACGAGGACACAGCCGTGCAGATTGCGATTTTGGGCAATGACACGGCGACCGTCGGTACGCTCGCAGTGCTGGGGGTGACGCCCCAACAGGGCAAAGTTGTGGTCAACGGAGACGGCACGGTGACGTACACGCCGTCCGCCAACTTCCACGGAACGGACACATTCACCTACATCACCGGCAACGGCGGCAGCGGTGCAGCCAGCGCCACTGTCACCGTGCAGGTGGCGGCAGTCAACGACCCGCCCGTGGCTGTCAAAGACAGCGCCACTACGGCAGAGGAGCAGCCCTTCACCCTTTCTGTGCTCAGCAACGACAGCGACGTGGATGGTGACACGCTCTCCGTAGCCGCGCTGACGGCACCAGCCAACGGCACGGCAACGCTGAACCAAAACGGTGCTGTCACCTACACGCCGAAGAAGGACTTCAACGGTGTGGACAACTTCGCCTATACCCTCAGCGACGGCAAGGGGGGCAGCCGGATGGCAACCGTCAGCGTCACAGTGACGCCGGTCAACGACGCCCCGGCAGCTGCGGATGATCTGCTGGTGCTGGACGAAGACAGCCAGGCTCTGCTCGCCGTTCTGGGCAACGACCAGGACGTGGATGGGGATGCCTTGACCATTACCGGCGTCACCCAAGGCTCCCTGGGCCGCGCAACGATTGAGCCGGACGGATCCCTGCGTTATGTACCCCACGCCAACGCCAACGGCAGTGACAGCTTCACCTATACAGTCAGCGACGGGGTAGCCAGCAGTACGGCCAACGTCGGTGTGACCATCCGACCGATGGATGAAACTCTCTATTTGCCCAGTGTCGTCCGCTAAGACGACTTCACGAAAATAAGTCCTCCAAAGTCCCCGGCACTTCACGAATTTCGACGCCTGGATGTCAACGTACAGGCTCACATGGACTGAAAGTGCAGGGGACTTTGATCGGATACTTTATCTTTGGAACAGCCTAAAGTAGAACTCGTTTACTGCGGGCGGGTTCCACACATGCGCCCTGTCCAGCGCGGGTGGAGCCAAGTGCTGGGGATTCAACTCGGACGGTCAATTGGGTAGTGGCGTGGCCTGGCGCACGACGCCGGTGGATGTCTTGATGGCCTTATTTGAGGGAGTTGCATCCTCGGCCCGATTCCTGTTGAACCCACTCAGAGGATTTGGCTGAGATGGACTCGAGTGAGGATTGTGATATATCTAACGGATATCGGAGCGGAACGGCCGCAGCGTGCGAATTTGAGTATATCTAAAAGACGAAAAACAAACCGTTTCTTTATAGTCAGTTTCCTGGGCATGGTGGCCCTGGCGGCACTAACCGGTCAAGGGCTGGAATTCTCTCCCAGGGTCGTGTTGACCATACACCTGATCAGCGCGGCTGGTAGCGTGGGCATCCTGGCACCGTTTCTGGTCCAGCATTGGTGGTCGCGAAGGGTCACCATCATGCAGCATGCCAATTCGCTTTTGGGCTACCTAACCCTGACGTTCCTGGCCCTGCTGGTCCTTTCGGGGGGCGCGCTTCTTTGGGCAACCAACGTGGAACCTCTGCGCCGCTTTCACAACGTGTCTACTTTTGCGCTGGTGGCAACGCTTGGCGCGCACAGCTTGTGGCACGTCATCCGGCGCATCTCCCGTATTGGCGCTGAAAATAGCCCCCCTCTGCATCTGGCCTGGCCGGTCGGTTTGCTCCTCTCTGTCAGTCTAGCTGCTCTGGTTGCTGTGCCCGGTGTCCTCTGGAAGGCCACCCCCCTATCCCGACCATCCCAACCGCGCATCGGCATCCACCACGCTGCTCTTGGCAAAAATGACTTGCCATCTGCAACCCGTTGTGTCGGCTGTCATACCGACGCAACAGCGCAATGGCGGTCATCTCTACACGCCCAGGCTGGAACCAACGCCTACTACCAGGCCGTGACCATGCTCTTCATCCAGGAGCGGGGCGTCCAGGCAGCCCAGTACTGTGCGGCCTGCCATAACCCGGTTGGCCTGATGCGGGGTGAAATGGATGCGCAGGCGGGTGTGGCTGACAATGCCATCCACCCCGACAGCAAAGGCTATGAGTCCCGGACCCTGGGCATTCATTTGCCCCAGAGTGACGCAGCGGCCGAGGGCGTTACCTGTACCGTTTGTCATCTGGCCACCCAGGCCGGAGAGCCGCCCAACAACGGCAACCTGACGTTGCAACCGACCGCGGCCGATCTGCCCCAGGCGGCCTTTAGCCGCCTGGTCTTGCGCTCTGCGCCTGAGGCTCACCGTGGGCAATTGTTGCCGCCTATCATTTCTGAATCGACGCTGTGTGGCACCTGTCATAACGTCTACACTGAGACTTCAACGGCGTTCTTGCCGTTATCATGTGCTACGCGGTGTTCTATCTGGTCTATAGCAAAGCGAGAAACCGCACCCCATGATCACAAGAAGAACCTTT
>JAANMY010003681.1_pt1 | contig 12445 bp, 11 predicted proteins | sample 7279691 | NCBI WGS metagenome assembly JAANMY01 (sample SAMN14094543, study PRJNA606508) | bioreactor metagenome | isolation source: A lab-scale SPAN reactor treating ammonium-rich wastewater day 388 | place: Ireland: Galway | collected 2018-02-07
CAGCTTCTGCGGCTCGGCAAAATGGTCCCAGAAATCGTAGATCTTCTCGGGGTCGCCCTCGTCGTGATGGGCCAGGACACGGTCGCCGTAAGCGGTGGTCAGGTCTTCCAGGTAGGCCGCCTCTTCCGCGCTGCGGCTGAGGTAGATGATGTTGAAATCCTTGCCTTCGCGCTCAAGATGCGCGGCCATGGCCGAGATCGGCGTGACCCCGATGCCGCCCGCGATAAGCAGGTAGCGCGGCGCGTCGGCCATGGGGAAGTCGTTTTCCGGCGCCTCGACGTTCAGCTCGAACCCCTCGACCGCCTCGTCATGCATCGAGGCCGAGCCGCCCCGGCTGGCCGGCTCGCGCTTCACGGCGATCTTGTAATGGTCCGGCGCGGTGCCGTCGTTGACCAGCGAATAGCGCCGCATTGCCCCCGAGGGCGTCTCGACCGTGACATGCGCGCCGGGCGTGAATCCGGGCAGCGCGCCCTCTTCCATCGGAACCAGCGTGAATTCGGTGATCTGCGGGGTCAGCGCGCGTCTTGCACCGACGCGCATCCTGATGAGCTCCATTCGCCCCTCCCAAAAAACGTGTATCTGCCCTTGCTCATTTAGATAGCTAAGTATATGTTGTCAAGCATTCGAGATTGGCCTTCACGGGCCCGGGCCGCAGGAGGAGTACGAGATGCTGACCCCCGAAGAGAACGAAGTCCTGACCCGCGTGACGGGTGACGCGCCGATGGCGAAACTGATGCGTCAGCACTGGACGCCGGTCTGCCTGATGGAAGAAGTGGCGGAGAACGACGGCAAGCCGCTGCGCGTCGAAGTGCTTGGCGAATCCTACGTCGCGTTCCGTGATACCAAGGGCCGTCTCGGCATGCTCGACGAGCTCTGCCCGCACCGCAAAGCCTCGCTGGTCTACGGTCGCAACGAGGATTGCGGCCTGCGCTGCCTGTACCACGGATGGAAGATGGATGTGGACGGCAACGTCGTCGCCATGTCGTCCGAGCCCGAGGGCAGCCCGCTGATGGACAAGGTCAAGGCCCGTTCCTACCCGGTGCGCGAATGGGGCGGTTTCGTCTGGGCGTGGCTCGGCGACAAGACCGACATGCCGGAGTTCCAGCCCCCCGCCTTCGCCCCAACCGAAGACACCCCGGTCGCCATCCTGAAGATCCGTGTCCCCGCCAACTGGGCGCAGATCCACGAAGGACAGATCGACAGCGCGCATTCCTCGTCGCTGCATTCATCAACGATGAAACCGGCCCGCGTGGAAAGTGCCGCAGCCGATGACAAATCGTGGTACCGCCCGTCGACCGACAAATCGCCGCGCATGCAGACCGAGACCACCAGCTACGGCTTCCACTACGCAGCGATCCGCAAGCCGATCAAGAACGCAGCAACGCATCATTACCTGCGCATCACCGAGTTCGTGGCGCCATACTACTCGCTGATCCCGCCCAACAACGCCTACAAGGTCGCCAGCGTCATCGTGCCGATCAACGACGACGAGACTGCGTTCCACTTCCTCGCCTTCGGCGGCCCGAAAGTGCCCTCGACCGAGGAATGGCGCGCCTTCAACCACGCTGTTCCGGGCAAGGACCTGGATGAGAAGTGGCGCACGCTTCGGACGCTGGACAACGACTTCAAGCAGGACCGCGAGCTGATGAAGGAAGGCCACTTCACCGGCGTTCCGGGCATCCCGAACGAGGACATCATCATGTGGGTGTCGATGGGCAGCCGCGTGCAGCGCCATACCGACGTGCTGGGCGCCTCGGACCTCGCCATCGTCGAGTTCCGCCGACTGATGACCGACGCCGCGCAGAAGGTGGCCGAGGGCGGCCCGGCGATCGGCACCGCGAGCTTCGCGCTGCAGTCGCGCATCGCCTCGCACGAGGGGGTCTATCCCAAGGATGTCGACTGGCGCACGCTGGTCGCCCATGACCCGGCCGAAGCGGCCGAGTGACGCGCTGGCGCTTTCCTCCCAAGGCGCACGCAGGGAAGGCCCGCACGAGCAATCGTGCGGGCCTTTTTTCATGGTCTTGTTCAGAGTTGCGCGCGCCTCTTCAGACGGTTTCGAGGCGCGCCGCCAGCTCCGCCGACGTCCGGCGCAGCAGCTCGGAGAGTTCATCCGCGCGGCGTGATATGCGCTCCGTCGGCCCATGAATCCCGATGCCCAGCGGGCGTGCGTGCCCCGGCGGCACCGGGATCAGCGTCGACATCATAGACGCATCCCAATGCACCGTGCGGTGCGTCGGAATGTCCAGCAGGTCGCGCGCGTGCAGGATCGACACGTCGGTATCACGATTGGCGTCGAGCACCGCCTCGAAGGCCGCCTGGGGGTAGTCGCGCGGCGAGATCAGCCCCTCGGCCACGGTGCGGCGGTAGATCTGCAGCGCCACCGGCCGCGGCGCGCGCGCCAGCATCAGCCAGCCGGTGCCGTTCTGCACCATCAGCCGCCGGTCGCCCGCGCGGATATGGGTGTTGCGCCCCTCCTGCCGGTGCAGCGAGGTGACGTAATCGACATGCAGGTCGGCGGGCGCGGCCAGCACCACCGGCTCGCCCGCAGCCTCGCGCAGACGGCACAGGGCATCGAACAGCACGGTCTGCTCATAATCGTCGACCTGCATCCAGCCCGTCAACGTCTGCAGCCGGGGCCCGGGGAGATAGCCATGGGTCGCGGGATCGAGCGTCATGTAACCCATGTCCAGCATTGTACGCAAAAGCGCGGTCAGGCTGGAAACCGGATAGCCGAGCGCGGCGCCCAGTTCGTGCAGCCGGGCAGGCTGTCGGTGACTGGCGAAGAACTCGAGGATCTCGAACACCCGCGCGGCGGATTTCACCTTGTCTGCGGTCATCTCTCCTGCCCTTCCGATTCACACGACTCGGCGACCCGTACCGGCCAGCTCCGTCCTGTCCCAATCTAGGCGAATCGGCGCGCTGCGGAAAGGGTTCGCGACGCGGCCCCGGCGGATGTCCCGCAGCCGGCGCACGGGACTACGGGCAGAATTCACATCCTCGAAATATCCGCCGTGCGGGGCGGTTGGCGTTGACCGGAGGCCCGATTTCGCAAGGCTGTCGGCAAGGGAGACGGCGGGATGCGCGCGCGATGGCGCAGCGGCACGGCCCTCCCCGTTCATCCCTTTCGGCAGGCGGCCGGCACGCCCCGACCGCCCCTGACACCAGACGAGGTTCCATGCCCGACACCGCCCCCTCCATCCCCCGCCCGCCGTCGTCCGGCACGATCTGCGTCGTCGGCGCGGGCTTCATGGGCTGCGTGATCGCCACGCTCTATGCCCACCACGGCCATGATGTCGCGCTGTGCGACATGAATACCGAGTTGCTGGCCAGCTTTGCCGAGCGCGCGCGCCCGATCGCCGCGACCTTCGCAGACGACCCGGCCGCCGTCGACGCGATGCTGGCGCGTGTGCGCACCGAGCCCTCGCTGGCCGAGGCCGTGAAGGGCGCATTCATGGTGCACGAGGCGGTGCAGGAGAAGCTCGAGACCAAGCAGGCGCTGTTCGCCGAATTGGACGCGTTCTGCCCGCCCGAGGTGGTGCTGGCCACCAACACCTCGTCGCTGTTGCTGTCGGACATCGGCGCCAAGGTGAACGGCAAGCAACGGATCCTGGGCCTGCACTATATCACGCCCGGGCACATCATCCGCTCGATCGAGGTGATCCACGCCGATTTCACCCCGGCGTCGCTGGTGGAATGGGGCCGGGCCTTCGTCGAATCCATCGATCACGTGGGCGTCGCCTGCGGGGAGCGGCCGGGCTTCCTGATCAACAAGATCCAGTTCGCCATGCTGACCGAGATCTATCGCCTGATGGACGAAGGCATCGCCAGCCGCGACGATATCGACGCGGCCGTGCGGCTGAGCATCGGGCCGCGCCTCGCGCTGTGGGGGCCGCTGCTGACCGAGGATCTGATCGTGTCGAAGGCGACGGCGCTGGCCGTCACGGATTCGCTGTACCACCAGACCGGGGACGAGAACTACAAGGGCCGCAAGGCGCTGCGCGACCTGGTCGAGGCCGGGCACATGGGCGCGATCACCGGACGCGGCTGGTACGAGTACGACGCGCCCTATGCCGAGATCGTCTTGGAGCGCGACCGCCAGCTGACAGACCTCCTGGAGTGGCTGCGGGAGCGCGACCCGGTGGGCCGGCTGGCGCCCCGCTGAGACACGAAAAAGGGGGCGGATGATCCGCCCCCTTTCCTTTTGCCACAGTCCGGATAAAGGCTTACTGGCCGCCCAGGTTGATGTGGATGTTCTTCTCCTGCGTGAACGAGATCAGCTCGCCGATCCCCTCCTCGCGCCCGAGGCCCGACTGCTTGTAGCCGCCGAAGGGCGCACCCAGGAAGTGCCGCCCGACCTCGTTGATCCAGACGAAGCCGGCCTCCGCGCGGGCCGCCGCGCGATGCGCCGTGGCCAGGTCCTTCGACCAGATCGAGCAGGTCAGGCCCACGTCTAGGCCATTCACCTCGTCCATCATTGCCCCCTCGTCCGACCAGCGGCGCAGCACCAGCACCGGGCCGAAAATCTCCTCCCTGGCGACGCGCATGTCCGGTGTGACATCGGCGAAGATCGTCGGTTCGACGAAGCAGCCGTCCGCCATCGCGCCCTCGGTCACCGCGTTGCCGCCGGTGACGACGCGCGCGCCCTCTGCCTTGCCCGAGGCGATGTAGCCCATCACCCGATCGAAATGCTCGCGCCCGACCAGCGCGCCCATTGTCGTCGCGGGGTCGGTCGGCATGCCCGGCTTGAAGCGCGACACATCCGCCGCCAGCCGCTCGACGACCGCGTCGTGCAGGTCGTCATGCAGGAAGGCGCGGCTGGTCGAGCCGCAGCTCTGCCCGCACCAGCTGAAGTTCATGCCCGCGACGATGGCGTTGGCCACCTTGTCGGGGTCGCTGTCCGGATAGGCGATCAGGGCGTTCTTGCCGCCCAGCTCCAGCAGCACCGGCTTCAGCGTGTCGCTGGCCGCGCGCATCACCGCGCGCCCGGCCCCCACCGAGCCGATCAACGTGACCTTGTCGACACCCTTTTGCGAGGCCAGCGCCGCGCCCGCCTCCGTCCCGCCGGGGAGCACGGTAAAGACACCCTTGGGCAGCAGGCCGTCGATCAGCTCGGCCAGCCTCAGCGCCGAGAGCGGCGCCTGCACCGGAGGCTTGATGATGACCGCGTTGCCCGCAGCCAGCGGTGCGCCCATCTTGCCGCCGCAGAACATCAGCGGGTGGTTGAACGCCAGGATCCGCGCCACCACGCCCAACGGCTCGCGCAGGGTCATGTTGATGCGCTCGGGGCCCATCGGGATGGTGTCGCCCTTCATCTCGGTGACGAGGCCGGCAAAGAATTCCATCTGCGCCGCGGCGACACCCGCGTCGCCGCGCATTTCGGTATAGGGGTTGCCGCAATTGGCGGAATCCAGCAGCGCCAGCTCGTCGCCATGCTTGCGGATGATGGCGGCGATCTCCTTCAGCACGCGCGCGCGCTCCAGGGGCGCCACGTCGCGCCATTCGCGGAAGCCCGCGCGGGCGCTGGCCACGGCCGCGTCCACGTCCGCTTCGCCCGCCGTGGCGACCTGCGCCAGCACCTTGCCGGTGGCCGGATCGAAGGTGGGATCGGTGCGGCCGGATTGTGCCGCGTGCCATGCATTGCCGTAGTAGAGCCCGAGGTTCGCGGGCAGGGTCGGTTCGAGCATGGAGCCCTCCTAGTCTTACAGATGGCGTCTCAGGAAAGGCGGGCGACCGGGGCCGCCGCGCCGAGGGTTGTCACAGCATCGACGGCAGCAGCGTCGACAGCCCGGGAACCAGTGCCAGCACGATCATGCCCAGCAGGTACAGCAGCACAAAGGGCCAGGCCGAGGAGAAGACCTTGCCGAGGCTGGCGTCTTCCCACGCGCTTTTCAGCGCGAAGAGCGTGTAGCCGAAGGGCGGGGTCATGCCCCCCACGGTGATGTTCACCAGGAACAGTAGCCAGAACCAGATCGGATCGAATTGCAGTTCCTCGATGATCGGCAGGTAGATCGGGATGACGATCAGCATCAGCGCGATCTGGTCGATGAACATGCACAGCACGAAAGGCAGCAGCATCAGCAGGATGAGCATCACCCAGCGCGACTGTTCCAGCCCCACGACCCATTCGGTCATCGCCGAGGCACCGCCGGTGAAGGCCAGCAGCTGGCTGAACAGTTTCGAGCTGGCCATGATGAACAGGATCATCGCCGCCACCTTGGCCGAGGAAACCAGCGACTCGCCGATCATCTTGAACGACAGGTTGCGATAGATCGCGGCGATGATCAGCGAACCGATGACACCCATCGCGCCGGCCTCGGTCGGCGTGGCGATGCCGACCAGGATGAGCCCCATCACCATCAAGATGATGATCGAGAACGGCACCACCCGCAGCAGCGCCCAGCCCTTGTCGGCCAGCGTGGCGCGGGTGCCGTCGTCGGGCTCGTCGGGCGCCAGCGACGGGTTCAGCCAGACGCGGATGAAGCAATAGCCCAGGAAGATCGCGGCGAACATCAGGCCGGGAATGATCCCGGCGATCAGCAGCCCGGCGATGGAGACGCCGGCCAGCGTGCCGATGATGATGACCAGCACACTGGGCGGGATCAGCGGCGCCAGGCTGGCGCCCGCCAGGATCGTGCCGGCCGACAGCCGCGCGTCGTAGCCGCGCGCGACCATGCCCGGCAGCAGCGAGCGGCCCAGCATGGCCGCCACGCCCATCGCAGCACCCGACAGGGTGCTGAACACCGTGGCCAGCAGGATCGACAGCACGTACTGGCGCCCTTTCACCCGACCGACCAGAGTGTCGATGGACCGGAGCAGCACCTCGACCGAGTTCGAGCGGAACAGGATCTCGCCCATCAGGATGAACAGCGGGATGGTGACCAGCGATTGCGTGGTCGTCGTCTCGTAGAGCGAGTTGACGAACATGCCGTAGCCCATCGGTCCCATGATGACCGCGACGGCCAGCAGGTTGACCAGCAGGAAGGCCGCGAAGACGGGCAGGCCTACGGCCATGAAGCCCAGGAGCAGCCCCACGCCGGTCGCGACGGCGGCGATACCTTCAACCATGGGTCACCTCGGGTTGGGAGTCGGTCTCGGAAAGCGCCTGGCCGAAGGCGAGGCGCAGAAAATACAGGCCGGAATTGGCCACGCCATAGGTGATGAAGGCCACCAGGATCCATTTCGGAATGCGCACGGTGGTCAGGGTCGCCGTCCCGCGCGAGGCCAGGTGCTGCACCTCGCCGATGCAAAGCCAGGCAGCCCAGAGACAGGTCGCCGCCGCCACCAGGAAGCCCGCGCGCAGGATCACCTGGCGCAGCCGGCCGACCAGGTCGGGCAGGATAGTCACGGCCACGTGCCCGCCTTCGCGGGTCAGCCAGGGCGCGGTGCTGAACACCGTGATCAGCAGCAGGAAGGAAACGAAATCGCTCGCCCAGAGGGTCGGCGCGCCGAAGGCATAGCGCGAGACGACCTCGAAGGCGTAGATGAGCACGATGGCTGCCAGCGCACCGACGCCGATGAAGAACATCAGCCGGGTCAGCACGTCCTGAAGCGTCAGGATCGGTCGCATGGAGGGAAGCTCCTGGAACGGAAAGGCCGAAGAGAATGGGCCGAGAAGGAGGACCGGGGGACGGAAAGACGCGCGGCACCAAGCGGCCGCGCGTCGGAAGGGGCCGGGCCCCGATCAGCCGTCGAGATCGGCTTCGGTCGCCAGACGGCGAATTTCCTCGATCGCCTCGCCCGATTGCGTGGCCGCGAGGTCCATCACGCCCGAGAACCAGGCCGAGCTGAGCGTGCCCGCCAGTTCCTCGGACAGCTCGGTCACGCTCATGCCCTCTGCTTCCAGGGCGGCGCTCTCTTCGGCGACTAGCGTGTCGAACAGGCCATTGGCTTCGATCTCGAACTCGCGCGCGGCGGTCTCGATCTCGGCCCGGGTTTCCTCGGACAGGTCGTTCCAGGTGTCAAGGTTCATCAACACCAGATGGCCGACCTGGCCGAAGGTCGGGCGCATCATGTAGTCGGCGACCTCGAACCAGCGGTAGGACAGAGCGCCGATGGTCGGCCAGGCCGCACCGTCGATCACACCGCGTTCCAGCGCCGGGTAGATCTCGCCGCCCGGCAGCACCACGGGCGAGCCACCCAGTACGTTGATCGCCGGGTGGTAGATCGGCGTGCCGCGCACGCGACGTCCTTCGAGGCCGTTCTCGCCGACCGGCTCGTTCAGCATGATGTGGTAGCCATTCAGGTCGTAAAGCACGGCGATCAGCTTCAACCCCTGCTCCTGGTAATCGGCATCCACCGCGTCCCAAATTCCGGCTTCGCGCAAGGCCTCGGTATCGCCCGACAGGCCGTCCAGCGCCATTCCCACCGAAGTCTGGTTGAAGTGATAGGCACCATTGGTGAACAGCAGGTCGAACAGGCCGCGCGACACCGGGTCGAACTGCTCGAACGGGGGCACGGTCTCGGGGCCCATGACGTTGACGCCGAAGCCCTCGGTCACGGCTTCGTCGAGCGTCTCGATGAACGACGTCAGCACGTCGACCGCAACATAGCTGGAATCCCAGCCCGACAGCAGGCGGAAGTCGCGTGCCTCGGCGGCACCAGTCAGGCCCAGCGTCGCGGCCGACAGCGCCGAAGCGCCCGCAAGGGCACGCAGTTTGTTGGTGAATGTGGTGGATGAAGTCATGTCGCTCGCTCCTCCCGTAGCGTTCCGACTGCGCCGCCCCTGGGCGGACAGTCTGGTCTGGATTGGCTGCTCAACCTAAAGGGTAAGCTATCTAAGCTTATTTGGCGGAGAGCACCTTGTCTTGATTGCCGGCGGGATCATTGCGACATTTCACATATATGAAATCGTACCGCCCTGCCCGTTCCGGCCTCAGCGCGCAGCCAGCCAGCGCCCCAGCTTCCTGTTCAGGAATGGCAGGATCAGCCCGACATTCAATCCGGTCAGCAGCAGCGCCACGATGAACAGCGAGACCGCCATTGGCATGCCCTGGGTGAAGGGCCGCGTGGCCAGCACCAGGACGATAAGCGCGGGATAGACGGCCAGCATGCTGACCGCCCAGCGCTTCCAGAACTTCGGTTGTTGCGGCGGCACGGCGGAGGGGCTCTGCGTCGTGAGTCGGTCGGCGGTCTGGGTCGGATGGGTCACGTCGGTCTCTCTTGCAAAAGGACGCGCGGCCCGGAGGGGTCCGGGCCGCGCGATCTGTTAGGCTGCGCCAGAGTGGCATCAGCCGGCGGCGTTCTGTTGCACGCTGGCCCGGCGCCCCGCCACCAGGTGACGCGCCAGCAGAACCGCCCCGATCGCGATGCCCGCCACCGCGAACAGCTGGAAGGGCGAGACAGCCGCAATCGCACTGCCCAGCATAAGCAGCCGCTCCGCCGGCGACACCGGCTTGCTGGCGAAGGCCTCGACCACGGTGGCCACGGCCAGCGTGGCAATCACGCCTCCTACCACGGCCAGCGTATTCGACAGGGGGTCGGCCAGCAGCATCAGCGCCGGGTTCCAAACGAAGGCGAAGGGCAGCATGAAGCCGAGCTGCAGCAGATCGTTGCAGCCATCACCGCGCAGTCGCCCGAACTGGATAAACCATTTCAAGGCGAGATTCTGGCGGTGAGGGCGATTTACGCTTCTCTCTACGGCCGGTTTGACAATGCCGTTCTCTGGGCGACTGAGGCGCTCACGCTGATTGATCCTGAAGATCATCTCAGTCTGGCGGCGGCGCTGGATTTGTTGCACAAAGCCATGCCCCAATTTGAAGCCGCCGGCCGTCTCCGTCTGGTGACCGAAGCCAACGTGGTGCAGGCCCTGGCCTGTTTTGCGCAAAAACAAGAAGCCGCTGCCCAAAAAGCGCTCATCCGCGTCCTGGCTTTGGCAAAAGCGGAAGGTTCCATCGTGTATTTGTGGAAAACGGCCCGATTTTGATCCCCCTGCTCAGTCAGGTGCGGCGTCTGTTTCCGGATTATGTTTCCCAACTTCTCGCTGCGCTACCCACCGCCCCTAATACCGCCGCCGCCTCTCTTTTGCTCGATCCCCTGACTGAACGCGAACTGGAGATTCTGGGTCTGATTGCGCAAGGTCAGTCGAATCAGCAGATTGCCGACGCCTTGTTTATCAGCGTGGGTACGGTAAAAGGGCACGTCAACCATATTCTTGGTAAATTGGATGTGCAGAGCCGTACGCAGGCGCTGCTGCGCGCCGGCGTACTCCATTTGCTTGAGATCTAGCGTAACGATTGTGCAATGAGAGCATAGTGCGCTGATTGCACAAAATTTACGTTAGGAATTAAATGATTACGTTTTGGCAAACAGGCACTTCAAGTAAGCGCCCTGCTTAAAGCCAATGGGGTGATCGAGGGGGTGGAAGGTGCGTTCAATCTCGTGCAACGGCCGTCCCACACTAACCGCCGCTTCATGTACCTGCGCAAAAAAGGCAGCGGCCGTCACCCGGCTGGAACAGGAAGCCATCACCAACACGCCGCCAGGGCGCAGCACGTCTAACCCCAGCCGCGCCAGCCGGGCATAAGCCCCCAACGCGCGCGCCGTTTCCTCTTGTTTTTTGGCAAACGAAGGAGGATCAATAATCACCAGGTCAAAGCGGCGACGATTTTCGCTTAACTGACGCAGCGTGTGGAATGCGTCGCCCAGCAGCAGGTCATGAGCCGCCTGGGCAACGGCCGTATTCTCCCGATTTAGACGAAAATTGCGCACCGCTGCCGCCAGCGCCGGTTGGCTGATGTCCAGGCTGACAATTTGCCGCGCCCCGCCACGCGCCGCATACAACGAAAACCCTCCGGTGTACGCAAACACGTTCAACACCTGTTTCCCGGCCGCCAGCGTTTCCACGCGGGCGCGGTTGTCACGCTGATCCAGAAAGAAGCCGGTTTTTTGTCCCTGGCGTGCGTCTACTTCAAATATCAGGCCGTTTTCCTGAAAATAAAGTGGGTCGGGCAGAGGCGCCCCGCTGATGAGCACGCCATCTTTCAACCCATACAAGCCATCCTCAATTTGCTGCACGCTGCGGCTGAGGCGTAAGACAACCTGCGTTGACCCGGAAACGGCCGTCAGCCCTGCCAGCGCCTCGTTCAAATGCGGAACCCAGGCAACTGTGTCCAGGCGCATCACATAAACCTGGTCATACCGGTCAATGACCAGGCCGGGCAGCCCATCATTTTCACCATGTACCAGACGGTAGCCGGTGGTGTGCCCACTGGCAGCCAACGATTGACGGCGCGCCGCAGCCTGGGCGATTTTTTGCCGGAACCAATCGGGGGTAATCAGGGTGGGATCGCCAACATGCAAAATGCGCACGCGAATGGGCGCATAGGGATCGTACAGCCCAACGGCCAGGAAGCGGTGTTTACGGTCAAAAATGACGGCCGTATCCCCTGCCTGTCCCTGGTGGCTTTGCTGCTGGATGGCGTCGGCAAACAGCCAGGGGTGCCCCTGGCGAATGGCGCGCTCGGCAGCCGGCGTCACACGCAGGGCAATGCGCTTGTCGCTGCGCTGCGGCAGCCGTGAAAGGGGAGTGTGACCGTTGTTATGAGACATGGTGTCAGGTGCAAGTACCGTTTACCTGATTTTAGCGTAAAATACGCCGCATGAAAGTGACTATAACCATACCGGCCACAACTGCCAACCTGGGACCTGGGTTTGACTGCCTGGGGCTGGCGTTGGGATTGTATAACACAGTGACGATGACGGCCGTTGGGTCAACAGACGTTGACACGGACGAGCTGCGCATCACGGCCGTTGGCGAAGGCGCCGACCAGCTTGCCACCGATGCGACCAACCTGGTTTATCGGGCGGCCGATGGCCTGTTCAACAAAGTGGGCAAACGGCCGTCGCGCCTGCACATCCACCTGGACAACCAGATACCCATCGGCAGCGGCCTGGGCAGCAGCGGCGCGGCCGTAGTGGGCGGGCTGTTAGCCGCCAACGCCCTATTGGGCAATCCGTTGTCCTTTGCCGAGGTGCAGCAGTTAGCCATTGCCCACGAAGGGCATCCCGACAACGTCGTCGCCGCGCTGCACGGCGGCCTCATTCTGGCCGTACAAGGGGACGAGGGCTGGCATATCGAACCCATTTCTCTGCCGCCGCTGCGCGTGATCATCGTGCTGCCCACATTCGCCTTCCCCACAGCGGCCGCGCGCGCCGTTCTGCCAACATGTGTGCCGCGCACCGACGCTATTTTTAACCACAGTCGGCTGCCTTTGCTGCTGCGCGCGCTGCAAACGGCCGATTACGCCAAACTCTCACTGGCGATGCAAGACCGGATGCACCAACCGTACCGCGTGCCGCTGGTCCCTGGGCTGGCGGAGGCGCTGCAAGCGGCGCAGGCGGCCGGGGCGGCCGGCGTGGCGCTCAGCGGCGCCGGCCCCAGTCTGGTCGCCTTTGCCCGCGACAACCATGAAGCGATAGCCGCCGCAGCCCAGGTCGCTTTTACGGC
>JAANMY010003683.1_pt1 | contig 12438 bp, 10 predicted proteins | sample 7279691 | NCBI WGS metagenome assembly JAANMY01 (sample SAMN14094543, study PRJNA606508) | bioreactor metagenome | isolation source: A lab-scale SPAN reactor treating ammonium-rich wastewater day 388 | place: Ireland: Galway | collected 2018-02-07
GCGCGACATGAGCGACGCCGACGTGCGCAAGGTCGGCAAAGACGCCAAGGGTTACGAAATCCAGTTCCGCTACACCGACCCGGCCAACTACTCGGCCCTGCAGATCCGCGGAGACGGCTTCTACCGCATCGTGCGCTTCGCGGCCGGCGTGCCCACCACGCTGGTCGGCGACGCCGAGGGCGGCTACCTGCCGATCCCCCGCTGGAACCGCGACGTGCTGTTCGACGAGGTGGTGGTCACCTTCCAGGGCAACAACGTCAGCGCCAGCTTCAACGGGCACAAGCTGCTCAGCACCGGAAAGGCGACTGATGGCGCCGGCAAGGTGGGGGTCAAGACCAGCAACGGCCTCAAGATCGCCATCGAGAAGTTCAGCATCACGGAAGTGACGGCCGGCTAGGCCTCGCGCAAGTCAAACAGGCGGCCCGATCGGGCCGCCTGTTTTTGTTTGGGCGTGGCGTGCAACTTCTTCTGTTTAACTCAAGGAAGGGCGCGGGTTTGCCCGATACCCCCTTGGCGAGACCACTCTCGCCTCTTCTCCATCACAGGACGGGTAGCGCCATGCCTACAATCTTCGAACGGCTCCTGGGCGTTTTCAGCCTCGACATGGGCATCGACCTCGGCACCGCCAACACGGCGGTCTGCGTGGGAGGCCAGGGGATCGTTCTGTGCGAGCCCTCGGTGGTTGCCGTGCGCAAGGGCACCACGGAGGTGCTGAACAGCGGCGAGGCCGTCGGCAACGCCGCCAAGAACATGCTGGACAAGTGCCCGGGCAACATCGAGGCGATTCGTCCGTTGAAGAACGGCGTGATCAGCGACTTCGAGATCACCGAGGCGATGCTGTCGTATTTCATCCGCAAGGTCCACAACCGCGCCTGGGGCCTGAAGCCGCGCCTGATCATCAGCGTGCCGATGGGCATCACCGGCGTGGAAAAGCGCGCTGTGATCGAAAGCGCCGAGCGCGCCGGCGCCCGCAGCGTCTACCTGATCGAGCAGCCCAAGGCCGCGGCGCTGGGCGCCGGCCTGCCGATCAGCGACCCCTCGGGCTCCATGATCGTTGACATCGGCGGCGGCACCACGGACGTTGCGGTGCTGTCTCTGCAGGGCGTGGTCAACTACGAGACCCTGCGCATCGCCGGCGACGAGCTGACGCAGAGCATCATCACCTACATCAAGGACAAGTGCGGACTGCTGGTCGGCGAGCAGACAGCCGAGAAGATCAAGATCGCCATCGGCAGCGTGGTGCCGCTTGAGCTGCTGGGCGGCGAAGAAATGCAGATGGAAATCCGCGGCCGAAACATCGAGACCAGCCTGCCGGCGCGCACGCTGATCAACAGCATCCAGATCCGTGAGGCGCTGATGCCGGTCGTGAAGCAGATCGCGGGCAGCATCAAGCGCACGCTGGAACGCACACCGCCGGAAATCGCCGCCGACCTGGTTGACCAGGGCATCATGCTGGCAGGCGGCGGGGCGAGCCTGCGCGGGCTCGATTACTACCTCGAGCACGAGATCAACCTGCCGGTGCGGCGCGCCGAAGAGCCGCTGTACTCGGTGGTGCGCGGCACGGAGGCGGTACTGAAAGACATCGACAGCTTCGTCGACCTGCTGGAAAGCGCGGAAGACATCTAACTTCAGTTCAAAATGACAAATTCAAAATTCAAAAGTCAGCACGTGTGGCAGGCCTGGTTTTGAATTTTGCATTTTGAATTTTGAATTGAACCCACATGCCCCGCAACCACGACAAACTGTCGCTCGCCTGGTTCCTGCGCCACCCGCTGGTTACGACCTGCATCCTGCTGTCGTTGACCATCGTGCTGCCCTACTTGCGCGTGGGTGAACGGCTGAAACTCCTGACGTTCCTGCCCTTGGCGCGCGCCCAGAGTGAAGTCAGTGAAACACCCTATGATGAACTGTCCGAGGACGAGCGCGTACGCGTGGACCTGCGCCGCGAGCGCGACCGCGTTACCGCTCTGGCCGCGGAGAACGCCCGGCTGCGCCAGGCCCTTGCCGACCAGGGCGCGCTGGGCGGGCCCGAATTCGCCGCAAATCCGCTGCCGCAGGCGGTGCATGCGCAGGTGGTCTTCCACGGTGACAGCAGCGGCTGGCGCCACTCGTGCTGGATCAACCGCGGCCGTGATCACGGAGTGGCCGAGGGCATGCCGGTGGTGGCGGGGCGCACACTGGTGGGTCGCGTGTTCATGGTGGGGGATGCGCACGCCTGCGTGCAGCTGGTGACGGACCCGGGCTTTGCCTGCAGCTGCCTGATCGTGGACCCGGACGCCCCCGGGCAGCCGGCCGCCGCTCGCGTACGCGGCGTGCTGCGCGGCGACGGCTCGGCGATGCCGCACTTCCCAAGGCTGGAGCTTGAAGACGTGGCCGTAGGCGCCGAGGTGAAGCCGGGCATGCAGGTGATTACCAACGACTACAGCGGCCAGTTCCCGCTGGGGCTGGCGGTGGGGGTGGTGCGCGAAGCGATCCCGCAGGCCGGCTTCCTGCAGGTGCGCATCGAGGCGAACCTTGACCTGTCAACTCTCGAGGTCGTGCAGGTGCTGCAGCACCGACGCCCCGAGCTCGAGCAGCAGGCGCTGGCCCTGATAAGGAAGAAATGATCCAGGCCATCAACGCCCGCAACCAGCAGCCCCGCTACCGCTGGCGCATCGTGGTCGGCGGCGGCCTGCTGCTGGCCGCGGCGCACACGCTGTTGCTGCATCGCCTGCGGCTGGGCGATTTCACACCCGACCTGTACTCGGTGTTCGCCCTTTACCTGGGTTTGTTCGCCAGCCGCCAGGGGCGCTACCTGCCCTGCCTGGCGCTGGGTCTGATCCGCGACTTCTTCAGCCTGGGCCTGCTGGGCAGCTATGGCGTGCTCTACAGCCTGCTGCACAAGGCCGCCGGTCGCACGCGCGGAAAGATGGACCCGGAGAACCCACTGGTGATTCTGCTGATGGCGCTGGCCGGCACCTTCCTGGTCAACTTCGGCTATCACGGCATGCTGGTGGTGAGCGGCGAGGGGGTCGGCTGGACGCGCGCGCTGCTGCGTTGCGCGTGCGTGGCGCTGGCCAGCGCGCCGCTGGCGCTGTTCCTGTACCCGCTGCTGCACTTCCTGTTGCACAGGCTGGGCGTGGGGCGCTCCGGCGGATACTGGAACATCTAGGCCTGTTTCGAGGCTGTGGCACGGAACGCGCCCATGAACAGCGAGGTGCAGTAGTCCAGCCAGCTGTTTCGAGTCGCCGGATCGTTGGGGTCCATCTGGAACAGGTGCAAAAACGTGCCCTTCTGGATCACGAAGAAGTGCGTCAACGCCATCACCGCCTGCGCGATCAGCCGCACGTCGAAGCTTTCCGACAGCAGGCCACGCTGCGCCACGGGCGTCATCAGCGCGCGGATCCGGTCCAGGAACGTACGGTACGTCTGCTGCAACGGAAGCCGGGCCAGCGTGCGGCCGCCTTCCAGGTTTTCCCAGGAAAGCAGCCGCGGCCACTCCGGCACCGACTCCATCAGTTCCAGGTGCTTCTCGAGGTAGGCGCGCACCAGGTTGCGCAGATCCTGCTCGGATTGCGCTCCGGACAGCCCCTGTGAGAATTGCGCGGCTTTCTCCGTAATCTCTTCCAGCACCGCGTTCAGCGCCTCAGCGTAAAGCTCCTGCTTGCTGCCGAAGTACTGGTAGATCAGGCTCTTGTTGATGCCCGCCCGCGCGGCGACTTCGTCCACGCGTGTACCGGCCGGGCCGCGCAGCGCGAACTCCGCGATGGCAGCCTGCAGGATGGATGCCTTGGTGCGGACCGCATCCCTTTTCCGACCGGTGTTCTGCCTGACCACTAGACCTCCTGGGAGGGCACTTTCTTCTGGCGCTCGGCTTTCACCACGGTCAGCAGCCTCTCCAGTTCCTCGCGCATCTCGGTCGGAGTCTGCTGACGTTCTTCGGGGCGCTTGGCCAGGGCCTTGTTCACGACCGGCCAGACCTCGGGGTGCAGGTTAGGCACCCGGTCGTTCAAGTTCGGCGGCGGCTTCTCGTTGATCGCTTCCACGAATTTCCAGACGCCGACTTCGTCGAAGGGTGGCTGGCCGCACAGGCACTCGTAGAGGGTGGCGCCCAGGCTGTAGATGTCCGCGCGCTGGTCGACGTCGCGGGTGTTTTCCACCTGCTCGGGCGACATGTAGTGCAGCGTGCCGATGCCCTCGCCGGTCTTGGTGATGTTGATGCTGACGTATTTCTTCAGTTCCTTGGCCAGGCCGAGGTCGGTGATCTTCACCTCGCCCTCGCGGCTGATCAGGATGTTCTCGGGCTTGATGTCGCGGTGGATGATGCGCTGGCTGAACGCGAACTCGAGCGCCTTGGCCACCTGGATGCCGATTTTCAGTGTGCCCTCGGCGGACAAGCGGCCTTTTTCATCCAGGATCTCCTGCAGGCTGGAGCCGTTGATGTGCTCCATCGAGATAAAGTAGGTGCCGTCCACCTCGCCGATCTCGTAGACCTGCATGATGTTCGGGTGGTTCAACTTGCTGCCCGTCTTGAACTCTTTCAGGAAGCGTTGCAGGTTTTCCTGATCAACGGTTTCGCCGCGCTTCAGCACCTTCAGGGCCACGATCGAGCCGTTACGCTCGTCGCGGGCCTTGTACACCAGCGCCATGCCGCCTTCGCCGATCACGCTCAGCACCTTGTAGTGCTTCAGTGTTTTGCCGATCAGGCTGTTTTCGGCCGTGTAGGTGCCGTCCACGTCGGGCCGGTTCTGCACCACGAACTCGCGGATCATCTCGCGGGTGTGGGCGCTGTCGGCTTCTTCCAGGTACTCCAGCGTGACGCGGTCGAGGGTGATCACGTCGCCGTGGACCAGCTTGGCCTTCTCGATGCGCAGGCCGTTCAGCAACGTGCCGTTGCTGCTGCCGTTGTCGTGCAGCCAGTAGGCGCCGTCGGACTTTTCAATGCGGCAGTGCTCTCGCGACACCGAATCGACGCGCAGCACCAGGTCGCAGCTGCTGCGCCTGCCGATGGTCACGCTGCCCTCGTCGGGAAGCTCTTTTTCGATGCCGGCGTCGATGCCGTCTACGATGCGGACTTTGGCTTTCGCCATCCGGGCTGCTCCAGGGTGCTTACAGACTTCGAGCGACTGACACTACCAAGTAGCATTAAAGAATCAAAACGCGTTTCGCGCATCACCCCGCTTGCTTGTAGCAAGGGGGGAAGTTGCTAGTATCCCGCGCCCGCCCCCAAAGGGCGGCGCGGGAACTCCCGCGATTCATGGCTCGTAAGGTCAAGACATGCAGATTACGGTTGAAAACGCCGGCGGGTGCAAACGCATCATCAAGGCCGAAATCCCAGCGGAAGTTGTCACATCGAAGCTGAATGAGGGCTTCCGTGACATCAACAAACAGGTGCAGTTCCCCGGCTTCCGGAAGGGCAAGGCGCCCCGCAACGTGCTGGAGAAGCGCTTCGGCAAGGAAGTCGCCGACGACGTGCGCCAGACCCTGGCCGACGATGCGGTCAAGTCCGCGGTGGACGAACACGCCCTCAAGCTGCTCGGGCAGGTTGAGGTCGTCGAGGTAGGCGACATCAAATCCGGAAACCCGGTCCTGCTGACCCTCGAGGCCGAGGTCTACCCCGAGTTCGAGCTGCCTGAATACAAGGGCCTCGAGTTGCAGCGCCCCGCCGTGAAGGTTGAAGAACACGAGATTCACGCCCAGCTGCGCGGTGCGCAGATGAACAAGGGCGAGCTGAAGCCGGTGGAAAGCGCCAGTGAGAAGGGCCAGTTCCTGCGCGCCAACGTGAAGGTCACGGTCGGCGAAGAGGAAGTTTTCTCGCAGAACCGCGGCCTGCTGGAAGTCGGTTTCGGCTGGGTCGCCGGCCTGAAGCCCGCCAGGGCCGAGGAGCAGCTGGTCGGCCTGAAGCAGGGCGACACCAGGGAAATGAAGGCCAAGCTGCCCGAAGATTTCGGGCGCGAAGACCTGCGCGGCAAGGAAGGCGTCATCCACCTCGAGGTGGGGGACGTGCTGGCCTATGAAGGCCCCGCCCTTGAGGAACTCGCCAAGGAGAACGGCTTCGAGAACGTCGACGCCTGGCGCGAAGAGATCCAGGGCCAGCTGATGTCGGCCAAGGAAGCAGAGCTGGACCGCGCCATGGAGGAAAAGGCCCTGCAGCAGGTGGCCGAAAAGACCACCATGGACCTGCCTGAGAAATTCAGCCAGCGCAAGGCCGCGGAGCTGGTGCAGCAGCAGGCCTACCGCATGTACCAGCAGGGCGCCGCGGAAGAAAGCATCCGCGAATTCCTGCAGGCCAACCGCGACAAGGGCGTGGATGAAGTGAAAACCATGCTGAAGCGCGCCTTTGTGACCGACGCCATCGCCCGCAAGGAGCGGCTGGTGGTCACCGAGGACGAAATCCAGCGCGAAGTGGCACGCCTGGCCCAGATGGTGGGCCGCACGCCCGAAGAGGTGTACGCACAGTTCCAGCAGAACGGCACGCTTTCCGGTATGCGGGAAGAATTGAAGACCTCAAAGGTATTAAAGCTGCTGCGCCAGAAGGCGAAGTACGTGTAGAGTTGCCGGCTATCAGTTGTCGGTTGTCAGAACCAGCCGGCACATAGCAGTGACAACCGACAACCGACAACCGACAACGGACAACTGAGGTGTCCCATGGGTTACCCGCTTCCTTTCGTGATCGAGAAGACCAGCCGCGGCGAGCGCAGCTACGACATTTACTCGCGCCTGCTGGAAGACCGTATCGTCTTCATCCAGGGGCCGATCCATGAGCTGATGGCCAACGCGGTCGTCGCCCAGCTGCTGTTCCTGCAGAAGGAAGCCAAGAACCAGGACATCCAGATGTTCATCAACAGCCCGGGCGGCGACGTCAACGCCGGGCTGGCGATCTACGACACCATGCGCTACGTGTCGTGCGACATCAGCACCGTCTGCATCGGACAGGCCGCCAGCATGGGCGCGATCCTGCTCAGCGCCGGCAGCAAGGGCAAGCGTCACGCCCTGCCCAGCGCGCGCGTGATGATCCACCAGCCCTGGGGCGGCGCGGGCGGCACCGCCGGCGACATCAGCATCCAGACCAAGGAAATCCTGCGCCTCAAGAAGTACTTGAACCAGATCCTGGCCGACGCCACCGGCAAGAAGCTTGCACAGGTCGAGAAGGACACCGACAAGGATTACTTCCTGTCCGCCGCGGAATCCAAAGAGTACGGCCTGATCGACGACGTGATCGAGCACGCCCCCGGCAAGTAGGCGATGCACGCCGAAGAACATTACCAGTTCCGCCACGCCGTGATGCGCGACGTGGCGTACCAGCTGCATACACCCGCTCTTCGCGGCACATTGCACCGCGTCGCCCTGGAGCAATACGAGAGCGTACTCGGCGTTGCTCTTCCGGAGCCGGCGGACAAGCTGCGCACCGAGCCGCTGCCGGTCGACTCGCTGATGGCGCAGCTCGCGATTCACGCCCGCTACGCGCAGGATGAGCCGTACGCGAACGTGCAGCTGTTGCGCCGGAACGAGGCACGCTACCTCGTGCGCGCCGCGAACTACGCCGAGCAGCACTACGACAACACGCAGGCATTCACGGCATGGCGCCGACTCGCCGATATATCGGAAGGTAAGATCCGATTCTGGGCGCTGCAGCGGCTCTCCCAGACGAGCCGCGTAGTGTCCCGAATGCACGCAGGTTTCACGGCCTGCGAAGAAGCCCTGGAGATCGCGCGAAACGAGCTGTCCAACAAGGACGTGGTCCTGGCGCTGGCCGAGAAAGGTCTCGCGCACTGGTTTGACGACCAGCCGGAATCCGCCCGTGATTGCCTGGAGGAGGCTGTACGCCTGCTCGACCCCGAGGTTTCCAAGTCGCTCGAGGCGAACACGCTCGGGCTGCTGGGCATGGTCTACCACCAGCTGGGACGTGAGGAGGAGTTTGAGGACCTGTGCCTGCGCGCCCTGGAGCTGATGAAGCAATCCGGGGACAGGTTCAACCTGGGCGTGATGCTTCAGAATCTCGGCGCCACCATGATGGACGCCCGACGCTTTGAAGAAAGTGAACGCTATCTGAAACAGGCCATCGCCGTTCACACGGAACTCGAGGACGACACGAACCTCGGCATCGGCCTGAACAACCTTTCCATGCTTGAGAGCGAGCGGGGCGACTACGCGCGCGCGATCGAGTATGCAGAGCGCTCCGTGCCGTTGCTCACGCGTGTGGGCAATCGCCGCAGCCTGGGCTATGCCTACGCGGCCCGGGGGACCGCCTTGCGGCGCCTCGGCAGACTTGACCAGGCGGAAGCGGACATCGGTGAGGCATTGGCGATCCATCGCGAGGCCGGCAATCTCTCGGGCGAAGCGTCCTGCCTGTGCGACCTGGGCTTGATCAAGATGTTGCTCGGCCGGGTCGCCGAAGGCCGGGAACTCTGGGCCAACGGCATGGAGCAGATCCGCCGCATGCGCAACGCGCCTACCGTGCAGTATTACCTGGATGAAATGCACGCCCTTTGCGCCAAGGCCGGCGTGGAACCCTTCGAGTAGCCCAAGGAATACGCAAGCGCGGGGTGGTCAGCGGCCGATAATCCTGTCAGGACTGCGCGACTTGCGCGGGCTGGCCCGGATGTCGCAGGGTTTGCTAACATGCAGGGCGCGGTGAGTGCCGCGCGTTTCGACAGCAGGGAGCAAGCATGGCCAAGTCAGGCGATTCGACACGGGCACGCGACGTGGAACGTTGCAGCTTCTGCGGCAAATCGCGGCGCCAGGTGGACAGCCTGATCGCCGGCCCGCCCGGCATCTACATCTGCAACGAGTGCATCACACTCTGCAACAGCATCCTGGTCGCCGAAAAGACCAACGCCAAGGGCAGCCTCGACGGCCTTTCCCTCAACACACTGCCCACCCCCGCCGAGCTGAAGGCCATGCTCGATGACCACGTCATCGGCCAGGACCACGCCAAGAAGGTGCTGACCGTCGCTGTGCACAACCACTACAAGCGCCTGCTGCAGCGCGACGACGACGACGGCGTTGAACTGGAGAAGTCCAACATCCTGCTGCTCGGCCCCACCGGCAGCGGCAAGACACTGCTGGCCCGCACCCTGGCCGACATCCTGCACGTTCCCTTCGCTATCGGCGACGCCACCACGCTGACCGAGGCCGGCTACGTGGGCGAAGACGTCGAAAACCTGCTGCTCAAGCTGCTGCAGGCCGCCGACTTCGACGTGCCGCGTGCGGAAATGGGGATCATCTTCGTCGACGAGATCGACAAGATCCACAGCACCAGCAACAACGTCAGCATCACCCGCGACGTCAGCGGCCAGGGCGTGCAGCAGAGCCTGCTGAAAATGCTCGAGGGCACCGTCGCCAACGTGCCGCCCCAGGGCGGCCGCAAGCACCCGGAGCAGCCCTACATCCAGTTCAACACCGAGAACGTGCTGTTCATCGTGGGCGGCGCGTTTGTCGGCATCGAGGACATGATCAAGTCGCGCCTCGGCGGCACCACCATGCGCATCGCGGCCAAGCGCGAGTCCGTCGCGGCCGGCGGCCCCATCGACCTGCAGGAAGTAGGCGAACGCAACCTGTTGCGCGCGCAGGTCGAGCCTGAAGACCTGGTGAAGTACGGCATGATCCCCGAGTTCATCGGGCGCCTGCCGGTGATCAGCTCGCTCGATGAGCTTGACGAGGCAGCCCTGATCAACGTACTGACCGAGCCGCGCAACGCGATCACCAAGCAGTTCCAGAAACTGTTCCGCATGCAGAACCAGGAACTGCTGTTCACCCGCGAGGGGCTGGTCGCCATCGCGCGCCAGGCCATCAAGCGCAAGAGCGGCGCTCGCGGCCTGCGCGGCATCGTGGAAAAAATCATGCTGGAGGCCCAGTTCGAGCTGCCCGGCATCAAGGAGCCGCGCCGCTACACGGTGGATGATTCCGTGGTGAACGGCGGCGTCCCTCTGCACAAGAACTTCGTGAAGCAGGCAGCCGCAAGGCCCGAAGAGGGCGAGCACGCGGCGGCGTAGAGCTAGTCCGGCGTTCGCAGGCCGCGGTGCACCAGCTCGTAGTCGTATTCGTCGAAGAACGACGTGCCCTTGATGCGCGCCCGCGCTATCGCGGTACGCGTGGCTTCCAGGTTTCGCAGCTCGCGCTCCATGGTCTCGCGCTCGGCGGGCGAACCGGCCTCGGTTCTGCGCTGCTTGACCAATGCCGCCAACTGGTCCAGTGAATCGCTGTCACGGCCGGAAAGACCTTCCACCACGCCGGCATACCACAGCGAAATCACCTGGTAGTCGTCGTTCAGGTGGCCCATTGCCTCGGTGCGTTCGAGGGTGCGCTCGCGCAGCTCCTGCAGGCGCGAGGGCGCGACGTTGCTGACGCGCGCGCGGTCGAACTGGGTAAGGCTGTAGGTGGCGAGGCCGCTGACGACGTCTTCGCGCACCGGCTGCACCAGCAGCACGGACGCCAGCAGCGTGACAAGGACGCCGGCCGCCAGGCCGCGCCACAGCTCGGCCCGGAAGATCCGCTTCACCTCGGGGTGGGCCTTGGCCAGGATGATCTCGCGCACCCGCTGCTCCAGCGAGAAGTGGCGCCAGCCGCTCTTCTTCATGGCCACCGGGTTGTCCATGCCCAGCTTCAGGAACACCTGCGAGATCAGCTCCGGGCTGGTGGTCTGCGCCGCGTATTCATCGGCCTGGCGCTCGAAGCGGCGGCTCACGTAGCCGAACACCCAGTACGCGTACAGCACCAGCACCGCCATGCCCAGGTATTCGTAGTTCGGGCCGGGCAGCAGCATGTGCAGGCCTTGCATCAGCCCCAGCAGCACCACGGTGAACGAGACGATGAATGCCAGCAGCCACCACAGGTGCCGGTGCTTCACGTGGCCCATTTCGTGGGCGAACACCGCCACCAGCTCGTCCTCGTTCAGCCGTTTCAGCAGCGCGTCGGTGATGAACACATAGCGGAACGGCGCCAGCAGCCCGATCACGAACGCCGTGGCAAACATGCGCGAGCCCGTGCGCCACACGAGGATCTGGCTGACGCGCAGGCCGTGGTCGCGGGCGTAAGTCTCCAGCCGGCGGCGCAGGCGCCCCTCGGGCAGCGGCCCCCCGGGCAGGATCATGCGAACGGCCACCGGCACGAAGAACGACAGCACCACCACCAGCGCCATCTGCATCGCGATCTCGAGGAACGCGAACGACGAGCGCAGGTCCTCGATCACCGGCACGAAGGTCAGCAGCGCCCACCACGCCGCGTAGATCAGTGCAATCGGCATGACGGTCAGCAGGTTGGCCCGCGCCTGGAAGCCGACGAAGCGCCAGGGCCGCCAGTCGCTGCCGCGCACGCGGCGCTCGATGCGGTACTGGCCCACCCAGCTGGCCGCCAGCATGACGAAGTACGGCAGCAGTTGCGGCAGCAGGTCCAGGTGCGCGGGCACGCCCCACACCCTGGCCACGAAGTCGGACCAGCCGAACACAAACACGTCCATGGCGAACAGGGCGATGATCAGTGCGTCCACGCCGAGCCGGAAAAGAGGCAGGCGGCGCAGCAGCAACTCCCGTTCACGATAAAGCTGCGGCCGGATTTCGGGAGGCGCGTCCGGCGGCGTGGCGGCCAGGCGCAGCTTGATCATCTGGAAACGCTCAATCAGGTGCGAAGCAACGCTGTAGTGGAAGGCCAGCACCGCCAGGGTCGCGCCCGCGGCCGCGGCGACGCTTTCCCAGCCCACGATCATGCCTCTGCCGCGCCCCAGTTGGGCGAGCATCAGCGCAATCAGGATTCCCACGATGTTGAACACGTCACACCCCTGTCGTCGCCATTGTAACGTCGGCAATGCGGCGTGGCTTCCCGCTGTCTATTGCGGTTGCGGCCTTCGTGGCCGGTGCTAAGTTCACCGCCTGGTTCCGAGGGCAACGCCGTGGCGATGCAGCGCAAAGTGGACCCCAGGGTCGAGCTGGGGGATGCCCGCCTCGATGGAAGTGACTTTGACGGCTGGGCAGGAGAACAGCCACGAACAAAAAAGGCAGCCATGACCGAGTTGAAGGTTGCAGTCATCCCGGGTGACGGGATCGGCCCGGAAATCACAGAAGCCGCCGTGGCGGTGATGCAGGCGGCCGCGAAGAAGTTCGGCCTGACGCTCAAGCACGACAGCGCGCCGGCGGCGGCCGCCGCCGTTGACCAGGGCCTGCCGCCCCTGCCCGACCACACGCTGAAGCTGTGCCAGCAGTCGGACGCCATCCTGTGCGGGCCCTTCGGCGACCCGCGCTGGGATAACGCGCCGCCCAGCGAGCGCCCGGAACGCGCCAAGCTGACCCTGCGCAAAACCTTCGACCTGTACGCCAACCTGCGCCCGGTGAAGCCCGTGCCGGCGCTGGTGGAATCCAGCCCCCTCAAGCGCGAGCTGATCGAGGGCACGGACATCCTGATCGTGCGCGAGCTGACCGGCGGCCTGTACTTCAGTGAGCCGCGCGGCTACTTCGAAGACGCGCA
>JAANMY010003688.1_pt1 | contig 12425 bp, 15 predicted proteins | sample 7279691 | NCBI WGS metagenome assembly JAANMY01 (sample SAMN14094543, study PRJNA606508) | bioreactor metagenome | isolation source: A lab-scale SPAN reactor treating ammonium-rich wastewater day 388 | place: Ireland: Galway | collected 2018-02-07
GATGGCGCCTACCGGCCCCAGACCCGGATCAGCAGCTCGATCTCGAGAAACAGGAGAACCATCGCCGCATTCAGCGCCCAGGCCACCGTTAGCCATCGCGCAAGCACGGCCCAGTGCGGCGCGGCATTGCGTGCACAGCGCCAGATCGCCACGAGGATCCAGGCGGTGTAGAGCCCCGAGATGACGATCATCGCCTGCTGGGCCGCGCGCTGGTCCAGCTGGAGCGCCGTGGCGTGCAGCACAATCAGCAGCAGGCTCGCGAAGACGCCGTAGCCCCAGAAGACGATCGCAAGCCCCCGCTCGCCGCGCCACGCCCGCAGCTCGGGGCCGAAAAGGCGCTGCAGGATCGATGTCGTGCCGGTTGCCATCATTCCCATGGCCCTTTCCCGCAGGTGAACTCTGCGCCGCCGCCGCTGCAAGGTAAAGCGCCGGGGCGCGGCCTGACGCCCCCGGCGATGTGGCCAGACCCGCGCTGCACTGCGTCAAACGGGCGCGCCGGCGAGGGGGCGCAAAATAACAAAGATCAAGATGACTGCCTCGCCGCGGCTGCACTCTGTCGGCGATCTGGTTCGGAAAGGGAATCCGACATGCACTACGGAGCTTCACTGTTGCGCCTGGCCTTGGCCGCAGGCATGGCAATGCCGCTTGCGGGGGGCCCGGCTTGGTCCCAGGAGCAGCCAGCCGGACATGGCACGGCCCCCTCCTTCCAGTACGAATTCAGCGCCACGACGCTCGCCGAGCTCGAACTCGAGGTGCCCGGCCGCCAGCCCGACGACCCGCTGATCACGCCCGAGGAGTTCAACCGGGCGGCGACGATCTACTTCCAGCGCTGCGCGGGCTGTCACGGCGTCCTGCGCAAGGGCGCCACCGGCGCCCCGCTCACCACCGACATCACCCGCGACCGGGGCTACGAGGCGCTCCATTCCTTCATCACCTATGGCTCGCCGGCAGGGATGCCCAACTGGGGCACCTCGGGCGAGTTGACCGAAGAGGAAGTGGACCTGATGGCCCGCTACCTGCTGGTCACCCCGCCGACGCCGCCGGAGTGGGGCATGGGGCTGATGCGGGGCACCTGGAAGGTGCTGGTCGCGCCCGAGGACCGGCCGACCGCCAAGGAGAACGACTTCGACATCGACAACCTGTTCTCGGTGACGCTGCGTGACAGCGGCGAAGTGGCGCTGATCGACGGCGCCACCTACGAGATCGTCTCCATCCTCGAGACCGGCTATGCCGTCCACATCAGCCGCATCTCCGCATCCGGCCGCTACCTCTACGTCATCGGCCGCGATGCCAAGGTCGACATGATCGACCTGTGGATGAAGGAACCCGCGGTGGTCGCCACGATCCGCATCGGGCTCGAGGCGCGCTCGGTCGAGACGTCGAAGGCCCCTGGCTGGGAGGACCGCTTCGCCATCGCCGGCGCCTACTGGCCGCCGCAGTACGTGATCATGGACGGTGCCACGCTCGAGCCGCTGAAGATCGTCTCGACCCGCGGCATGACGTACGACGAGCAGGAATACCATCCCGAGCCCCGGGTGGCGGCGATCGTGGGCTCGCACTACCGCCCCGAGTTCATCGTCAACATCAAGGAGACCGGCCTCATCCAGCTCGTCGACTACTCCGATATCGACAACCTCAAGATCACCACCATCGCCGCCGAGCGCTTCCTGCATGACGGTGGCTTCGATTCCTCCAAGCGCTACTTCCTCGTCGCGGCCAACGCCCGCGACCGCATCGCCGTGGTCGACACCAAGCAGGGTGAACTTGTGGCGGTGATCGACTCGACGGGTCGCACGCCGCACCCGGGGCGCGGCGCAACCTTCGTGCATCCCGTGCACGGGCCGGTCTGGGCAACGACGCATCTCGGCGACGAGTCCATCGCGCTGATCGGGACCGACCCGGAGGGCCACCCCGAAAAGGCCTGGACCGTCGTGCAGACGCTGATCCACGAGGGCGGCGGATCGCTCTTCCTCAAGACCCATCCGAACTCCAACCACCTCTATGTCGACGCCCCGCTCAACCCCTTCCCCGAGGTGTCAGGAGCGGTGGCGGTGTTCCGCATCGACGAGATGGACCAGGAGGATCCCGGCTACACACTGCTGCCGATCGCCGAATGGGCCGGCATCGCCGACGGCCAGCCGCGCGTGGTGCACCCCGAGTACAACCGGGAGGGCACCGAGGTGTGGCTGTCGGTCTGGAACGCCAAGGACAAGGAATCGGCCATCGTCGTGATCGACGACGCGACCCTGACGCTGAAGCATGTGATCAAGGACCCGCGACTGATCACGCCGACCGGCAAGTTCAACGTCTACAACACCCGCGCCGACGTCTACTGAACCGCGGCCGCCGGGGGCCCTTCCCCCCGGCAACCCGGCGAGAATACCGCCCCGGCCCGGCGCTTGCAGCGCCGCGGCCGGGGCGCGCGTTCCCGGCCGCCGCAGTGGCGGCGCGCAATCCGGGCGGCACGGGACCGCCCGGCAGCTTCAACGGCGCGGGACCCGGCGGAGGCATGCTACACTTGGCACGGGACGGGTGATTCCTGGCCCATCCCGGCCGGGCGACCGCGCCCCGCACCGGGGGCAACGCAGGCGGCCCGGCCGCGGTCGCTGCATGCGGCCGTGCCCCCGGATGGCGAAGCGCCCCCGGGGCCGGGCGGGGATGGGAGGGCGGATCATGGCGGCGATCGACTTCTGGTTCTCGATCGGCAGCACCTACACCTATCTCTCGGTCGCGCGCCTTGCCGCGGTCGAGGCGGAAAGCGGCGTCACCTTCGTCTGGCGGCCGTTCAACGTCCGCACGATCATGCTGGCGCAGAACAACATCCCCTTCGCCAACAAGCCGGCGAAGGCAGCCTACATGTGGCGCGACATCGCCCGGCGGGCGGCGCGCCTGGGGCGTTCGCCGCGCCTGCCCGCCCCCTACCCGATCCGCGACCTCGCGCTGGCCAACCAGGTCGCGCTGCTGGGCATGCGCGAGGGCTGGGGGCGGCGCTACGTGACCGAGGCGTACCGGCTCTGGTTCGACGAGGGGTTCGACGCGGGCGACATGCCCAACATCGCCGCAAGCCTGCGGCACGCCGGCGAGGATCCCGACGCCGTGCTTGCCCGGGCCCGGTCCGAGGAGGTCGCAGCGGCCCTGGCCGCCGACACGGACGGGGCGATGGCCGCGGGCGTGTTCGGCTCGCCAAGCTTCATGGTCGGGGGCGAGCTGTTCTGGGGCGATGACCGGCTCGAGGACGCGCTGGCCTGGCACCGGCAGGGTCGCCTCGACTAAGCCAAGGCGCCGCACCGCAAAATTGATCTATGTCAATTCCGCCCCGGCACCGACATGTATCATTCACGGACGGAGCCGGCCAGGCCAGTCCCCGCGCCCAGCGCGGAAGACCGGCCGAATCGGACTTCTCATCGACGCCGGCGTCCGGGTAACGGGCGGCGGCATGGCGGCGACGGCATTGAAACGGGCGGACTTTCGGCGACGGCGTCGCGGAAAGCGGGCAACCTGGGGCCCTGCTGCGCGCAACCGTCCCCGACCGCCGGGGAGGAGCTGAGATGAGCAACAAGGACACCACCGCCCGCCGGTCCGAGGGAGGACCGCCCGGAAGGGTTCCCATCATGCAGCAGGTGCTGGACAATCCGTTCCTGCTCCTGTTCCTCGGGATCACGATCCCGGCGGTGCTGTACACCGTCTGGGGCGTGATGGAGATCGCCTCGATCCCGGTCGCCGACTGACCGCGCACAGAACGAGGGCACCGACATGGCCATCACCCCTCCGTCAAACCGCCTCTGGTGGAAAGAACCGATCCACGCCATCGAACTCGGCTGGATCGTGATCGCCTTCCTCTGGGGGCTGTTCATGTTCTTCTTCATGATCGCCTGGCACTTCATCGGCGAGCAGAACCTCTCCTCGGAGACCTACAAGATCAGGCCCGAGCGCTATCAGGAGAAGGTCGAGGCCTTCGCCGACGAGTTCGCCGCCAAGGACGACCAAGGCAATCCGATCGAGGAGGACGGCGTGCCGGTCGTCCGACCGCCAGCGGGCGCGGACGTCTACATCCTCGCCCGGCTGTGGGAGTTCTGGCCGATCCTCGAGTTGAAGCGCAACGAGAGCTACCGCATCCACCTCTCATCGGCCGACTGGCAGCACGGCTTCTCGCTCCAGCCCACCAACATCAACATCTCGGTGCACCCGGGCTACGAGCACGTGATCACGCTGACCCCGACCGAGTCGGGTGAGTTCGGCATCATCTGCAATGAATTCTGCGGACTCGGCCATCACACGATGACCGGTCGCATCCGCGTCGTGGACTGAGGGGGACACCGGATGACCACCATCGACCCCGCCGCTGCCCCCGACTACGGGGTTTCGGCAAGCTACCGCACCTGCCGCTTCACCGGGCTCAGGATCGAGGCCAACGCCGAGATCCTGATCAAGGTCAACGCGGTCGCCGCGGTCCTCTTCCTCGCACTGGGCGGTCTCATGGGCCTGCTCGTGGCGCTGACCCGCTGGCCGGCGATTCAGCTTCTCGATGCCGAGTGGTTCTACCTGATCCTCACCGGGCACGGCGCCAACGTCCTGCTGTTCTGGATCATCTTCTTCGAGATCGCGGTGCTCTACTTCGCGTCGGCGGTGATCCTCGGCGCGCGGCTGGCGACGCCGAAGATCGCCTGGCTCGCCTTCATCCTGATGGTCGTCGGCGCGGTGATGGCGAACTACGCCGTGCTGCGCGGCGACTCGACGGTGATGTTCACCTCCTATCCGCCGATGATGGCCTCGCAGTGGTTCTACCTGTCGCTGATCATCTTCGCGGTGGGGGCGCTGCTTGCGGTCTTCGTGTTCTTCGGCACGCTGGTCGTGGCCAAGTCCGAGAACACCTATGACGGCTCGGTGCCGCTTGTCACTTTCGGGGCCATCACGGCGGCGATCATCGCCGTCTTCACCCTGGCCTCGGGCGCGATCATCCTCATCCCGACATGGCTGTGGTCGCTCGGGCTGATCTCGAACATCGACTCGCTGATGTACAAGGTGGTCTGGTGGGGGATGGGGCACTCCAGCCAGCAGATCAACGTCTCGGCCCATGTCGCGATCTGGTATGCGATCGGGGCCATGGTTGTGGGCGCCAAGCCGCTATCCGAGAAGGTCAGCCGCACCGCCTTCCTGATGTACATCCTGTTCCTGCAGCTCGCCTCGGCCCACCACATCCTGGCCGAGCCCGGGATGTCCTCGACCTGGAAGATCGTCAACACCAGCTACATGATGTATCTTGCGGTGATGGGCTCGATGATCCACGGGCTGACGGTGCCCGGCTCGATCGAGGCGGCCCAGCGGCGCAATGGCTTCACCCGCGGTGCCTTCGAGTGGCTGACCAAGGCGCCCTGGGGCAACCCCGCCTTCTCGGGGATGTTCCTCAGCCTCGTCATGTTCGGCTTCATCGGCGGCATCTCCGGCGTGGTGCTCGGAACCGAGCAGCTGAACGTGCTGATGCACAACACCATCTACGTTCCCGGCCACTTCCACGGCACGGTCGTGGCGGGCACGACGCTGGCCTTCATGGCGATGACCTACCTTGTGGTACCGCTGATCTTCCAGCGCGACATCGTCTGGCCGGGGCTGGCGAAATGGCAGCCGTTCCTGTTCGGGATCGGAGCCGGGGGCATCTCGCTCTTCATGATGGGTGCTGGCACGCTTGGCGTCTCGCGCCGGCACTGGGACCTCGCGCTGACCGACGCGGCGCACGCCTTCGAATATCCGGCCGCGGCCTATCTGATGATGGCCCTGAACGGTATCTTCGCGGTCATCGCGGCAGTCGGCGGCATCCTGTTCATCCTGATCGTCGTGCTCTCGATCCTGGGCGGCACGCGGCTGGACAGAGCCGGTGCCCGGCTGAACTTCCCGCTGCATGACCGCAGCCGCGAAGTGGCCGAGTACGGCAGCCACGGGACGCTCAAGCTGCCCGGCACGATCATCCTGGTGGGCATCTTCTTCGCCTGCTTCGTGCTCTACTACTTCGTGAACTGGAAGTACCTGTCGGAACTCTGGCTGTTCCGCTGATCCGTCAGGCAAGGGGTGACCGCGATGCGCGACGTCCTGACCACGACCGTGTCGATCCTGAAGCTCCGGATCGGTTCCTTCGTCGCGCTCGCGGCCCTCGTCGGCATCGTCGCCGGGGGCGGCGCCATCGGCTGGGCCGAGGGCGCGGCCTTCACCCTCGCCGTGCTCGGAGCTTCGGGCGCGGCGGGGGCCTTCAACCAGTATTTCGAGCGCGAGACCGACCGGCAGATGGCCCGCACGCACACCCGTCCCTTCGCAAGCGGGCGGCTCAGGGCCGGGCCGGTCTGGCCCGCGACGTTCACCGCGCTGCTCGCGGTGTCGCTGCTGCTCGGCTGGGCGACGGGGGGCACCCTTGCCGCCCTCCTCGTTTTCGCCGGCGCGGCGACCTACGGGCTTGTCTACACGCTTCTGCTGAAGAAGCGGACGGTGTGGAACGTCGTGATCGGCGGCGCGGCGGGAAGCTTTGCGCTGCTGGCCGGGGCTGTCGCTGCGGCCCCGCCGACCGGCCCGGTGATCGGGCCGGTGCCGGTGCTGTTGGCGGTCGTCCTCTTCCTGTGGACCCCGCCGCATTTCTGGGCGCTCGCGGCGGTCCGCGGAGAGGACTACCGCCGGGCCGGGATTCCGATGCTTCCGGTGACCCATCCCGCCGATGTATGGGCGCCGGCGATCTTCTCGCATGTCGCGGTGCTCGTGCTGCTGTCGCTGGGGCCGCTCCTCTATGGCTACGGGGTCGTCTACGGCGCCTGCGCGGTGGTGGGCGGTGCCCTGTTCCTGCGCGCATCCTGGCGGCTCATGCGCGATCCCGCGCGCGGTCATGCCATGGCGACCTTCCGCGCCTCGCTGGTGCAGTTTGCCCTTCTGGCGCTCGGTGTAATCGTCGACCGGGGGATGGCGGCATGGCTGGCATGAGACAGCTGGGGATGGCGCTTGCCCTCGCCGCCGGGCTTGCCCTGCCCGCGTCCGCCCAGGCACCCAAGCTGGATTCCGAGATCGCATTCGAGGAAAGCCAGGCCGCAATCGGCCGCCAGACGGGTGCGCATGTGCTCACCGACCATCGCGGCCGGCCGCTGGCTCTGGCCGACCTCCGCGGCCGGCCGCTCGTCGTGTCGCTGGTCTTCACGAGTTGCGCGACCGTCTGCCCCATCACCACCGACCATCTCCGCGACCTGATCCTCAAGGCACGCCGTGCGACCGGTGACGGCTCGTTCGACATCCTCACCTTCGGCTTCGACGCCAGCGGCGACCGTCCGGCCCAGCTTGCCGCGTTTGCCGGCACGCACCGGCTGCTGGGCGTGGAGGGATGGCATGTGGCGAGCGCGGACGAGGCGACCACCGCCACCTTCCTGAGGGAACTCGGCTTCTCGTTTCGTGCCGCGGCGGGCGGCTTCGACCATGTGACCCAGACGACGATCCTCGATGCGGACGGGCGCGTCCGCGCCCAGGTCTACGGGGAAAACTTCCCCCTGCCGATGCTCGTCGAGCCGCTCAAGGCGCTGGTCTTCGGCACCGCCACACGCTCGCTGGCGCCGACCGACCTGTGGGACCGCATCAATTTCCTCTGCACCGTTTACAATCCCCGGACGGGCGCGTACCGGTTCGATTACTCGATCTTCTTCGGCATCTTCTTCGGCGGGCTGTCACTGGTGCTTACCGGCCTTGTGATCCTGCGGCTCTGGCTCCAGCGGCGTCGCGCCCTCCGCACGGCAAACGAGGCGACTTGATGGCCTTGCTGCGTCCCGCGCTGCGGCGCGGATTCGACCGGATCGAGCGTCTCCTCGACCGCGCTTTCGGCCCCGACTGGAACCCACTCGCGCGACTGGGCCCGCTCGGCTGGTACCTTTTCTGGATCGTTGCCGTCACCGGCATCTATCTCTTCATCTTCTTCGACACGGGCGTGATCGATGCCTATGCCTCGGTCGAGTGGCTGACCAATGACCACTGGTGGCATGCCGGCGTCGCCCGCAGCCTGCACCGCTACGCCTCGGACCTGATGGTGCTGGTGATGTTCACCCACCTCCTGCGCGAGTGGGCGATGGACCGCTACCGCGGGCGGCGCTGGTTCTCCTGGGTGACCGGGGTTCCAGTGATCTGGTTCGTCTATCTGTCGGGAATCACCGGCTACTGGCTGGTGTGGGACCAGCTTGCCCAGTATGTCGCGGTGACGACGACCGAGCTGCTGGACACACTCGGTATCTTCGCCGAACCCATCGCACGGAACTTCCTCGCGCCGACGCTGCTGTCGGGCCGGTTCTTCACGCTGATGGTGTTCCTGCACATCGCCATCCCGCTGCTTCTGCTCCTGATGATGTGGATCCACATCCAGCGCATCACCGAGGCGCGCACGAACCCGCCTCGTGGCCTGGCGGTCGTGACCCTGGTGGCGCTGGTGGTGGTTTCGCTGGCGATCCCTGCCGAGTCGCAGGGGCCGGCCGACCTGAAAGGCATTCCCCAGTCGGTGGGAATCGACTGGTTCATCCTGCCGCTCTATCCGGTGATCGAGAGCGTCCCGTCCGGGGTGATCTGGTGGGGCGTGCTTGCCTTCACAGTCCTTCTGTCGGGGATGCCTTGGCTCCCGCGACGCCGTGAGGGCGGCGCTGCCCAGGTATTCCTCGACCATTGCAACGGCTGCTCGCGATGCGTGGCGGACTGCCCCTATGCGGCGATCACCCTCGTGCCCCGCTCGGATGGACTGCCGTTCAGCCACGAGGTCGTGGTGAACCCTGCCCGCTGCGTTGCATGCGGCATCTGCATGGGCGCCTGCCCATCCTCGACGCCGTTCCGGCGATCGGGCGACCTCGTGACCGGGATCGACCTGCCCGACCGCCCGCTCGCCCAGTTGCGCGCCGAAGTGATCGCGGCCGGCCAGGCCCTCACAGGCAAGGGGCGCGTCCTGACGCTCGCCTGCGGGCAAGGGGCAGCCGTTGGCTCCGCGCCCGGCCGGGTGGTCCTGCCCTGCGTCGCGATGGCGCCGCCGTCGCTGATCGACTTCATCATCAGCCGGGGCTTGGCCGACGGGGTGGCGGTTGCCGGATGTGCCGAGCGCGACTGCTTCAACCGCTTCGGCCATGCCTGGACGGAGGCCCGCTTTGGTCGCACTCGCGACCCCTATCTGCGCGCGCGCGTTCCCCGGGACCGCTTGCTGACGGTCTGGGCGGGCCCGTCCGAGACCGCACGGCTTGATGGCGAGATCGCGGGCTTCGCCGCACGGCTGGCGGACCTTCCGGGCTACGAGAACGTCCGCCCGCTCGACGAGGAGGAAGCGGCCGAGGCCGAGGCGGCAGCGCAACGGCGGGTGGCGGCGAAATGACGGAAGCGGTACCCTTCTGGCAAGGGCGCATCCGGCATCTGGCGCTCGGTGGCGCGCTGACGCTGGCGCTGGGTGCAGCCACAGCAGTGCTGTCGGCCCGGCCTGCCTGGCAGAGCGTGGCTCCAGGCGACGGGCTGCTGCGCCTCAGCTTCACCCATTCCGGTGCCCGGGTCTGCCGCGACCGCACGCCCGAGGAGCTGGCCGCCCTGCCCCGCAACATGCGCACCGCCCAGCTGTGCGAGCGTGCCCGCAGCGCGGTGCGGGTGGAGCTTGACATTGACGGCGTCGCGGTCTTCTCCGACGACGTCTCCCCTAGTGGGCTGGCTGACAGCGGGCCATCACGGGTATACCAGCGCTTCGAGCTTGCGGCCGGGGCACACCGGATCACGCTTCGTATGCGCGACGATCCTGCGGCCGACGATTTCACCCAGCGCGCCGAATTCGATGTCGTCCTCGATCCTGGGAAGAGCATCGCCGTGGACTTCGACGCCACGACCGGTCGCTTCTTCATCCACTGACCGAAGGGAGATTCCCATGGCCCCGATCGCGTGGAAACCCGAGTACAGCGTCGGCGATCCCGCCGTGGATCACGAGCACCGCGAACTGGTGGACCTCGTCAACTCCGCTGCCGCGGCGATTCTCGACGGCCGCCCCGACGCCGACATCGACCGCGGGCTCGGCGATCTCTATCGCGCGATCTCGGCCCATTTCGCGCATGAGGAGGTCCACATGCGCAAGGCAATCTACGATCAGTACTCCGTGCACAAGGCTGACCACGAGCGCCTTCTGGACGCGCTGCGCGACATCATGGATGGTGCGGACCGATCCGCGGGCAGCACCGCCGAGCGCCTCACCGCAGCACTCGAGGCATGGTTCACGGATCACTTCCGCTCCCATGATGCCAGGCTGCACCGTCGGCTCGGCCCGCACGATCACTGATGCCGGACGGGCGCGTGGCCCTTCCGGCGACCCGTTGCCGCACCTCGCAATTCATCGCGCGATATCTTGATAATTATCAAGCAGCTCCTTGCACGGGACACGCGCTTTGGCAGAATTGCGTTGCGCCACCGACAGATGGCGCGTGGTGACCAGAAGAGGAGACGGCACCGTGAGACATTCGCCCGACCACATCACCGTCGCGCACCTCCGGCAGCACAAGGGACTGCGGAGCATGCTTGTTGCCGCCATGCTGCTTGCCATGCCCGGTGCAGCCACGGCTGCCGACGTAGAGCGGGGGGCAGCGCTCGCCGAGCAATGGTGCAACGCCTGCCATTCCGTCGGTCGTGAGCCGCCGCGGCAGTTCGATGCCGGACCGATGTTCGCCGATCTCGCGAAGCAGGACGAGGCCTATCTCGAGACGGCGATCAGGCGCCCGCATGATTTCATGCCGGAATTCCCGCGTCTCGATGATACCGATCTGGCCGACCTCGTCGCCTACATCAGGACTGTCGAGTAAATTCAGCGCGGGGGCAGTACAACCTGATCGACGAAGAAGACGTCGGTCAGGAATGCCCTCAGCGCAATCAGTCCGTTGGAGTTGTCGACCATTTCGGAACTGATCGAGGGCTGGGCGAGCAAGAGCGAGACGACCGACCGCGCCACCGCGATGTCACCCCGGAAGCGTTCGGCGAACGCCGCGCCGTCCCTGCCCCCGATACCGCCGGCCACCGCCGTCGAGCATTCGTCCAGCGCCGCAAGCATGCGACGGAGATACTGCCGGATCTGGCTCTCGCCTGCACCCTCGGCCATCTCGTGCTTGCGGCCCTGCGCCGCGTAGGCCAGCATGAATTCGTAGCTTTCCTCGATGACGTCGAAGGCCGCGCGCAGTGCTGCAGCCTGCTGCAAGGTGTCGGTCAATGCTTGTCTCCGCGTGCAAGACCGGGCCCGCGCCCGGCAATCATCGCCCGAAGGAACGCACGGTGCTCGGGCAGGATGGCGAAATAGATGTGCAGGATCACGAGGAACAGGAGCACGAGCGAGGCGGCCCCATGGATGACGTAGATGTAGCCCCAGGTCGCATCGCTGAGGACCGCTGGGTCGCGCCGCCAGAAGCTCGTGTCGATCTTGTAGAGCATCGTCAGCCCGGTGGCCACCAGCGCCAGCACGGTCACCGCCGCGGCAGTGTGGAATCCCTTCTGGAAGGCATCGTATTTCGCCGGGCGCAGATCGTTGGTTGGCCGCCCGAGCACCACCCTGCCGGCCTCTCGCAGGTCGGTCGGGCCCGGCACCATGTCGGCAAGGCGGTTCACGAACACGGCGCGGAAGATGTGGAAGAGCACCGCTGCGGACAGCACAACGCCGGTTGTCCAGTGGATCGGTACCCAGCCGAAGCGGATCCCCAGGATCGGCAGCAGCGCGGTCGCCAGAAGGACGATCACCGCCGCTGCCATCACCCAGTGGAATAGCCGCTCGGCAAGCTTGTGCCGGATGCCCGGCTGAGCGTTCCGCTCGGACATGAACTTTCCTCGACTGGTCATGCTCGCGTATCTCGTCGAGCGGGGCGGCAGGGCTTCAGCCCGGCCGCCGCCGCAGTCGCAGGATCAGGTGAAGCGCGATCAGGACGCCGGCGGCGGCAACCGGGATCCATAACAGATCCCAGTTGACGCCGACCAGCATCTTCCGCCCGAAGACATCCTGCGTATAGCGCAGAAGCTGCATGCCTCAGACCGCGAGCGAACGGACCGCCCGGGCCGCGAGGTTCTGCATCAGCGGGACCTTGAAGTGGTTGAAGTTGAGCGGACGCGCACCGCGCGCGGCCACCCGCTTGACCAAACCCTCGAGCTCCGCGCCGGGCGCCTCGCCGACGATCAGGCTTTCGACATCGGACATGCGGCGCGGCGTGCACTGCACCCCGCCGCAGACCATCGACGCCGCGGTGATCTTTCCTCCCTCGGTCCGCGCCGCCATGGCAACGTTGACAAGGGCGAAGTCCCACACGTTGCGGTCGGCTGCCTTCTCGAAGTACTGCCGCGAGCCGGCCCACTTGCCGGGCACCTTGACGCCCAGCAGGGTGTCGCCGCGTTCCAGTACCGTCATCCGGGTGATGTCGATCTCCGGGCCGATGAAGAAC
>JAANMY010003689.1_pt1 | contig 12425 bp, 11 predicted proteins | sample 7279691 | NCBI WGS metagenome assembly JAANMY01 (sample SAMN14094543, study PRJNA606508) | bioreactor metagenome | isolation source: A lab-scale SPAN reactor treating ammonium-rich wastewater day 388 | place: Ireland: Galway | collected 2018-02-07
CGCCGACGACCAGCCGGTCATCCCGCCGGGGGTGCGCAGCTCGTACCAGATCTGGCTGCGGGCGCGGCAGTCGCGCTCGACGATGTCGGCAAAGCCCGGCACGCCCGCGCGGTACTGGTCGCAGGCCACCCGGCAGAGCTGCGACAGGAAGCCCACGCGCTCGGTGGCGACGAGGTGGTCGGCGTTCGGCCCCACCGTTCCCAGGACGCGGTAGCCGGTGCCGGGGCCGGCCCGGACGTTCAGCGAATCCCACCCCGGCACGCCCGTTACCGCCAGCCGGTGGCCGGGGGGCGGCGCGCAGACGATGGGGTCGGCTGCCGCCGGGACGGCGGCGAGCATGAGAAGGGCAAGGACGCGGGCGAGCATGGGCAACCTCCAACGGCACATCGGCCCCATCCCATCCTTCCGGCGGCCGTCCGTCAACGCCCCGCTTCGGCGGCGGCCGGTTCCGGCCGGCGGGCGGCGCGGATCAGCGTCAGGATCTCGCGCGCCGCCTCGGGGATGTTCGTGCCGGGGCCGAAGATCGCCCGCACCCCGCGCGCCTTGAGGAAGTCGTAGTCCTGCGGCGGGATGACGCCGCCGCAGATGACGAGGATGTCGCCGGCCCCGGCCGCGGCCAGCGCCTCGACCAGCTTCGGCGCCAGGGTCTTGTGCCCCGCCGCCTGGCTCGAGATGCCGACGACGTGGACATCGTTGTCGATGGCGTCCTGCGCCGCCTCCTCCGGGGTCTGGAAGAGGGGGCCCACGTCGACGTCGAAGCCGATGTCGGCGAAGGCCGTGGCGATCACCTTGGCGCCGCGGTCGTGGCCGTCCTGGCCCATCTTGACCACCAGCATCCGCGGCCGGCGGCCCTCGGCGGCGGCGAAGGCCTCGACCTCGGCCTGGATGGCGGCGAAGGCGTCGTCGCCCTCGTAGGCCGCGCCATAGACGCCCGCGAGCGTCTTCACCTCGGCGCGATGGCGGCCGAAGACCTTTTCCATGGCCATGCTGATCTCTCCCACCGTGGCCCGTGCACGCGCCGCCGCGACCGCGGCCTCGAGCAGGTTGCCGCCCTCGCGCGAGCGCCGCTCGATCTCGGCCAGCGCGGCGGCGCAGGCGGAGGCGTCGCGCCCCGCCCGCAACCGCTCGAGCCGCGCGATCTGGGCCGCGCGCACCCGGGCGTTGTCGATCTCGAGCAGCTCGACGGGATCCTCGCGGTCCTTGCGGTAGCGGTTGACCCCGACGATGACCTCCTCGCCGCGGTCGACCATGGCCTGCCTGCGGGCGGCCGATTCCTCGATTCTGAGCTTGGGCATCCCCGAGGCCACTGCCTTCGTCATCCCGCCCAGCGCCTCGACCTCCTCCATCAGCGCCCAGGCCTTCTCGGCCAGCTCGTGGGTCAGGCTCTCGACATAGTAGCTGCCCGCCAGCGGATCGACGACCTTCGTGACCCCCGTCTCCTCCTGCAGGATCAGCTGGGTGTTGCGGGCGATGCGGGCCGAGAACTCGGTGGGCAGCGCCAGTGCCTCGTCGAAGGAGTTGGTGTGCAGCGACTGGGTGCCGCCAAGCACGGCGGCCAGCGCCTCGCAGGCGGTGCGGACGACGTTGTTGTAGGGGTCCTGCTCCTGCAGGCTGACGCCCGAGGTCTGGCAGTGGGTGCGCAGCATCAGCGAATCCGGCCGGGTGGCGCCGAAGCCCGCCATGATCCGGTGCCAGAGAAGGCGCGCCGCGCGCAGCTTGGCCACCTCCATGAAGAAGTTCATGCCGATGGCGAAGAAGAACGACAGCCGCGGCGCGAACTCGTCCACCTTCATGCCGCGGGCAAGCGCGGCGCGGACGTATTCGCGCCCGTCGGCCAGCGTGAAGGCGAGCTCCTGCACCAGGTTCGCGCCCGCCTCCTGCATGTGGTAGCCCGAGATCGAGATCGAGTTGAACTTCGGCATCTCGCGGGCGGTGTACTCGATGATGTCGGCGACGATCCGCATCGAGGGCTCGGGCGGGTAGATGTAGGTGTTGCGGACCATGAACTCCTTGAGGATGTCGTTCTGGATGGTCCCCGACAGCGCCGTCCGCTCCACCCCCTGTTCCTCGCCCGCGACGATGAAGCTGGCCAGCACCGGGATCACCGCGCCGTTCATCGTCATCGACACCGAGACCTGCCCGAGCGGAATGCCGTCGAACAGGATTTTCATGTCCTCGACGGAGTCGATCGCCACCCCGGCCTTGCCGACATCGCCGATCACCCGCGGGTGGTCGCTGTCGTAGCCGCGGTGGGTGGCAAGGTCGAAGGCCACCGAGACGCCCTGCTGCCCGGCCGCCAGCGCCTTGCGATAGAAGGCGTTGGAATCCTCGGCGGTGGAGAAGCCCGCGTACTGCCTGATCGTCCACGGCCGGCCGGCATACATCGTCGCCCGCACGCCGCGGACGAACGGAGGCAGGCCGGGCAGGCTGCCCAGATGCGGCAGCCTGCCGGTGTCGGCGGCGGTGTAGAGCGGGCGGACGGGGATGCCCTCGAGCGTCGCCCAGGTCAGGGTGTCGGGGTCGCGGCCCTTCAGCTCGCGGGCGGCGAGCGCGCGCCAGCGGTCGAGGTCATGCGTCATCGGGGCATCCTTTCCGGCCCGCGTCCGGGCCCTGTGCTTTGCCGGGCCGAGGCCCTATATGCGGAAGGCAGGGAGGGACCATGCGAATTGCGCTGCCGATGCTGATGCTTGCCGCCTCGCTTCTGCCCGCCGCCGCCGAAGGGGTGGAGGGGCAGGGCGGTGAGCCGGCCGAGATGGTCGCCGAGGTCGTGGCAGAGGAGGTCGCCGCCGGGGCCGGCGGCTTCGCGCCGGTCGATGCGCGCGAGGTCGTGCTCGCCGACTACCTGTGGCTGGCGCGGCCGGTCGTGGTCTTTGCCGACAGTCCCGCCGACCCGCTGTTCGCCCGCCAGATGCGCTATCTGGAGGAGGGCTGGGCCGACCTTGCCGAGCGCGACGTGGTGGTGATCGTCGACACCTACCCCGCCGCGCGCTCGGACGCCCGCCAGCGGCTGCGGCCGCGTGGCTTCAGCCTCGTCTTCGTCGACAAGGACGGCGACGTGAAGCAGCGCAAGCCCCAGCCCTGGACGGCGCGCGAGCTTGCCCACGCCATCGACCGCACGCCCCTGCGCCGCCAGGAGATGGAGGAGGCCCGGCCCGCGGGGCGCTGAGCGGGCAGGCGATCGCCACGGCCCGGCCGCCCGGGCGGCGGGCGGCGCGCGGCGCGGCCTCTCCCGCGGCGCTGCCATCACTCGAACTCCAGGATCACGTCGTCGACGCGCAGGCTCGCCCCGGGGGCGGTGGCGACGCGGGCGACCACGGCGCGGCGTTCGGCCCGCAGCGTGTTCTCCATCTTCATCGCCTCGACCACGGCGAGCGACTGGCCCTCCTCGACCTCGTCACCGGCGGCGACATGGATGGCCACCACCAGCCCCGGCATCGGGCAGAGCAGGAACTTCGAGGTGTCGGGCGCCACCTTCTCGGGCATCAGCGCGGCCAGCGCCGCCGCCCGCGGGGTGCGCACCACCGCCTTGAACTCCGCGCCCCGGTAGCGCAGTCGCGCCCCGCCGCGCACGAAATCCACCTTCACCGTCATCGGCGCGCCGCCGACGGTGCCGCGGAACAGCCGCTCGCCCAGCGTCCAGCCCGAGGCGACCTCGAGCACCGTGCCGTCCTCGAACCGCACCGCCGTCGCCCCCGGCCGCGGCTCCAGATGCACGGGCAGCCCCTGGCGGCCGAGGAAGACGACCCATTCGGGCGCGACATGGCGCATGTGGTTGGCCATCGCGCCCGAGATGCGGGCGGCGCGCTCCTCCTTGGCCATCTTCATGTGCGCGGCCACGGCGGCCAGGCGGCGCAGCTCGGCCTCGGGCAGGGCGGCGCCGGTGAAGCCGCCGGCGAACTCCTCGGCGATGAAGGCGGTGGTCAGCCGGCCCTCGGTGAAGCGGGGGTTGTCCATCACCGCCGACAGGAACGGAAGGTTGTGGCCGATCCCCTCGACCTCGAAGGCGTCGAGCGCGCAGCGCATCTCCTCGATCGCCGCGCCCCGGGTCGGCGCCCAGGTGCAGAGCTTGGCTATCATGGGGTCGTAGAACATGCTGATCTCGCCACCCTCGAAGACGCCGGTGTCGTTGCGCACCGCGCGCTGGGGTTCGCGTTCCTCGGCCGGCGGACGGTAGCGCGTCAGACGGCCGATTGAGGGCAGGAAGTTGCGGTAGGGATCCTCGGCGTAGAGCCGGCTCTCGATCGCCCAGCCGTTCAGCCGCACGTCGTCCTGCGAGAACGACAGCCGCTCGCCGGCGGCGACGCGGATCATCTGCTCGACGATGTCGATCCCGGTGATCAACTCGGTCACCGGATGCTCGACCTGCAGGCGGGTGTTCATTTCCAGGAAGTAGAAGTTGCGCGCCGCATCGACGATGAACTCCACCGTGCCGGCCGAGGCGTAGCCGACCGCGCGGGCCAGCGCGACCGCCTGCTCGCCCATCGCCCGCCGCGTCGCGGGGTCGAGGAAGGGCGAGGGCGCCTCCTCGATCACCTTCTGGTTGCGCCGCTGGATCGAGCATTCGCGCTCGCCCAGATAGACGACATGGCCGTGGCGGTCGCCCAGCACCTGGATCTCGATGTGGCGCGGCTGGGTGACGAACTTCTCGATGAAGATGCGGTCGTCGCCGAAGCTGGCCGCCGCCTCGTTCTTCGACGACCGGAAGCCCTCGCGCGCCTCGGCCTCCGACCAGGCGATCCGCATCCCCTTGCCGCCGCCGCCGGCCGAGGCCTTGATCATCACGGGAAAGCCGATCTCGGCGGCGATCCGGGCGGCGGCGTCGGCGTCCTCGACCAGCCCCATGTAGCCCGGCACCGTCGAGACGCCGGCCTCGGCGGCCAGCCGCTTCGAGGTGATCTTGTCGCCCATCGCCTCGATCGCCGTCGCCGGCGGCCCGAGGAAGGCCACCCCCGCGGCCTCGAGCGCGCCGGCAAAGCGCGGGTTCTCCGACAGGAAGCCGTAGCCGGGATGGACCGCGTCGGCGCCGGTGGCGGCAATCACCTCGAGGATGCGGTCGATCACGAGGTAGGATTGCGCCGCCGGCGGCGGTCCGATGTGCACGGCCTCGTCGGCCATCCGCACATGCAGCGCATGCCGGTCGGCATCCGAGAACACCGCAACCGTCGGAATGCCCATGCGGCGGGCCGTCTTGATGACGCGGCAGGCGATCTCGCCCCGGTTGGCGATCAGCAGTTTCCTGAACATCTGGGCTCTGGTCCTCGGACTGTGCGGTGGGGCCGGGGCGCGGCGGACGACAAAGAACGGCCCGTGCCACCGGGGCACGGGCCGCAGGATCGGGGAAGGGTAACGGTCGTCGAGGGTCGGCGGGCGCAGCCGCGCGGCACCGCCCCGGGCAACGATGCGCCCTCCCGGTGCCTCGATGCAACGGCGGACGCCTGCGCGGCCCGGCGATGCGCGGCCGGCCGCCGGTTCGACCGCGGGTTGCGCGGGTTCATGCCGATTCCCCCGCCCCGGGGTCACCGGCGAACAGCTCGGGAAAGCCGGCCCGGGCCCGCACCACGTCGATGCGCAGCCAGGCGTCGTAGCTTTCGGGGTCGAAGGGGGTCTCGGCGGGAATCACCTCGCGCCCGAAGAGCCACGACAGCCGCCCCGCGTCGAGGTTGCCGCGCTCGAAGGGCTCGGCGCCGAAATGCGCCCATAGCGCCGCCAGGAACGCGCGATCCGCCGCCCGGTCGGACGGGCGGCGGTCGGCGTGGCGCTCGCGCGCGACCAGACGTGTCACCCCGCGCGGATTCGCACGCCGGATGACGAACTGGAAGTCGCTGCCCGGCAGCCGGCCGGGAAAGCCGCGATGCTTCAGCATGGCCGCGCCCCCCGGGGAGGCGCGGGCGGCGCCTCAGCGGTACTTGCCCGGGTAGACGGGCTCGGGCTGGATCGGCTCGGCGGGGTAGACGGGTTCGGGTTCCTTCGGCGTGCAGCCGGCGGCCAGCGCCGCGACTGCGGCAGCCAGAAGGGCAAGACGGATGGACATGCGCTGCTCCTGCTCGTTCCACGGGCGGTTGGGTTCCGCGGGCGCACCTTCCGCCCGGCGGCGTGCCCTGGGGCCGGTCGGCCTCCATCGACCATAGCGCAGCAGGCGCGCGGACGGAACGGCGATGCGGCGGTGCGCGACGGCAGGGGCATCAGTAGGTCTCCAGCCGGCAGCGGTCGCCGGCAATGGTGAAGGTCTCGAAATACTGGGTCGCCTCGGGTGCCGTCTGGCCGAAGCCCGTGGGTACGCTGGACAGCGAGATCACGATGAGGTCGGCGCCGAGGCCGCGCGCGGCAAGCACCGGCAGGGCGTGGTGGTCGCACAGATGCGCCATGTCGGCCCGCGCCAGCCGGTAGGGCACGGCGCCGTCGCCCGGCGCGATCGCCGGGGCGAGATAGCGGAAGCGCGCCCAGATCTCCTCGGTGCCCGCCTGCGGCTCGACGAACATCTGCAGGAGGCTGACCGGCTGCCCCGAGGGCACCGCGATCGGCTCGGCCGCCGCCGGCTGGGCAGACAGGGCCGCCCCCGCCACGACCGCGGCCGCGGCCAGCCGGCCGCCCGCCGTCCCGGCACGGCCGGCCCCCGCCCCTGCGATCACGGACCTAGCCATCGCCACCCCCCCGCAGGACGAGGACGCGCCGGGCCTTCTGCGGACCGGGCAGCACCGACACCGTCCCCAGCGTCGACAGCCGCTCGATCTGGCGGTCAGCGGTGCGCGTCCTGAGGTCGAGGACGACCGCCCCGCCCGGCCTCACCTGGCGCGCGAAGAAGTGCATGTAGGCATCGACCGGGTAGTGGAAGCCGCAGGAGAGGAAGCTCACGGCCAGATCGACGCTGCCGGCCGCTGCCAGCGGCGCGACGCCGGGGTTGAGCGTCACGACGCGCGCCGCCGGCACCCCGTTGGCCGCAATCAGCGCCCGCGCCGTGGCAAGGCTGGTGTAGGCCGCGCCCTCGTCCTGAAATCCGAAGTGCCGTCGCGCATTCGCCTCGATGTCGACAAGCAGCAGCTCGGCGCCGAGGTCGCGGGCGAGGAAGAGGTCGAAAAGCCCGTAGCCGCAGCCGATGTCGGCCACCCGCGCCGGCGCCAGCGCCACCAGCCGCGGGCGCAGCGCGAGGTATTCGGCATGGATCGCCGCTGCGGCCCGCCGGGCGATCGCCTCGCCCAGCGTCGCGACCGCACCCCTGATCGGCCCCTCGTCGCCGGCCTCCCAGGCGCGGACGATCTCGCCCGGGCGCGGAAGCCCGGCCAGCACCTCGGAGCGCTGCAGCACGAGGTTGAGCAGGTCGCCGGGGCCCAGCGCCGACAGGTCGAGCGCCGCCACCTCGGCGGGAATGTCGGTCACGGCAGCGCCCGCGGTCCGTGCCATGGCCGGTCAGAGGGGGATGTTGTCGTGTTTCTTCCAGGGGTTGGCGAGGCGCTTGTTGCGCAGGCTCGCGAACGCCCGGCACACCCGGCGGCGGGTCGAATGCGGCATGATCACCTCGTCGATGAAGCCGCGCTCGGCCGCCACGAAGGGGTTGGCAAAGCGGTCCTCGTAGTCCCTGGTGCGCTGCGCGATCCTGTCGGGATCGCCAAGCTCGGTCCGATGCAGGATCTCCACCGCGCCCCTGGAGCCCATGACCGCGATCTCCGAGGTCGGCCAGGCGTAGTTGAAATCGCCCCGCAGGTGCTTGGAGGCCATCACGACATAGGCCCCGCCATAGGCCTTGCGGGTGATCAGCGTCACCTTCGGCACCGTCGCCTCGCCATAGGCAAACAGCAGCTTGGCGCCGTGCTTGATGATGCCGCCGTATTCCTGCGCCGTCCCGGGCAGGAAGCCGGGCACGTCGACGAGGGTCAGGATCGGGATCTCGAAAGCGTCGCAGAAGCGCACGAAGCGCGCCCCCTTGCGCGCCGAATCGATGTCGAGGCAGCCGGCAAGCACCATCGGCTGGTTGGCCACCACGCCCACGGTCGAGCCCTCGAGCCGGATGAATCCGGTGACGATGTTCCTCGCGAAATCCTCCTGGATCTCGTAGAAGTCGCCCTCGTCGGCGACCTTCAGGATCAGCTCCTTCATGTCGTAGGGCTGGTTGGGGTTGTCGGGCACAAGCGTGTCGAGCGAGGGCTCCACCCGCGCCGGGTCGTCGTGGAAGGGCCGCACGGGCGGCTTCTCGCGGTTCGACAGCGGCAGGAAGTCGATCAGCCTCCGCACCTCCATCAGCGCCTCGAGGTCGTCCTCGAAGGCGCCGTCGGCGACCGAGGACTTGGCCGAGTGGGTGCGCGCGCCGCCAAGCTGCTCGGCCGTGACGACCTCGTTGGTCACCGTCTTGACCACGTCGGGGCCGGTGACGAACATGTACGAGGTGTCGCGCACCATGAAGATGAAGTCGGTCATCGCCGGCGAATAGACCGCGCCGCCGGCGCAGGGGCCCATGATCAGGCTGATCTGCGGCACTACGCCCGAGGCCAGCACATTGCGCTGGAACACCTCGGCATATCCCGCAAGGCTTGCCACGCCCTCCTGGATGCGGGCACCGCCGGAATCGTTGATGCCGATCACCGGCGCCCCGTTCAGCATCGCCATGTCCATGATCTTGCAGATCTTCTCGGCATGGGTCTCGGACAGCGAGCCGCCGAAGACGGTGAAGTCCTGCGAGAAGACGTAGACCTGCCGGCCGTTGACGGTGCCCCAGCCGGTAACCACGCCGTCGCCCGCGGGCCGTTCCTTCTCCATCCCGAAATCGGCGCAGCGGTGGCGCACGAACATGTCGAATTCCTCGAACGAGCCCTCGTCGAGCAGCAGCTCGATGCGCTCGCGTGCGGTCAGCTTGCCCTTGCTGTGCTGTGCCAGGACCCTGCGGTGGCCGCCGCCCAGCCTCGCCGCGCGCCGCCTCGCCTCGAGTTCGTTCAGGATGTCCTTCATGCCCGTTCCTCCCCGGCTGGCGCGCAGCATAGGCCCCGGAGGCAGTCTGGCAAGCGCTGCGGGGAATATTTGCAAAGACTTGGCAGAGCGTGATGTGAATAATGCAAACCGGATCGGCGCCCGGGCGCCGGCGCGGCGCTGGTCAAGGGGGCGCCGGCGGCGTAGATGCCGCCCTGCCCCCGCCACCCGCGCCCGAGGTCTCAATGTCGAGCCTGCCCGTCCCCGTCGTGACCGTCGGCCTTCTCGTCGCCTCGAACGTCTTCATGACGTTCGCCTGGTATGGCCACCTGAAGTTCAAGACCGCCCCGCTGCTTATGGTGATCCTCGCCAGCTGGGGCATCGCCTTCTTCGAATACCTCCTGCAGGTGCCGGCAAACCGCATCGGCCACGGCCATTTCTCGGCCGCCGAGCTGAAGACGATCCAGGAGGTGATCACCCTGACGGTGTTCGGGGTGTTCTCGGTCACCTACCTGCGCGAGCCGCTGTCGTGGAACCACCTTGTCGGCTTCGGGCTGATCGCGGCCGGCGCCTACTTCGTCTTCCACAGGTGGTGAGGAGGCGGATGGACAAGCCCCGGGTTCCGGCATAGCTCAGCGCGATGTCCGACCGGCCCGCCATCCGCTTCCTGCACCGGGACAGCCCGCCCCACATCGTGACCCTGGTGCTGCTGTCGGGCCTTTCGGCGCTGGCGATGAACATCTTCCTGCCGTCGCTGCCCAACATGGCGGCGTGGTTCGGCACCGACTACCGGCTGATGCAGCTGTCGGTGCCGATCTATCTTGCCGTCAACGCGGTGCTGCAGATCGTGGTCGGCCCGCTGTCGGACCGCTATGGCCGCCGGCCGGTTGTGCTGGGGTCGATGGCGGTGTTCATCGTCGCGACGGTGGGCACGCTGCTGGCCCCGACGCTGGACCTCTTCCTGTTCTTCCGCATGTGCCAGGCGGCGGTCGTGGCGGCGATGGTGCTCAGCCGGGCGGTGGTGCGCGACATGGTCCCGCAGGACCAGGCGGCCTCGATGATCGGCTACGTCACCATGGGCATGGCGCTGGTGCCGATGGTCGGCCCGATGGTCGGCGGGGCGCTCGACCAGATGTTCGGCTGGAAGGCAAGCTTCGTCTTCCTGCTCGCCTGCGGCCTCGCGGTCTGCGCCATCACCTGGGCCGACCTCGGCGAGACGGCGACCCGCCGCTCCTCCAGCTTTGCCGCCCAGTTCCGCGAGTACCCCCAGATGCTGGGGGCGCGGCGCTTCTGGGGCTACTGCGGGGCGTCGGCGTTCGGGGCGGGGGCGTTCTTCGCCTTCCTCGGTGGCGCGCCCTGGGTCGGAACCGAGGTGTTCGGCCTGTCCTCGGCGGCCGTGGGCCTGTATCTCGGGGCGCCGGCGCTGGGCTACATGGCGGGCAACTTCGTCACCGGGCGGCTGTCGGTGCGCGCCGGCACCGATGCGCTGGTCCTGGCCGGCGCGATCGTCAACACCGCCGGACTGGTGGCCTCGCTGGCCGCCTTCAGCGCCGGCCTGCAGCACCCGGCGGCCTTCTTCGCCTTCTTCGCCTTCGTCGGCTTCGGCAACGGCATGCTGCTGCCGAACGCGATGGCGGGGATGCTGTCGGTGCGCCCGCATCTGGCCGGCACTGCCTCGGGCCTCGGCGGGGCGATCATGATCGGCGGCGGCGCGGCACTGTCGGCCCTCGCCGGCGCGCTTCTCGTGCCGGGGGCGGGGCCCTATCCCTTGCTCCTGATCATGCTGGCCAGCGCAGCGGCCGCCATTCCCTGCGCGCTCTACATCATCCGCCGGCGGCGGCAGGTGACCGGCCGCTGAGGCCGGGCCTTGGCCGGCGCCTTTGCAAAGGCTAGACCTGCGGTCTGCAAAGGGGGGTGCGATGGCGGTGCGCAAGCTCTACGCGGGCGTCAAGCTGCGCGAGACGCGCGGCCGGCTGGGGCTGACCCAGAAGGCCTTCGCCGCCAAGCTCGGCGTCTCGCTGCCCTACCTCAACCAGATGGAAAACAACCACCGGCCGGTCTCGGCGGCGGTGGTCCTGGCGCTTGCGCGCGAATTCGGGCTCGACGTCACCGAGCTTGCCCAGGGCGATGCCGAACGGCTGGTCTCCGACATGCGCGAGGCGCTGGCCGATCCGGTCTTCGACGCCGCGGTGCCGCCGCTCGCCGACCTCCGCCTTGCGGCCTCGAACGCGCCCGCCCTTGTGCGCGCCTTCCTCGACCTGCACCGGGCCTACCGCCAGTCCCGCGAACGGCTGGCCTCGCTTGACGAGGCGCTGGGCAGGGCAGAATCCGGCGTGCGCCCGTCGCCCTGGGAGGAAGTGCGGGACTTCTTTCACTATTGCGACAATTACGTCGATGCCGTCGACCGCGCGGCCGAACGGTTCGCGACCGAGGGAGCACCTGAAAACCTTCAGGAAAGGGCCGTGGCGGCGCTGGGCGGGCGCGGCATCGGCGTGGAGTTCTCCGATGTCGCGCCGATCCGCCGCTTCGATCCGGAAAGCCGGCGGCTGACCCTGTCGCTGCGCGTGCCCGGCCCCACCCGGCGCTTCCAGCTGCTGCACCAGGTGGCGCTGGTGACCGCCGACGCCCTGATCGAGGCGATGCTCGACCTCGCCCGCTTCCAGTCCGAGGAGGCCCGCGCCATCGCCAAGGTCGGGATGGCCAACTACTTCGCGGGCGCCGCGCTCCTGCCCTACCGCGCCTTCCTCGAGGCCGCCCGCGCCACCCGCCACGATCTCGAGCGGCTGGCCGAGCGCTTCGGCGCCTCGATCGAGCAGGTGGCCCACCGGCTCTCGACCCTGCAGCGGCCGGGGATGAAGGGGGTGCCGTTCTTCTTCGTGCGCGTCGACCAGGCCGGCACCATCACCAAGCGCCATTCGGCGACGCGGCTGCAGTTCGCCCGCTACGGCGGCGCCTGCCCGCTGTGGAACGTGCATGCCGCCTTCGAGGCCCCGGGGCGCTTCCTGCGCCAACTGGCCCAGACGCCGGACGGGGTGCGCTACCTCTGTCTCGCGCGCGAGGTCTCCAAGCCCGCCGGCGCCTGGGGCGCGCCGGTGCGCCGCTACGCCATCGGCCTCGGCTGCGAGATCGCGCATGCGGGCGAACTCGTCTATGCTGACGACCTCGACCTCGCCCGCCCCGGCGCCTTCGAGCCGATCGGCATCTCCTGCCGCATCTGCGAGCGCGCCGGCTGCCACCAGCGCTCGGTTCCGCCGCTCGAGCGGCGGCTGAAGGTCGACCCCGACCGCCGCGACCTGCTGCCCTACGAGATCGCCGGCTGATCCCCGCCCGCATCCCATGCCCCGGCGGCCGTGCCGACGGCGGCGGCGACATCGGCAAAGCCGTCGCGGGCAAGGAGCGCCGACAGGCCGGCAAGGATGCGTGGCACCAGCCCCAGGCCCTCGAATGCGAGGGCGGTGTAGAGTTGCAGCGCGTCCGCCCCGGCGCGGATCTTGGCGTAGGCGGTCTCGGCCGATTCGATTCCCCCCGCC
>JAANMY010003690.1_pt1 | contig 12423 bp, 8 predicted proteins | sample 7279691 | NCBI WGS metagenome assembly JAANMY01 (sample SAMN14094543, study PRJNA606508) | bioreactor metagenome | isolation source: A lab-scale SPAN reactor treating ammonium-rich wastewater day 388 | place: Ireland: Galway | collected 2018-02-07
AGCGGGCACCGCACCGGAGCCTGCTGAGGGCGACGGGGAGCATCGAATCCGAGGAGGATTTCGACAAGCCGTTCATCGCGATCGCGAACAGCTACACGGACTGCATTCCCGGGCACGCGCACCTGAACGAGGTGGGGCTGCTGGTGAAGCGGCTGGTGCGCGAGGCGGGCGGGGTGCCTTTTATCTTCAACACGATCGGGGTGGACGATGGCATCGCGATGGGGCATGGGGGGATGAAGTACTCGCTGCCGTCGCGGGAATTGATCGCCGACACGGTCGAGACGATGGTGAGGGCGCATTGTTTTGACGGGATGATCTGCATCCCGAACTGCGACAAGATCGTGCCGGGCATGCTGATGGCCACAATGCGGCTCAACGTCCCGACGATTTTCGTGTCGGGCGGGCCGATGGCGGCCGGGATCGCGGAGCGGGCGACCGACGAGGCGCTGCCGGAGCACCTGCGCGGCGCGGCGGGCAAGTCGGACCTGATCTCCGTTTTCAAGGGGGTTGGCGCGCTCAAGGCGGGGCAGATGACCGAGGAGCAACTGAAGAAGCTGGAGCAGAGCGCTTGCCCGACGTGCGGGTCGTGCTCGGGCATGTTCACGGCGAATTCGATGAATTGTCTCTGCGAGGCCCTGGGGATGGCGCTGCCCGGCAACGGCACGGTGCTCGCGGTGTCAAAGGAGCGGGAGCACCTGTACCGCTGGGCGGCGAGGCAGATCCTGAAGCTGGTGGAGCTGGACCTGAAGCCGAGGGACATCGCGACCGTCGAGGCTTTTGACAACGCGCTGATGCTCGACGTGGCGATGGGAGGCTCGACCAACACGATCCTCCACACCCTGGCGATCGCGCGCGAGGCCGGGATCCCCTATGACATCCAGCGGATTGACGCGATCTCGCGGCGGGTGCCATGCCTGTGCAAGGTGTCGCCGTCGTCGGACTATCACGTGCAGGACGTGCACCGGGCGGGCGGCATCCACACCATCCTCGGCGAGCTGAAGCGGATGGGCGCCTTGAATCTGAAGTGCAAGACCGTGACCGGGCGCCCGATCGGGGAGAACATTGACGCCTGGGACGTGCGATCCCCGAAGTGCGCGGGGCACGCTCGGGCGATCCGGGTGTCCGGGTGCTCGGCGCTTGTGGTGGATCCGAATGACAAGCTGGGTCCGGCGGCGAGGACGGCGTCGGGCAATCTGGCGCCGAAGCCGATGATGACGTTTCCCGCGGACGAGGCGGCGATCGCGCTCTGGCGGATGGCGGCGGGGTTCAACGCGGCGGACGCCGCGGCGGCCACGGACGCCTTCGTGGACAAGCCCGCGATTGACATCGAGGGCGGCGAGAAGCTTCGCGGGCGCGAGGCGGTGCAGGCGCACATCGAGGGCGCGATCCGCGAATCTCGCGGGATGCTGCGCCAGGAGCTGGCGACTTTCCGGAAGGGCCCGGCGCTGGTGCTCTGGAGGTACGACAGATCTGGCGGGCGCGAGTCGGTCGCGGTGATCCAGGCATCGCGGATCAAGGATGGGCGCATTGCGAGGGCGAAGGTGATCCAGAAGCCGGGGCTGGTGGCCAAGGCGGTGCCGGCCGGGCTGATGCCGTACGATCCGGCCTTTCGGTTTGACGGGAAGGATTGCATCCGGAGCAAGGAGACGGCCCACTCGGCAGACGGGGGGCTGTCGATCCTCTATGGGCAGTTGGCGCCCGAGGGCAGCGTGGTCAAGACGGCCGGGATCAGCGAGGGTTTCAAGGCCCACTGCGGGCCGAGCTTTGTTTTCGAGGGGCCGTGCGTGATCTTCGAGAGCCAGGATGAGGCGTGCGAGGGGATTCTTTCCGGGAAGGTGAAGGCCGGGGACGTGGTCGTCATCCGGAACGAGGGACCGCGGGGCGGGCCGGGGATGCAGGAGATGCTGTCGCCGACGAGCTATATCGTTGGGATGGGGCTGGGGGACAAGGTGGCGCTTGTCACGGACGGGCGATTCAGCGGTGGCACCGCCGGGGCCTGCATCGGGCACGTGTCGCCCGAGGCTGCCGAGGGCGGGCCGATCGCCCTGCTGCGGCAGGGCGACCGGATCCGGATCGATTTTCCCAATCGGCGCATGGATATCCTCGTGCCAGAGACCGAGCTGGCCGAGCGCCGGAAGGCATGGCAGCCCGAGCGGCAAGAACTATCCGGTTGGCTGGCGCGCTACCAGAAGATGGTCAGCAATGCGAGCCAGGGCGGGGTCATGGTGGCGTGACTCGATAGCGCCGAAGCCCGAAGGGGCTTCGCTACACGGGGGCGTGGGTCGTAGCGAAGGGCCTTGGCCCTTCGGCGGGGGTGGGAGCCGAAGCCCGAAGGGGCTTCGCTACGGGGGGGCGCGGGATGACTGTATACTTTTCTTATCGGTATAAGAAAATATGGCGGGAGGGGCGTGGGGTGTGTTATTTGTACTTTTCATGAAGGGTGTGAAAGGGCGGCCGACGCTGCGGCACGTGGCGCGTCGGGCGGGAGTGTCGATACAGACGGTGTCCGGGGTCCTGAATAACCGGACGGACCTGTGGTGTTCGCAGGAGACGATCGAGCGGGTGCGCCGGGTGGTGGCGGAGATGAATTACCAGCCGAACGCGGCGGCTCGAGGGCTGCGGCTGGGGAAGTTCCAGACCGCGGGGCTACTGGTGGAGGACGTGACCAATCCGCATTACATGAACTTTGCTCGGGAGCTGCGGCGGGTTCTGGCGGGGAAGGGGTATTCGCTGGTGATCGAGGACGCGGAGCTTTCGCTTTCGGCGGGGCACATGGCGCTGGAGAACCTGTCGCGGCAGAACGTGGATGGGATTTTTGTGATGGCGTCGTCCGACAAGCGATTTTCTGGGTTGTTTGAGGCGATTGAGCGGGTGGGTTTGCCGCTGGTGTTCGTCGGCGGCCGGGGGCACCGGTATGGGGACTGCGTGGATCTGGATTATGCGTCTGGGTTGCGGGAGGCGGCGCGGCATCTGGCTGGGCTGGGTCATCGGCGGGTGGGGTTCGTGTGTGGTTTGCCGGAAGGGGAGCGGTTTGCGGCGCGGCAGAGGCTCTATGCCGGGGCGCTGCGCGATGCGGGTTTGCGGTTTCACGCGTCGCTGTTCGTGGAGTGCGAGCCGACATGCGACGGGGCGGCCCGCGCGGCCAAGGCGCTTTTGGGCACGGGCAATGGCCGGCGGCCGACGGCGATTGTGGCGGTCAACGACCTTCTGGCGATCGGGGTGGTGCGCGCGATTCGGGAGATGGGGCTGCGCGTGCCGGAGGACATCTCCGTCGTGGGGAATGACAACCTGAGCGTCGGGGAGCATCAGCCCGTGGCCTTGACGACGCTGTCGGCACCGTTGCGGGAACTGGCGGAGGCCGCGGCGAGCTGTTTCCTGAGCCGACAGAAGAAAGGTGGGGCGGGGCGCGGGGAGGGCTCTCCGGCGGTAAAACTCCCCGTGGCGCTAGTGGCGCGGGAATCGACGGCGCGGGCGCCGACCCCTAACTTAGCCCGCATTGCGCACAAACCGAGGGAAAACGCATGGCACGCTGGAAGCGCGCCCTCCTCGCTGGCGACGAGTTTGTGAAATCGGAGGGCCGATGTGGACTTGCGGCGTTGCAACGCCGCACTCCAAAAAAGGGACGCCTCCTTGCCTGCCCCGAATTCGTAAGTGCTGCAATAATGGAGAGGTGAGACGCCACCGGGGGCGAAGTTTCCGGTCAGGTTACGGCCGCGAGGTGCCGCTGGCGGAATTGGCCGGGGGGGCTGCCCTTGACCTGGTGAAAGAGACGGCAGAAGTATTGCACGGAGGCGAAGCCACTCTCCCGCGCGACGTCGGCCACGGAGATATCGCTCGTGCGGAGGAGGTGCTCCGCCCGTTTCAGTTGCGAATTTAGGATCTCTTTGTGGACGGTCTTGCCGAGGATCTTGCGGAAACGTCCCTCGAGGGTGCTGACACTGACGCCGACATGCCTGGCGACATCGCTGACTTGGATGCGATCCAGGACCTTGTCATGGATAAACGTGACCCCGGCGGCGATGAGGGGATCGTCCGAGTGGAAGACCCGGCTGGAGGCACGCTCCTCGAGACCGACGGGGGAAATCACGCGCTTGGGCGTGGTCTTCTGGCCGCGCAGGAGGGCATCGAGGGTGTGGGCCGCCTCCCAACCCACGCCCTCGGCATCCTGGATCACGGAGGACAGGGGGGGGTTGGCAAAGGAGCACATGAGGGGATCGTTGTCGACACCGACGACCGCGACGTCGGTGGGCACCCGCAATCCGCTGATCCGACAGGCCTCCAGGACGTGGCGCGCGCGGACGTCATCGGCCGCGAAGAGCCCGATGGGGGGCGTGAGGGTGGCGAGCCATTCGCGGATCTCGTCGAGCATGCCATCCCAGTCGCGGGGATTGCCGCGGGCACCCGTGAAGACGTTGCAAGGATGGCGCGAGGTTCGGAGGGCCGCGGCGAACGCCTCGCCGCGTTCCCGGGACCAGCCGTTGATGGCATCCGGGCGATACCCGCAATAGGCGAAACTCGGGCAGGCGCGATCGCGGAGGTGCGCGGCCGCCAAGTTGGCGATCCCGAGGTTATCGGTGAAAATGTACGGCGCGTGCGGGAGGAGCCGTCGACCCCCGAATCCGCCGCCGACGCCGACGACCGGCACGGCCGCGTGCCGGAGCGCGGAGGCGATCCGGGAATCGTCCAAGTTGGCGATCACGCCGTCGCCGTGCCAGGAGCGGAATTTTGGAAGGCGCTGCGCCGGCTCGTCCTCGAGGTAGATGCTCCACCGCTCCCGCCGGCGAGCGTCGAGATAGCGGGCGATTCCGGCCGCGACCTTGCGGTCGTAATCTTTGTTGACGTCGAGGATGAGGGCGATGCGGGGGGGTGCCATGCTGGCTGCATGGGTAGCAGATCTGTCAAAAAATACAACTCTCGGGGTAGAAGTGGGCACGGGGGGAAGGGAATCCCGGCGGGATGCACCCCCTTCGGCTTCGCTCGGGGAAATCCAAAACGGCGCTTCGACGCCGCATTCCAAATCAGGGTCGGCCGCTCGCCTTGGCGGGGCACCACCGGGGGTGAAAATGTAGCCCCTCCGGTGACGGAGGGGTCGCGCGGTGGGGTCCACGGCCTCACGGCCGTGGCTACGGCTGGAATTTTCGAGCTAGGGCACGGCGATGGTCTTGCCGGTTTGGATGGATTGCGCTTCGGCCTCGCAGATCTGCACGGCGGCGAGGCCGTCGTCGGCGGTGACGGTGGTGGGCTTGGAGTCGGCGAGGGCGGCGTCGATGGCGTGGCGGAGTTCTGCCTCGTAGCCGTCGGGTCCGCCGCAGGTGATGGTTTGCGGGTCCTGGCCCTCGGCGAAGAGCTTGAGCGCCTCGGCGCCGCGGGCCATGTCATAGTCTGCGGTGGCGCGCTCGAAGTTGACGGTGTAGGACATGTTGAATCCGAAGCCCTTGGTCATGGCCCAGGTGCCCTCGGCGTGGACGATGGCGCCGGAGGCCACCTCGTACTGGGTGACGACGTGGTCGATGGCGCCGCTGATCTTGCTGTAGCCGCGGGAGTGGACCGCCTTCGGTTTGCCGAAGCAGAACTGGACGAAATCGGTGTCGTGGATGTGGAGGTCGAGGAGGGCGCCGCCGGACTTGGAGCCGTCCATGAAGTTACCCCAGCCGGGGGGTTCGGCGACGCGGCGGAATCGGGCCGCGAGGACGTGGCCGTGGGTGCCCTGGGCGATGGCGCTCTTGAGCCAGGCCCACTCCGGCCAGAAGCGGATGCACATGGCTGGCATGAGGAAGCCGGGGGATGCGGCGGCGGCGGCGAGCATCTCGGCGCAGAGGGCGCTGGTGCGGGCCATGGGCTTCTCGCAGATCACGTGTTTGCCGGCCCTGAGGGCGTCGGTGGCGATCGCGGGGTGCAGGTGGGTGGGGACGCAGATGTCGATGAGGTCTATCCCTGGGTCGGAGAGCAATTCGTGGTAATCGCGGACGGCCTTGGTCCTCGACATGTCCAGTCGAACGACCTGGCCGTCGCCGACGTTGCCCTGGATGCCGGAGAAGTCGCCGTCCTCGGGCAGGCGGACGGCATCGCAGATGGCGGCGATGTGGGCCTCGGTGATCTTGAGATAGGCCTTGATATGGGTGAGGCCCATGAAGCCGCATCCCACGATCGCGACGTTGAGTCTTTCCTTCTTTGGCATGGCGATTCTCCCGGGCGTTGCGGCCGGCCGGATCTCAGGCGATGCGGTCGACCAGCATCCTTGCGGTGCGGATATCGGCGACCCGGCTGTCGCCGGCCTCGCGCTCGATGCAGAGGTCTCCGGCGAAGCCGATCTCGTCGAGGGTTTTGAAAAAGGCGTTCCAGTCGACCTGGCCTGTGCCGACGGGGACCTCCTCGCCCCAGGTGCCAGGGACCCTGGTGAGGTTGGCGTCCTTGACGTGGACGTTTTTCACGAGGGGGCCGAGGGTACGGAGGGCGGCGATGGGGTCGCCCTTCGCGTAGAGGAGCATGTTGGCGGGATCGAAATTGGCGCCGACGTTGGGGCGGCCGAGGTGGGCGATGAATTCCTTGAGGCAGTCGGCGGTCTCCTGGCCGGTCTCAAAGGCGAGCTCGATGCCCTCCTCGGCGTAGTACTCGGCGATCTGGCGGAGACGGCCCACGAGTTTATCGAAGGCGGGATCGGAGGGATCCTCGGGAAGGAAGCCCGCGTGGAACATGACGAGCTTGAGGCCGAGGTCCGCAGCGATCTCGGCATCCTGGCGGATCGTGCGCCAATTCTCGTCCCAGGTGGCGTCGGGGACGACGCCGCCGGTGAGGCGGATGCTATCCAGGGTCGAGTAGTCCTCCCCGGCGGTCCGGAACATGCCGGAGACCGGCTCGATGTCGGCGGCGGCGAGGGCGTCGCCGACCTTGCCCCAGACGGCGGGTTCCTCGCGTATGGGGTCGAGGGCGATCTGGACGCGGTTGAGCCCGAGGGCGCGCATCGCTTCGATGAGCGCCTGGGGATTGGCGGGCTGGAGGGACCAGCTGCACACGGCGAGTCTTTCGGAGAATCTTCCCATGGGCAGAGGCTAATGTCGGCTCGCGATGGGCGTCAAGGGGCATCTGGCGTCCCCGAAGGCGCCGTAACAGGGCAAGGGCACGGGTCGCTCACGCTCCCCGCTACGCCGCTGCCGCGGTGCACGAGCGAGATTCCGGCGTAGCCGCGAGCTGCCGGTGCGCCTCTGGCGGATGAGCGAGCGGGGACTGAGCCACGGAGAGGCAACTTTGGCGTCACGCACCCCGTCGTGACGGCGGGCGCAATTTCGGGTTGCCAGGGGGCGATCCATAGTATTAATTGATCTTGCATAAATGGATATGGCGCAGGATTTGGGACAAGGGGTTCGTGGGCGCGCGATGGCGGTTTTCGCGCATCCGGACGACATCGAGTTTGTGGCGGCGGGGACGCTGCGGCTGCTGGGGGAGGCGGGTTTCGAGATCCACTACATGAATCTGGCGAACGGCGATTGCGGTTCGCAGGTGACGTCGCGGGAGGAGACGGCGCGGATACGGGAGGGGGAGGGCCGGCGCGCGGCGGGGGTGCTGGGGGCGGTATTTCACCCGAGCCTGACGGGCGACCTGATGGTGACGTACGAGATCGGTCTTTTGCGGCGCCTGGCGGCGGTGGTGCGGGAGGTGGGGCCGTCGATCATGCTGACGCATTGCTATGAGGACTACATGGAGGACCACATGAACACGGCGCGGCTGGTGACCAGCGCGGTGTTCGGCAGGTCATGCCCGAATTTTGTTACGGAGCCGCCGCGGGGTCACGTGTCGGGGGATTGCGCGCTGTACCACGCGGTGCCGACCGGACTCCGGGATCGCCTGCGGCGGCGGGTGAGGCCGGGGGCGTACGTGGACACTGGGTCGGTCCATGCGCTCAAGCGGCGGGCGCTGGAGTCGCACGAGAGCCAGCGGGCGTGGCTGGACAGCTCGCAGGGGATGGGCTGTTACGTGGCGGCGATGGACGCGATGTCGGAGGAGGTGGGCCGGATGTCGGGGCGCTTCCGCCACGCCGAGGGTTGGACGCGGCACCTGCATCTCGGGTACACATCGAGGGACGAGGATCCGATGGCCGCGATCCTGGGCGACCGGTATTGGATCGACCCGGAGTTCGAGGCCCTGACGCGATAGCGGGAGATTCAAAGGAGGACACGATGCCAAGAAAATTGAGCCACATCGCGCCGGATTGGTGGGATTACACGACGCTGGAGCACGACATCATCAATGACGCCGCGAGGTTGACGGACAAGGATCTGGAGCAGCTGTCGCGGCCTGGGTTCAAGGTCGTCATGTATGAGACCCTGGAGGATTTCTATCTGGCGGAGGCGCTGGAGTACATCGGCGCCTGGCGGCAGGCGACGGCGGATAATCCGGCGGGGATCTGTGGGCCGATCGGGCCGACGGAGCAGTTGCCGCTGGTGGCGCGGCTGGTGAACGAGCTGGGGATCGGGTTGAAGCACGCGCATTTTTGGGGGATGGACGAGTGGTATCAGGGCGGTCGGGAGGTCCCGATGAGCCATCCCCTGTCGTTCGAGCGGGCGGATCGGGAGCTGTGCTTCGGGCGCATCCGCAAGGAACTGGCGATGCCGGAGGCGAACCTGCATTTTCCGAAGGCGGACACCGCGGGGTACGTGAAAAGCTGGGACGGGGTCCGCTGCGTCGTGATGCAAGGGGGGCAGGGGGACATCAAGCACTGGGCGTTCAACGACCCGCTCAAGCGGGAGGGCAAATATAAGGACCATCCGCCGGCGCCGGAGGAGTACCGGGAATTGGGAACGCGCGTGGTGGAGCTGCACCCGGTGACCCTGGCGCAGAACGCGCGGACGTCTGGCGGGGGCAACATCACGATGGTCCCCGCGAAGGCCATCACCGTGGGCCCGCGGGAGACGTGGCGGGCGGAGCGGGTGTCCATCTGGCAGGCGGGCACCCACGACAACCCGCTGGGGCAGCGTCTCACGGCCCTGATGATCTCCAAACGGATCCCCGACTCGGCGGTGCCGATGTCGCTGCTGGCCGATCACCCCAACGTGCAGTTCAACTATTATCGGGGCGGGCTGGGCACGTGTGCGGTCGAGATGCACTAGCCGACCCCTCGCAGAATCTCCTGCCTATGGGCTCAGGGGCGGGAGGGGGCGGGCGGCGTCGGCGATGTGGATCGTGCGTGTCGGGAAAGCGAATTCGATCCCGGCGCGGTTGAACTCGCGGAGGATGTCGAGGTTGAGGCGCTCGGAGAATGCCATGAATTTCCAGTAGTCGGGCGGGTGGTACCAGTAGATGACCAGGAACTCGAGGCAGGACTCCTGAAATTCGCTGAAGTGGACGCGCGGGGGAAAGTCGGGGTGGAGGCCCTCGTGATTTTCGAGGAGGCGGACGAGGATGGTGCGGGCCTGCTCGATCTTGGTCGGGGAGGTGCCGTAGGTGATGCCGATGCGCATGAGGCGGCGGATGTGGGGGCGCTTTCCGATATTTCGGATCGTCCGGTTGGCGAGTTCGCCGTTGGGGATGGCGACGAGGTGGCCGTCCAGTGTGCGGATCTTCGTGGACCGGAAGCCGACGCTCTCGACGGGGCCGTCGTGCCCATCGACGACGATGCGCTCCCCGAGCGCGAAAGGCTTGTCCAGGAGTATGGATAGGGAGCCGAAGAAATTCTTCAGGGTCTCCTGCGCGCCGAGTGCGATGGCCAGTCCGCCGATGCCGAGGCCGGCGAGGAGCGAGGAGGCGGATTTCCCGCTGAGGATCGTGGAGATCTGGACGATGGCGAGGACGATGACGGTGATCTGGAGGCTCCTTTTGGCGACGGGGATGAGCATGTCATCCAGGCGATTGCCCGAGGCGCGGGCGTGGTGGGTGAACCAGGCATTTGGCACATCGACGAGCCGATAGGCGACATGGGCCATCGCGAGCGTGATCAGGATCTGGGCTACGGCGTCGGCGAGCTCGCGGATGCCGGCGTCGAGATTGAGCCACTGTAGGGCGATGGCGAAACCCAAGGCGCCGATGAGCGAAGGGCCGGCCTGGGCGAAGGCGGCAAGGGCGGCGCGCATCATGGGTCGGGTGTCGGCAGACACGCGGCGGCCCGCTGCGTCCAAGCCGTGCCGCAGGATGCGCCCGCCGAGGAGGGCGACGAGGAGGGTCGCGGCGAATGCGATGATCCGGGCGGGTGAATTGCCCGCGAGTTCGAACTGCTGCAGCCAAGTTTGCATGTGGTAGCCCTGTTTGATGGTTGCGTCGAATTTTCGCGCTAGAGCAACCGCGCGAGTTCCTCGACGCGGCGGGAAAAGAGTCCGAGGGCATTTTCGACGGGGTCTGGGGATACCATGTCGACACCGGCGGCGCGGAGGGCCTCGAGGGGCATGAGAGAGCCCCCGGAGGCTAGGAAGCGGAGGTAGGCATCGCGGGCGTCCGGGGTGGGATCGTTGAGTACCCTGGAGGCGAGGGCCATGGCGGCGGAGATTCCGGTGGCGTATTTGTAGACGTAGAACGCGGAGTAGAAGTGTGGGATCCTGAGGCACTCGAGCTCGAGTTCTGGGTCGATGGCGAAGCGTGGCCCGAAGTAGTCATCGAGGAGGCGGCGGTAGGTGGCGCGGAAGGAGTCGAGGGTGAGGGGCTCGCCGGATTCCTCCATGGCGTGGGTGATCTTCTCGAACTCGGCGAACATGGTCTGGCGGTAGAGGGTCCCGCGGATGTCGTCGATCTGGCGGTTGATGATGTAGGCGCGCATGCGGCGGTCCGCGGTTCGCTCCAGGAGGTGGTGGGTGAGGAGCTCCTCGTTGAAGGTGGAGGCGACCTCGGCCAGGAAGATGGGGTAATCGTAATCTTGGAACGGCTGGTGTCTCTGGCTGAGCCAGGTGTGCATGGAGTGGCCGGCCTCGTGGGCGAGGGTGTAGACCTCGGCGAAGACGTCGCGCTTGTAATTCATCAGGATGAAGGGCGGGTTGCCATACGAGCCCGACGAGAAGGCCCCGGAGCGCTTGCCCCTGTTCTCGTGGCGATCGATCCAGCGCGAGGCGATGCCCTCGCGGAGGGCGGTGACGTAATCCGCGCCGAGTGGGGCGAGGGAATCGAGGACGAGTTCGGCGGCCTGCTCGAAGGGGTGATCCGTCGCGATGTCGGCGACGAGGGGGACGTAGGTGTCATGGTGATGGATGGCGTCGAGGCCCAGGGTGCGGCGCCGGAGCTCGATGTACTCGAACAGGGGATCGAGGTGGCGGCGGACACTGGCGATGAGGTTGTCGTAAACCGCCACGGGCACGTCGTCGGCGAACAGGGCGGCAGCGATGGCCGACGGATGGTTGCGGGCGCGGGCCTCGAAGACATCGGCCTTGATGGAGGAGGACAGCATGGCGGCGAGGGTGTGGTCATGGTCGGCGAACTCGCGGTAAAATTGGTGGAAGGCGTCGCGTCGGACGGCGGGGTCGCGGCTCATGAGGAAGGAGGCGAACGAGGATTGGGAGAGCTCCCTGGTGCGTCCCTTCTCGTCGCGCAGGGAGCCGAAGGTCATGTCGACGTTGGTGAGCTGGGAGAAGGCGCGGTGGTGGCCCGCGATGGGGTCGCGGCAGAGCGCGAGAAGGCGCTCCTCGCGCTCGGTGAGGATGTGGGGCTTGAAGCGGCGGATTTTGCGGAGGGCGTTGCGCCACGGGGCGAGGGCGGGGTCCGCGGCGAGGGCCTCGTAGCGCCCGTCGGGCAGGGAGAGGAGTTCCGGCTCGAAGAAGGCGGCGGTTTCGGCGGCGCGGGTGCGGGCCTGCTCGAGGCGGGCCTTTCGCGCCTGGGCGGGATCATTGCCGCCATCCTCGGCCACGCGCAGGTACGCGTAGTGGCCGAGGCGTTCGGAGAGCAGGTTCAGGTCGCGCTGGGCCTCGAGGCATTCGAGCAGGGTCTGGGGGGAGGCGGTGAAGGCGCCCTTGAACCGGGCGAAGGCGGGGTATGCCGCCTCGAACTCGCGGAAGGCGACTTCCCATGCCGCGTCGTCGGGGTAGAGGGGGGTTAGGTCCCAGGTGTGGTCGCTCGGGACCTGGGCGCGGGAGGGGATGGTCTCTGCGGCAGTGATGGTCGGGGCATCGTCTGGCATGCCGGGAACAATGGGGGGATGTGCCGGAGGCGCAAGCGCGGGATCGCTTTCCGGATTGCGGGCGCCGAGGGTTTTGCGCCATGTTATCGGGGATGGAATGCACTCCAGAGGGGGTCCGTATCGCGCTGATGCTGGGGATCCTGGCCTTGGCCATGGTGGCCTTCGTGCGGGAGTGGGTCGCGCCGGAGCTGGTGGCGATGAGCGCGTTCGTGGTGGTCATGGCCCTTGGGTTGTTGCCGGTGGACGACGCCTTTCAGGTTTTCAGCTCGGATGCCCCGATCACCATCGCGGCCCTGTTCGTCCTGACCGGGGCGCTCGAGAGGACCGGGGCCATC
>JAANMY010003693.1_pt1 | contig 12414 bp, 12 predicted proteins | sample 7279691 | NCBI WGS metagenome assembly JAANMY01 (sample SAMN14094543, study PRJNA606508) | bioreactor metagenome | isolation source: A lab-scale SPAN reactor treating ammonium-rich wastewater day 388 | place: Ireland: Galway | collected 2018-02-07
CTGTCATCAAGCCCCAGGCCCGACAGCCAGGCCGCGACCCGCTCGGTATGGAGGCGCCCGCCGCTGTGGCTGGCGCAGGCCAGCGCCAGATGCTCGCTACCCAGCCCCGCCTGGTCGGCCGCGCCGCTTTCGACCAGCGGCAGCGCCTGGATCATCTTGCAGGACGAGCGCGGATAGATCACCGCCCCCGGATTGCCCCAGGCCTCGACGATGCCGTTCGCATCCGCGATCACCACATGGCCCAGATGGGTGCTTTCGCGCATCCCGCCCCGCCACAATTCGATGAGTCTGGCTGCGGTCATGGCTGTTTTTCCTCTGACAATCGCGCGATTTTCCGCAAACGGGGGTTTTTCACGCCTTCCTTTTCGCATTATCTTGCCGCCAGATGGTTGAAAACACCACCATCATCGGCAACAAGCCGGATCGAACCGGACCATGGCAGGAGGCCAGAGCATGTTGAAATTCGCGCCGCGCGCCGCAGCGGCAGCCGCCGCAATTGCGATCGCCGCGTCTTCGCCGGTCCTGGCCCAGGACTCGACGAATGTGATCGGGACCGAGGGCGACTGGACCGTCTTCTCGGCGACCAGCCCCAAGGAATGCTGGGCAGTGTCGGCCCCGAAATCCACCCAGAACCTGGATTCCAGCGGCAAGCCCAAGGAAGTGACGCGCGGCGACATCCGGCTTTACGTCGCCTATCGGCCCGGACAGTCGGGCGAGGTCTCGTTCTCGGGCGGCTATCCCTTCGCGCCCGATTCGGCGGTCGAAGTGAATATCGGCGGCAATGTCTTCAAGCTGTTCACCGAGGGCGAAAGCGCATGGACCGGCTCGCCGGCCGACGACGCCAAGCTGGTCTCGGCGCTGCGTGCGGGCTCGACCGCGGTGGTGACCGGGCGCTCGGCGCGGGGCACCGTGACCAAGGACACCTTCAGCCTGTCGGGCATCACCGCCGCGACGAACAAGGCCCAGGCCGCCTGCAAATAAGCTACAGCTGCGGGAACCGCGGCGGACAGGGGCGCGAGCCCCTGTTTTCTTTTGGGCCGCCTTGCCCTATATAGGCCCATTGCCCCTTTCGCCGCCCGGACCCGCCAGCCATGAACGCCCCGTCGCCAGTCACGCCCGCCGCCCCGATCACCCAGGATCTGCTGACCATCCCGCGCAAGCTGCCCGAGACGGCGCGCCGGAACCTCGTCGGCCTGACCCGCGCGCAGTTGCACGAGGCGCTGATCGAGGCCGGCACCCCGGAACGGCAGGCCAAGATGCGCGTGGGCCAGATCTGGCAATGGATCTATCACTGGGGCGTGCGCGACTTCGCGCAGATGACCAACCTGGCCAAGGACTACCGCGCCCTGCTGGCCGAGAGGTTCGATATCGCGCTGCCCGAGATCGTCACCCGCCAGATCAGCGCCGACGGCACCCGCAAATACCTGTTGCGCATCAATGGCGGGCACGAGGTCGAGACCGTCTACATCCCCGAGGAAAACCGCGGCACGCTTTGCATCTCCAGCCAGGTGGGCTGCACGCTGACCTGTTCCTTCTGCCATACCGGCACGCAGAAGCTGGTGCGCAACCTGACCGCGGGCGAGATCGTGGGCCAGGTGCTGGTCGCCCGCGACGACCTGGGCGAATGGCCGAAGCCCGGCGCGCCCAAGGACGAGACGCGGCTGGTCTCGAACGTGGTGCTGATGGGCATGGGCGAGCCGCTGTACAACTTCGACAATGTCCGCGACGCGATGAAGGTGGTGATGGATGGCGAGGGCATCAGCCTGTCGCGCCGCCGCATCACGCTGTCGACCAGCGGCATCGTCCCCGAAATCGCCAAGACCGCCGAAGAGATCGGCTGCCTTCTGGCCGTCAGCTTCCACGCCACCACCGACGAGACCCGCGACACGCTGGTGCCCGTGAACAAGAAGTGGAACATCGAGACGCTGCTCAACGCGCTGCGCGACTATCCGCGGCTGTCGAACTCGGAACGCATCACCTTCGAATATGTGATGCTGGACGGGGTGAACGACAGCGACGAGGATGCGCGCCGGCTGGTCCGGCTGATCCGCGGCATCCCGGCCAAGGTGAACCTGATCCCGTTCAACGAATGGCCCGGCTCGCCCTATCGCCGCTCCAGCTGGGAGCGGATCGAGGCCTTCGCCGACATCGTCCACAAGGCCGGCTATGCCTCGCCCATCCGCACCCCCCGCGGCGAGGACATCATGGCCGCCTGCGGCCAGCTGAAATCCGCGACCGAGCGCGGCCGCAAATCCGCCGCCCAGATCGCGGCCGAGGCCCGCGCCTAAGACGCCATGTCTTGCGCCTGCGGCCCGGCCGCATGGGTATTTGAACAACGAAGAAGTCTTGGGCCGGCTGCGGGCTTCTTCGTTGCATAAATACCCATGCAACAGCACCGAAAGGCGGGGCGCTTCACGAATCCGGCAAGATCCGCGGCGACCTTGCCCCGCGCGCCCCGCAGTCGTAGAAGCATCGCGACCCGCGAAAGAGGTGACGCATGAGCTGTCCGAAACCCGTCGTCCTTTGCATCCTCGATGGCTGGGGCATTTCCTCGCGCCCCGAACAGAGCGCGCCCGACCAGGCCAGGACGCCGAATTTCGACCGGCTGATGCGCGACTGCCCGCATGGGACGCTGGTGACCTTCGGCCCGGACGTCGGCCTGCCCAAGGGGCAGATGGGCAATTCCGAGGTCGGGCATACCAATATCGGCGCCGGCCGCGTCGTCGCCATGGACCTGGGCCAGATCGACCTGGCGATCGAGGACGGCAGCTTCTACGAGAATGCCGCGCTGGGTGAGTTCATCCGCAAGCTCAAGGCCAGCGGCGGCACGGCGCATCTGATGGGCGTCGTCTCGGACGGCGGCGTGCATGGCCATCTCCAGCACGTCATCGCCGCCGCCCGCGCCGTGGCCGACAAGGGCGTGCCGGTGGTGGTCCATGCCGTCACCGACGGCCGCGACGTGGCGCCTACCTCGGCCGCGGGCTTCGTTACCGAGCTTCAGCGCGCCCTGCCCGAGGCCGCCCGCATCGGCACCGTCATCGGCCGCTATTACGCCATGGACCGCGACAACCGCTGGGAACGCGTCGCACGCGCCTACGGCGCCATGGTGCGCGGCGAGGGGCTGCCCGCGCCGGATGCGGCCGAGGCCGTGGCCGATGCCTATGCCCGCGACGAGACGGACGAGTTCATCCAGCCCACCGTGATCGAGGGCTATGCCGGCGCGCGGGATGGCGACGGCTTCTTCTGCCTCAATTTCCGCGCCGACCGCGCGCGCGAGATCCTGGCCGCCATCGGCCAGCCGGATTTCGCCGCCTTCGACACCGGCAGGCGGCCGCAATGGGCGGCGCTTCTGGGCATGGTCGATTACTCGGCCAGCCATGACGAATACATGCAGGCCGCCTATCCCAAGCGGCAGGTGGTCAACACCCTGGGCGCCTGGGTCGCGGCCAAGGGCCTGCGTCAGTTCCGCCTGGCCGAGACCGAGAAATATCCCCATGTCACCTTCTTCCTGAACGGCGGCAAGGAAACCCCCGAGCCGGGCGAGGACCGTTTCATGCCGGCCAGCCCCAAGGTCGCGACCTATGACCTGGCGCCCGAGATGGCCGCGCCCGAGGTCAGCGCAAAACTGGTCGAGGCCATCGAGGCGGGCTACGACCTGATCGTGGTGAACTATGCCAACCCGGACATGGTGGGGCATACCGGCAGCCTGCCCGCCGCCATCCGCGCCTGCGAGGCGGTGGACAAGGGGCTGGGCATGATGCTGGCGGCGCTGGAAAAGGCCGGCGGCGCCGCGGTGGTCATCGCCGACCACGGCAATTGCGAAACCACCATCGACCCCGAGACCGGCGGCCCGCATACCGCCCACACCACCAACCCGGTTCCGGTGATCGTCTTCGGCGGGCCCGAGGGCGCGAGCCTGCGGAACGGCCGGCTGGCCGACGTGGCGCCGACGGTGCTGGACCTGATGGGCCTGGACCTGCCGCCCGAGATGACCGGCACCTCGCTGATCGGGCGGGCATGAGAGCCAGGCTGTTCTTGCCGGTGCTGGTGGCCCTTGCCATCGGCTCGATGGCCCCGGCGCAGCCGGCGACGCCCGCGCAGGACGATTCGCCCCTGGACCTGGCCGCGCAGGAGGCGGCCGAGGCCGCCGACATGCTGCGCGCCGCCGTGGGCCAGCTGGACGAGGCGCTGACCGAGGACGACCAGGTCGCCTCGCTGACCCGGATGATCCGCGCCTATGAGCAGGGCATGGCCGCGCTGCGCGAGGGTTTGCGTCGTGCCGGCATCCGCGAGCAGGAGATCCGGGCCGAGTTCGACGCCCGCCGCGAGCGGCTGGGCCGGGTGCTGGGGGTGATGACCTCGATGCAGAAATCGCCCGAGACCGTGCTGCTGCTGCATCCCTCGGGGCCGGAATCCTCGGCCCGCGCGGGGATGATCCTGTCCTCGGTCGCGCCGGGGCTGGAAGCCGAGGCCCACGACATGCAGCAGAAGCTGGAGGAGATCCGCGCCGTGCGCGCCATCCAGCTGAACGCCGCGAACACGCTGGCGCAGGGGCTTGGTCAGGTGCAGGAGGCGCGGCGGCTTCTGGCCTCGGCGGTGACGGACCGCTCCAGCCTGCCGGTGCGCTTCGGCGAGGATCCCAGGGAATTGACCGCGCTGGTGGAATCGGCCGATACGCTGGACGCCTTCGCCTCGGGCATCGCCGGGATGGAGCAGGACGTGGGCGCGCCCATGGCCGATTTCGAAGGCGCGCAGGGCAGTCTGCCGCTGCCGGCCCTGGGCCGGGTGCTGCGCCGCTATGACGAGCCCGATGCCGCGGGGGTGCGCCGGCCGGGCATGGTCATCGCCACCGCGCCCGCCGCGCTGGTCACGTTGCCCTGGCCTGCGACAATCCGCTATCGCGGTCCGCTGCTTGATTACGGCAATGTGATGATCGTTGAGCCCGCGCGGGGGTATCTGATGATATTCGCCGGTCTGGCGCAGGTCTTCGGCGAGACGGGCGACGTCCTGACGGCAGGAGAGCCGGTGGGGCTGATGGGCGGGCAAGAGCCGCCCGCGCAGGAGTTCGGCGCCGAATTCGTCGCCGATGCCGCGGCCGGGGGCGGTGCTGGACAGAGCGAGACACTGTATGTTGAACTTCGCAAGGGCAAGGAAACACTGGACCCGGCAGAGTGGTTCGTGATGAATCCCATTGTCGGAGAGGCCGCGGACGGGACAAGCCGCAACGCAACCGGGCAGGACGGAGCTGAATGAAACATTATCTTCTGGCAGGGGCGATCGGCACGCTTGCGGGCATCACCGTCGCCACCCAATTCGCCGGCCCGCTGGTCGCACAGGAATCGGGCAGGAACGCCTCGGTCTATGAACAGCTGGACCTGTTCGGCAACGTGTTCGAACGGGTGCGCGCCGATTACGTCGAGCAGGTGGACGACAAGAAGCTGATCGAGGCGGCGATCAACGGCATGCTGACCTCGCTCGACCCGCACAGCTCGTTCCTGTCGGCCAAGGATTACGACGACATGCAGACCCAGACCCGCGGCAGCTTCGGCGGGCTGGGGATCGAGGTCGGGCAGGAGGACGGGCTGGTCAAGGTGATCTCGCCCATCGACGACACGCCCGCGGCCGAGGCCGGGGTCAAGGCCGGCGACTACATCACCCATGTGAACGGCGAATCGCTGATGGGCATGAACCTGGACGAGGCGGTCGAGAAGATGCGCGGCCCCGTCGGGTCCGAGATCAAGATCACCATCCTGCGCGAGGGCGAGAAGGAGCCCTTCGACCTGACCATCACCCGCGACACGATCAAGCTGACCGTGGTCAAGACCCGCATCGAGGGCCATGCCGTGGTGCTGCGCGTCACCACCTTCAACGACGAGACCTTCTCGACCCTGAAGACCGAGATGGACAAGGCGATCAAGGAGGCCGGCGGCATCGACAAGGTGACGGGCTTCGTGCTGGACCTGCGCAACAATCCGGGCGGGCTGCTGAACCAGGCCATCGAGGTCTCGGACGCCTTCCTCGACAAGGGCGAGATCGTCTCGACCCGCGGCCGCAAGCCCGAGGAAAGCGAGCGCTGGAACGCCAAGCCCGGCGACCTGGCGCAGGGCAAGCCCATGGTGACGCTGATTAACGGCGGCTCCGCCTCGGCCTCGGAGATCGTCACCGGCGCGCTGCAGGACCATCGCCGCGCCATCGTCGTGGGCACCAAGAGCTTCGGCAAGGGCTCGGTGCAGACGGTGATGCCGGTGACCTCGGACAGCGCCATCCGGCTGACCACGGCGCGCTACTACACGCCCTCGGGCCGGTCGATCCAGTCGCTGGGCATCCAGCCCGACATCATCGTCGAACAGCCCGCGCCCAAGCCCCAGGACGAGGAAGAGGCCGGCCAGCCGCGGACCGATTCGAAATTCCTGAACTCGGAAGCCGACCTGCGCGGCGCGCTGAACAACGATTCGATCAGCGACGAAGAGCGCAAGCAGATCGAGGAAGAGGCCAAGCAGGTCGAGGCCACCGCCAAGCTGCGCGAGGAGGATTACCAGCTGGCCTATGCGGTGGACATCCTCAAGGGCCTGGCGGCGGTGGACTATCACGCCCAGGCCGTGCCCGATGCCGCGAAGCCCGCCGTCACCGGCGAGGATGCAGCCCAGGGGGCGCAGGCGGAATGAGCGCGGACCTGCTGGGCCCCTCGGGCCTGCCCTATCGCCCCTGCGCGGGGGTGGTGCTGATCAACCCGGCGGGGCTGGTCTTTGCCGGGCAGCGCATCGACAACCCCGGCCCGGCCTGGCAGATGCCGCAGGGCGGCATCGACCAGGGCGAGACCCCGCGCCAGGCGGCGCTGCGCGAGCTGGTCGAGGAGACCGGCGTCACCACCGACCTGGTCGACGTGCTGATGGAAACGCCCGGCTGGGTGACTTATGACCTGCCGCCCGAGCTGCTGGGCAAGGTCTGGAGGGGCCGCTATGGCGGGCAGAAGCAGAAATGGTTCGCCATGCGCTTCCTGGGCGAGGATGAGGCGGTGCGGATCGCCACCGACCATCCCGAGTTCGAGCGCTGGCAATGGATGCGGGCGGCCGATCTGATCGACGGCATCGTGCCCTTCAAGCGCGATGTCTATGCCCAGGTTCTGGGCGATTTCCGTGAGATCCTGGCCTGAACGGCCCGCGCCGCGCCGGGTGGCGCGGGCGGCATGGGTATTTGGGCAACGGAGAAATGCGCAAGGGCGGCTTTCGGGGCCGCCCTTTTGCCTTAGCTGCGCAGCATGGCCAGCAGGCGGGTGTCGGCATAGCCGTCGGGCGTCACGCCGCGCGAGCGCTGGAAGGCCCTGATCGCCTCGGCCGACTGGCTGCCGAGCTTGCCGTCCACGCCGCCGGTGTCGAAGCCGCGGGCCATCAGCAGGCGCTGGATCTCGGCCTTTTCGCTGTTCGACAGCGTGCGGTCGCCGCGCGGCCAGCTGCCCTGGATGCCGCGGCGGCCGGCGATCGCCTCGCCCAGATAGGCCACGCCGAGGGCGTAGCTGTCCGAGGCGTTGTATTTCAGGATGGCACGGAAGTTCTCGGTAATCAGGAAGGCCGGGCCCCGCGACCCGGCCGGCGCCAGGATCGAGCCCGAGGGCACCGGCGCCCCGCTGATCGTGCGCACGCCCATCGCCGCCCATTGGCTGCCCGAATGCTGCACCGATTTTCCGGCCTGGTTGAAGTCGAAGCCCGGCGGCAGGATCACCTCGGTCCCCCAGGGCTGGCCGGGGCGCCAGCCGTTCTGGCGCAGGTAGCTGGCGGTCGAGGCCAGCGCGTCGGTCGGGTCGTCCGACCAGATGTCGCGGCGGCCGTCGCCGTTGAAGTCCACGGCATGGCCGAGGAAGGACGAGGGCATGAACTGCGTATGCCCCATGGCGCCGGCCCAGCTGCCGACCATATGGGCGCTGTCCACGTCGCCCGACTGGATGATGCGCAAGGCCGCCACCAGCTCGCCGGCGAAGAATTCGCCGCGCCTTCCGTCATAGGCCAGCGTCGCCAGCGCCGGGACGATCTGCGTATTGCCGCGGTTGGCGCCGAAATTGGATTCCATGCCCCAGACGGCCAGCACGATCTCGCGCGGGACGCCGTAGCGCGCCTCGATGGCCGAAAGCGTGCTTGCATATTGCGCGGCCTTGGCGCGGCCGGTCGCGCCGCGCGTGCCGATGGCGCCGTCGAGATAGTCCCAGATCGGCTTGGTGAATTCGCTCTGCTTGCGGTCCAGCGCGACGATGCTCGGCTGGTAATGCGCCCCGGCCATGGCCCGGTCGAAGGTCGCGGGCGAGACGCCCGAGGCCAGCGCGCGCGGGCGGAAGCTTTGCACCCAGTTCTGGAAACCGGCCTCGGAGCCCTGCCCCCCGGCCGTGGGCAGCCCGCCGAAATGGCCGCCGGCGGCGCCCGGTCCCTGGTTCAGCGACACGCCGCAGCCGGCCAGCGTGCCGATCAGGATGGCCATGGTCGCGATGCGCGAGATGCGTCTGGTCATTCTGCCTGTCCGTTCCGTGTTCTTGTTCTGCCTGCTCTGCTCGCAGCCAGTCTAGCCCAGGCCGGCGCGGCTGGATAGGGGCGGATCAGCCCTGCTCGTCCCAGAGCGGCTCCATCTGCGCCACGATCACCGCGTTCTCGGCCAGCGCGCGGTCCATCAGGGCACGCTCTTCGTCGGGGATTTCGTGGCCCTCGGCCAGGCGTTCGTCGATGCTGCCGTGGCCGATGACTTCCAGCGGCGCAAGGCCGGCCTGCTTCAGGATGGCGACCGTCTCGCGCACCGCCTCGTCCTCGGTCGTGCCGGCGGCATAGCAGACCAGCGCCGCGCCGGTGGCGCCCTGCGGCAGGCCGTCGTCGGTGGCGCGGCCGACCTGGACCAGAAGCGTATAGACCTGTTGCATGGCTTTTCCTTCGTCGCGATTTGCCGTCATATCGCCCGAAACGGACGGAGGTGACAATGAGCAAGAGCTTGCGACGGGTGCGATCGGCGCTGGAGGCGGCGGGCCTTGCCGCCCGGATCCACGAGACCGACGACAGCGCCCGCACCGCTGCGGGCGCGGCGGCGGCGGTCGGCTGCGCGCTGGACCAGATCGCCAAGTCGATCATCTTCCGCGGCGAGGAAAGCGGCCATGTCGTGCTGTTCCTGACTGCAGGCGGCAATCGCGTCGATCCGGCCAAGGCGACCGAGGTGGCCGGGCAAAGGCTGGGCAAGGCCGATGCCGAACTGATCCGGGCCGAGACCGGCTTTGCCATCGGCGGCGTGGCCCCGGTCGGGCATCTGCGGCAGATCGAGGCCTGGCTGGACCCGCGCCTGCTGGATTTCGACCTGGTCTGGGCGGCGGCGGGCACGCCGCGCCATGTCTTTGCCATCGCGCCGGCCGACCTGCTCCGCCTCACCAGCGCGAAGGCGGCGGATTTCACCGCCTGACGGGAAGGGGCGGGAAGACCCCGCCCGGTTCCGCTATCCGGCCACCGCGCGATAGAGCCAGATCAGGATCACCGCCCCGATCAGCCCGGCGACCCCCTGCGCCAGCCAGCTGCCGGCCTGGGCGTTCAGCCCGACCAGACCCAGAAGCGCATTGCCGACGATGGCGCCGACGATGCCCAGGATGACGTTGAGGATGATCCCCGTATCCGCCTTCATGATGCTGCTGGCGATCCAGCCCGCAAGACCGCCGACGATGATCGCGGCCAGCCAACCCAAACCCTGCATGTGAAACTCCGCTTTCAGGACATTCGTGCGGGTTGAACGCAGCGGCGGCGCTTGGGTTTCACGCCGGGCTCACGCAAGGGCGAGCCCGGTGCAGGGGCGCAACGGTTCAGTCGCGCAGAAGCTCGTTGATCGAGGTCTTGGAGCGGGTCTGCGCATCGACCCGCTTGACGATCACCGCGCAATAGAGGTTCACGCCGTTCTTCGACGGCATCGAGCCGGCGACGACCACCGAACCCGCCGGAACCTCGCCATACATCACCTCGCCGGTCTCGCGGTCGACGATCTTGGTGGACTTGCCGATGAAGACGCCCATGCCGAGGACCGAGCCCTCGCGCACGATGCAGCCCTCGACCACCTCGGACCGCGCGCCGATGAAGCAATTGTCCTCGATGATGGTGGGGCCGGCCTGCATCGGCTCCAGCACGCCGCCGATGCCGACGCCGCCCGACAGGTGCACGTTCTTGCCGATCTGCGCGCAGGAGCCGACGGTGGCCCAGGTATCGACCATCGTGCCCTCGTCGACATAAGCGCCCAGGTTGACGAAGCTGGGCATCAGCACCACGCCCTTGGCGATATAGGCCGAGCGGCGCACGACGCAGTTCGGCACCGCGCGGAAACCGGCGACCTTCCATTGCGCCTCGCCCCAATGGGCGAACTTGCTGTCCACCTTGTCCCACCAGGTGCCGCCCTGCGGCCCGCCCGTCTGGACCTCCATGTCCTTCAGGCGAAAGCCCAGCAGCACGGCCTTTTTCGCCCATTGGTTGACGTGCCAGTCGCTGCCGCGCTTTTCGGCGACGCGCAGTTCGCCCTTGTCCAGCGCCTCCAGCGTGGCCTCGACGGCATCGCGGACCTCGCCCCTGGTGGCGGGGGTGATCTGGTCGCGGATCTCCCAGGCGGATTCGATGGCGGCTTCAAGGGCGTCATTCGACATGGTCTGGCCTCTCAACGGTGGAAACTCTTGCCCAAGGGCTATAAGCCGAGGGGTGCGGCCGCGCAATGCGGCGGTTTCGGCCAGAGGATTGGATGACAGAACTTGACGAGCGCAGCCACCCGTTCCGCGACAGCCATCAGGACGTGGCGGTGGCGCAGACCACGCCCGACACGGCCCAGACCCGCGCGCCGGCCTATCGGCTGGCCTTCACCGACACCGAATTCCTGCTGCGCGAAGAGCTGCGCCCGGTGCGGCTGCAGCTTGAGTTGCTGAAGCCGCAGATGATCATGGATGCGCGCGGCATCCGCTCGACCGTGGTGATGTTCGGCGGCGCCCGCATCCCCTCGCCCGAGCGGCGCGAGGGCGCGCGCACGCCGGTCCTGGCCGCCCTGTCGCATTACTATGACGAGGCGCGGCGCTTTGCCCGGCTGATGACCGAGCGCAGCCTGAAAAGCTATGGCGCCGAGAACGTGATCTGCACCGGCGGCGGGCCGGGGGTGATGGAGGCGGGCAACCTGGGCGCGCACGAGGCCGGCGGCGCCTCGATCGGGCTGTCCATCGTGCTGCCGCACGAACAGACGCCGAATGCCTATGTGACCCCGGACCTGTGCTTCAACTTCCACTATTTCGCCATCCGCAAGATGCATTTCTTGATGCGGGCCAAGGCGGTCACGGTGTTTCCGGGCGGCTTCGGCACCATGGACGAGATGTTCGAGGCGCTGACCCTGATCCAGACCGGCCGCATGAGGCGGGTGCCCTTCATCCTGTTTGGGCCGGAATTCTGGCACAAGGTCATCAACTGGCAGGCGCTGGCCGAGGCCGGCACCATCAGCCCCGAGGACCTGGAGCTGATCAGCTTCGTCGAAAGCGCCGACGAGGCGGTCGAGATCATCGACAACTGGGTCGTGCCCTGCCCCTGAAACGGGGCAGGCGCCGGCCGGGGCCAGATCCTGGGCACCCGGCTTCGCGCAGCTTTGGGCGCTGAATGGCCGGTCATGCGGCCGATCATGCGCGGTCGCGTTTCGCTAGCTGCTTCGTTTCGCTGGCTTCTTCGTTCCGCTAGCTGCTTCGTTCGTCGGCCCCTTCTTCGGTCGGATGCCCTTTCAGGCCGCTTTCCGTTCAGGCCACCTTTCCGACCCGGCGGCCTTTACTTCGGTCACAGGCCTTTGGGGGTCGCGGCCGAGGCTGTGTGAAAACTCCAACTCCGAAAATTCACGAAGAACAGTTTCCTTAGAAATACATTCACGGCGGCCCGCCTTAGAACAAAGTCTCTCCGCAATGCCAGCAGGCGGACATTGTTCCGTGCCCGACCATGCTCGACTGAATTTCCACACAGCCTCGGCCCATTTCGGTCACGGGCCCTTTCCGGTCACGGGCCCTTTCCATTCAGGCCCCCTTACCGGTGCAGGGCACCATCCTTCGGGGCCTTTATATCCTCCGGGGGCCTTTCGTCCGGGGGCCACAACAATGACTGCGGATCTTTCGTAGGGCACCTTTCCCGCTCAGCCGCTTTTCGTTCGGGCCTTCCCGCCCAGGCGCTTTTTCGTTCGGCAGCCTTTCCCGCCCCGGCGCCGCCACGCGCTACGGACCCAACTCGCCGGAGCGTCGCCGCGGATCGCATCGCACCGGGGCAGGCATCACGACGCCAGCATGTCGGACAGCCGGGGCAGCGTGAGCAGATCGGCCTTGTCAGCTTCGTCTCCTCGGGTCCGGGCGACCCCGAACTCCTGACCCTGCGCGCCGCGCGGCTGCTGGCCCAGGCGGACGTGGTGCTT
>JAANMY010003694.1_pt1 | contig 12411 bp, 14 predicted proteins | sample 7279691 | NCBI WGS metagenome assembly JAANMY01 (sample SAMN14094543, study PRJNA606508) | bioreactor metagenome | isolation source: A lab-scale SPAN reactor treating ammonium-rich wastewater day 388 | place: Ireland: Galway | collected 2018-02-07
ATATATAATTAGAAAGGCAATTTCTATAAATGTTATGTATGCAAGGGTAAAAATAGTTACAATTAGCTGGCGGAAATCATCCATTTTCATGAATAAGAGATTTAATAATTCTCTAAATTAAAATTATGTTCAAGTCTGAAAATACCTATTTTGAGAGTGTGTAAGCATTGTATTGGAATTTTATAATTAATTTGGAAAGGAGGGCAACCGGATGGCAATAAGAGCTATTTTTAAGTTATATAGTGTTGTATGTATAATTCTTTTCTGCATCCCTTTGTTAGGAATACAGAAAGCAAGCTGTGCAGCCGAGTTATATGAGGATGAATTTGAGAGTCAGGCGCTGGATCCTTCGTGGCTTATAATTCGTGAAAATCAAAGTGATTGGAATTTATTGGTTCATCCCGGGTATCTAAGGATTACTACCAAGTCAGAAAACCTGTGGCAAATTAATGTGAACAATAAAATAAAGCTTCTAAGAGGAGCGCCTCTTGGCGATTTTGAGGTCGTTACCAAGGTTACCTATAATCCAAAACAAAAATTCCAGCAGGCTGGAGTGATTATGTATGAGAGCGATGACAACTATGTTATGCTCACCCGCCAGATGGATGATGTTGACAATGTGGAAATGAGCAGAGAACTATCAAGGATGTCCGGTAGTAAATCTGTGCCAACAACATTAACCACACTATACCTGAAATTAACAAAATCAGGAGAAAATGTTACTGGTTCATTTAGTGGCGATGGAAACTCCTGGACTACAGTGGATGTTGTATCAGGTGCAAAATTAGAGCACCCCAAGGTTGGGCTTGTTGGTTTTAATGCTCAATTAAATACTACCGTCGATGCCGATTTTGATTTTTTCAAAATCGGTGCAGGTGGTGAAGGAATGGCTTCAGTTCTTGAGGATTTTCTTGAATTAACAAAATATGGTAAAGCTATACATGTTATGGCGATGTTAATGGTTGGTTTCGGTTTTTTAATGGTTTTTGTTAAGAGATATGGTTATGGCGCTGTTACAGCCACTTACATTGCGGTAAGCATCGTAATTCCTTACTATATGTTTTTGAAGACACAAGGAATTTTTGGAGAACCAGCTGAATTGAAAATGGACCGGCTTATCCTTGCTGAGTTCTGTGCGGCGAGTATATTGATTGCCACTGGCGCTTTCCTGGGTAGGTTAAAGATGTCTCAATATATGATTATGGCATTCATGTTTGTTCCATCCTATATGTTGAATGAATGGATTATGTTAGACAATGGTATGGGGCTTATACCAAAGGGGTTGTTGATTGATACGGGCGGTTCGATTGTTATTCACCAATTTGGTGCTTATTTCGGGTTAGGTGTAATTGTAAGGATGACTACCAGAGAAGATTTCAACAAGAAAATTGAATCTGATAAAATCAGTAATCAATTTTCGATGTTAGGGAGTATGGTCCTCTGGATATTCTGGCCGTCTTTTTGTGCTGCGCCTGCCGAAATATCGAAGATGCCTCTTGCTGCAGTGAACACAATCCTTTCATTGTGTGGCGCAACCGTATCTACCTATATTGCAAGCACAATGATCAGAAAAAAGATCGCTATTGAAGATATGGCTAATGCAGCTCTTGCCGGTGGCGTGGCTATCGGTTCTTCTTGTGCTCATACTACTCCCAAATCATCTCTGATATTAGGTTTTATTGCCGGCATTTTAAGTGTGATTGGTTTTGCGCTTATTCAGCCACGTGTGCAAAGGATCATAAAAGGTATTGATACCTGCGGCGTTCATAATCTTCACGGTATGCCTGGTGTGTTGGGGGGATTGGCTGCTATCTTCATTGCTAAAAACGTAATTCCCGGGTTACAGATAAAGGCTGTGATTATTACCTTTATTATTGCGTGGATTACGGGACTTGCTGCGGGAACCGTTGTATCATTATTCGGTTACCGAAGGCAGTCCTATGAGGATGCTGTAGAGTTTATCGTAGAAGAAGAACATCACTAAGCGTTCTTATGAAATAATTCTTTACCGAAGACCTTCTGCACTTAAGAAAGTGCAGGAGGTCTTTTTATTTTGAAAATTTAACGACATTGAAGTTGATTCTTTAGCAGCAGCATTCTGATAAGAGTTTTATTTTAATTTTTAGATTCAAATGTAAAAATAAAGCAATATAATATAAAGGAGATATACTGATATGGATTGGAAGATTATTGCAAGCACCTTTATTACCATATTTTTAGCTGAGCTGGGGGATAAGACACAGCTTGCTTCTATCCTTATGACCAGTAAGACAAATAAACCTGTGCTTGTTTTTATTGGTACTATGCTTGCGTTTGCTCTGGTTACGGTTATTGGTGTTGCTGTAGGTTCAGTTATAACGAAATTTGTGCCTCTTAATTTTATTAAAGTGGGAGCAGCTATCGCTTTTATTATTATCGGTATTCTTATTCTATTGGGTAAAATTTAAAACAAATGAAAAATATCTTATGAATCACGCACAACGTGTAGGAAAAGTGGCAAATCTGGTGATATTCCTGGGTATATTGGGCATTATCCTCAGCATTTTGGCACTGACTATTAGTCAAGGCCTTGCTTTACGGGGATATGGGTTTGGCTCCATTGTAATTGGGTTACTCATGATGGGCCTTGGATACGGTATCCGTTACCGGTATAAATATTGTCTCTATGCAGCAGTAGCATTATTTGTGACTTTATCATGCAGCTTCCTTCTCAAACTTTTTATATACCATACGGTGTATCTTATCATGCGATTAGTATTATGCTCATGGGTTTCTTTTCGCCTCGTTCAATCTGTTTCCTCTCTGCAAATGCTTATTGCAACAGATGCATTTCCTGATAGAAATAACCGTTTTATAAGTCTTTTAATGAGGCGAAAACAATCATGACAATTTTAGATGAGATTTACAAATATAAATTATATGAAGTCGCTGAAAACAAAAAGCGTATCCCCATCGAAGTTTTAAAAGAGAATAGTAGAAAAGGGCAAAGGACAAGACCATTTGGTGCTGCCCTAAAATCTGATGCCAATATTTGTATTATCGCGGAAATTAAAAAGGCTTCTCCGTCTTTAGGTATTATCAGAGAAAATTTTAATCCAATAGAAATTGCTCATATGTATGAGGTCCATGGCGCTGCAGCTATTTCCGTACTTACCGATGAAAGGTTTTTTCAGGGAAGCTTATCATATTTAACCGGAGTAAAAGAAACCACAAATTTACCAATTCTCAGAAAGGATTTCATTATTGATCCATACCAAATTTACGAAGCTCGATCTGCAGGAGCGGATGCCATACTGCTTATTGCCGCACTTCTTTCTCGAGAAAAAATTCAGCATTTTTTAGAACTGGCGAAAGAACTCAGCATGGATTGCCTGGTAGAAGTGCATTCAGAACCAGAATTAAAAAAGGTCTTACAAACGAATGCTGATATTATTGGTATAAATAACCGAAATCTTGCGACATTTACGACTGACCTGGAGATTACCTTTCAACTACGATCTATGATTTCCAGCGAAAAGATTGTTGTGAGCGAGAGTGGCATTACATCGCGCGCTGAAATAATAAAATTATTCAAGAATGGAGTTAATGCTGTTTTAATTGGCGAGACATTGATGAAGAGTAGTGATATAGCAGCTAAGCTTCGGGATCTCTTGGGGTCATAGTTAATCGCAAAGATGCAGAGAACGTAAAGGAATACTCCAGCTAACAGTGTTTATAATTGAGAGGATATAATCTTTATCCTTATCCTTTGTAAGATGGGTTATTCCGATTTATCTCTGCTTTTATCTTTGCGACTTTAGTAATTGTTAGGGCGAATGATTGCAATTATGTTAATTGCGCATCCAGAGCTGCTTTTAAGTCTTTCTTCGATTTTACCCCTACCATCTTATTCACCGTATTTCCATCTTTAAACACGATAATGGTAGGTATTGCTGTGATCCCAAATTTAGCAGGGATGCTATTGTTTTCTTCCGTATCAAATTTTCCGACTTTAGCCTTCCCTTTATATTCTTTTGCTAATTCATCTATTACAGGAGCTAATTGTCTGCATGGGCCACACCACGCTGCCCAAAAATCCACTAATACAGGGATATTTGACTTCAACACTTCTGCCTCAAAATTTGCATCGGTAAGCACAACTACGTCTTCAGACATAACGATTCTCCTTTCTGGTCTGGGTCTTTTCGTATTATTTAACACAAAATAAACAAGCGTTTACTATCTGTTTTTAAGTATTTTGATATTTATTGAAGTCTTCTTATTCTATCAGCATTTACAAGAGTTTCAATGGAATTTAATTCTTGTTTGTATTTATCAATTCTGATATGTTTTTATGATTAGGTACGACATAAGTACGACATAAACAGGGCAAAGAATCCTTTTTCCTAGAGGGGGGATGCCCTGAAAAACGCCAGGGGGGTCGCCAAAAAGAACGTATACCTATCGGCATAAGTAAGCGAATAAATATTTGTGGTGCAGAAAATAGGGGTGCCTGTAAGAAATTTTTTCCACATAAAAAGGGATTTTAGATTAACAATTAACGGATAGCTTGACGAAGCGAAAAGCCGCAAACTCCAACGGCCTGCCGTTAATTTTCATTCTTGGAGAGTTATTTAGGAGTAACAGCACATGCCGGAAACTGCCAAATGCAATACTAGCAGTGTTAAAGAGAAATACTTAAATTACTATGAGTTTATTACAAACATTTATCCACACAGACCTATTAAAGGTGGTTATGATGGTGTTATCTCGTCGCTTATAAAAGACCTTCCGTCCGAATTTCTACTTCATACCAAAGGTAATAATCCAGTTGGGATTGATTCTTTAAGGAGTGCAAAAAAGCTATGGGATGAAGCAGTTAGTATAGACTATAAACCAGAGGTATCCGACAAAGATAAGAGTTTTGAACTAGAATATTATCTTTTTAACAAGAATGAGTTTAAGCCGTCTTTTACGATGATAGGTCTCTGTAAAGCAATTCTTAGGGATTGTGACAGCGATACTATTAAACGAACACCTAAAAAAATTATAGATTGGCTTAACGAACTATTAAAAACTCCCAATCTCTATGATACTTTATGCGCCAAAATTCCTGATAATGTTTTTAAAAGAAGCAAAGAATTTCATACTGTCAGAGGTTCTATGATTTGTTATGAGGAAGAAAGCTATAGAGACAGGAAGTTCTCAGACCTAAGCGAAGGTGAACAAGCTAAGTTAATAAAGTTCAACCGTTCTGTCCTAAAAAGACTGTATCTAAATGAATACCCACAAATGCCAAGTTGGTGGGATAGGGATATTCAGAGAACACAGGAAACAGCACGGAAGAAAGTTGAAATATATCTCCTTTCCGAACATAAAGAACACCTAGAGAGTTTAGAGCCGAAGTCAGAGAGCACGCCAGAGAAGCAAAAAAGGAAACTACCCAGAGGTAAAAAAAAGCCTTATGCAAACACAAAAGAATATACAGAATTCCTACAAAGTATCAATAATAAATGTAATGGTAACTTGTCTCAAAAGACAAATATGGCGATAAGCGAAATGGTGGGGCGTGAGCTGTTTTTAGATGGGAACGCAAGACCGATTTACACAAAAAACACCATAAAAAAACACTTGAGCCAGCTTAAAAAAGACCATATTTTTACTTTCCAATTTGAAAAGTAACGGTAAAGTAACGAAAAGTAACAAAGTAACAAAAAAAATGAAATAGACTAAGTTTTAATAAAATATTTTGTGTGATATATATAGCCTTGTAATGAGCGTGTGCTTGTTACAAGGCTTTTTTATTTTATGGGAGATAGAGAAAAATGGCAGATGGGTATAAACATGTTATGGTGTTATTTGATGGTGAACTGCATTCACGTCTAAGGAAATATGCGTTTGAAAACAATGTGTCGATTAGCGATGTCGTTCGTAGGAGTATTAGAAAAACGTTGAATGCTGAGGGCTGCAAAGATGGACAATGCAAAAATGATCGTCTGTAAGCAGTGCGGCTATTGCCAGGAAGAGCCTTTGATCAAACGGATCGCATTGCCTAACGGTGGCTTTCATATGTCGGCTTATTGCAGTGGATGCGGGGAATATATTGAGCACATAAAGCATGCTGAACCAGTGCTGCACTTCGGCAAGTATAAGGGCAAGCGCATTGCTGATATTGCCAGGAGTGACAAGGCTTACCTGCAATGGCTTGTTGAGCAGGATATTAAAGACGGTCTGAGGAAAAATATTAGCGAGGCGTTGAAGGGGGTGCCCGTATGATCGAGACGGCAAAAGACGTTGTAAGCGTCAGTCTATATCAAAATTCATTCGATAAAACAGGCGTTACCAGCAATCTTTGTGAGATCATGGACGGTGTCAAAAGCGGAAAATGGGAAAAACAAGTCAAAGCAATCAGGAATGAAAAGGATAAAGCAAAACGAAACCAGTTGAAACAAAGACTTCCTGCATTCACTGCAAGCGGTGTCTTCTCCGAGCGTAAAGAAAGCGGGCTGCAAAGCCATAGCGGGCGGCTGGCCATTGATTTTGATTTGCAGGATAACCCAAAATTCGAGTCAGACCTTGAGGCGGCGAGGGAGTCTTTAAAGAAAGATAAATTTTCTGAATACGTTTGTCTGTCTGTTTCCGGTAAAGGGTTATTCGTCATTTGTAAGATAGACGGAAACAAGCATGCGGAAAGCTTTGCATTTCTGGAACTGTATTACAAAGAAACTTATGGCCTGATAATCGATAAAGCATGCAAGGATGTTTCCAGGCTTCGATTTGTGTCGTATGATCCTGACCTGTTCCATAACGAGGATGCAGAGACCGTTATTGTTCCTGATGCGGAAGATTGGGGCGAATCAACGCATGAAAACGGCAGGGGTGACAAATCGCAAAACGAGGAAATTGTAAAACAGATCATTCAAAGCGGCAAGATAATCGGGGGTGATTCTTACCAAGACTGGCTTCGAATAGGTCTTGCACTGGCTAACGAATTCGGCGAGTCGGGCAGGGATTTCTTCCAGTCATTGAGTTGCAGAAGTCCTAAATATAATTCTTTAGAATGCGATAAGAAGTTTAGTGATTGCCTTCGGACTAATCAGGGTAAAGTCACCTTTGGCACTATCATTCATATGGCGAAAGCGGCAGGGGTTGCACTTCCTCAAACTAGACGGCAGGCAAAGTTTGAAGGTGCAGAAAAGACCAAAAAGACAGGCAAAGGAATAGTTGAGGTTGGAGATTTTTGGGTAATTCTCGAAGACGGGGATGTCGAGCTATGCCCGGTGAAGCTGTTTCAAGAATTTCTTCCTTCGATGGGGTTCCAGCGTTACAAAGTCAATCCGAACGATACCGCATATATCTATGTCAGGATTTTAGGCAGCATTGTTGAGCAGGTTCAGCCAGTTCAGATGAAAGACTTTATACTTTCCTACTTAAACGAAAAAATCAGGGATGCGAACAAAGAGGAAAAAGAGTTTTTAAAGCAAGTGTTACGTAAGGTACAGAGCAGCAGCGCATATTTGTTTTCTGAATGGCAGATAAACTCACTGCCCTATGTCACGATTGATTTTTTAAGGGATACTTTTGACACCTGTTACTTATTTTTCGGCAACGGTTTTTCAGAAATCAGAAAAGACTCAAAAGCACTGCATCCTTACGCCAAACTGAAAGAGATAAAAAAGTTCGTTTGGAAAAAAAGCATAAATCCCCATACCTTTGAAGAAACCGAAACACCTAGCGTATTTGCTGATTTTGTTGCGAACACTTCTTCATACGGTTTAACAGAAGACGACCGAGCGGCAGAAGTTGCAAGGGGCGAACAGCATTTCCCTAACGGTGACCGCTGGATGCGCATGTCCGAGTTTGAATCAAAATTAACTGCACTAGGGTATATGCTGCATGGATATAAGGATGTCTCTAACTGTCTTGTTGTTATTGGCTGTGATGCTCAAATTAGCGAAAAGGGAGTATCTGAGGGCGGCACTGGCAAAAGTATTTTTTTAGTTCAGGCACTGTCACAGATAAAAAATTTATTACAGATGGACGGACAAGGTGTTGATTTGTCAGACCGTTTTTGCTTTCAACAGGTGACGCCAGATACAGAGGTCATAGCATTCGATGATGCAAGTTGGAAGTTCAACTTTCGGGCGTTATTTCAGAGGTCAACAGGCAATTTTTCCGTTGAGAGAAAAAATGCTATGAAGTTTGAAATCCCCTTTGCGGTTTCACCCAAAATGACCATTACCAGCAATCATACCCTAAAGGGCGAGGGACACAGTTTCACCCGCAGGCAGCATATTATTGAATTCTCCGATTACTACAAACTGCAAAAACCCCAAGAGGTGCACGGCAAAGCGTTTTTTACCGCATGGGACAGAGAGGAATGGAATGCATTTTTTAGTTTTGCGATTTGTTGCGTTCAAGAATATTTAAAAAAAGGGGTGGTTACTCCGAAGATCAGGAATTACGAAACCAGGAAACTTTTAGATTCTACGCCAGATGGTTTTTCGGAATGGGCTGATTCGGATATTGTTTTAAATACTGAACACAATTTTGAAGATTTATTTTCCAGCTACAAAAACACAACAGGCGATACCGAAACGAAAAGCAGCACTTTTACCTGCTATGTAAAACGATGGGCTAAGCATAACGGGGTTTTGTACAATCCACACAAAAACGGAAAGCGAGATTTTAGAAACGGAAAATCTTATGTCAAAATCGTTAAAATGAGTAATTTCACCAAACACAGTACGCTTTTCAGTACGCTTTTTTAGCAATAGTACGCTTTCAGTACGCTTTTCAGTACGCTTTTTTTCCCGCAAACCCTTGCAAATGCTGAAATAGTACGCTTTTTTTTGCATTTTACTGTCTGGGGTGGGAGGGGGTAAAAAAAGTAAATATATATAAGAGAGAATATAAAAAAAGGGGGGGGTGGGGGTGTAAGTGCAAAAAAAAGCGTACTGGGCGTACTGTAAAATTCTAAGCTATTGATTTTATTAAACTTATAAAAAACACACCCCTAAAAAAGCGTACTGAAAAGCGTACTGAAAAGCGTACTGGCCTTAAAAAAGCGTACTGTGAGTAAATTTTAACATATTCCTATAGGTCTAACTTTATGAAGGAGATTGCATGTCGGATATTTCTAAATTTTTCACTAATCCAGAATTAAAAAAAGCGTTTCAGCAAAACGCACAGACACCACACAACACGGATGCAGGCAAAAACGAGCCAGGAAAACTTCCAGTTGAAAAGCCAGAAGCAGGGGGGGAAGATGCAGGTAAGATTGAGCCTCAGGCCATAAGCTACGAATTAGCCGAACGAATGGCTATTATGGGGGAGGAATGCGAGCCTGAACAGGTGAAACCTTATATTACTAATTTTGGTGTTCTGGTGATTCCTTTCAACAGTGATCCGAAATATCATTATTGGAAGCCAGGCGGCCAATCCATATGCGCCACACTCAAAGAACTGGGCAGGTGCGATTTGATCGAAAAATACACACATCCTGATTATTTTGACGGTAATTAAGCCATGAAGAAAGCTGATATGACCATAGTGCAGGATACACGAGAACAACGTCCTTTGGTATTTCCAGAGGCAAAGGTGCGGGTGGCAACGCTTACCACAGGTGATTATAGCCTTGAGCATTTCGAGGACAAGATCACGATTGAACGCAAATCGCTTCCAGACCTCTTAGGATCGCTTGGGAATGATCGGGATAGATTTATGCGTGAAGTTCTTCGGAAGAAAGTTTTAGTAAGGTATACAAATTGGTGAACATAAAGGGAATCAATATTCAAAAATGGAAACAGGACAAAATGTCCCAGTTCCATATACGGCAAATCGTATAGCCGAACAATATAAAGTATCAGATAAGACGGTAAAGCGAGCCGAGAAGTTTGCTGAGGCAGTTGATAAGATCGCCAAAGGAAGTTGTTGCACTATCTCAAATAGAGCCTGAGAAGCAAGAAAAGGCATTAGAGATTATAGAGCAAACAAATGCAAGCCTTCGAATATGCAGGGCTTTGTATTGAAGCCTCTATGCAAACTATAGCGAATGGCAATTGGCGTTCAGAGATAAAGCCAGCTTCGGTAATGGGCAGCTTACAGGCATTAAGCGCAAAGTATGGCATTCATGTTTTCTTTGCTGATAACAGAGACCTTGCAGCCAGGACAATTGAAGGACTTCTTTTTCATTTCCTCAGAAAGCAACAAGAGTTAACTATTACACAGATATAAATTAATACTGATATATAACACTTTACGAACTAAATACTTATAGAGGCATTTGTAAACACAGGGGAAAATATAATGCAGAAAAAAGGAAAGAAAAATAGCGTTGCGAATACGCAGGATAGCGTTACTGGCGATGTTCCTGTAAAACCAAAATATGCCAAAGGACGTCCTATCCCGCTTGAGCGGTGCGTTGAGCTTGTTAAAAAGGGCTTATCGCATTCCGAAATTGCCAAAATCTTAGGCTGCACAAGGGAAAGCGTTTCACGGCGTGTGCAAGGATTAGAGCTTGGCAGTCTTAAAGATTATCAGGAAAACGAGCATACGATTTTAGCTTTTCATAGGAGAAGAATACTTAATTCTATTACAGACAATGACTTAAAAAGGGCTGGCCTATCTCAAAAGGTCATAGGTGCAGGGGTATTATTGGACAAGGAAAGGCTTATTTCTGGCAAGTCTACGGCGAATATAAATGTAAGCGCGGAAATGACTTGTGAGCATAGAGCAATTGCAGAGGAAGTAATCAAACAGATTAAAATTAAAGAGCTTGATAAAGTGTTGAACGAATCAAGTTCCGAAGATACAAACACTTATACAGAGTAAAACTTACACTATATTGTTAAAAATTAGGAGATAAAAGAAATGCAAACAGTAAAAGACGATAGCGAATTTCTTAACGTCACACAGGCAGCAACATTTCTAGGTGTTTCGGTAGATACTATTTACTCCTGGACGATGCGTAAGACCATACCGTTTTACAAGTTAGGTAGGCTTGTACGCTTCAAGAAGTCTGAGCTTATGGGGTTTATTGAAGGGAAGAGGGTTGAGCCGCACAAGAATAATTATCAATGGAGATAAAATAAGGATGTCATTTTAGATGACACCCTTACAAACATATGGGCATAAGCTTGAAGAGTCCAGTTAACCGCATAGGCGGCAAGTTCTTCTTAAAGGATTGGTTAGTCCAGCACATACCGCCGCATACACTCTATTGCGAGGTCTTTGGCGGCGCTGGACATGTCCTATTCAGTAAGTCACCTAGTCGGGTAGAGGTCTTAAACGACATTGACGGACACCTGATGAACTTCTTCCAGGTGATCAAAGACCAGGAGAAACGACAAAGGCTTATCGAAACGCTTCAATACATGCCATACTCACGGCAGTTGTGGCAGGAGATGCGGGATAAGATTCGAGGTAGAGACGTGAAAACAGTTGTCACGTCCCTTAAGCATGAAAGAACAAAGAGTCAAAAGCGTCAGTCAGTAGAATCAAAGCTAAAAGAATGTCCTGAGTTGTCCGACAGGCAGATTGCAAGAGAACTAGGAGTAAGTGATAAAACGGTAGGGGCAGCAAGAAGGAGATTAGAAATTCCGCAGTTGATTCCGCAGTTGAATAAGACAATAGGTTTAGATGGTAGGACGAGGAGAAGGTTAAAAAATTCCGCAGTTGATTCCGCAGTTGATTCACAAACTACACAGTTGACCGACATTGAAAGAGCCGCACAATGGTATTACCTTAACCGCACATGCTTTGGTGGTGATATGCAATCAGGCGGCTTTGCATTACCTTCTACCACTGGCAGGAATCCAGCACAGAGCTTCCGGAACAGTATCGATAGCTTTCATGATATAGCCGGGCGATTGCAGGGCGTAACGATTGAATGCTTGCCTTACGCTGAATGTATCCAGAGGTATGATTCCAAAGATACGTTATTCTTCTGTGATCCGCCATATTTGAATGCAGAAGGGTATTATGGAGAAAAAAACTTTGCATTAGCTGACCATAGCCGCCTTGCAAAGCTGCTCAACATGGTAAAGGGTCATGTGATGGTCACGCACTACCAGAATGGCTTATATGACGAATTATACAAGGGCTGGCATAGATACACGTTTGAGAGCTTTAAAGGAAGCCACAAGGCAGATGCAGGACAGGAGAAGCCAGGAACTATAGAAGTGTTGTATACAAACTTTGAACCTAAACTTAAAACCAGGAGTCTATTCAATGAATTACAATGATTTCTTTGTGTGGTATGTTTCTTTTGAACTATTACGGCTAGCATGCTTCGGGATGCATTGGGCTGTCAATTAACTATGTTTGTGCTTTTGGGTGTAATAGGTATAAATAAGACCTATGAAAGCGATAATAGAAAGTATCATAAAAAATATAGCCATATCACTCATGGTTAATACTCCCTTCTAAAAT
>JAANMY010003698.1_pt1 | contig 12398 bp, 6 predicted proteins | sample 7279691 | NCBI WGS metagenome assembly JAANMY01 (sample SAMN14094543, study PRJNA606508) | bioreactor metagenome | isolation source: A lab-scale SPAN reactor treating ammonium-rich wastewater day 388 | place: Ireland: Galway | collected 2018-02-07
GGTAACAAAATGAGGGTACGCCATATTTCGTTGGGGGTGTCGTGGTATTGGTCAGTGATTATTACTGTCATATTAGTAGGGGTAAGCCTATTTGCAGCGGTGCAACCAGTTACCGCAGACCCTGTATCACCAGATGGTAAGCTAGACATGTCAGGTATTGGTCCAATCAAATTCTCTCCACCCACCTTAGTTGACCTTGACAACAATGGGGATGTTGAGATATTAGTCGGAACGAATGATGGAAAGGTAGTGGCGATTAATCGTAGCAGTGTTCCGCCTTACTTAACGCAGATGTGGTCTTTCGATACAAGCGGTCCACTAGGCGGGAGTACATCAATTCGCGCGGCCATCTCGGCCGCAGATCTAGATGGTGACGGGTCTATTGAGATTGTAGCCGCTGTTGGCGATGTATTTGAAGCCGGGACAGTGGGGGGGCTAGTTGTGCTGAATACAAATGGTCAACTGCTTTGGCAATATAAAACCCACGACCACATGGGGGTTCAGGGCAAACCAGATGGTCGTAGCGACGGAATCGTTGGCACACCTGCTCTTGGTGATCTGGATAATGATGGAAAAATGGAAATTATTTTTGGAGGCTTTGATTTCCGTGTCCATGTTCTCCACCACGATGGGAAACTTGCTCAAGGGTGGCCAATATTTATCCGTGACACAGTTTGGTCATCGCCTGCACTAGCGGACATAAACAATGATGGTTTTCTCAATATTGTTATTGGTGTCGATGTACATCAAGAACCGGCTCCATTTAACACTGTTAACGGCGGTGCCATCTACGTTTTTCGCTCTGATGGCACGATTGTCGAGGGCTGGCCTCAATTTATCAGTCAAGTCATTTTTTCATCACCCGCTGTGGGCGATCTAGACGGTGATGGAATATTGGAAATCGTTCACGGCACAGGAGATTTTTTCCCCAACACAGATGCCGGCTATAAACTCTATGCTTGGAACGCTACTGGCAGCCTGAAATGGACTGGGGTTACATCAGGTTATGTGTATGGTAGTCCTGCCATAGGCGACATTGATAGTGATGGAAAATTGGAAGTCATCGTAAACTCCCGGGATGACCGGAAGACATTTGCATGGAACCACGATGGCTCACAGCTATGGGCTGTGACACCAACAAACTTCCAGGGAAACACGATAACACTGATCGGAGCACCGGTCCTTGCGGATTACAGCGGTGATGGTAAACCCGATGTGTTCACCAATGTATTTTGGGACTCTGCAATCCTCGATGGACCCACTGGTCAGCAATTTACCGCAAACTCATTCCCTGGTAATCCAAGACCTGGATATGTGAGTGGTTTTTCAACCGCTGACAATGCTCCGGCAGTGGGAGACATCGATGGTGACGGATTTCTGGAATTAGTTTTGGCCAGTGCGAACAATGCGGGAACCCAGGCCCAGGTTGTTTACTGGGATTTGCCTACAACTGCTAACGTTGCTTCTGCGCCTTGGCCTATGTTTGGTCAGAATGCGGCGCATACCAGTGTCCATCCTACTGCAGTAGCACTTGCCTCTCAGGTCATTGTACATACATTGCCCGAAGCTATGCTCCCCGGTGAAGTTCGGGAGGTGAGTATCACAGTCAAGAACACGGGCCGCGACACTTGGGCAGCGTCCACGCGAGCAAACGCTGCTGGTCCCATTATCCTCGCTCCGGTCAATCAGCCTGAACCTTTGAGCGGTCCAGTTCGGACGCCAGTAAGCAACCAGGTTGCGGCAGGGCAAGACACCACCTTCAAAATCACACTGACAGCTCCAACTAAGGAGGGCTATTACACCACTTACTGGCGGCTGAAAGATGAATCCAACGGCAAGTTTTTTGGCCGCGCAGTGAAGGTGGAGATGAAAGTGGGCAACCAGCCGGCACTCCATGTACTCACGACTCAAGGCTTCAAGTCTGGCGGTTTGGCACCTCAAGCCCTGCCTGGCACCACCCCTCCATTCACCAACTGGCCTGCCTCCCTCGTCTTCAAACTCACCCACAACAAGCGGGGCTACTATTTTCTAGATAGTTTTGGCGGCTTTTGGTACGGTGGCCAAAACTTTCCGCTTCTCTCTGCCGGAAGCACTACCGGTTTGGCTGACATGTTGCTAGGTCCCGATGGTATTAGCTATTATCTGCTCAAAACCAACGGCTCCATCATCGGCTGCAATACCGATATATGCACTCTCGGTTTCACTCCTGCGCCGCCCACCAACATTCAGGCCCGCTCCTTTGCCCTGGCTGTAACGACCGATCCCCAGGAGGCTAAGAACGCCCTGGGCGTCTACGTTCTGGATGGCTTTGGCAACGTCTACACTGGCGGCGCGGCGCCGGCCATCAGCAAACCCAGCGGCTTGCCTGTGGCCCAGGACATCTTCGTGCGCATCAAATTAAAGGCGGACGGCAAGGGCTACTATCTGCTGGACAAGTACGGCCGCATCTGGAATGGCGGCAGCGCGCCGGCTCTGGCGCCCAACTATACACCAAAGACCGGCGAAGACTGGGCCAGGGACTTCGAGTTGACCGCCGACGAGAAGGGTTTTTACATGCTGGACAAGGACGGCAAGGTCTACAGCGGCGGCGACGCGCCCGACCTGACCGTCAATATTCCAGCCAGCGGCCCAGGCATCGGCCGGGATTTGGAGTTGGTGGACACCCGCAAGAGCAGTGCACCCAGCGCGAGCTTCACGCCCGATGGCATAGGAATCTTCCACGAGAATGGCGCTACTGGTCCAATCCAGACCACAATCTCTCTGTCCAACCAGGGCGCAACTGCCTTTCAATGGACGGCCTCGGCGGCCTGGCCTACCCCAGTTCGTATGCCTGTGGTTAAAATTACACCGAACTCTGGCACGTTGAATCCGGGCGCAGCGCAGCCCCTAGCCGTGGAAATCTCTGGACTGGATGGCCTATCCAACGGAGTCTATACGGTCGATATTGCGGTCTCAGCCACTGGCGTCACTGGCGGGCCACAGATCAACCGCACAACGAAGCTGACGGTTTTAGTGGTAGACCAAGTCCATTCTGTGAATTTGCCGCAGATCACCCGGTAGCCCGCAGAACCACTGGCCTAGCTGTCCGCAATCCGCACAAGAATAGAGGACGAAAGACGTGCAGCACATCTTTCGTCCTCTATTCTTATGCCCAAATGTGACAAAGTCTCACTGTTTGCGGTACTATTGAGGTGATTATTGTGCGGCGTGTTGGGGTTACTGTTTCTCTATATGGTGTGTTCCTATGGCTGTCTCTGTCCGTTTTCAAAATGTTTCCAAACGTTTCGTTCTGCATACGGGGCGGTCTCGCACCTTGCAAGAACAGATTCAGGATCTGTTTCTGCAGTCGCACAACCGCGTGTTGCCGCAGAAAAACGATTTTTGGGCTTTACAAAACGTTTCGTTTGATGTGGAACAGGGACACACAGTCGGTCTGGTTGGTTCTAATGGCAGCGGCAAAAGTACAGCGCTGAAACTCATCGCGCGCATTCTCGAACCCACCTCCGGCTCGGTCCAAGTGAAGGGCCGGATTTCTGCACTATTGGAGTTGGGCGCGGGTTTTCACCCGGACCTGACCGGACGGGAGAATATCTACCTCAACGGATCGTTGATGGGAATTGGACACAAACGGCTAAATCGGGTGTTCGATGAGATTGTCGACTTCTCCGAACTGGAAAAGTTCATCGATATGCCGGTGAAGCACTTTTCATCCGGGATGTACACACGGCTGGCTTTCGCTGTGGCGATTCACGTGGATCCTGAAGTGCTGCTGGTCGATGAAGTATTGGCGGTAGGGGATGGCGCGTTTCAGCGCAAATGTATGGAAAGCATCGGAAAGCTGCGCCGAGCGGGCGTCACCATTCTCCTCGTCTCCCATGACCTGGAAACAGTCGCCCGGCTCTGTCACACCGCCGTCTGGCTAGACAAAGGGGGGATTCACGCTATCGGAGACGGACAGCTAGTCATCAATGACTACATCGCCCACATTAACGAACAACAGCGCGCGCTCCTGGAGCGCACCCAGAAACAGGGCGAGGAGAAGGAACATGCCGAAGGTCCTGCCGAGCAGAACAATAGCGCCACGAATAGTGCTGACGAAACCGTTACGGTTGCGCCCCTTAAAGAAGCGCAAATCACCCGCATCGAAACGCTGGACCGGGATGGGAACCCAGCCAAAAGCATTCTGACTGGCAATCCTCTTTATATCCGCATTCATTATACGGCCGACCGCCGCATCGACACACCTGTTTTTGGGCTGGCCCTGCACCGGGACGATGGAGCGCACGTCACCGGCCCCAACACCCAAGAAGGCGGCTACCCGATTGAGGCGATTGAAGGGGATGGTTTCATCGATTACTGCCTGGACCGGGTCCCGCTCACCGCTGGCCGCTTCTATATCTCCGCTTCTCTTGTTGATCAGACCTGCACATTCTTCTACGACTATCACCACCAAACCCACTCCTTTGTCGTACAGCCACGTTCCGTCTGGGATCAGCTTGGCGTTGTCAAGTTGGATGGGCAATGGCGTCTACGGCCCTTTGCTTCCCAGAGGCGCAAACCAACACCTTTGCTGGAGACCAGTAAGCCATGATACCACCCGATCTCGACTACGCATTTCTCAAATATATTGGAGTGGATCCTTCAGTTGCAGAGAAAGTTCATCGTTTCTATTTATCCCACCTTGCCGGATATACGCGTATACTCGACCTTGGCGCAGGTATGGGCGGCTTTGTCAAACTCCTGTGTGATGCGGGAAAGGATGCCTATGGGGTTGATTCAGACCCGGGTTGCGTGGCCGAAGCCAGGGCGCTTGGCGTTCCCTTTGTGGACGCTGATATTATTGATCATCTCCGCTCTCTGGAAGAAGGGAGTCTGGATGCCATCTTCTCCGCTCATCTAGTGGAACATCTACCTTACGACATTGCGCTTGATCTGATTCAACTCGCCTATCGGGCGTTACGGCCAGGCGGACGCCTGATTCTCGCTACCCCTGATCCCCGCGGCCTCATCTCCCACCTGGAGTTCTACCACCAACACTTTGGTCACGTAGCCTTCTATCACCCCCAACTCCTCACTTTCTTTATGGACTACTGCGGTTTCCAGCGAACCCAGATCGGCGAAAACCCTGATACCAGCCCGGATCGAATAATGCCGAACCATCCCCTGGCAAAGCTGGCCCCTCCCCTGCCCGCACCCCTAACCTACCGGGAAATCCTACCGCGCCCGCAGTCTTTTTGGCGGCGGCTGGTCTGGGTTCCCAAAATGTGGCTGGTGCGCTGGCTTGTCCGTCCCTATACCGATCGATTGATGGGGCGGCTGGCCCAAGACGAACAATTGCTGGCTGCGTACTCGGCGGCCCTCAACCGGCCCTTTGAATGCTACGCCATCGGTGACAAAGCTGTAGACCCGTGAACGTCCTTTACCACCTGACCGTCCTGCCCCCGCAAATGCCAGAGGCGGAAGCGCTCTCTCAGGAGATAGAGGCTCTGCGCCAAACCTATGCGGGCGATCTGATCTATCTGAATCCCAATCGACAGGCCATTGGCCGCATCCCCCGTATCTGCTTCGGCTTCCACCGTCTGCTCGAAATACGTCGACGAGAAGCCCGGATCGCTCTCCACCACTTCTACAACCCGGATCCTTTCCCCTTTCCTGTTCTGCGTTTTTTGCGCCGCCCAATCGTCTATACCGTCAGCAGTGGGTTGGCGGCCAACCAGCCGATCCCTGCTTTTTTTCGACGCCTTGCCTGGGTAACTGTGCCCGACGAACGCAGCCTGACCCAACTGCGTGCGGCCGGGATTGACAATTCTTCAGTGGTACGGGCCGGTGTGGACATCAGCCGTTTTTCCCACGCGCCCAGACCGACCGGGGATGAGATTCGGCTGTTGATGGGTTCCGCTCCCTGGACGGAAGCCCAGTTTGTCAGCAAAGGCGTGGACGCGCTGCTGGCTGCGGCGCGCCAGGAGCCGCGCCTACATCTGATCTTTCTCTGGCGGGGGGTGTTGTCAGACCAAATGGTGGCCCGCGTGCAGAAATTGGGCATGCAAAAACAGGTGACAGTATTGAATCGACTGGTCGATGTCAACCAGATTCTTGCCGATGTCCATGCGGCCGTTGCGCTGGCGGACGGGCCAGGCATCGTCAAGTCCTACCCCCATTCTCTGTTGGATTCCCTGGCCGCGGGCAAGCCGGTTCTGGTCAGCCGGGCTATCCCTATGGCGGATTATGTAGCGGAGATGGGCTGTGGTGAAGTAGTGGAGGAAATAACAACAGCAGCGATTCTGGGGTCTGTCGAGCGGCTGCTGGCTGCCTATCCAGCGCGCATGGCAGCAGCGCAACGGGTGGGGAAAAAGGACTTCTCCCAGGAGGCAATGGTAGAAAGTTACGGCCGCATCTATCGTTCACTGACCGGGGCTGATTGAGTTCTGCGTCAAGCGATGGCTCCCATCTTTTGCAAGGAGCGGTCGATGGCTGCACCAAAATGGCTGCGATTGAAACGCTGACTGTCTGCCAGCGCATTCCTCGCCATTTCCTGACGCAACGCTTCGTCCCGGATCAGGCGCAAAGTATACTCCCGCAACTCTTCGATTTGGCTCCACAAAAAACCCGTGCGCCCGTGCTCGATAATCTCCGTCTGGCCTCCTTTACGGATTACCACAGGCACACAGCCCGACGCCATCGCCTCCACCGTCGTCACGCCGAAATGCTCCAGTCTGATCGGCTCCCGCTCCTCGTCCTCGCCAAAGCCTGCCGCGTGCCAGTATATCGCGCTGCGGCTGTAGAGATCGACCAATTCGGCAAAGGGCTGGTTGGTGTGGATTTCAATCGGGTATCCCTGGGCGGCCTCACGTACACGTTTCAGATAGTGTTGATGGATCGGATCATCCACCACCCCCCCAGTCAAGTGTAATGTCCAACCCGTTAATCCGTCATCCACCAGTTTTTTGAATGCCTGGATCATCACCAGATGCTTCTTATTGTGGGCCGCCACAAAAAAACGACCCACGCTGAGAATCACCTGTTCTTTGGCCACCGGACGAAACGACTCCACCTCGACCATTGGGTAAACGACATCGCTGGAACGGTTCCAATAATTTTCGATCCAGCCCTGGGTGAAGATCGAGTTGGCCCAGATGGCATCATACGTGTCCACCTGTGCCAGAAAGTTATCGGCGGGCACGTGTTGAAGCCGATCACGCCAACCCGGCAATAGCTTCTCGAAAAGTTGGCGAAAGATGAATGCTCTCGGGTGATTGATCTGGAAATTCACCAAGCGGAGATAGGGCAGGTCTCGCGAAGTAGCGGCAGTGCGTCCTGGAGTGGAAGTCGGAATTTCATCACTCTCAAATCGGATACGATACGATCTCCGGAACTGCTTTGGAAAATCGAGTCGAAACGATTGTGCGGCTTGCGGCGACAGAATAATGTCATGCAAGGGACGGTCATCCAGGCCTATTTTCACCTTTCGCTCTTGGGTAGTGGGATTCAACAGGGAAAAGGTAGCTTCCAGTGCAGCAAAACTGGGTGCAATCTCCATTTCTGCATCCTCAGTTAACAGTCGCACGCCTTGACCGCTATCATACTCAGGCTCGAATATTCCAACCGTTGCCAACTCTACAGCAAGCCAACCGTTGAGCAGTTTTGCTACTGTACGTCGGATACGCGCAGTGACTCCCAGGTGGTATTGTGTGGGGAAAAAGATGAGCAGCGCACCGTACCTGGCCTGACACGGAATGTAGTAGTTATGGAGTGCATTGACGAACAGATCGTATTCCTGGGTAAGCGAAGCCAGCTGGACAACCGACTGTGTGGGAACAAAGCGCAGGTTAACCCGTGACATATCAAGCGTCAGATGGCGCGTGATGGCAGAAGCCCCTAACGGGGTATGGGTGATTACCTCGACCTGATGACGACGACTCAGGTGTTCCGCAATCGCCAAAGCGTGACGATTCCCGCCCCCCAGGGATGTCAGTTGTCGGATGTAAACGCCTACGCGCATCTCTTGCCTTCACACTTTCCGGTCTACTGGTTCAGCGTCCTGTTTTTGGGCCAGACGGAAGCGCGTCCATAGCTGCATCTATCTGCCTGCCAAAATTGGGCAGGTCGAAGTGGCGGCTTCGGATCTGCGCCGCTGCGGACACGGCCGCATACAATTCTTCATCCTCAATCAATTGTCGGGTGTAGCCCTGCAATTCGTCCAAAGTCTGCCAAACGAACCCACTCTGGCCGTGCTCAACGATCTCTGGCTGGCCGCCTTTGCCGATCACTACCGGCGCGCACCCCGCGGCCATAGCCTCCACTGTCGTCATGCCGAAATGTTCAAACTTGTCCGGCTGGTGAGCTTCGTCCTCCCCATAACCCGCCGCGTGCCAATAAATGGCGCTCTCTCCGTAGAGCCTCAGCAATTCTTCCCTGGGTCTGTTTGTGTGGATGTGGATGGGATACCTTTGGGCCGCCTCCTGGACTGTGCGCAGATACGCCTGGTGTATGGGATTGTCGATAGCCTCACCGGCCAGATGCAACTCCCACCCTTCCAGCCCCTGGTGGCACATCGCTTTGAATGCCTCAATCATCACCAGATGCTTTTTGTTATGGAATGCAACGAAAAAGCGCCCTACGCTGAGAATCCGCTTTTTCTTGGGCAATGGCGGCAAGTCATCCACCACAACCGGAGGGTAGATGATTTTGCTCTCCCGCTGCCAATAGGCAAGCGTCCAGCGCCGTGTAAATTCGGAGATCGACCACACGTCGTCGTAACTTTGAATGCGTGTGGCCGCGTCGCCTGGCACTGGATTGAGCAGCCGATCCCGCCAATGGGGCAGCCAGTTCTCGAAGAGCTGGCGATAGACCCGGTAGGCGGGGTGGGAGAGGTGAAAGTCGGTCACGGCCAGATGGGGGAAGCTGTCTCCGGAGAGAGATTGCAGCGAGAAGCGCTCTTGTGTAGGAGCGCCGTCGATTTTGAGGTGCAACTGGTGGGCAGGACCTGCCACGCTACCCGTAATCGCTATGTGGCAGAGGGGTGATCTGCCCGCACCCGGCACCGCCACGCGCTGAACGTGTTGACCGTCCAGCCAAACGTCCACGGCTCGGTCGGCGCTGGACAGGTTACGTACCCGGAAGGCCGCGCTGTAGGGCAGGGGAGCGGATGCCAGACGAATCTCGGCGTGCGCGGCGAGCAGTTGTATCCTATCCGGGCCCAGGTGTTCTTCGCCGAAGAACCCGTCCTGCAACGTGTAGGGAATGAGACGCCGTTCCAACCACTGGGCAGTCCCGCGCCGCAGCCGCCCCATCGGGCCAAAGCGCACGGGCATAGGAAAGAGCACCAACAGCACGCCGCGCCGTGCGCGACAGGGCATCAACACATTGTGCAGCCGATTGATAAAGAGGTCGTATTCGCCTGTCAGCGCCGCCAACTTATCTTCTGGCAGTGCGGGGACAACCCGCAGATGGATGCGCGACAGGTCCAGGCCGAATTGGGGTAGAGTCTGGGACGCGCCGTAGGGTGTGTGTGTAATAAGCTCCACGTCGTGCTGCTGGCTGAGGTGCTCTGCGATGGAAAGCGTATGTCTATTCCCTCCGCCCACCGAAATCAATTGTCTGCAATAGAGGCCAATTTTCATTGGGTTCGAGTCTCTGATTTCACGGAGAAGGTTGGATTTGAAAGACCCACGCACATTCGTCCTGATGCGCCACTTCCAATTGGGGATAGGTCGCAAGCACCTCGCCACGCAAAGGGAGGCTGAACGGATTCTCCATACAGCCGACATAGACGTAGGATACGCCTGTCCGTGCCAATTCTTCCGCCGCGGCCGGGTCCTGGACCAATGATTGCGCCAGTTGAGAGAGGGCGGTCACTTCTTGGCGATAGGCTTTCGTCCCCAGACTGGATAGCATTGAACCGGTGTTGGTCTTTCTGCCAGTAAAATAGGGAATCCAATACCCCGCGTCGCTGCCGTGGGGCAGGGTAGGAAGCCAGAAATGGGTATTGATGGCAAAACGCGCATCTTCCGGGGTGTTTTGCCGAATCCATTCCATTGCCCGCACATCGGCAGGTGTCACAAAATAGCGATTGGGTTCTACTTCGGTCAGCCGCACGTGGCTGGCGAGAAAGCCCAAAACCAACACACCAGCCCAGACCACAGGCAATACTTTTTCCTGCCTGTGCATACCCAGGCGATCCAGCAAATCCTGTGCCACAATTCCAATCACCAGCCCGACAGGAATGTAAAAGAGAAGATAGATCGCACCCAAATTGGTCACATTCAGGAGTGGGATGCCCAGACGATAGGTGTTGCCCAGCGCAAAAAGGGCGGCCAGCCAGAGGGTAATCCCCCAAACCAACCGGTTGCGCAACAGAATCCCCAGCACCAGCGCGCCGATTCCTGTCCAGAGCAAAAGCGGATGGGCCACCAGATAGGGGATCGATTCGGCGGCAAAGTTAAAATAGACAGAGCGAACCCCGGTAGATGGCACTACCTGTCGCCCGAAGCCGCGGGTGGAGACGTAATAGGAGATGGCCGGTGTAAGAGCAGGCATGACAAAAAATAGCGAAGATGCGCCTACACCAGCCGCGGCCAGAAAAGTAGCACGCAAGCGACCACTGCCCGCGGCCAGGAATAGCTCCCACAGGACTGTGCCAGCAATCAGGAATAACAAAAAGAAAGCAACCCGAAAATGGATGAGAAAGATGCTGGCAATGAGCGCGCCGGCAAAGCCAATCTGCCAGAGAACGTGCCGGCGGGGAAGCGGTTGTTTTTGCCGCCAGGCTGAGAGAAAATCCCACAATACAATCCAGGCAATGGGCAAAATTACCTGTCCGGCAAGCTGGGTAAAGCGCCCCCAATTGACATAGAAAGCCGGCTGATGGGAGTATAGACCGACGACTGCTGCCGCCAGCAGAGCACCTGTGCGCCCAACCCGTCGATCCAGCACCAGATAGACGCCAATGCCACACAATCCATTCAAAATCTGGGCTGTCCACAACAGGGCAATGTGTGCGGGCACCCGGGCCAGCCACATGACTGGTGCGGTAATCGCATAGAGTCCGAGATGGTATTGATCGAGGGAGATCGGTTCGTAGGGTTCCAGGGTTGCGGGCAGGCGGCCCTGAATCGCGGTCAGTTTGGTGAGGAGTGTGTGGTGGAGTGAATCCGACCAGGCGGGGAAGGGGTGATCCCGTAAGACCCAAAGGCGGATGAAAATTGTTGCGCCGATGACGGCCACCGCCAACCACTCGACACGATCCAAGCGTACCAGATCGGGCAGATGTTTGCGTAGCAGCCAAACGGATGTCAGTAACATCACTGCCAGTACCGCCGCCAGCTTATAGGGGCCAAGCGGCAGAAACGAACGCACCCCATAGAAAAGAATCGGATAGAAGGCAATGCTCAGACCGACGGCGATAATCCAGCGCTGTAATCCTGTCCAGGATTTCCACAGACCGGAGATCGCCAAAAGAAACCAGCCCGGCAGCAAAAGCAGTAGAGCCAGAACGCCCAACACACGTATTGTCGTAACTGTGTCCATCGCCTACAATACCTTTGCCCGGCTGTCCGTGTTAATTATGATTGATAGTGGAGGGGAGCAATCTGTGTCAGATTGTAACTCCTCACCCCCTTCCAACCTCCCCCACAGTGGGGGAGGAATCGATCCAGTTCCCTCCCTGGAATGGGGAGGAGTAGGGTGGGGTGGCTGAACAGATGTGTCAGATTCTATGGGAAAAGCACTAAGCAAACGAAGTTTAGTAAACCACACGGCAGATGATTTGGCTAAATCATCGAATACTGCGTATGATTCCACTTCCCGAACCAGCCTTCGTTGCGCCGGCAGACCCCTGTGACGGACAGTAGACCGTTGAGATTCGTATGAATAGCCCTTCCTTAAAATGGCAAGCACGCATAGGCCAGGCACTCTTCACAGCCGCACGCCCATTTTTACAGCGATTCCCCCACGCGACCGCCTTCTACCGCTATCTGCGGGAGGGCTATCCCCTCTTTGCCCAGCCAAAGCAGACACCCCTGGGCTTTTGGCTGGCAGGGGACGCCCGGATGGAGAGCGGCAGCTATGAAAAAAGGGAGGTGGGCATTGTCGAGAATTGCCTTGCCACTGTGGACGTGTTTATCAACATCGGTGCCAATATCGGCTATTATTGCTGCCTGGCCCTGGCACGCAACAAACCGACAGTCGCTTTTGAACCCCTGGACGCCAACCTGAAACTCCTCTACAAAAATATCGCAGCCAACGGCTGGCAAGATCGGATCGAGATTTTTCCGCTTGCCCTCAGCAATCGTACTGGCTTACTCGAACTCTACGGCGGACACACGGGCGCATCCCTGATCGAAGGCTGGGCAGGCACACCCGACCATCACCGCCGCCTGGTGGCCGTTGTCGGCCACGGT
>JAANMY010003703.1_pt1 | contig 12383 bp, 9 predicted proteins | sample 7279691 | NCBI WGS metagenome assembly JAANMY01 (sample SAMN14094543, study PRJNA606508) | bioreactor metagenome | isolation source: A lab-scale SPAN reactor treating ammonium-rich wastewater day 388 | place: Ireland: Galway | collected 2018-02-07
GGGTCCGCGTTCCGCCGGATGAACTCGTCCGCATCCAACCCGTCGATCTTCGGCGGGCGTGGCACCCGCTTCTGCTTCCCGTTGATGAAGAGGATCATGGTCTCCTTGCGCCGGCGCTTCCGCGCCCGGCGCTGCTCCCCCGTCAGCTTCCGCTTGGGTTTCTTGGCCATGGCGAGAGCCTTACGATGAGAGAAGCGCGCGGAATCCCGCCTCGGCGAACTGCGCGTCGCTCGTCAGCGCATCCCGCAGGCGCAACTCGCGCATGACCACGAAGCTCGTGCAGTCCGTGAAAGAATACGCGTGATCGGCATGCCGCCGGAAGAATGCCTTCGCCGCCGCGAAGCGCTCGGGCCCGATCCATTCGATCCCGAACCCCTCGCTGCTCTCGACGATCTCCAGAAGTCTCAACGCGGCATTACTGCCACGCCTTGCCTTCGCGAGGGTGAGCGATTCGTCCAATACATAGTCCGTCAGGATCAGCCTCCCTCCTTCGCGCAGGAATCTCTCCACACACTCCCGCGCCTTCGCGCGGTCCGCGTCCCTGTGGTCCGCCAGCGAGTAAAGCCCCGACGAATCCAGAAAAACGTCACGCGCCATAGAAAATCCGGTCGATCTCCGCGTTCGTCAGCTTGCCGCCCGGCCCGTCGAAACCGAAAGCGTCCAGATTCAGCAGCGGATCGTCCGGCGACAGCGCCCCCGCCTTGCCCTTCGGCAAAGGCACCACCATCGCCACCGGCCTCCCCGCCCAAGCCACTGTGATCCGCGCCCCCTTCTCCACCCGCGCCAGCAGCTTCAAGAAATGCGTCTTCGCCTCGTGCACGTTGACCGTCATCGGGTCCATGACGCCGCCTTAGTCCATGTTCTTAGTCCGGTCAAGACCCGGCGTTCAGTTTCCTCGGCATCCTCCCTCGAACTCCGGATTCCGTTCCTTCAGGTCATCGAGCGTATACGCGGGCTCGTCTGGGCCGTAGCACCAAGCGAGGGACTGCGCGCTCAGCCGCCTTTCCATTCTCCATTTTCAATTTTCACTCGGCGGCTCCTCCCTCATGATCAGATGCGAACCCTGCGATTCGAGCGCGAGCTGCCGGCGAATCCGTCGCACCTCGGCAACAATCGGGTCCTCCGGCAAGAACTCGCCAGCTGGTGGCGGGGGCGGAAGCCCCGCGATCCGCTTCGCCTGCTCGTCGAGCGAACGCCCCAGATCCCCGACCAGTGGAAGGCCCGGCAGGTCCTGGCACTGCTTCGCTATCAGATCCCCACATATCGCCCGCGGGTCCCAACCAAACCGCCGCCCCAGGCCCTCCTTCACATCCAGCATCTCGGCAAGAATCGAATCCGTCTTCATCACTCAAAAGGTCCCATCAATTGCTGTGGTGTGCAAACCTCGGGCAAACGCCACCCGGCCGCAACGGCCTCCCTGTGCAAACGCCGCAGGATCTGCGCGTTGGCCAGATGACGGAAGTTCCATGTCAGCAAGAAGTCCATCCCGGCGCACGCCGCCACTGCCAGATGCACCGCGTCGGCAGCAGCTTGCTTCGGCATCGCGCCCGTGCTGAGGAAAGCGGCGGACAATTCGCCCGCCTGCTCCGTGATGGCCAGCCGTCCCATGCCTTCGAGCGCCTTGATCCGCCTCCGTGCCTCGTCCAGATCGCCCGCCCGCGCCTCTTCCGCCACCGCCTCCGAAATGAAACACGCATACCACGGCCGCCGATGCTCCCACCACAACCGCGTCAGCTCCTGCCGCAAGCTTGTCACCACGTCGCCGCTCCTAGCCGCCACCAGGTAGCTCACAACCGTCGTCTCGATGTACACCGTCTCCATCGCTCAATCCACCGCCGTCCCCGCACTCCCGGCCTCTCGATTCTCCATTCTCAATTTTCACTTTTCCATTGCTTGGACCGGCACGAACAGCCCAAGGCCGAAGCGGGCGATTCAAAATACTGCGAAAGCCGGTGAGAAATTAATGTAATCGCCGTTCGACACTAGCCGAGCCCGGTAGGCGACTCGCACCCCCATAAGGCGAAGCGGCACTCCTGGATTCTGGGCAACGAGCGCTTTGTGTCCGATCAAGGAACGAATCGTATCTGGCGCAAGAGGAGCTGACCAGATCGGCCATGTGAAGAATGAGGTCTCTGAACTCTCCACCCATGCTGTGGTGGCGCTTCCCCGCCGGGTCAATGCACAAGGGAATAGGCTGAGCGCGCGATACGCCAGAAGATTGGCCATCCACTCGCTACGACTCTTGTTGTCGTACGCCGTAGGGTCTCGGTCCAACAGAGCATAACGACGGTCTTCGACCGGATCGAAGCGCAGGGACAACCTCTCATCCTTGCGCTGCCATGGTTCAAAGAGGGTGGCCTTCAACCTTTCGGGAGTCGCGAGGAGCATCAGTTGTCGGACAGTTTCGAGAAACGCCAAGCGGCCAGACGAATCCACCAGATCGAACGGTGTCCGCGAACAACGATCTCTTCCTGCGCTCTCAACGGCTAGGGCGGCTAGCATTGCGCACGCGGACACTCCAAACTCCTCGTCCCCCAAGAATGCCTTCGCTTTTGTCCGGTATTCGTCCGAATCGAGATCCACTTTCTTTCCGATCGAAAGTTCATGCCGCGGCACCGCGGCGCTAAGCTTCTCGAGAAATGCTGCCCGAAGAGAACGCCGCTCCTCTTCCAAGGGCTGGACATCTTTCGCGTATGCCGCCTTGCGCTCTTTGCCACGGAGAGATCGTTTCTTGAACGCATCCTTTGCCTTCTTCAGGCGAGTCGCTGCGGCATCAAACTCCTTCTGTGCCGCTGCGCGAGCGGTCTCCGCATCGGCGGACACTTCGCGTCCACGCAGGGCCACACAAAGTGTGGTGCATATGGCATCGGGATCGTCCAGCCCCGACAAGAATGGCTGCCATACCGCGCCGCAGTTCCATCCCAATTTCGTTTGCCCCTGTCCAGCTTCCACCAGTGACACGAGCGTGCCGAGCGCGGCCAGGAACCCGAGTGGATTTGCGCCGTCGAGCGCGGGGAGAGCAAGTCTGTGAGGGGGAGTGCTCATTTCTGTGGTTCTCTGGGATGCGCGCTCGCGTACCAATCGGCGAGGCGGAGAATGGCTTCGCGGTAGGCGAGTCCCCACCAACCGAGGCGGCGCACGAGCATCCAGAAGCGGTCGGTGACGGCAGAGTCGAGGCGGTGCGGGGGAACGAGCGCCTCCCGCTGTTCGGCGGAAAGCTCGACCGCCATGCCATCGAGTCGACCGGTTACTGCTGGGGGACCGAGGTCCTCGCAAACCGGCGCAAAGGGGCGCGCATGGCCGTGATGGCTGGCGATGAGATGGAGCACCAAGTCGCGATCCTCGAACGAAATCTCACCAACGGAGAACCGGTCGGCGAGCTGGAGCGAAAGCATTTCGTGCCGGAAGCCGGAAGGCAACGTCACCGCTGCGGCAATGGCCTGTGACCGTCCGCGAGAGCTCCGCTTGCGGGGCGACTTCGCGAGCGGTTCGGTGCCCTCGTCTGGCGCACCCCCGCGCAACAACGATTGGAAACGCAGGTCCAGTTTCCCCGCGTCGTGCCATCGCCCGGCGACACGCCCAACCGTGGCGGCGTCATCGCCGAGGCACGCGCGGCCCAAATCCTCAGCGATGCCGGCGACCTGCGCGCCATGTTCTGCCAGAAGGATTTCGTCTGCCGCCTCACTGGGCGCGTCATCCTCGTCCGCGAAGAAGTCGACATCATCGGAGACCGGTTGTGCCAGTCGCGCGCGGAGGATGATGCCCCCTCCGGGGTGTTGCGCGATGTCGCCGAATCGGAATGCCTCGGTCTCGAGAAAGAGATGTTGCAGCCAATCCGGAAGCGGCGGCGTGGATTCATCCTCAGGCATCCAGTTGACAACGCGCGACAACGCGTCGCGCAACTCATCCGCGGTCCACGCATCGCCCTCGATCAATTCGATGAGGTCTCGCAGCGCCGGGCAACCCTGTTCACGCAGCCACGGAGCGAGCGCCTCGCGGTGGATGCGGAGCATTGCGGTTTTTCCGGCCTGAATTAACGCCAGTTCCCACACGTCCAGATGTTGCGTGCCGAAACCACGCTCGCACAATGCCTGGCCGAGTTTCCTCACGCGCGCCACGCCGAGGGCATCGCGCGGCGCGGGCAGGACGATGATGCTATCGGGGAGAATCTCGCCAGGGTTGCGAGACACCAGCGAGTCTTCGCGACCGCGATAAACGAGAAACGGTGAAGAACGATCGTGGTTCGCGGCGCTCTCTTCGCTTTCGGTGCCGCCTTCGACGTCGCCCACCGTATCTCGGTCATCGTGGTCGCCCAGCCACGCGCGGAAGCCGTGCAGCGGGACGGAAAACAACTCGCCAGTGACTGGCGGGCAGAGACTTAGGATCTCTGTCCAATCATCCGACCGGCAGGGATCGAGGTCACAGCGAAACACCACGCGCACTTCGGGCGTCCCGCGGCCTTTGCCATGGAGGAAGACGCTGACGTCCGGATCAGGATGCGGAAGTGGTGAGGTCTGACACAGCAAATCAAGGTGAGCGGGAAGCAGCACCGGCGCGTCGGGGGCAGGTGCAAGGAGCTGGGCCAGTTCCTCCTCAGCCGGGAGAAGGGCGCGCAAGGCTTCGAAGCCGAAATCCACGCTTCGGGATTCCTTGCCCTTCTCAACGTGCTCGGTGGCGGCCTTGTCCCAAAGAAACTCCCAAGTCGCACGCAACGCCTCGCCGTAGATGGGATCGCCCTCTTTCAGTGCAGACTCGGCGGCGAAGACAAAGGCGCGCGACGTCTCCCGATTGCCCAATCGCGCGAGGCGACCGAAGCGCTGGCGAAGCGCGTCGAGGCTGGCGCACTCGGTGACGAGCGCATCGAAACTGAAGTCCGCGCCAACTTCGAGGCATTGCGTGCTGACGAGGATGAGCGGGCGATCGATCTGTTGGGGCTCAGAGGCGCGGAGGCGCCGGTGCAACGGGGCTTCGTTGCCGACGAGGAAATCGCGCTCGACGGGACGAATGCGCCCCGTGAGGAGTTCGACGTCGAATGCCGAGTTTGATCTGGCTCGGAGCGCATCGGCGACTTCCGCGGCGCGAGCCACGCGGTTGACGATCACCCCAACGCGCAACGTCCCATCGGCGGCCAACTTTTCGGCGGCATCCGCGATATGTTTCGTCAACGCTGCCTCGTCTTTCACGGATATCAATATAGCGCGCTTCGATGCGGTCAGCCGCGCTTGCAGGACATGATGCTTCAGAGCTTCCTTTCGTTCGTCCTCATTTCCGGGGAAAACTTCCACTGGTTCCTCGTCGTCTTCGCCCGGTGGGGTCGCGGAAAGGACCGCGACGTGAAACGGTGTGGAGTTCGGAGTTTCAGACCACTTTGGCCCGCGGAACATCTTCACCGCACGGAGGGTTTGCAGGAACGGCACCGCGCAGTGCGCTTCGTCCAAGAGAATAAGGCTGTCGTTCCCGGCAAGCCCGGCGTAAATGGGCGCGGTGAGCGCGCTGTGCCCGTAGCCGCGAAAGAGAAGCCGCGAGCCGAGCTGGTCGACGGTGCTGGTGATAACGGCGGCCTGCGACGGAATCCGCGCCCACTGGTCATCGCGCAGCACACCGCCCCGCAACCGGCCCACGGCCAGCGGTCGCCTGTTCGAGGAGATGCCGCGTAATTTCAAGAGGCGCTCCGTGATGGCTTGCAACGCGGGCTCGGCAGGATCTTCGAGCTTCATCGCCAACCTTTCCGCTCGCTCGAATGCTTGATCCACCACGATGCGCCGGTCAACGACGAACCAGATGCGCCGCGCGGCAGTGCGCTGCCCCGGTGGCGCGTCCGCCTGTGCCGCCAGCGCATATACCGCGATGTCAAGGCACGCGGTCTTGCCGCTGGCCGTCGGCAGGTCGATCGCGTCGGGCCAGCGGCTGGTGAGGACCCGCTCGGCGAGCATTTGCTGCCAAGGGAACGGCTCGATGTCCTGGCCCCAGAGGGCCCTAAAGAAATCGCGAAAAGTCGGCATCATGTGCTGCATGGCTGACTCACTGTCGCTCGCCGACGCCGGCCCGCGGGGCGTGGTATCCGAAGATCTCGAGCTTGGCTTGGAGCACGGCATCGAGCCGGGGCCTGTCTTGCGGGTATATCGAGATGATGCGTTTTCCCTCTTGCTGATAAAGCTGCTGCTTCTTGAGCATGCCGATCTTATAGTCGGCGGTATCCATGCCCCAGTACTCGATGTAGATGTCTAGTTCGGGCAGGTAGAAGTCGGGCCGGATGGCATGACCGCCGAGGATGCGGTAACGCTCGTCGTAGCGGTAGACGATGTTGTGGGCGGCAAGCCAGTCAGCGATCAGACGCTCGCCGTCCGATTGGACGAGCGTACCGGCCCTGGCGACGATGGTCTTGTTGATCTCGACCTTGGTGTCGAAGTTGCGGCGCGCAAGAAAGACTTCGTCGAAGCAAGCGTTGCAGAACGTGCGCTGGAAGGCCTGCCGGCTGCGCGTGTGCTCGTCCGGCGAGACCGGACGACCGCAACGCGCGCAGCGGCGGACCGCGTCGGCCTCTGCCTGACGGACGGCTTCACGGATGGCCTCAGAGGCCGAATGGGCCGCCCGGCGCACGTAATCCTTTGCCCTGTCGTTGGCGGCGCAGTCATCGAGATCGGCGAGATGAGCTTGGGCGGCAGCACCGTAGCACTTGAGCGCTTTCAGCGCGTATTGTTGTGTTTGCGGGTGGGAGTCGTGCAGCGCGACCGGCAGCAGAGCGGGCACGGCCGTTTGCGGATCCGCGCCGAATCCGGCCAGCTTGCCGATTGCGGAGGCGGCCAGCCTTCGAACCTCGGAGGAGGGGAAACCGAGCAGCCGGACGAGTTCTGGGAGAGCGGAAGGGTCGTCGCCGCGACCAAGCTCAAGCGCGCGCTGCACCGCGCGGTGATGCGTGTCTCGATCCAATGGAGTCTTCATGGCGACGAAGGCTAAACAGCGTCGGCGAGCGAAAGTGAGTCAGCGTAGCCAGCCATCGGCCGGAAAAGACCGTAACCCCGGTAACGCCCCGCACCGATCAGGATCGGACCACACACCGGTTCATCGAAAATCAGGATGGCGTGGGTGTGCCGCCGCTCGCTGCCGTCTTTGCGCCGAAGACGCGGGAAAGCGTGCGCCGGGGGTACGCCGAGGTGTGCCGAAACGGGCGTAACGACAACCTCGCACGGAGGCGGCAACCCGATGCGAACGCAACCTTCGCGAATCATTTCGGCCACTTCGGCGAGGTAGTCGCCCTTTTCCTTGGACTTCGGGTGGTGGTCGTAGGCCACGGGTGTGACGGTAATCCAATGCGATGTCCCCGCGGGGTGCGCCGTCCAAGTTGCGGGCCGCAGCGTTTCCAGAGGGCGGGCCATCGCGACGGGCTGCACGTCCCACGCGCCCAGTCGTCCGAGCACAAGACCGTTCTTCGGGGCGCAGATCTTCGCGGCAGCGCGCAGTACTTCGGCCCGCATCCCGGGATCCACCTCTGCCGGCAACGCGAGCGCGATTCCCGGCAGCCGACCGTCAGCGTGCGGATGGCTCACAAAAGCGAGCGGAAGGAAGGCAACGTGTGCGGTTTGCAGCGGCGAGTTGTCCGGCGAGTGCCCGGTCAGCACGCTCAAGGCTTCCGGGCTGACTGCCATTTCCGCCGCGTGTTTCGTGAGGGCTGCGCGCCAGCGGTCTGTGAGCGCCAGGGTGCAGGCAAGGTCGAGATGCCGATACGGTCCGTCTCTTCGTTCCAGCGCGAAGACCACAAGATGCGGGCTGAAGACGCTGCCCTTTGCGTGAAGCGCAGCGGTCTCTTCGCCGGAGAGCGCATAACCGGCATAGGTCGAAATGCGCGGACGATGCTGTGGTGGCTCGCCGTGCGGGAACGTGTCGGCGAGCTTTTTTTTTGCGGCGGTCCTCGCCTTGGGCGTCGGTGCCTCCTCGACGGCCAGCAGCATCGCGACGTATCGCGCCACGGCTTCGCCGTTGAAGGTCGGTTCGAGAACTCTTTCGAGAGTCCCTTCACGCGGAACGCGCAGCATGTGCGTCGCACGCGCTTCATCCACGCGCCAATGCTGAAGCCCATCGGGGACGGCATCCGCCAGCCACATTTGAACGAGCGAAGTGGAATGCCCGACGCGCGTGACTTTCCCACAGAGGGATTCGAGGGCTGCGCGCACGTCTGGCGTCGGTTCGACCTCCGGCCAGTGGAACACGACGGTGTCGCTCGCGAGCGAGGCCCGAGCGAAAGTGCGCGGTTGGCGGTCGCGGGTGAGCGGCAACGTGTGTATCAACGATTTTGAAGGTCCGGCCTTATCATTCACCGGGACGAACTGGGTGACGGTCTGGCACGGCGCGGCCTCCGGCGCAAATATATCCGGTGGTTGGGGCAGCGCTTCAAGCCAGAGCAGGGCGGCTCGTTCCTCTGGTCTCGCGTCGGTCTGATGATGCGCCGCGACCATTGCCATGAACACACGCGCCGGATGCGGCGGCCATTCGACGCGGGCGTGTTCGCCGTGCGAGCCGACGGCAATCCCTTGCAGGTAGCGGAGGGCGAGGGCGAGCATATTATTCCGATTCCTCGCCCCCCGCCTTGTCTAAATCCTGACTCTTGCGAACCAAATCCACGAGCTTCTGCTGCGGAACAAGCGGGACGGGAGTTTCTTCCCATCCCAATCCTGAATCCTTCGCAGTCTGCACTGCCGCATCGAGCAACTCAATCGCGCCGTCTCCGGTGAGTGAAAATCTTTTCGCTTCCCTGCCCGGTTTTTCCAGCAGCTCCCACTGCATCTCGTCGTCCGGCCAAAGCAGGCATCGCGAGCGAAGCCCCATGCCTAGCTCGAAGGCAAGCGTCGCCGCACAAAGCCCCAATGCAGCGAGCACGACGCGCCCGGCATCCTCAGCTGCGGTTTTGCGTTCGGCGAATGCTTCATCAGGCTCGGCGCTCTTCTTGCTGACGGGAAGCCGGAGCCGACGCAGGACGATGAGCGAGAGCGTAGTCAGTTGCTCAGCGTACTCGATGGAGGCACCGCCTGCCGCGATCTGCGATTTTCGCGCTTCGAGCTGTCGAAGGGCATCCGGGCTATCAAGGCGCAGGTTCAAACTCGCCTTCGTCAATTGCTGGACTTTAAGTTGATCCGGCCCGCATGCGCCGTCTCCGTATTCTGCGAACGACGGCGTGACGTTTCCTAGATTTGCGTTCGAGACTTTTCCTTTCTTCTGCCCTTTTCCGAGATGGATTGGCTTCCCACTCGCATCTTTCTTTGCCACGGCGCGGCTGAGCGTCCAAGTTCCGTCGATGCCCTCAAAAACTTCGATGCCTTCGGTCTTGGTAATCAATGGATCAATCCGGCTTGCTGTCTTGATCCCGAAAGTCGCCCCGACGCCGATCACCTCCGATACCATCGCCCGCTCGAACTTTGCGCCGAGGCCGCCTTTTGGCCCTGTCGAGTCCCACATGCCGAAAATGAGCGCCGTCGGGCAGAGTTGATAGAGCGCGGTCGCGTTCTGCTGATTGACTGTATTCAAGGTCTTTCCCTTGTCCGACTCGCGAAACTCGACTCCGGCCTCTGTCTGGCTATCGCGCAAAATGGCGTCGGCCAGCCGATGCGGCACCTGCAGGCTGGAGATTGTGCCCACGTCATTAATGAGGCGCTCCTCCGCCGGCTTGTTGCCCGTCGGGGACCAAGCGGAGAAGTCCACTTTGACCACAGGGATTTTGATGCGGCCGCCATCGAGCGCCTCCTGGAGGGCCAGCTCCATCCGATTCGCCTGCGATTGCACGGTGTCAAGCACGACACAGGTCACGGGTTCGGCCCTTCCAGGAATGCGCCGTTGTTCGACGGCATAAACGGCTCCGGCGAAGGTTGGCGGAAACACCTTGTCGCCCTCGCCCCCCGCGGGTTGCAAACGGCGGCGGCACCGGAAAGCCGCTGCCGAACCGGTGATCGCGGCCTTGAGGTCCTCGAGGGTCAGGGACTTGGGTTGCTTTTCATCGCTCATAATGACTCCATTCTGTTGCTGTTGGTCTTGAAGTTGAGGATCGCGTGAACTTGGGCGCGGCCAGACAACTCAGCCGACACTGCCACGCGAACGGGGGGTGTGCCGTCGCCGCTTCAAAGAAACCCCGGAACTCTGGCTTGTCGCCGCGGGAACCCATAGTCAAAACCGTTGGCATCGTATCGGTCGTGGGTTTGGTGTCACGGGAAAAGGGTTTTTGGGGACTTGGTTCGGGGTACGAGGTTCTGGATACTGGGCACGAGGTTCGGATGCCGCGCCGCGGCTTGGGGGGGTTTGATAATGGCGTCGCCTGATTCGTGTCCATCCGTGTGCATCCGTGGTTATCTCACGTCCTGCGACCAATCTGCGGCAGGGGGTGGGACACTGGCGGTACGAGGGGAAGGAAAGCTCGGGGGGCCGACGGGGGGGATGGGAACGCCGATCTTCGCTGATCGCCGACTATTTTCGCCCTCATTAGCGCTGATCAGCGCAGATCAGCGTTCCCCCATCCCGTCGTTCTCAGTGGGGTCTTCCATCCGGGCCGAGAGCGGCGGTGTTTTTCTCTCGAAAACGGCATCCGGCGCGGGGAACATCGCGGCCGCATGCAACTCCATCCCATCGACTGGGTGATCGTGGTGGCCTCGCTGCTGCTGTGTTTCGTGCCGGCGCTCTTTTTCGGGAAGCGTGCGGGGAAGAGCACGGCGGAGTTCTTTGTCTCCGGGAGGTCGGTGCCGTGGTGGCTGGCGGGGCTCTCGATGGTGGCGACGACCTTCAGCAGCGACACGCCGAATCTTGTGACGGACATCGTGCGGCGGCAGGGGGTGGCGGGCAACTGGTGCTGGTGGGCCTTTGCGCTGACCGGGGTCTCGACGGTTTTCTTCTACGCGCGGCTGTGGCGGCGCTCGGAGGTGATGACGGACCTAGAATTTTACGAGATCCGGTATTCGGGCAAGGCGGCGGGCGTGGTGCGCGGGTTCCGGGCCGTCTATCTGGGCCTGTTTTTCAACTGCGTGATCATCGCGGCGGTGAACATGGCGGCGTGCAAGATCGCCAACATCCTGTTCGGGATGCCGCGGTGGCAGACGCTCCTGTTCGTGGGGGTGCTGAACGTCATCTTCGCGGCGCACTCGGGGCTCTGGGGCGTGCTGGTGATCGACATGATCCAGTTCTTCCTGATGATGACCGCGGCGGTGGCGGCGGCGTATTTCGCGCTCGATCAGGTGGGTGGCCTGGGGGCGATGGTGGAGAGGCTATCGGCGCCGATGCCGACCCCGGACGGCAAGGCGGTGATCCACTATCTGAACTTCCTGCCGGATTTCGGCAGCGGCTGGGATCTGGCGCTGGCGGTGTTCATCATGCCGATCGCGGTGCAATGGTGGGCGACGTGGTACCCGGGCGCCGAACCGGGCGGCGGAAGCTTCATCGCCCAGCGGATGCTGGCCTCGAAGTCGGAGAAGGACTCCCTCGGGGCGGTCCTCTTCTTCAACCTCGCGCATTACGTGCTGCGCCCGTGGCCATGGCTGATCGTGGCGCTATGCTCCCTCATCGTCTTCCCGAACCTCTCCGACATCCGGGTGGCATTCCCGGATCTCGACCCCGCGCTCATGGGCCACGACATCGCGTACCCCGCCATGCTGAAGTTCATGCCCGCCGGTTTCATCGGGCTGATGGTGGGCGGCCTCATCGCGGCCAACTCCTCGACCGTGCTGACCCTGCTCAACTGGGGCTCCTCCTATCTCGTGCACGATTTCTACCAGCGCTTCGTCCGCAAGGGCGCCGGCGAAAAGCACTACGTCCTCGTGGGCCGCCTCGCCACCATCCTCCTGTTCGTCTGCTCCTCGGCGACGGTGTTCCTGATGGAATCCGCGAAGGACACCTTCGACATCATCCTGCAGGTGGGCGCCGGCACGGGCCTGCTCTATCTGCTGCGCTGGTTCTGGTGGCGGATCAACGCCTGGTGCGAGGTCGTCGCCATGGTCAGCTCCTTCGGGGTGTCCCTCGCCCTCCTGGGCCTGCGGCGATTCTGGGGGATCGAGTTCGACACCCACCACGCGCTCCTGATCACCATCACGATCACGACGGTCTGCTGGGTTGCGACGGCCTACCTCGGGCCGGCCACGGACCGGGCCGCGCTGATCTCGTTCTATCGCAAGGTCCTGCCCTTCGGCCCCGGCTGGCGACGCATACGCCGCGAGGCCGGCATCTCCGAGGCCGAGGCCGCCGCCACCCATGAGAATTTCCCCCTCGCGCTGCTCGGCTGGTCGATCGGCTGCGCCCTCATCTGGGCATCGCTCTTCGCTGTCGGGAGCTTCCTCTACGGACGAGTCGTGCAGGCGGCGCTCCTCCTCGCCCTCTCCGTTGCCTGCGGCGCGATCCTCGTGTGGACCGTCAAT